>Ga0208490_100396_pt1 | contig 28925 bp, 24 predicted proteins | sample SubbioAug_CSWold_FD_184818 | JGI IMG/M metagenome (GOLD analysis project Ga0208490, IMG submission 184818) | Serpentinite rock and fluid subsurface biosphere microbial communities from McLaughlin Reserve, California, USA - CR11Aug_CSWold (SPAdes) | ecosystem: Environmental > Terrestrial > Deep...
CGAGCATGCGCTACGGCAGGTCACCCTGCATCACCCTCACAGCTGGATCCCCTTCCCGGCGCTTCGCGCCGCCGGGGATGACACTGGAGGTGGCGGACTTGCGGATGCCCGGCAACCTCATCACCGCCCCCGTCGCCCCTTGAACTTCGGCGTCTTCCCCGCGAACCCCTCAGTGCTCCGCCCCGCCGGTCGCACGAATCCCGCCGCCCCGAGCGGCTTCTCGCGGTCCGTCCCCGGCCCCATGTCGTCGAGGTCGGGCTTGGCCACCTTCGAGCCACCTCGGCGCTTCTCCCCATAGCGCCCCGCACCGGCCTCGATCTCGCCCTGTCGCGCCATCGGGTCGTCGCCGATGAGCAGTTCGGTGGTCTGGAGGCGTTTGAGTTCGTCGCGGAGCCTCGCCGCTTCCTCGAATTCGAGGTTGCCGGCGGCTTCGCGCATGCGCTTTTCGAGGTCGGCCATGACGGCCTTGAGGTTGTGGCCGACGGTGCCGGCGGCGTCCGCGAGGCCGGTGTCGACGCGGACATGGTCGCGCTCGTAGACGCTGTTGAGGATGTCGCCGATGTTGCGCTTGACGCTTTCCGGCGTGATCCCGTGCTCGGCATTGTAGGCGAGCTGCTTGTCGCGGCGGCGGGTGGTCTCGGCGATGGCGCGTTCCATCGAGCCGGTGACCTTGTCGGCGTAGAGGATGCAGCGCCCGTCCACGTTGCGGGCGGCGCGGCCGATGGTCTGGATTAGCGAGGTTTCGGAGCGCAGGAAGCCCTCCTTGTCCGCGTCGAGAATGGCGACGAGGCCGCATTCGGGGATGTCGAGCCCCTCGCGCAGCAGGTTGATGCCCACCAGCACGTCGAAGGCGCCGAGCCGCAGGTCGCGCAGGATCTCGATGCGCTCCAGCGTGTCGATGTCGGAGTGCATGTAGCGCACGCGCACATTGTTCTCGTGCAGGTATTCCGTGAGATCCTCCGCCATGCGCTTGGTCAGCACGGTGACGAGCGTGCGGTAGCCCGCAAGTGCGACCTCGCGCACTTCACCCAGCAGATCATCCACCTGCGAGCGGGCGGGGCGGATGATGATGGGGGGATCGACGAGGCCTGTCGGGCGGATGACCTGCTCGGCGAAGACGCCGCCGGTCTGCTCCATCTCCCACTTGCCCGGCGTCGCCGAGACATGCACCGATTGCGGGCGCATGAGGTCCCATTCCTCGAAGCGCAGCGGGCGGTTGTCGAGGCAGGAGGGGAGGCGGAAGCCGAATTCGGCGAGCGTCGCCTTGCGCCGAAAGTCGCCCCGATACATGCCGCCGATCTGCGGCACGGTGACGTGGCTCTCGTCGGCGAAGACGAGGGAGCCCTCGGGGAGGTATTCGAAGAGCGTCGGCGGCGGCTCGCCGGGGCGGCGGCCGGTGAGGTAGCGCGAATAGTTCTCGATGCCGTTGCAGGCCCCGGTCGCCTCGATCATCTCCAGATCGAAGGTGGTGCGCTGCTCGATCCGCTGCGCCTCCAGCAGGCGACCCATGCGGGTGAGCTCCTGCACGCGGGCCTTGAGCTCCGTCTTGATGCCCTTCACCGCCTGCTGCAGCGTCGGGCGCGGGGTGACGTAGTGGCTGTTGGCGTAGACCTTGACGAATTCGAGCTCGGCGGTCTTGTGGCCGGTGAGCGGGTCGAACTCGACGATCTGCTCGATCTCGTCCCCAAACAAGCCGATGCGCCAGGCGCGGTCTTCCAGGTGGGCCGGGTAGAGTTCGACGACATCGCCGCGCACGCGGAACGAGCCGCGCTGGAAATCGGACTGGATGCGCTTGTACTGCAGCGCCACGAGATCGGCGATGAGCTGGCGCTGGTCGATCTTCTCGCCGACCTTGATGGAGAACGACATCGCCGTATAGGTCTCGACGGAGCCGATGCCGTAGATGCAGGAGACGGAGGCGACGATGATGACGTCGTCGCGCTCCAGCAGGGCGCGCGTGGCCGAGTGGCGCATGCGGTCGATCTGCTCGTTGATCGAGGATTCCTTCTCGATGAAGGTGTCCGAACGCGGCACGTAGGCTTCCGGCTGATAATAGTCGTAGTAGGAGACGAAATACTCCACCGCATTGTCGGGGAAGAAGCTCTTGAACTCGCCGTAGAGCTGGGCCGCCAGCGTCTTGTTCGGGGCGAGGATGAGGGCCGGGCGCTGCGTCGCCTCGATCACCTTGGCCATTGTGAAGGTCTTGCCGGAGCCCGTGACGCCGAGCAGCACCTGGTCGCGCTCGTCCTCGTTGATTCCCTTCACCAGCTCCGCGATGGCGTGCGGCTGGTCGCCGGCGGGGGTGTATTCGCTCTTCATCACGAAGCGCCGGCCGCCCTCGGATTTGGCGGGCCGCTCGGGCCGGTGCGGCACCCAGGCGACGCCGTCCTTGAACAGCGGATTGCCGGTCTCCAGCAGCTGCTCGAGCGCCTGCATGGTGGCGGATACGGCATCCGCTGCGAGGACGGGAGTCTTCGTCTCGAATGCGGCCTGCGGGGCTTCGGCGAAGCCTTCATCGCGGCCGTCGTCCGAATACGCGCTGACATGGGGCTTGTTGAGAGCCGGGTTCAGCAGCTCGGCCAGATGCGCGTCGAGCGGCTTCAGCTCGGGCTTCGACGCCTTCGGCTTGCCACCAGCCTTGCCAGCGACCTTGCCAGCGACCTTGCGCGGCTTCGTTGCGGAATTGTCGTTCTCGGGGGTCTTGTCGGAAGTCTTCGCCATCAGCGCAATATGGGACGAGTCGCACGCATCGGAAAGAGGCCTCAGCCGACTTGAATCCGTGCTTCGAGCCCCAGCAACTTGCCGAGCTGCTTCATCCGCCCGATGAGCCTGTCGCCGGCGAGGGGCGCCATGTCGTCGGGCAGGCCGAGCACCACGCGGTCGCCCTTGACGAAGAGGGCGGTCTTGGGGAGCACGCCCTCCATCGCCACCGAGATCGGATAGGCCACGCGGAACGCGCCGGCGAGGATGCGGGCGAGGTCGATCAGGCGCGGGGTGGCGAGGCTCTTCAGGCGGATGCTCGCCTTCTCGATCGACAGACCCTCGTGGCGGAAGAAGTTCGACAGGGCGAGATAGGCGCGGCCGGGGTGGTCGATCCCGACGAAGGCGGCGTTGGCGATGATGTTGACGCTCTGCTCGCCGCGATAATCGGGATGCGCGCGCCAGCCGATGTCAGCCAGCAGGCAGCCCGCATGCCGCAGGCGCTGCTCCTCCTGCGTCTCGGCGATTTCCAGCGTCTCGAACAGCCCGTCCGTCCAGGCGATCAGCTCGACGCAATGGCCGGGGGAGCGCGAGCGCAGCAGGTTGAAATCGGCGGCAGCGGTGATCAGCGGATCAAGCGGCTTCAACTCGTCGTCGAGGCGCTCGAACAGCACACCCTCGCGCACGCCGAGTGCGGATGTCACGATCGACTTCGGCTTGCCGGCGCGGATGATCTCTTCGAGGACGATCGCGCCATAGGTCAGCAGCGGACGGCGGGCGGAGGAGATCGCGTCGATCTCCTTGAGCGTCGCGGTATCGGCCTTTTCGAGCAGTTCGAGAAAGGCGAGGCCGTCATCGGGCTCGATGCGATAATCGTGCATGACGCGCAGCGGGTAATCGCGCGCGGCCATGTGCAGGCGGGCGAGCGCGCGCCAGGTGCCGCCGACGGCATAGAACGAGCGCCCGGTGAGCGCCCGCAGGGGAGCGGCACCCTCAAGAGCGTCGCGGACGATCTTGCGGGCCTTTCTGGGGGAGTTGTCGGAGAGATCCTGCAGGGCGAGCCCGCCCAGCTGCAGGGTCACGCCCTTGCCCTTCTGCACGCCGCGGACATCGACGAGCTCCAGGCTGCCGCCGCCGAGATCGCCGACGATCCCGTCGGGCGCATGGAAGCCGGAAATGACGCCAAGCGCCGAGAGCTCGGCCTCGCGCGCACCGGAGAGCAGCTCGATGGGCTGTTCGAGGATCGCTTCGGCCCGGGCTAGAAATTCTGGCCCGTTCTGCGCGTCGCGCGCGGCGGCGGTGGCGAGGACCTGGATGTTGCCGACGCGGATGGTGGCGCAGAGCACCTTGAAGCGAGCGAGCGCCCGCAGCGCCCGCTCAACCGCCTCGTCGTCGAGGCGCCCCGTGGAGACGACGTTGCGCCCCAGCCCGCAGAGGACCTTTTCGTTGTAGATCGGCATCGGCGCGCGGGTCAGGCCCTCATAGGCCACGAGCCGCACCGAGTTCGAGCCGATATCGATGATCGCCACCGGGCGACCCACCTTGAGCCGTCCGGGCGCATCGTCCCGCCTCAGAAGTTTTTCAGTTGCGATGTCCACGTTTCGGCAACGATCTCGGGCTCGATGTCTTCAGGGACTTTCCTCGCCCGGAGAGGCTCGGGTTCGTCATGAAATACTTGTGCGAGTTAAAAGGTTCCTCGCCATCGCTCGGCGCAATCCTCTCGCTGGCACCAGAGGGGAGTACACGCCAGCTCTGCTGATTGTCGAGCAGATTCGCCATCATGATCTGATTCAGGATCTGCTCGTGCACTGTCGGATTGACGATCGGCAGCAGCGCTTCGACGCGGCGGTCGAGGTTGCGCTGCATGAGGTCGGCTGACGAGATGTAGAGATGCGCGTTCGGGCCCGGAAGGCCCTCGCCGTTGCCGAACGCGTAGATGCGGCTGTGTTCGAGGAAGCGCCCGACGATTGATTTCACCCGAATATTTTCCGACAGCCCGGGAATTCCTGGTCGCAGGCAGCAGATCCCGCGCACGACGAGATCGATCTGCACGCCGGCGCTGCTGGCGTCGTACAATGCGTCGATGATCTCCTGGTCGACCAGGGCATTGCACTTGCACCAGATCGCGGCAGGGCGACCGGCCCCGGCATGCGCTGCTTCGTCGCGGATGTGCTGGATCAGGCGCTGCTTCAGGCTGACGGGAGAGACCGCCATGCGCTCCAGCTCGGCGGGTTCGGCATAACCGGTGATGAAGTTGAAGATCCGGGCGACGTCGCGGGCGATCACCGGGTCCGCCGTGAAGATCGACAGATCGGTGTAGATGCGCGCGGTGATCGGATGATAATTGCCCGTGCCGATATGGCAGTAGGTGATCAGCTGCCCGCCTTCGCGGCGCACCACCATGGAGAGCTTGGCGTGCGTCTTCAGCTCGATGAAGCCGAAGACGACCTGCGCGTGCGCCCGCTCCAGATCCCGCGCCCAGCGGATGTTCGCCTCCTCGTCGAACCGCGCCTTCAACTCGACGAGCGCCGTGACGGACTTCCCGGCATCGGCGGCCTCCGACAGCGCCGCGACGATGGGCGATTGTGAGGAGGTACGGTAGAGCGTCTGCTTGATGGCGACGACGTTGGGATCGCGGGCTGCCTGGAACAGGAACTGGACCACGGAGTCGAACGATTCGTAGGGGTGGTGGACGACGATGTCCTTTTGGCGGATCGCGGCGAAGACCTCGCCGCCCTGCTCGCGGATGCGCTCGGGAAAGCGTGGGTTGTAAGGCTTGAACTTCAGATCCGGCCGTTCCAGCCCGACGATCTGGGAGAGTTCGTTCAGGGCGAGCATGCCGTCGACCATGACGATCTCGTCGGCAACGACATCGAGCTCGGAGGATACGAAGCCTGCGAGGTCCTCCGGCATGCGGTCCTCGATCTCGAGCCGGATCACCGAGCCCCGCCGCCGCTCCTTCAGCGCCGTCTCGAAGACCCGCACCAGATCCTCGGCCTCTTCCTCGATTTCGAGATCCGAATCGCGGACCACGCGGAAGCTGCCGTGGCCGATGATCTCGTAGCCGGGGAACAGCCGCCCGGTATGGATCACGATCGCCCCTTCCAGCGAGATGAACCGCACGATGCCTGATTCGGTGAAATCGGGCAGCTTGATGAAGCGGTCGATCTTCACCGGCAGGCGGATCAGCGCGTTGAGCAGGCGACCGTCGGTCTTTCGGCGCAGCTTCAGTGCGATCGACATGCCCAGGTTGGGGATGAAGGGGAACGGGTGCGCCGGATCGATGGCGAGCGGCGTCAGAATCGGGAAGATGTGGTGCAGGAAGTGATCTTCGAGCCAGGCCTTTTCGGACTTCGAGAGTTCGTCGTGCCCGACGAGGTCGATCCCCTCCTTGTCCAGCTCGCTGCGCAGTTCGCTCCAGCGCGCCTGCTGGTCGGCGGTCAGCGTCGTGACTTCCTGGGCGATGCGGGTCAGCTGCTCGCCTGGTGTCAGACCGTCCTGCGAGACGGCGGTGAGGTTCTCGCGCACCTGGCTCTTGAGGCCGGCGACGCGAACCATGAAGAACTCGTCGAGATTGTTCGCCGAGATCGAGAGAAACCGCAGCTGCTCCAGCAGCGGATGGTTCCTGTTCGACGCTTCTTCGAGCACGCGGCGGTTGAACTGCAGCCACGATAGTTCGCGGTTGATGAAGCGGTGCGGGGTCGCGCGCAGCGCGGGGCCTTCCGGCGCCTCACCCTTCTGTACGGCGGGAGGGCTCTCGACCTTTGCGATTTCCTCGGCTTCGTCCGGACCAACGATGGCGCGCAAGTTCTTCTCCCCTCGCCGACGGGTTGCGGCATGTCCCGCTGGCGACTTCACGACAGCTCCGTGACGTTTTGATGATAGCCCATCATGATTCGGCAGTCCCTCCGGTCGAATCCGCATCCTGCTGCTCGGCTTCGTCCCGCATCGTATCGATTTCCTCGACGACCTGCATCGCCAAATGACGCGTGATGCGCCGTCCGCGCTGGAGGGCTGCGCGATCGAGCGCGGCGACGACGTCTCCCGCCATTGCGAGCGAGCGGTCGATGCGCAGCGCAAGACTGTCCACCACCTGCGTATCGACCACGAGCTGGCGATCGACGAACAGCTTGACGAGGACCGCCTTCAGCAGCGCATCGTCGGGCGGGTCGATGACGACCGAAGGCGCGAGGCGCAGGCGCGAGAGGAGGTCTGCGGTCGCGATGCTCCAGGAGCTGGGGGGCGATGACGCGGTGATCAGGACGAACGCCTTCTGCTCCCGGGCGAGATTGAGGAGGTGGAAGAGCGCCGCGTCGTCGCGCGCGCCGCGGTCGATGTCCTCGATGACGAGGGCGCGGTTCGAGAGCAGGTAGGGCACACGCTCCATGCTCACCTGGGCTGCATCAAGGGTCCAGGCATGGGCGTTCGTGGCCCAGATGGCGGCGAGATGGCTCTTGCCGCTTCCCTGCTGCCCGATGAGCGTGACGATCTGGTCCGGCCAGTTCGGCCATGCCTCGATGAGCCCGTAGGCCTGCTCGTTCGAGGCGCTGACGAGGAAGTCCTCCGCGCCGAAGCGGGGCTCCAGCGCGAGATCGAAGGCGAGTTGTTCCGTCGGCTTTGCGGGAGAGCGAGATCCCGCACGCGATCCCGAATGCCTCTTGCGACCGCTCATGGTGCGCGCTCACTCATCCATGCGCTCCGGCAGCTTCAGTGTCGTGCGCCCGCCGTTATACAGCGGACTCTGGAGATACCGCTCCAGCCCGAAGCGCGTCAGCACCCCGACCGCGGCCGCCAGCGGAACCGCGAGCAGCAGGCCGACAAAGCCGAGTATCGAACCGAACGCGAAGAGCGCGAACATCAGCCAGACCGGGTGCACGCCAACCGATTTGCCGAGCAGCTTGGGCGAAAGGATATTGCCCTCCACGAGCTGCCCGAAGACGAAGATCCCCAGCGTCGCGAAGATCCAGAAATAGTCCGGCCAGAACTGGACGATTGCGACGCCGACGGAAAGGATCAGCCCCGTCAGCGAGCCGACATAGGGGATGATGCTGAGGAAGCCGGCCGTGATGCCGATCAGCGCCCCGAAATTCAACCCGACCAGCGTGAGCGCGATCGCGTAGAACCCGCCCAGGATCAGGCACAGGGTCGCCTGTCCGCGCACGAAGCCGGAGAGCGCCCGGTCGATCTCGAGCGCGAGACGGCGGATGGTGTCGCGGTGGGTCAGGGGGAGCCAGCTGTCGACAGTCTTGATCATCCTGTCCCAGTCGACGAGCAGGTAGAACGCGACCACGGGCGTGACCACGAGGAGCGAGACGATGGAGATCAGGGCCTGGCCACCCGCAAGCAGCGAGCCCAGGAGGGTGACGAGGTATCCCGTCCCCTGCGTCACCATCTCGCCGATGGAACGTTCGAGATCACGGCCCTCCGTATCGACGCCGAGGAAGTCGAGCAGCGGTCCTCCACGTTCAATCGTGATGCGCTGCAATTGCGCCACGTAGTTCGGCAGGGAGAGAAGGAAGGCCGTGAGCTCGCGTACGACGAGGGGGACGACGAGCATCAGGAAGAGGACGAAGCTCAGGATGAAGACGAAGAGGATCAGGAGCGTCGCGCCCAGCCGCCCGATGCCGAGCTTCTCGAGCCGGTCAGCCACCGGATCGAGCAGGTAGGCGAGGGCGAGGCCCGCGACGAAGGGCAGGAGAACGCCCCTGAACATCCACACGAACAGGAGGACAAACAAGAGCGCCGCAATCCAGAACCCGACCTGCCGCTGGACAGTCATCTCGAACCTCACCGACGCCCGATCGCCGAAAAGGCCGATCTCAATGCGTCATATGCTTTAACCAGCGCACGAGATATGCACCAGCCGTAATGATGGTCAACGATACGATCAGGATTGTGAAGAGGTCGATAAATCCGCCGAGATCGAAAGCGAAGGCCAGTCCGCCGAGCACGAAGGCGGCGAAGGCGATCTGCAGCGCGGTGTTCACCTTGCTCACGAAGAGCGGCTTCACGGCCATCGGCTGCGCCATCATCCAGGAGACCATGAAGGCCATCACGATCATGATGTCCCGCGAGACGACGATGATGGCGAGCCAGGACGGGATCATGCCGACGACGGCGAGGGTGATGTAGATCGAGACGAGGAGCGCCTTGTCGGCCAGCGGGTCGATGACCGCCCCGAACTCGCTGCGCATGTCGAAGCGGCGCGCGATGTAACCATCGACGCCATCGGAAACGCCCGCGATGACGAACAGCGCGAAGGCCCAGCCCCATTCCGCCTGGAGGATCATCACGATCACGATCGGGATCAGGAAAAGCCGAAAGACGGTAATGATGTTGGGTATGGTCATTGAGCCTCGCCTTAATCGATCGATATCAGGCGGGCTGCGGCGGTCAAGGTGGATGAAGACGGATTGCGCACGGAAATTTCCAGATTTCGCGCATCTTTGCTTGCGCGAGCGGGCAGGCAGCCTTAACTGCGCGCATTCTTGAATCGAGCAGGGGCGTTCCATGGCCGAGAAGCGGAGCAACGGTCTGACCTATGCGGATGCAGGCGTCGACATTGATGCAGGCAACGCCATGGTCGATGCGATCAAGCCCCTCGTGCGCGCGACTCGCCGCCCGGGAGCCGACGGCGAGATCGGCGGCTTCGGCGGACTGTTCGACCTGAAGGCGGCGGGGTTCAACGATCCGATCCTCGTGGCAGCCAATGACGGCGTCGGCACCAAGGTCAAGATCGCCATCGAGACCGGGATCCACGACACGGTCGGAATCGATCTCGTGGCGATGTGCGTGAACGACCTCGTCGTCCAGGGCGCGGAGCCGCTGTTCTTCCTCGACTACTACGCCACCGGCAAGCTCGAGCCGCAGGCGGGCGTCGCCATCGTCAAGGGCATCGCCGCCGGCTGCCGGCTCGCCGGCTGCGCGCTGATCGGTGGCGAGACGGCTGAGATGCCGGGGCTCTATGCAGAGGGCGATTACGATCTCGCGGGCTTTGCCGTCGGTGCCGCCGAGCGCGGGAGGCTGCTCCCGTCGAGCGATCTCGGCGCGGGCGACGTGATCCTCGGGCTGCCGTCCTCCGGCGTCCATTCCAATGGTTTCTCGCTCGTGCGTCGAATCGTCGAGCGCGAGGGGCTCGGCTGGGATGCTCCTGCGCCGTTTGCACCGGAACGCAGCCTCGGCGAGGCGCTGCTGGAGCCGACGCGCATCTACGTCAAGCCGCTCCTCTCCGCGATCCGCGCGACGGGCGCGATCAAGGCGCTGGCGCATATCACGGGGGGAGGGTTCCCGGAAAACATCCCGCGCGTGCTGAGCGAAGGGCTCGGTGCGCATCTCGATCTCTCGACGATCGCGGTACCTCCCGTATTCGGCTGGCTCGCAAGCGCCGGCGGCGTGGCGCAGAGCGAAATGCTGCGCACCTTCAACTGCGGTGTCGGGATGATCGTGGTCGTCTCGGCTGAGAAGCAGGAGCAGGTGGTGCAGGCGCTGACGGAGGCCGGCGAAAAACCATTCCGGCTCGGCGAGGTCGTCGCGCGCAGCGAGGGCCCGCGTGTCACCTATGAGGGCGCGCTGTCCCCATGATCGAAAAGAAGCGCGTCGCCATCCTGATCTCGGGACGCGGCTCCAACATGGCGTCGCTGCTGGATGCGGCGGCGGCACCCGATTACCCGGCGAGCATCGCGCTCGTTTTGTCGAACCGCCCCGGCGCCGGTGGAATTACGCGGGCGAGCGAGGCCGGGGTGGCGACCGTCGTCGTCGATCACAAGGCTTATCCCGATCGCGAGAGCTTTGAGCGGGCGATGGATGCAGCGCTCGTCGAGGCCGAGATCGAGATCGTCTGCCTCGCCGGCTTCATGCGCGTCCTGACGCCGTGGTTCGTGTCGCGCTGGGTCGGGCGAATGATCAACATCCACCCCTCGCTCCTGCCGCTCTTTCGCGGGACGCACACGCATCGGCAGGCTCTCGACGCCGGCGTTCGGGTGCATGGCTGCACGGTGCATTACGTGGTTCCCGAGCTCGATTCAGGGCCGATCATCGCGCAGGCCTGCATTCCCGTATTTCCCGGCGACGACGAAGACGCCCTTGCGACCCGCGTCCTCGTCGAGGAGCGTCGCATCTATCCGCAAGCCCTTGCGCAGCTTGCGTCCGGAGAGGCCCGCCTAAGCGGGCAACGGGTCGAATGGCTGCTGAAACGTTAACATCCGACGGCAAAACATAGCATCTTCTGCTTTCATTGGACCGGATTGCGCAACGTTTTGGAAGGGAATTGAACCTAACGTCTCGGCTGGTTCAGCAATCGAGACAAGATGATATTCAGCTTCTTCACGCCCCCGAAAACCTCTCAAGCGCTCCTCGTGCGACTCGTCCTGTGGGCGTCGATCCTGCTTGTCGGGGCCGTGCTGCTGGGGATCTCGATCGTCCAGGTGATGGCATGGCGGGCGGATGCGGAGGCGCTGAAGAACGAGCGGGACCGGCTGTCTTCGTCCATCTCCCAGCGCGCAACCTTTCTGGAGGAGACGCTCGCAACGGTTGTCGAAGCTACGGGCGAGACCGCAGAGCACCAGCGCATCATCGCACTCGCGGAGCCGCATTTCGATTTCCTCGGCATCAGAGAGGATGATGCGGGGAGTGAAGCCGGCACGTGGCTGCATCTCCAGACGAGCCGGCACCTCACACTGAGCACCGCCGTCTCCGCAGGGCTGCTCGAGCCCCTGCCGCAGGAGACCCGCGTTGCGGCGGGCAGCTTGTCCATCCCCGGGCTTTTCGCACTCAACGGCAAGCTCGTGTTCCGCGTCGTCGTCCGGCTCGGCGGAGGGCGGTCGATCGTCGGAGTGAGAAGGCTGGAGGATGCGGAGCTGAACGCGATGGCCGAGCTTTCGGCTGCGGGTGATTTCGCCCTGATCGAGGGGCAGGCGCCGGCGGAGCGGGCGAGTGTGGGTCTTCGCGATCTTGCTACCGGGATGCCGCTCAATCTCACCTGGGAGCAGGTGCGGCCGGGCAGCGAAATGAAGTCCATCGTCTTTTCGGCGGTCGCTTTGCCGCTGCTCATCGGATTTCTGCTGTTTGTCCTCATCGTCGTCAACACGCGTCGTATCGCGGGGGATATCGCGGCTTCGCAGGCGCGCGCAGAGAGCCTTGCCGGTCGCGACCCGCTGTCGGGCCTGCCGAACCGCATGCTGTTCGGCGAGAGGCTCGATCAGGAGCTGCAGGGGTTGCGCTCGGAGGAGGAGGGTCTGTCGCTCATGTTCCTCGACCTCGATCGGTTCAAGGAGGTGAACGATACCCACGGCCACCAGGCCGGGGACGAGTTGATCAAGCAGGTCGCCCGTCGCCTGCTGACGGTTCTGCGCGGTGCAGACACCTTGTCGCGGTTCGGGGGCGACGAATTCGCCATCATCCAGACAGGGGTCAAGTGCGAGGAGGATGCACAGGGCCTTGCACAGCGCATCCTGCAGGCGCTCACCGAGCCCTTCGATCTCGACGGCAGCGCGGTCAATGTCGGCGTGTCGATCGGGATCGCGCTGGCGCCCCGTCACGGGATGAACCGTGAAACCCTGATGCGGCTGGCCGACACGGCCCTCTACGAGGCCAAGAGCGAAGGCCGCAACCGGTTCAGCTTCTTCATCGAGCGGATGGACGAAGCCATCCGGATGCGCAAGGTCGTCGGCGACGATCTGCGCGAGGCCATCATGAACGATGCGCTCGCCGTGCATTATCAGCCGATATATTCCGCCGCCGGCGACCACATCGTCTCGCTGGAGGCGCTGGTGCGCTGGCCTCACCCCGAGCACGGGATGATCCCGCCGGCGAAGTTCATTCCGCTCGCCGAACAGAGCGGGCTCGTCATCCCGCTGGGCGAGTGGGTGTTGCGGCGGGTCTGTCGTGACGGCCATCGCTGGCCGGGCGTCAAGATCGCCGTCAACGTCTCACCCGTCCAGTTCCGCCAGCGGGACTTCGTCCGCGACGTGCTCGCGATCGTGCGCGAAGCCAAATTCGATCCCTCGCGGCTCGAACTCGAGTTGACCGAGGGTGTCGTGGTCGAGGATGCCGATGCGGCCGAGGCTGCGATCATGCAGCTGCGCGCGCACGGCTTCAATCTTGCGCTCGACGATTTCGGATCGGGATATTCCTCACTGATCTACCTCCGGCGCTTCGCCTTCGACAAGATCAAGATCGACCGCTCGTTCCTCGAGAGCATGGAGGCGACCGGCGAATCCGCGATCCTCGTCCACTCCATCGTGCATCTCGGACGCGCGCTCGGCCTGACGGTTACTGCCGAGGGCGTCGAGACGAAGGAGCAGCACCGCTTTCTGCAGGCGCTCGGCTGCCACGAACTGCAGGGCTACCTCTTCTCGCGCCCGGTTCCCTCCGAGGAGATCGATGCGCTGCTGGGCGTCGCCGAAATCGGGATGAAGAAGACATCCGCGGCCTGAAGGCCTTGGGCGTCGCCACTAGAACGGCCACCAGCCCATCGGCACGAAGAACGTCGCCGCGCGGATCAGGCCAAAGCCCAGCCCGATGATGATCGCGATGTCGAGCAGCGCAACCGCGACACCGGCCACGACCCAGTATCCGTCACGCTGCAGCATGCCAAAGCCCATCATCGTGATCGCGATCGCCGGCGGCGTATTACCGATGATCGGGATGGGAAGGGCCATGATGAGCGCGAGGATGAAGATGATGACGCCGATCGGCTGCCGGGCCCGCAGGCGAGTGAGCTTGATCGCCCGCGGCTTGCTCCAGCGCTCGATCCGCGCGAGCTTGGGGACGATCCAGTCGACAACTCGCACGAGATGCCGCGTGGGGATGGATTTGTAGCCCAGCCATTTCGGGATCCACAGCGCGGTCCGTCCCATGGCGAGCTGGGCGGCGATCAGCAGGATGAAGATCGCGGTTACGGGCGCGAAACCCGGCGGCATGGGGAGCGCGTTGGGAGCCGCGAACAGAATGAGAAACACGCCGAAGGCGCGAACGCGGATTCGTGCGAGGATCTCGAAGACCGAGACGCGCTCGCTGCTGGGATGCGCCGCGAGGCGCGCAAGAATTTCCGAGGTCTTGAACACGAAACCGCCCGATAAGCCGCAACATTGCGTATATGGCGAGCAGGCGAACGATTCGATAGGGCCGATGCGACCGCACGCGAACTTTGCGGATTGCCAGGCTGCTGTCAGACCGGGCGGCGAGATCAATGGAGCGTTACGATCCCATCCACTGCCTTGAATTCCGCAGGCTTGATCAGCTTGGCGTGCGCCACCGTGACCGAGTGGATCATGCCCTCGATCTCCCGCTTCCAGAAGTCGAGGAAGCCGTAGAGAACGGGGAATTCCGGGGCGAGATCATATTCCTGCCAGACGAAGTTCTGCAGGATCCCAGGGTGATCCGGCAGGCGATACAGAATGCTGACCGTCGACAGGCCATAACCCTCCCACTGCTTCGCAAACGCGTTCGAAACCATGCGACCTCCTCCCAATCACGAAGACAAGGCGCGGACAAATCTCCGCTTGCCAAATGATGCCGAAGGCCGTATCGAAGCGCAAGCAAAAAAGATAAGCAAAAAGAACCACTTAGCAGCAACGCCAGACGAGTGCTGCCAAGCTCGGCGCGGCTAGACCGGCTCCTCCACCTTTTCCCGTGTCTTCTGCTCCCGTGTCTCCTGCTCGCCAGATTCTTGCTCGCCAGATTCTTGCTCGCCAGATGCTTGCTCGAGAGACGCCTGCTCGTCGCCCGATGCCCCATCGTCCACCGCCGGCCCGGCATAATCCGGCTCGCCTCGGGGGTCGAGGGGCGCGGCGACCGGGGTGGTGCGCGGCAGCGTCTGGAAGAGGCCCTGCTGATCGGCCGGGACCGGTGCGCGGACGTTCATGCGCCAGATGGCGAAGGCGATGGACAACACGCCGATGCCCGCCGTGAACATGAACAGTCCGGACGGGCCGGCGACGCCCATTACGCCGGCGGCGATCGGCGGCCCCACGGTGGCCCCGGCTGAATAGGACAGGACGAGTCCGCCGCTCGCGCCGATCCGCTCCTCGCGCTCCAGATGGTCGTTCGTATGCGCGACGCAGAGCGGGTAGAGGACGAACGCAATCCCGCCGAAGATCGCCGCCAGCAGCATCAGCGCGATATCGCCGAGCGCGGACGCGCCGATCATCGTGATGCTCGTCAATGCGCCGGCGACGATCACGCCCACGATGACCTTGCGGCGGTCGAGCAGGTCCGAGAGCAGCCCGAGCGGCCATTGCAGCAACACGCCGCCGAAGATGAGCGCGCTCATCAGCGTCGCCGTCTGCGACAGGTCGAGGCCGATCCCGGAGGCGTAGACCGGCATCAGGCTGTAGACCGCGCCGAGGATCAGGCCGGAGGAGATGCAGCCGAATATTCCCAGCGGGGATGCGGCATATAGGCGCTTGAAGCTCAGCGATGCGACATCCGGCAATTGCGGCGGCGCCATCCGCGTGATTGCGACCGGAACGGCGGCGAGGCAGAGGAGAATGCCCATCATCACGAATAGCAGGAACCCGGTCTCGTCCGATATGCGCAGGATGAACTGACCCGCTGCCTGCGCCAGATAGAGGAAGGTCATGTAGGCGGCAAGGATCGTGCCGCGCGTGCGGGTCGTCGCGCTGTCGTTGAGCCAGCTCTCGATGCAGACGAACAGGCCTGCCATGCAGAACCCCTGCACAAGGCGCAGGAGGCCCCAGAACCACGGGTCGGGCAGGACGGGATAGGCGAGGGTGGAGGCAGCAAGGGCGGACGCAAACGCTGCAAACGCACGGATATGGCCAATCCGCGTCACCAGCCGGAAGGTCTGGAGGGAGCCGATCGTGAGGCCTGCGAAATACACCGCCATGACGATGCCGATGACGAACGTCGATTCCTGCGCGGACTCCAGCCTCACGCCGATCAGGGTCGTGAGCGGACCCGTCCCCGCCATGAGAAGACTGATGGCTATGAACAGGACGAAGACGGATCGAAGGGCATCTTTCATGAAGGCTGGGGCATCCCGTGTTTCGCGAATGGCGACGTCGCCGAACGGATCGGCTCGCTTGTCCTAGCCAACCGCATAACAGCTCGAACGTGAAGCGGAAATCCCGTACGCGTTGAAACCCGATATGCCCGGGATTCCGGCTTCGCTGCAATGCTTGCGCAACTTCTCGGTGTTTCACTGTGAATTGACACTTTGTAAGTCAGCGCACGGATAGCCATTTTTTCATTTCGTGCGAGACTGTCGTTGATGATGCGAATCGGTGTGGAGCCAAACTGAGATTATTGTCTGCGACGTCATGTTATCTGGCTCTGGCCGCATTTACCGGGGAACCTGAAGCGTAAGCCGAGGGTTTTCCCAGAAGGGTGATGATGCAACATGGGGCGAGGAACGATGTATCCGAGCGACGACCTTTTCTCCTCATTCGTGCGCACCTACGAGGCGCGCCGCGAAACCGAGATGTCCCTGTCCGAGTATCTGGAGGGATGTCGCAGCGATCCGATGATGTTCGCCAGCGCGCCCGAGCGCATACTCGCCGCGATCGGCGAGCCGGAGATGGTGGACACCTCCCGGGATGGTCGCCTCGGTCGGATATTCATGAACCGAACGATCCGGGTCTACCCGGCTTTCTCTGAATTCTACGGCATGGAAGAGACGATCGAGCGCATCGTCTCGTTCTTCCGGCATGCCGCGCAGGGGCTGGAGGAGCGCAAGCAGATCCTTTATCTCCTCGGGCCCGTGGGCGGCGGCAAGTCGTCGCTGGCGGAACGTCTCAAGGCTTTGATGGAGGTGCATCCGGTCTATGTCCTGAAGGCCGGCAACGAGATCAGCCCGGTCTTCGAGAGCCCGCTCGGCCTGTTCGACCCCGAGCGCATGGGCGAGTTGCTGGAAGATCGCTACGGCATCCCGCGACGCCGTCTCACCGGCCTGATGAGCCCCTGGGCGCTCAAGCGGCTGGACGAATTCGGCGGCGACATCTCCCGCTTCAAGGTGGTCAAGGTCAATCCGTCGCGCCTGCGCCAGATCGCTGTGTCGAAGACGGAGCCGGGTGACGAGAACAACCAGGACATCTCCTCGCTTGTCGGCAAGGTCGATATCCGCAAGCTCGAGATGCTCTCGCAGAACGATCCGGACGCCTATTCCTACTCAGGCGGTCTCAACCGCGCGAACCAGGGCATGCTCGAATTCGTCGAGATGTTCAAGGCGCCGATCAAGATGCTTCACCCGTTGCTCACGGCGACGCAGGAGGGCAACTATGTCGGCACGGAAAACATCGGCGCCATTCCCTTCCAGGGGATCATCATGGCGCACTCGAACGAGGCCGAGTGGCAGACCTTCCGCACCAACAAGAACAACGAAGCCTTCATCGACCGCATCTACGTCATCAAGGTGCCGTACTGTCTGCGCGTCACCGAAGAGCAGCGGATCTACGACAAGCTGATCCGAACCTCGGAACTGGCAGACTCACCCTGCGCCCCTGGCACGCTCGAAATGCTGGCGCGGTTTGCGGTGCTCTCGCGTCTGCGCGAGCACGAGAATTCGAACGCGTTTTCGAAAATGCGGGTCTATGACGGCGAGAGCCTGAAGGAGGTCGATCCGCGGGCGCGCTCGATCCAGGAATACAAGGACGCCGCCGGCGTCGACGAGGGGATGGACGGGATATCGACCCGCTTCGCCTTCAAGGTCCTGGCCGCGACCTACAATCACGACACGATCGAAATCGCCGCCGATCCGGTGCACCTGATGTATGTGCTGGAGCAGACGGTGAAGCGCGAGCAGCTGCCCGAAGAGCAGGAAAAGCGCCTGATCGAGTTCATCAAGGCCGACCTCGCGCCGCGATACGCCGAGTTCATCGGCAACGAGATCCAGAAGGCCTATCTTGAGAGCTATCACGACTACGGGCAGAATCTCTTCGATCGCTACGTCGATTATGCGGATGCCTGGATTGAGGACCAGGACTTCAAGGACCCGGACACCGGGCAGCTCCTCAACCGCGAACTGCTCAACCAGGAGCTGACGAAGATCGAGAAGCCGGCGGGCATCGCCAATCCGAAGGATTTCCGCAACGAGGTGGTCAAGTTCTCGCTGCGCTCGCGGGCGAGCCACGAGGGCAAGAACCCCTCCTGGACCTCCTACGAGAAGATCCGCGAAGTCATCGAGCGGCGGATGTTCAGCCAGGTCGAGGATCTCCTTCCCGTGATCAGCTTCGGTTCGAAGAAGGACAGCGACACCGAGCGCAAGCACGGCGATTTCGTCGATCGCATGACAGAGCGGGGCTACACCGAGCGGCAGGTTCGCCGCCTCGTCGAGTGGTACATGCGCGTGAAACAAGCCGGCTGATGGGTTTCAGCCGCATGTGAAAGAGGCGACTGAATGTACATAGTTGATCGCCGCCTCAATCCGGGCGGAAAAAGCCTCGCCAATCGCCAACGCTTTCTGCGACGTGCGAAAGCGTTGGTGAAACGGGCGGTCCGCGACAGTTCCAGGGAGAGGAGCATCAAGGACCTCGACGCCGGAGGTGAGGTTTCGATCCCGGTCGATGGTGTGCGCGAGCCGCGTTTCAGGCGGTCCAGCGGGGGCGGACATCGCGATTACGTGCTGCCCGGCAACAAGGACTATGTGGAGGGCGAAACGATTCCGAGGCCACCGGGCGGCGCCGGTGGCGGCGGCTCGCAGGGCAGCCCGGACGGGGAGGGCGAGGACGATTTCCGCTTCGCGCTCACCCACGAGGAGTTCGTCGATCTCTTCCTCGAAGACCTCGAACTTCCCGATCTCGCCAAGCGCAAGCTCGCGACGACGGAGCATGTGAGCTGGCGACGCGCGGGTTTCTCGGTAACGGGATCGCCAGCCAACCTCGCGCTGACCCGCACCATGCGCAACTCGCTGTCACGGCGCATCGCGCTTCGGCGGCCGCGGCCGGAGGCTATCGCGGCGCTGGAGGCCGAGATCGCGGAGCTCGAGCTTACGGGGGACGACCCGCTGCGGCTGGAGGAGGCCCAGACCGAGATCGCGCGGCTGCGCAAGCGGGTTAATGCGATACCCTGGATCGACCCCATCGACCTGCGATATCGTCGCTCGGAGCCGTATCCGCGCCCGGTGGCGCAGGCGGTGATGTTCTGCCTGATGGATGTCTCCGGCTCGATGACCGAGCACATGAAGGATCTCGCCAAGCGCTTCTTTACGCTGCTCTATCTCTTCCTGAAGCGGCGCTACAAGCATGTCGAGATCGTCTTCATCCGCCATACGCACCAGGCGTCCGAGGTGGATGAGGAAACGTTCTTCTACTCCACGGAAACCGGCGGCACCGTCGTCTCCACGGCGCTGGAGGAGATGCGGCGGGTGGTGGCGCAGCGCTTCAATCCGGAGGAGTGGAACATCTACGCGGCGCAGGCCTCGGATGGGGACAACACCTCGAGCGACGCTTCGCGCACGGCCACGCTACTGACGCAGGAGATCCTGCCGGCTTGCCAGTACTTCGCCTATCTCGAAGTCGGTCGCGAGGACGATCCCTCGCCGATGGGCTTTGGCTACCGTCAGAGCGACCTGTGGCGCACCTACGACATCTGCCGGGAGGCGGGAGCGCAGATCGCCATGCGCAAGGTCAGGCACCGCCGCGACATCTATCCCGTGTTCCGCGAACTGTTCCAGAAGAAGGGCGCAGGCAAGGCGCAAGCGGCCAGTCCGGCCTAGGAGGGACGATTGATGAGCGCAAAGCTCGCTTCGACATTGGACAAGCCTGCAAAGAAGGGTCTTCTCTTCGAGGGGGCCGATTGGGATTTCAAGACGATCCAGCGGATCTTCGATGCGGTCGAGGAGATCGGCGTGGGCGAGCTGGGCCTGAGCGTCTATCCCAACCAAATCGAGGTGATCACCGCCGAGCAGATGCTCGACGCCTATTCGTCGATCGGCATGCCGCTTTTCTACAAGCATTGGTCCTTCGGCAAGCATTTCGCTGCGCATGAATCATCCTATCGCAAGGGGATGCGCGGGTTGGCCTACGAGATCGTCATCAATTCAAACCCCTGCATCTCCTACATCATGGAGGAGAACACCGCGACGATGCAGACGCTGGTCATCGCGCATGCGGCGTTCGGGCATAACCACTTCTTCAAGAACAACTATCTCTTCCAGCAATGGACGGATGCCGACGGCATCCTCGATTACCTCGAATTCGCCAAGACATACATCTCGGAATGCGAGGAACGCTACGGCCATGGCCCGGTCGAGCAGCTGCTCGATGCTGCGCACGCGCTGATGAGCCAGGCCGTGCATCGCTATCCGCGCAAGATGCATCCAGATCTCCGCTCGGAGGAGCTGCGCGAGCGCGAGCGCCGGCTCTACGAGGAGCAGATGTACAATGATCTCTGGCGCACGGTTCCAACCAAGGAACCGACGCAGGTCGATGGCGCCGATCTTTCCCGCCGCCGCTCGCTGCTGCAGCTGCCGCAGGAGAACCTTCTGTATTTCATGGAGAAAAGCGCGCCCCGCCTCGCGCCCTGGCAGCGTGAATGCCTGCGCATCGTGCGCCAGATCGCGCAGTATTTCTATCCGCAGGGCCAGACAAAGGTAATGAACGAGGGCTGCGCTACCTTCGTGCACTACAAGATCATGACGCGGCTGCACGAGACCGGGCAGCTGTCGGACGGCGACATGCTGGAATTCCTGCGCTCGCACACCAACGTGGTCTACCAGCCGAACTACAATGAGCCGCATTATTCGGGTATCAATCCCTATGCGCTCGGTTTCGCCATGATGTGCGACATCGAGCGCATCTGCACCGATCCCACCGACGAGGACCGAGAATGGTTCCCCGAGATCGCGGGCAAGGGCGACGCCATGGCGGTTCTGCGCGATATCTGGGCGAATTATCGCGACGAGAGCTTCATCCTGCAGTTCCTCAGCCCGCATCTGATGCGCAATCTCAAGCTTTTCCACGTGATCGATGATGACGAGGATCCCGAGCTTGCCGTCGAGGCGATCCATGACGAACGGGGATACCGTCGGGTACGCCGCGCGCTCGCCCGCCAGTACGACGTGGCCTGGCTCGATCCGGACATCCAGATCGTCGATGTCGATCTGGCCGGAGACCGGCGGCTGATCCTGCACCACAACGTGCTCAACCGGATCGTCCTCGACGAGACGGATGCGCGCCGGTCCCTCCAGCATCTTGCGGATCTTTGGGGATACGACGTGCTGATGAAGGAGATCGATCCCGAATCAGGCGCTATCCTGAAGGAGCACACGGCGAGTGCGCGGCGCCGGTTCACGTGAGCAGCAAGGCATTCGTATAAACACGGCTTGCATTTTTGGGTCGAAAACCCCATTATCCACAGATCGATATTGGGCCGGACACTGGGCCGGGTCGCTCGCGACGAGACGAGCTGGACGTTCAGACTATCTCTCCTGAATTCGACAACTAACTGTCGGGACGCGTGTGAACGCGCTCTCGATTCACTGCGACTATGCACTATATAGGACTACGACTATGGAAACTGGCACGGTAAAGTGGTTCAACGACCAAAAGGGCTACGGCTTCATTCAGCCGGATAACGGCGGCAAGGACGTTTTCGTCCACGTCTCCGCCGTCGAGCGCGCTGGCATGCGTGGCCTCGTCGAGGGGCAGAAGATCTCCTACGAACTTCAGGACGATCGCCGCACGGGCAAGTCCTCGGCAGTCAATCTTCAGGCTGCCTGATCGTACCACGTGCTTGAAGGCGATTGCTCGCTTTCGAAAACGGATGTAAGCCGTCGCTCACCGAGCGGCGGCTTTTGCTGAGACCGGTCGCTGAAACGGCCATGGAGTTTGTGGATGTCGAAAGAAGAGTTGATCACGTTCGAGGGCGTCGTCACCGAAGTTCTGCCTGACGCGAAGTTCCGCGTCGAACTCGAAAACGGCCACGAGGTGATCGCTTACACGGCCGGAAAGATGCGGAAATTCCGCATCAAGACGATTGCCGGGGACCGTGTGACCATCGAAATGTCGCCCTACGATCTCGACAAGGGGCGCCTCGTGTTCCGACACAAGGATGATCGTGGGTTCAGCGGGCCGCGCCCGCCGCCGCGCCCCGGTGGCCCCAACCGCCGTCGCTGATCCCATTTGGTTCCATCAACAACCTGCTCTTAATTGCAGCAGGGAATGGCGCTTTTTGACGCTTTGATCCTCCGCCTTTCCGCTTTCAGAATCAGTGGGATGAGGGTAGGCTTGTTCTATCGTCAACAAACGGAAGGAGGTGATCCAGTGTCTCATTGTCTGATCCCGCAGTCAGCGGCTCCTGTGACCACTTGGTATCTCGCCTCTGTCGAGGTCCGCGCGTCCTGATGCCCCCGGCGTCCTGACGCGTCGTCGTCCCGGTAGAGCCGGACTACGGTGTGACAATGCGAAGGCCGCCCTCCACGGGGCGGCCTTCCTTCATTATGGAGGCATTCTCCGGTTCGGAGGCGCTTCCGTCGTTATGCTCCAAGGCGCAGCCGCCGCATGCGGGAGTGCCGAGCCAGATCAGCACGAGATCTGCGTCGTCGTCCAAACGCTACTTCGGCAGATGGCTTGCCTTGCGGCCGGCGACGAAGCGGCGGTAGACCACCGGGATTACCGCGAGCACGGCGAGGCCCACGAGGGCCGTGACGATCTCCGGGGTCAGGATGCCGCCGGCGGAGAATTCCTCGCCCCGCGCGAACACGCTCCCGAGACCCGCCCCCACCGAGGAATAGACGAACGTGCCCGGTGCAATTCCGATGAACGTCGCGACGAAGAACGTGCGTAGGGGCACCCCCAGAAAGGCAGGCGCGAGGTTCACGATGAAGAACGGAAAGATCGGAATCAGGCGCAAGACCAGCAGATAATTGAAGGCATCCTCCCGAAATCCGTCGGCCATGCGGGTCAGCGCTCCTCCGGCCTTGCGGCGCAGGACGTCCCCGAACGCTGTGCGGGCAATGAGAAAGACCCCGGTGGCGCCTGCAGTCGCTCCGAAGAGCGTCAAGGCGGTTCCAGCGAATGTCCCGAAGAGAAAGCCGCCGGTGATCGTCAGGACCAGAGCTCCGGGCACCGACGCGGCGACAACGGTCGCGTAGAGCGCGATATACGCCAGCGCCGCCAGCGAGAAGTTCTGGCTCACGAAGGCCTCGAGCTCCGCCTGGTTTTCACGAATCACCTCGAAGGAGACGTATTCGTCGAGACCCAGGACAAAGAAGCTTGCTGCGACGGCGACGATGGCGAGCACCGGCGCAAGCCGCCAGAGCATTGGTTTACGTGTGACGACCGGCCGTCGCGCGATGGGGTCTGGCCCGACTTCCGACTTGTCGGATTGTGTATCGGCCGAATTCTCCGGATCCACGCTTGCCATGATTGTCGTTTCCAGTCTCTGCATATGCGGTTGCGGCGACGTTATGGCGTAAACCGTCTCCCGGCCATGCCCCAGGGGTGGCAATGACGCAGATGTGTTCATGAGTGAAGGAGCCGATGCCTGCTCGGCTTGATGAAGCTTTACATACGACTTTGCTGCTGAAATTCCTAACTGGCTTATGAAAACGTAATATATTCGTATTCATTTGTTGTATCCGGCTTTCTCGGCAAATTTCGTGATGCATTCGCGCAACATCTCTCATGAAAGCGCAGCTTGAAAGGCGATAAGCGGGAATACTCAGTGGCAAAAGCTTGCGCAAACGGGGCGCAAAAACTAGATTTGACTTGTGGTACAGGCGTGATTCGCCGGTCCATGCCCTTCATGGGGCGTTTCCTCCCTGGACTTGGGCCGCGCAATGCGGCCTTTTTTTTGCGAAAATTGCGACTCCCACGGCCTTCACTTCCTTTGAACAGCGTTTTTTGAACGTTTGGGCCGATATTCACGCGAAACGTCGCAAGAGACCCTTGAAGATCGATCGCTCATATGTAAATGTAATTAACATTCTCATTGAGAGGTCGGAGACTTGAATGAGCCCCGGTACGCTGTTTTCGAGCGATGTCGCAATCCAGGTCCATGCCGTGGCGGCGCTTTCCGCTCTCGGCCTCGGAGTGCTGCAGTTCTCGACGAAGGCAGGCGCTGCAACCCACCGCCGCCTCGGCTATGTCTGGGTTGGGTTGATGCTCGTCGTCACCGTCTCGTCCTTCTGGATCAGCGCCAATCCCGTCATCGGGCGCTTCAGCTGGATCCACGGCCTCTCGGGATTCACGACGATCATGCTGGTTCTCGGCGTTCTCGCGGCGCGGCGCGGGCAACGCGAAAGGCACCGCGCGATCATGATCAGCCTCTTCTGGTTCGCCCTCGTCGTCACCGGAATCTTCACGCTTCTGCCGGGGAGGGTGATGCATCAGGTCGTTTTCGGTTGACGAAGAGCCGCAGCGCTTGAAATGCCTGAGAAAAGCGGCCATGTAACAGTGTGATTTCCAGGGGATTCGGAGCGTTTCGGCGCGTCCAGGCGGGGGGCGGCAGCGCTCCTTGCTTCGTCTCCTTCCAGGCGCATACGGGAAAGACCGAAATTGGCCGATAACGACAAGACACGTTCCGGAGAGCCGCCTTTTGGTGGCGACGTGAAGACGATCTCCATCATCGACGAGATGAAGAAGTCCTATCTCGATTACGCCATGAGCGTGATCGTGAGCCGCGCGCTTCCCGATGTGCGCGACGGGCTGAAGCCGGTGCACCGGCGCATCCTGTTCTCGATGCACGAAAGCGGCTACATGCCCGAGAAGGGGTATGTGAAGTGCGCCCGTGTCGTCGGCGACGTGATGGGCAAGTACCATCCGCACGGCGACCAGGCGATCTACGACGCCCTCGTGCGCATGGCGCAGGACTTCTCGATGCGGCTGCCGCTGATCGACGGTCAGGGCAATTTCGGCTCGATCGATGGCGATCCCGCAGCCGCCATGCGTTACACCGAGTGCAAGCTCGCGCGCCCGGCCGTCGCGCTGATCGACGACATCGACAAGAACACGGTCGATTTCGGCGACAATTACGACGGCAAGGAAAAGGAGCCGCTGGTCATCCCGGCGCGGTTCCCGAATCTCCTCGTCAACGGGGCGGGCGGGATCGCCGTCGGCATGGCGACGAACATCCCGCCGCACAATCTCGGCGAGGTGATCGACGCCTCGATCGCCTACATTGAAAACCCCGCGATCACGATCGACGAGCTGATCGAAATCGTGCCCGGTCCTGATTTCCCGACGGCCGCCATGATCCTCGGCAAGGCGGGCGTGCGTTCGGCCTACCATACCGGTCGCGGCTCGATCCTGATGCGGGCGAAGTCGGAGGTCGAGGAGGTCCGCAAGGACCGCGAAGCCTTGATCTTCACCGAAATCCCGTACCAGGTGAATAAATCGACGCTGATCGAGCGGATCGCGGACCTGGTGCGCGAGAAGCGCGTCGAGGGCATCTCGGACCTGCGCGACGAATCCGATCGCGACGGCATGCGAATCGTCGTCGAGCTCAAGCGCGATGCGGTTGCCGATGTCGTTCTCAATCAGCTCTACCGCTACACGTCGCTCCAGACGTCATTCGGTGCGAATATCGTCGCGCTGAACGGCGGTCGCCCGGAGACGATGAATCTGAAGGATCTGATCAAGGCCTTCGTCGATTTCCGCGAGAACGTCGTCAGCCGGCGTACCAAGTTCCTGCTCGGCAAGGCTCGCGATCGCGCGCACGTCCTATGCGGCCTCGCCATCGCCGTCGCCAATATCGACGAGGTGATCCGCCTGATCCGGACCTCGCCCGATCCGAACACGGCGCGCGAATCGCTGATGGACCGCGACTGGCCGGCTATGGACATCGCGCCGCTGATCGCGCTGGTTGACGATCCGATGCACCGCGTTGCCGAGGACGGGACCTACCGTTTGTCGGAGACGCAGGCACGCGCGATCCTCGATCTGCGCCTCCAGCGCCTCACGGCTCTTGGCCGCGACGAGATCGGCAACGAGCTCGAGAAGCTCGCGGAAGAAATCCGGGACTACCTCGAGATCCTGCGTTCGCGCGAGCGGATCATGCAGATCATCCGCGACGAGCTGACGGAAGTGCGCGACGCCTATGCGACGCCACGCAAGACCGTCATCGTCGAATGGGATTCCGATCTCGACGACGAGGACCTGATCCAGCGCGAGGACATGGTCGTCACCGTCTCGCATGCGGGATACATCAAGCGCGTGCCGCTCTCGACCTATCGGGCGCAGCGCCGCGGCGGCAAGGGCCGCTCCGGAATGGCGACGCGCGACGAGGATTTCGTGACGCGGCTGTTCGTGGCCAACACCCACACGCCGGTGCTGTTCTTCTCCTCGCGCGGGCAGGTCTACAAGGAGAAGGTCTGGCGGCTTCCGCTCTCGGCTCCCAACGCCAAGGGCAAGGCGCTGGTCAACATGCTCCCGATCCAGCAGGACGAGCGCATAACGACGATCATGCCGCTGCCCGAGGACGAGAGCACCTGGGATCGCTACGACGTGATGTTTGCGACATCCAAGGGCAATGTCCGGCGCAACAAGCTGTCCGATTTCGTGCAGGTCAACCGCGCCGGCAAGATCGCAATGAAGCTCGACGAGGGGGATTCCATCGTCGATGTGCAGGTCTGCTCGGAGGATGACGACGTGCTCCTGACGACCGGGCGCGGCCAGTGTATCCGCTTTGCCGTGCCGGAAGTCCGCGTTTTCAAGGGCCGGGATTCGACGGGCGTGCGCGGCATCAACCTTGCCAAGGACGATACGGTCATCTCGCTTGCGATCCTGCGCCACTTCGAGGCGGAGCCGGAAGAGCGGCAGGCCTATCTCAAGCACGCCTCCGCCATGCGCCGCGCCGCCGGTGCGGAGTTGGAGGAGGGTAACGGAAACGGCGCCCCCGAGGTCGTCGATGGCGAGGAAGCCGCCGACATCGAACTGGGGCAGGATCGCTACGTCCAGATGGGGGCCGCCGAGCAGTTCGTGCTGACGCTGTCAGAGAACGGCTACGGCAAGCGCACTTCGGCGTACGAGTACCGGGTCACCGGGCGCGGCGGCAAGGGCATCGTCGCCATGGTGACGAACGACCGCAACGGCAAGTTGGTCTCATCCTTCCCCGTCGAGCAGCTCGATCAGCTGATGCTCATCACCGATCGCGGCCAGACGATCCGCGTCCCCGTCGATGGCATCCGCATCGCAGGGCGCTCGACGCAAGGCGTGATCGTCTTCGATACGGCGGAGGACGAGCGCGTCGTCTCCGTCGAGCACATCGAGGGCGAGACTGAAGCGGCTGTCGTCGATGGCGAGGAAGGCAACGGCGAGGCCAACGGCAACGGCGCGCCTGACGGCGATGGCGGTCCCGATGCCGGCAGCGCTCCGGATGTGGGCAGCGAACCGGGTGCGGGGCCGGACGACGGCGCCGGCGACAGCGAAGTCTGATGGCGGATGTCGCGGGGCGCTTGAACGGCGTCCCGCGAGCCGCTAAGCGTTGAGCCATGACAGAACCTATGCCTCGCACAATTCCCCGCACGGCGCTCTATACGGGCTCCTTTGATCCCGTCACCAACGGGCATCTGGACGTGATCGCCCAGGGCGCGCGCCTCGTGGACCGGCTCGTGCTGGCGATCGGGGTCCACCCCGGCAAGACGCCGCTGTTTTCAGCCGACGAGAAGGCGGAGATGCTGCGCGAGGTCTGCGAGCCTGTTTCGCAGCGCGAGGGCACCGAAATCGCGATCATCACCTTCGCCGATCTCGCGGTCCAGGCCGCCCGGCGGGAAGGGGCCGGCTTCATCCTGCGCGGGCTGCGCGACGGCACCGATCTCGATTACGAGATGCAGATGGCGGGCATGAACGTGACGATGGCGCCCGAAATCCAGACAGTCTTTCTTCCCGCGTCGATCGGTGTGCGCCATATCACAGCCACTCTCGTGCGTCAGATCGCTCAACTGGGCGGCGACATTGCGCCCTTCGCACCCCCGGCGGTGGTCTCGCGCCTCCAGGCAAAATTCTCGCGCGGTTGATGCCGCGGATCAATAAAACGGAGTAACCCCATGAAGTCGTTCGTTCTCGCTGCGGCACTGATGTTCGCCACGACCTCTTTCGGCCACGCCCAGACAAGCGACCCCGCAAACACCATCCTCATGGAGACGACGCATGGCGAGGTCGTCATCGAGCTGCGCCCGGATCTCGCGCCAGCCCATGCGGAGCGTCTCCGCACGCTCACCGGCGAAGGTTTCTACGACGGCGTCGTATTCCATCGCGTGATCCCGGGCTTCATGGCACAGACCGGCGATCCGACCGGCACCGGCATGGGCGGCTCCGAACTGCCTAACCTGCCGGCGGAATTTTCCAACGAGCGCTTCACGCGCGGCGCGGTCGGCATGGCGCGCTCGCAGAACCCGAACTCCGCCAACAGCCAGTTCTTCATCGTCTACGGCGATGCATCCTGGCTCGACGGGCAGTATACTTATGTCGGCAACGTCGTCTCCGGCATGGAGGCGGTCGATCAGATCAAGAAGGGCGCCGGCCAGAGCGGCATGGTGCAGGATCCCGACAGTATCGTATCCATGCGCATGATGGACTGATGCGCAGCGACACCCCTTTTCTCCAGAGCATATGAAGGACAAGCAACATGGCTGACGCCGAGAACACGATCATCATGGAAACCACGAAGGGCCGCGTCGTCATCACGCTTCGCCCCGATCTCGCCCCCGGCCACGTGGAGCGCATCACGACGCTCGCCAAGCAGGGCTTCTACGACGGCGTGCCGTTCCACCGCGTGATCGAAGGCTTCATGGCGCAGACCGGCGATCCCACCGGCACCGGCGCGGGTGGCTCGGACCTTCCCGATCTGAAGGCCGAGTTCAACGCCGAGCCGCATGTGCGCGGCACCTGCTCCATGGCCCGCACGGCAGCGCCGAACTCGGCCAACAGCCAGTTCTTCATCTGCTTTGGCGACGCCCGCTTCCTCGACAAGCAATACACCGTCTGGGGCAAGGTCACCGAGGGCATGGACGTCATCGACCAGATCAAGCGCGGCGAGCCCGTCCGCGATCCCGATACGATCGTTTCGATGACGGTCTCCGGCTGATCGCCGGCGATCCACGACGAAAACGCCGACCCTTCAGGCCGCCGCATTCCGGCGGCCTGTTTTCTCAGTTCAGGGTCTGCGGGGCGAGAATCCCTACGAAATCCTCAAACGATTTGATCGCATCATCAGCGAGGTTTCGCTTCAAGAGAGAAATCGAAAGCGCGAGTGAACGCGCCTGGCAGTTGATGGAACGGCTGGGGTTGAACTCTATGTCCGTAAACGCACTGCAGCGCTTGCCGACC
>Ga0208490_100397_pt1 | contig 28824 bp, 20 predicted proteins | sample SubbioAug_CSWold_FD_184818 | JGI IMG/M metagenome (GOLD analysis project Ga0208490, IMG submission 184818) | Serpentinite rock and fluid subsurface biosphere microbial communities from McLaughlin Reserve, California, USA - CR11Aug_CSWold (SPAdes) | ecosystem: Environmental > Terrestrial > Deep...
CAGGTCGCCGCCCGCCTCCACGAGTCGGAGGTCGAGCCGTTCGAGGGTCGCGTAGATCGGGAGCGTCATGAACGGGATGAAGTTGTAGGTGAGGCCGAAGACCACCGAGAACGCGGTTCCCGTGATCGACTGGCCGGGCCCGAGGATCCCGATCATCGAAAAGAACCCGGCGACGGGCCCCTCGATCGCGAAGATCTGCTTCCACGCCAGGGTGCGCAGCAGGAACGAGATGAAGAACGGGGCGATGACGAGAACCAGACACAGCGCCTGCAGCAGCGGGAAGCGCCGCAGGGTGATGCCGATGAAGTACGCCAGCGGGAAACCGATCAACAGCGCGAAGAGACTGGCGAGCGCGGCATAGCCGAAGGAGCGCAGGGTCTGCGTGCCGTAGGTCTCCAGCACGAAGACGTAGTTCTCCCAGCGCAACGCCTGGCGGTACTCACCAAAGAAGCCGCCGGGAACGGGCTCTTGGAGGCTCGTCAGTAGGAGCGAGAGCAGGGGCGTGACGAAGAACAGAACGAGGAAGATGACACCCGGCAAGAGCAAGAGCAGGGCGACCGGCGATCGCTTCTGGATCGACGCATCGGCCTTCTGCTCCGTCGGGGTGAACGCGGAGAAGGCCATGGGCTAGCCCTCCTCGAGTTCCGCCTTGAGCTGCGCGCGCTTGCGCGTCGCAATGGACGTCGTGGGCGTGTCGTCGACGAAGCGCGGGACGTCGTGTTCGACGTCGCCTTCGTCGGCGAGGCCGAACGAGTGCTCGACGCTCCAGGTGAGCCAGACCTCATCGCCGTCGTGGTGCATGCGCGCGATGCTCGTGTTCTGCTCGAACACGGAGATCGGTCCGTGACCGGCGATCGTCACCTCGTACTGGGTGCTTACGCCACTGAACGACACGTCGCTGATGCGTCCGGGGCCCACCACGTTGACGCCGGCAGCTTCGGCAGGCTTCGTGCTGGTCAGCGATACCTTCTCGGGACGGACGCCCACTGTGACGAGGCCGGACTGGCGTTCCGCCCGAGGCTTTGGCACCGTGATGCGCGCTCCCGCCGAGTCGACGGTGATGCTGTCGGCGTTCGACGACACCACCTGACCCGTGAAGAGGTTCGACTGGCCGAGGAAGGTGGCGACGAACGCGGTCCGCGGCAGCTCGTACAGCTCCTGGGGAGCACCCATTTGCTCGATCTGGCCCTTGTTCATGACCGCGACCGTGTCGGCCATGGTCATGGCCTCCTCCTGGTCGTGGGTCACGTGCAGGAAGGTCAGACCGACCTCCGACTGGATGTCCTTCAGCTCGATCTGCATTTGACGCCGCAGCTTCAGGTCGAGCGCACCGAGAGGCTCGTCGAGCAGCAGCAGCGCCGGTCGGTTGACGACCGCGCGTGCCAACGCGACGCGCTGCTGCTGCCCTCCGGACAACTGCGAGGGTCGGCGCGCCGAGACGTGGTCGAGTTCGACCAGCTGCAGGGCCTCGTGCGCGAGCCTCGTGGCGTCTTTCACCCCGCGACGCTTCAAGCCGAACGCGACGTTCTCGAGGATCGTCATGTGCGGGAAGAGGGCGTAGCTCTGGAACACCGTGTTGACCGGACGCTGGAACGCCTTCGTCTGCGTGACGTCCTTGCCGCCGATGAGGATGCGGCCGGCGGTCGGCTCCTCGAGGCCCGCGATGAGCCGGAGCGTCGTCGTCTTGCCGCAGCCCGACGGGCCGAGCAGGGCGAAGAACGATCCAGCAGGAATCGTGAGATCGAGGTCGTCGATTGCCGTGAATCCGGGGAATCGCTTGGAGATGCCGACCAGTTCGAGGTCGGCACCTGCCTCAGCGAAATCCCCACGCGAAACAGCACTGTTTGTCACCGCGGTGTGCTCCTTGGGGTGGTAGATCGGGTGGTGCTACGCGGCTAGGCGCCGAGCAGCACCGACTGGAATGCTGCCTGGTACTCGTTCTCTTCCTGACCGGTCAGGCCGCGGAAGATGCGGGTGTTCGCCAGCGTTTCGTCGCTCGGGAAGATGAGCTCGTTGTCGGCGAGTTCGGGGTCGATCGCCTCCATCGCCTCACGGGCTCCCTCGACCGGGGTGATGTAGTTCACCCAGGCCGCGACCTCGGCCGCAACCTCCGGCTCGTAGTAGTAGTTGATGAGCGTCTCGGCGTTCGTCTTGCGCGGCGAGCCGATCGGCACGAGGAAGTTGTCGGCCCACAGGGTGCCGCCAGCCTCGGGGATCACAAACTTCCACTTCTCGTAACCGGCCTCGAAGTTCAGCAGCGTGATGTCGCCCGACCAGGCGATCGCGGCCAGAGTGTCCTCGTTGACGAGGTCTTCCGTGTACGCGTTGCCGCGGACGTTGCGGATCTGGCCGCCCGTGACCTGCTCGCGGAAGATGTCAAGCGCCGCATTGAAGTCGTCGGCGCTGAAGTCGCCAGAAATGTCGACGCCGTTATTCATGAGAATGAGACCCATGGTGTCGCGCATCTCGGAGAGCACACCCACGCGGCCACGGAGCTCGGGCGCCCAGAGGTCATCGACCGAGCGAAGCTCACCCACCTGCTCGGTGTTCCAGGCGATACCCGCGAAGCCACCCTGCCACGGAATGGAGAAACGGCGGCCCGGGTCGAACTCGGGGTTACGAAGGTCTTCGGACAGGTTTGCGGCGTTCGGGATGTTGTCGTAGTTCAGCTCCTGCGTGTAGCCGAGCTGAATCCAGCGGCTCACCATCCAGTCGGTGAGGCAGACGGTGTCGGCGCCGATGTCCTGACCGAGGGCCAGCTGGTCGCGAACGGTGGCGTAGTACGAGTTGTTGTCGTCCACCGTGATGTTGTAGGTGACCGAGATGCCCGTCTGCTCTTGGAAGGCTTCGAGCGTGGGGTAGTTGCCGTCATCGTCTTCGTCGATGTAGAAGGGCCAGTTTGCCCAGATGAGCGTCGGATCCGACTCGGAACGGTCCTCGGCGGGCTGCAGCTCATTGCCGCCTCCTGCACAGGCCGCGAGAGCGAGTGCCGTTGCGGATGCGCCGGTACCGGCGAGCATCGTGCGACGGGTCAGCTGTGCGCGGCGTGCGTGCGCGATCAGGCTGCGGACCATCGGGTCTTCGGGAAGCGGACGGTTCATGGCGCTGCTCCTTTGGTCGTTCAGGTACGTCACTGTCCTGGCGGCTGTGGTGTCTTTGATACTGACACACGGACTACGCGTACCGCACCCCACAGCGCTCGATTCGTCCATTCTGAAACATAAATTTCACGAAATCAGCACATCCAGGCGAAAAAGAGTGCGGAATCCATCGTGAATCGGCGCTACAGTGGTGCCGCAGCGCAGTGGGGCGCGGCGCAACAGCGCGCGCCCTCGCGCCGAAACGTCCCGATCCAAGGAGTTCCGATGAGAATCGCCGTCCCCGCCGAGGTCAAGAACAACGAGTTCCGCGTGGCCATTACGCCGTCCGGTGTGCACGACCTTGTTGCCAACGGGCACGAGGTGCTGGTGCAGGCTGGCGCCGGAGCGGGATCGTCCATCCCCGACGAGGCGTACGTGGCCCAGGGCGCCCGCATCGTGCCCGACGCGGCTACGGCGTGGGGCGAGGCCGAGCTTCTGCTCAAGGTGAAGGAGCCGATCGCGTCGGAGTACGGCTACTTCCGCGACGATCTCCTGCTGTTCACCTACCTGCACCTCGCCGCAGAGGAGGCGCTCACGCACGCGCTCTTGGATGCACGGGTCACCGCGATCGCGTATGAAACGGTCCAACTGCCCTCGCGCGCACTGCCCCTGCTCGCCCCGATGAGTGAGGTGGCCGGTCGGCTGTCGGTCATCGTTGGCGCGAACGCGATGATGCGGCCCAACGGGGGCCAGGGGCTGTTGGTGCCGGGAGTTCCGGGCACGCACCCCGCGAACGTCGTGGTGCTCGGCGGTGGCGTCGCGGGCACGAACGCGGTCGCGATGGCCGTGGGACTGGGCGCGGACGTGACCGTGCTCGACACGAACCTCCAGCGTCTGCGTGAGCTCGATGCCCTGTATGCGGGCCGCGTGAAGACGATCGCGTCGAACGGCTACGAGATCGACAAGGCCGTTGTCGCCGCCGATCTCGTGATCGGATCGGTGCTCGTGCCGGGAGCCAAGGCTCCGAAGCTCGTAAGCAACGAGCTCGTCTCCCGTATGAAGCCCGGAAGCGTGCTCGTCGACATCGCTGTCGACCAGGGCGGATGCTTCGCCGACACCCGACCCACGACGCACGCCGAACCGACGTTCACGGTGCACGAGAGCATCTTCTACTGCGTTGCCAACATGCCGGGCGCCGTCCCGGCGACGTCAACGTACGCACTGACGAACGCGACTCTGCCGTATGTGCGCGCGATCGCCAACAATGGCTGGCGGGCGGCCCTGGCGGCCGATCCTGCACTCGCGCTCGGACTGAACACGCACGACGGGCGCGCGACCAACGCCGCGGTGGGTGAGGCCCACGGGCTCGAGCCTGTGGCTCTGGCGAGCGTCCTCGCCTAACGCCCGACGTCAGTGCGCAACATCGCTCGAGGGCGGTGACCAGCGTGCCCGCAGAACCTCGGGGGTCGAGCTGCCTCCCGGCTCGATCACCCACAGGTCACGCTGGTCGATCGGCGGCGGCTGTATGCGCGCGCTGACCAGTGCGCGCAGGTCGCTCATGTCGCATCCGTCGAACGCGATGACGGCCTCGCGACGCGCGTGCGCGAGGGCCGCCCAGTCGCGTTGCCAGTCATCAGGATGACCGACGCACGCGAGGGTGCCATCCCGGACATCGTGCCGGCTGGTGGCGTCGACGAGCGCCGCAAGCGGCACCCCTCGCACCGGACGGGGGCAGGATGCTCGTAACGCCTCGAGGGAGCGGTCCGGGTTCGCCGAGACCACCGCGATGACGGGCTCGGACCCCACGGTCCGAATACGGGGCGGGAGCGCCGGCGGGAGCGACTGCGTCGGCTGGACGACCTGAACGGGCTGCCCGCGCCACCACCCGCGCCCGGCGGGAGCGCGGTCATTATGCTCGCCGCGCGGAGCCCCGGAGGCGTGGTGGTCGTCACAATCAAGGGCGCGTAGCTGCAGGCGTGCGCCGAAGCGCCCGGCAAGGAGACGGCCGGCGCTCGAGGCGGTGCCCACGGCGACGGCGGCGCCGCCGCCCTGCTGGTGGAGCGCACGCAGTGCGGCATCCAATCGGGCGAGAAGCTGCGTCGCGTGCTCGGGCGACTCGGCGTCGATCAGGTCGGCCAGCCCGTCCACCAGCAGCAGCTGCGGCTGCCTCGACGCCGCCGAACCGGAGGCGATGTCCGTGAGGACCTGATGCGCATCGGCGAGGCTGTGCGGCAAGAGCGTTGCCTCCCAGCCGATCTGCCGCGCTTCCGCGGCCAGCTGCGCCAGCGCGGTCGTTCGCCCACTCCCCGAACACCCGAGGATCGCCAGCGCGCCGTCGCGGCGCGGATGCCAGCTCGCCGCGCTCCAGCGCTGGGCGGCGACGTCATCGATCAGGCCGACGAGAAGGCTCCCCTCGGCCCGGGAGTGGCGCCACCCATCGACGACTTCCGGCTGCGTCGGAGACAGCTCCGACGGCAAGACCGGCGCCCAGGGCGGATCTGCGCGTGCCGACGACGCCGCACTCGCCACCGCGGCGATGTCCACGGGTGCGACGAGACCGACCTGGGCGGCGAGCAACTGCTCACTCGTGCGAATCACCGCACGACCGCGGGGCGCAGCGGCGACGGACGGGGCGTCACCGCCCAGCAGCGCGCGAGCGTCGGCGGCATCCGTGGTGCGGAACAGGACGCGGATGGCGCAGTTGACCGCCACCGTGTCGTGCACCACCCCGCTCGGACGCTGCGTGCACAACACGAGGTGGATGCCAAGCGAGCGGCCTCGCGCCGACAGGTCGGAGAACACCGCCTGCAAGGCGGGATGTGTCGCCACGAGCGCGGCGTACTCGTCGACGACGATCAACAGGCGGGACAGCCCCGAGGCGAGCTGAGCGATGTCGCGGACGCGCTCGCGTGCGAGCACACGCTCTCGACGCTCGATCTCCGCCCGAAGGCTTGTGAGCGCACGCGTCGCAAGCACCGCGTCCAGATCCGTGATGACGCCGACCGTCGAGGGCAGCTCGGCGAGGTCCTGGAAGGTGGCCCCGCCCTTGAAGTCGACGTACAGCACCGACCACGCACCCGGGTCCGCTGCCGCCGACAGGGCGAGTGCGCGGAGGAATTCGCTCTTGCCGCTTCCGGTGGCGCCCCCGACGAGCACGTGCGGGCCGTCGGTGATGAGGTCGAGTGTGACGGTGCCGGCCGCTCCGAGTCCGACGGCGAGACCCGGGGTCGACTGGCCATCGCGGGCCGCCGCCCACTCACAGCGCTCGGGCAGCGCGGCAGCTCGAGCGCGGGCGTTCCTCGCCTCTTCGTCGGCGAGGTACGACACGACCGCGTCCGCTGCGACGCGCTCGCCGCCGGGAAGCACGATGTCGAGGCGCGCGAGCCCGGACACCGAGATGGTCGTGCGAGCGCGCCCGTCGGACGGCGACCCGTCCGGCACCGCGCGGTCACCGAGTCGTGCGCGGAGGCGCTCGGCGATGAAGCCGGACCCGTGCACCTCGACCGGGCCCGGCGGGACGCGGACGGGAAGGCGCGGGTTGCGCGCGGCACGGGCGTGCAGGGCGCGCAAGCGCTCCCGCACGGATTGCTCGGGATGGGCATCCACTGTCGGGGCGCTCCCGGCGATCGTGCTTGCGCCCGGCGCCGCTCCGACGACGGAGCCGCCGTCACCCGGTGGTGTCGCGAACGCGCGTTCCGTCTCATCGCGGTGCGCACGCTCGATCGCGTGTTCCGTTGCCGCGCATTCGAGCGCGAAGCGCTTGTCCTCCTCACGCGCGTGTCGACGCGCTGCCCGGCGGGATTCGAGAGCGCTCGCGACCGCGATGATGGGGCTAAGGGCGGCGAAAACGAGCACATACGGCGATCGAATGATGGCCCCGATGACGACCGCCGCGATCAGGGGCGCGATCACCGCGATCACCGGAAACGGGGCGCGCGGGGATGCTCGGGGCGGCTCGGGATACGTGATCGTCACCGGCTCACTGCATCACGGCGTCGACGCGGCCGACGCCGGCGACCTCACGACGAGGGCACAGCTGTCGCGACCGCGGGGGTGGGGAGGAGCGATCAGCCGAGGATCATGAACTGGTCGCCCATGTCCACGCGGGTGCCGCGCGCGATGTGATACCGCCTGCCGGGCTCGCAGTAGCGCGGCAACTGGCCGGGTTCGCGCAACACCGTGCCGTTGCCGGAGTGTCGGTCGCTCACCCAGAACATGCCATCGTCGTGCCCGAATTCGAGGTGCGTCTTCGACATCGAGCGGGTGGGGTCGCTCACGATGACGATGTGGTCGATCGCCTCCCCCGGCTCGGGCCGCGGGTTGCGGCCGAGAAGTCCCGTTCCGATCACCGACACGCTCTCGCCGGTGCTGAACTGCAAGACGAAGCGCACCGGCTCAGCCCGTACCTCGGGCTCGGGTTCCGGCTCGGGTTCCGGCTCTGGCTCAGGCTCAGGCTCCGGCTCCGGCTCACGAACGATCGCCGGCGGAGGCGCATCGATCGGCACGCCGAGCCGCGTCCCACACTCGCCGCAGTACCGGTCGCCCGGGAAGGGCACCGTGGCGCACACGGGGCACGGGGCCGGAGAGGCGGGCGGCGTGCTCACGCCCACGGAGCGTCCGCAGCGACCGCAGAATTGCGCGACCGGGGGCAACGCCGCCCCGCAGTGCTCCCACGTCATCCGCGTTCCTTCCGTCGCCCTCGCCCGCCGCTTCGGTCAGAATAGCGGCGCAGCGAACGCGTGGATACGGCGGCGCGCAGGCGCTCGCGGCGGGTGGCCGAGTCGCGGAAGGTGCGGCGTACTGCGTCGACGGCGCTCCACACCCTGGCTGCCTCGTCCGGGTTGGGCTCGTCGGGGGCGTAGACCGCGCGATCGGCGACCCGCGCGAGCACGAGCACGGAGGGCGCCCCGATGGCCGCAGCGCGCTCACGCCGCGTCCCCGTCGGGGGCACGGCGATGCCGCGATCGGTCGCGTCGTCGACCACCTGCATCCACCCGGCCAGGATGCGCGTGGCGGGGTCGCGCGCGCGACGGCGCCGGCGACGGCGACGCGCCTTGATCGCCAGAATCGCGAGGACCGGTGTGAGACCGAGCAGGATCAGCCCGAGGACCGCGCCGCCGATCTGCAGGGCGAGAAGGAGCAGAGGGTCGAGCCCCGTGGCCTCATCGCGCTCGTCGAGGTCGACGTCGGGCGGCGCCTGTTCGTCGGGCGGGGGCGCGTCTTCGAGGGGAGGTTGCACGGCGGGCTGTGGCCGTGTGATCGGTGTCGTCTCGTCGGAGTCGGGCGGCGGCACCTCGCGGCGCGGCGGCACCACGTCGACGGCCACCCAACCGCGTTCGAGAGTCGACACCTCGATCCACGCGGTCAGGTCGCGCTCGCGGAACGCCGCGGGGTCCACCGGCGGTTCGCCGCGGTCATCGCGCACACCCTCGATGAAGCCGAGCACGACGCGCGAGGGGAACCCGATCTCCCGAGCGGCCAGGGCCGCGAGAGCTGCATACTGTTCCGCGTCCCCGACCATTGGGGTAGCCGTGACCAACTCGTCGAGGCGATCAATGGAGTGCCCCGGCCTGCTCGGCGCCTCGTCGTCGTCGGTTCCGTGAGACAGGAAACCGTCCGATTGCAGCCGCTCAACGACGGCCGCGAGCCTCGCTCCCTCCCCCTCGATCGCCTGGATGGTGGGGCTCAGCCAGTCACGCAGCTCGTCGGGCACGCTCACGATCGCGGGAACCGCGGCGGCGCCCGGCGACACGGTCGACAGGTCCACCTCCTCGACGGGCGCCGGGATGACGTCGAGGCGATAGCGCAAACCGGCGGGAGCGCCACCCACGAGGACTGCGCTGTCGGTCACCGCGTTGTAAACCACGCGGTCGCGCACCGCCGGCGCATCCTCACCACGGATCGTCACGTCGACGAGCTGGCCAGTGGACGGCAGCCACGGCCCGAACGCCCTGCCGAGGGAAAGCTCGACGGCCGCGACACTGGCCCCCTCGGGAACGTCTCGCCGGGCGGGCACCCGCACGAATCGGCCGGAGGCGCTGTCGACGCTGTCGCTTCCCACCGCGAAGACGACCCCGTCGTAACTGTCCAGGACGGCGACGCGCACTCGCTCCCCGTCAGGCAGCCCCTCAGCGGTGAGCGCGATGCCGTCGGCTCGCTCCGGCTGGAACGACGCGCGATACGCGGCCAGCGGGCTGGGAGTAGCGAAAGGGTCGAACGGTTGATCGACGACCGTGCGGATGACTGTCCGCTCATCCGGCGGCGGAATGAGAGCAATCAGGCCTGCGCCCGCTCCTCCCGCGACCAGCACCACCATCACGGCCGAGGCAAACTGCCGCACCGCGCCCCCGCGCCCCCGGTCGACGCTGCCAATGAGCGCGTCGGTGCGGCGGTGCCGACGCCACACCGCGAGCCAGAGCAGGAGGACCAGCAGTAAGGCCAGGGTGGTGCTGATCGGCCACACGACGTTTTCCGGACCGAAGGCGAGAACGAGGGGATAGCCGATGGCGGGAATGGCCACGGCCGTCGCCGGACGCCGGGCGCGCAACGCCACGGCGACGGTCGCGGCACTCCCGACGAGCAGGCTGACGAGCGCCGGCACGAGGAGCGACTGATAGGTGCCGACGGGAAGGTCGATGGTGACGAGTCTCGTCCAGCCGAGCGCGACGGCAGAGATCAACTCAAGCAGTCCCTCGGGCTCGGGGAGGACGCCGTAGAGCGTCCGGGAGGGAACCGCGAGCGGAACCCCCACCACGACGAGTGCGGCCGTGACCGCGAGCATGAGTCCCCAGGCCGGCCAGCGGAGCGCCGTTGCGACCACCGCGAGCGCGCAGCCGAGCGGGATGGCGACGGCGGCCACCACCACGAAACCGGGGTCGCGGTACACGGGCCACCAGGCGAACGCGATCGCGGCCCACGCCGCCATCGTGAACAGCACAATGCTCACCAGGATGGCGGGTCGCGGGAGCACAGACGCTGTCGAGCGGCTCGGCGAAGGACTCACTCGGTCTCCCCTCCCCGGATGGCGCGTCGAAGATCGGTGAGCGACCCCACCGTCAGAACGGTCAAGGAACCGAGACTGCGCCGGCCCGGCACTGTGTCGGGGTCACACTGCACCGCAATGACCTCGACGGAGGCAGGAAACGCTGCGGCGGCCGTGCGCAGGCGACGCGGTGCGACCGTGGAGCCGACCACGAGGAACGCGACCGATACGCCCGGCACCGCATCGCAGGCGAGACGCGCGACGTCGACGACGCCGAGAGCCGCGGGCCCGTGTTCGACGACGGCGAGCTCATCCAGCAGGCGGTTGGGGGTGAGCGTCGGCAGCGGCCGCACGGCGACGACGGCCCGCTTCGCGAATTCGGGAGTGATCTCGCTGACGAGAACGTCGACATCGCGGGCGTCGCGAATGGCGCGCGCGCCCAGGCTCGCCGCCGCACTCACGCCGAGCTCGAACTCAGCATCGGAACCGAAGTCGACACTCGCAATGCTCAGGGCGAGCAGCATCCGACTGCGACGGGTTTCCTCGAACTGCCGCACCATGAAGGTGCCGGTTTTCGCCGACGACTTCCAGTGGATGTGGCGGCGATCGTCTCCGGGCACGTATTCGCGCAGCGCATGAAACGCCAGATCGCTCACGGTCAGGTCTCGGGTCGGCCGGCCCTCGAGGTCGCGCACGAGCCCACTCGACGTCGATGGCACGTCGATGGTGCGCGGGTGAATGATGAACTCGGCCGCATCGGCCCAGTGGTATTCGCGACGCACGAGCCCCACGGGATCAGCCCGAACGGTCTTCACCGGCCCCACCGTCAGGCGGCCACGACGATCGGTCGGGAGAGCGACGGACGGCTCGACCCGATCGCCCGGGCCGATGCCGGGAACCGCGATGGGGACGATGCGCTCGCCGACGGGCAGGTCGACGACCGTGCCGAAGGAGCGCCGTGAGGTGGGGTTCGTCACGACCAGCCGGGCGTGCGCCTCGTCACCGACGGCGACGCGAACCGGCGGCGGAACAAGCTGGAAGTGCAGTCGGATCCTGCCCACCAGGTACGCGACGGCGACGATCGTGAGCGCCACGCCGACGGCACCGGCGAGGACGAGTTCCGTCCAGCCCCAGAGATACCCCGCCCCGAGCGACAGGGGCGCGACGGCGATGACGACCCAGCCAAGGGGGGTCACCACGGAGGAGGCGACGCGGCCTGCACGGGACGCGACACGGCCGACGGCGCGACCGGCGCGCACGACAGTGACCAGAGCATCCGCCGACCAGCCCGTCCGCTCGCCGACGAGCCGGGTGCGCGCAGTGGTGACCGTCGACCCCCCGGAGGAGCCGGTGACCTCCCGCGTAACGGTCGACCGCGGTGACGACCCGTCGGTCACACGGCGACCCGGTCGCTCGGCGGGGCGGTCTCCACGACGACCTGAGCGATAACGGACGCCTGCGTGACGCCGTCGAATTCGGCCTCGGGGTCGAGAACGAGTCGGTGCGCGAGCACCGGTTCGGCGAGCGACTTCACGTCGTCCGGAATGACGTAGTGACGCCCGTCGAGGGCCGCGAACGTCTTCGCGCACCGCACGAGCGCCAGGGCGCCACGGACGCTCGCCCCCAGCCGGACGTCGGGATGCGCGCGGGTCGCCTCCACGAGACGCGCGACGTAGTCACCGATCACCGGATCGACATGCACGGTGCGCGCCGCATCGATCATGCTGCGCACCGTGTCGAGGTCGATGACCGGCTCGAGCACCGTGGCGCGCGGCCCCGACGCTCCCGCGAGGATTCTCACGGTCGACGCGTGATCGGGGTAGCCGATCGCCGTGCGGATGAGGAAGCGGTCGAGCTGCGCCTCCGGTAGACGGTAGGTGCCAGCCTGTTCGATCGGGTTCTGGGTGGCAATGACCAGGAAGGGCGCGTCGACCGGGTGGGTCGTACCGTCGATCGTGACGTGCCCCTCCTCCATCACCTCAAGCAACGCCGACTGCGTCTTCGGGCTGGCCCGGTTGATCTCATCGGCCAGGACGACGGTCGCGAACACGGGGCCGGGGTGAAAGGAGAACTCGCCACTGCGCTGGTCGTAGACCGTGATGCCCGTGATGTCGCCCGGCAGCAAGTCGGGGGTGAACTGCACGCGCTGCGTCGTGCCTCGAATGCTCTCAGCCAGCGCCCGCGCGAGCGAGGTCTTCCCCGTCCCCGGCACGTCTTCGAGCAGCAGGTGCCCCTCGCTCAGCATCGCGGTGAGCCCGAGGCGCACGACGTATGACTTGCCGAGGAGCACCGATTCGACATTGGTCACGATCCGCTCGGCGAGGCCGGAGAACCACTGCGCCTGCTCGGGGGTCATCGTCATGGCGAAGTCCTTCGTCGGTGTCGGTGCTCAGTCACGGTCGGTAGATCCGGACAAAGCTCGTGCCCCCCACGCTAACGGTGACCTCGAGGCGAGGGTCGGAGGACGGGGGCGCGGCGATCTCACACGATCCCGATTCGATTGACAACGGCTCGTCGTCGGGCCGAGCGCGACAGAGGTACTCGACGGACGAGTAGGCGGGACGGTTCGCCTCATCGATCGGAGTCCAGGTGATCGTCGCGGTGCGTTCGGGCGCGGGGCCGTCCGAGAAGACGAACGTTGGCTGAACGTCGATCAGTACGGCGACCGGAATCGAGAAGGTGCTCGACCATGGACCACAGTTGAGAGCACCCACATCTCGGCACACGCGAACATCGACGCCGAGCTGGCGGCCGTAGTGGCGCGTACCGTCTTGCGGCGTAATCGGCAGTGCCGACGGCGTCGATGGTGTTGTGCTCACGCCGTCACCGACGTAGCGGTACTGGATGAACGGTATGGGCTCGCCCGGAACGTTGGTCGTCACCGCCGTGATTCGTGTCTCCCACCGTCCCGGGGCGAGCTCCTCCCCGCCCGCGGTGGTTATCGCCGTGACGCGGCCAGGTTGGGCGACGGTCCGCGCAGTCGTTTCCGGACTCTGGGTGCATCCCTGGCCATTGTGCGCGTAGACGACCACACGGTACGTGCGATCGCCCGCGAGGCCAGAGATCGTGTGCTGCGTCACGTCGCCTCCGACGCGGGTCGTGCCCGCCGGCGGGGACAGCGTGGGCGCACCCTCCTCAACCCCCGTCACCTCGCAACGCGGCGCGGACTCACCGCCGTCCGTATGCCATACGTAGAAGCGGTCGAAGGGGCGACCGTTCGACCCGAACGCGCCAGCCCAGTCGACGCGGACCGTCTGTCCATCAGCGGGGCTCGCGGGGTTTCCCGACTGCTCGGCGGTCGGCGTCGCCAGACTGAGCGGCGCGCCCGCCGGGGTGCCCGAGGTCTCCGCGCTGTTCCAGTTGGTCAGCGGTTCGAACGACTCGTTTCGCGCGCTGACCGTAATCGTGTAGCTCGTGCCGTTCTGCAGGGCTCCGGTGTCCACTACGTTCAGCCAGTACGGCGTGCCGACCGGGTCCCCCGCCGACACCGTGACCTCGCGTGTCACCGGCCCCACCGTCACGATGTAGCGGCGGATGGGAGACGCCGAAGCGGGCTGATCGGGCTTCGTCCATCCCACCCGCATCCCGCGGTCCAGCGGCGAACGCGTCAGCGTGTCGGGTGCAGGCGGCACGAGGTCCGACCACACGGGGTCGGGAAGGGCGGTTGGCGCGCTCGGGCCCTGCGCGTTCACGGCCGACACCGCGATGCGGACGCGGTTGTCCGGTCCGTTGCCGGGCGTGGGGACGGTGCAGGGCGAGGCAGAGCAGGGCACGGTGGCGGTCACCGCGCCGTCCGCGACGCGAGTGACGACGGCGTCGAAGCGCTGGACGGGAGCGTTGTTGGAGCTGCCGGGTTGCCAGGCAAGGACAAGGGATCGATCGGCGAACTCCTGCACTCGCAGCCCCGTCACCGGGTCGGGGACGTCTTGCACAGAGATCCGCACGCTCCCCCAGACGTACCGCTCGGGGTCATCGGTGGCGTCGGCGACCTGGTATTCGAGCACGGTGTCGCCCGGCGATGCCGTCGACGCGACCGTCACTTGCAAGCGCTGGCCGTCGGCACTCGGCTGAATGGTGACACCCGCGGGTATGCGCGCGTTGTCGAGCCCGCGAATGTCGATAACCCGCAGCGGGACGGACGGGAACGGATTCGTCGCCGCATCGTTGGCGAGCACGTCGACCGTGGTCGTCTGGCCGCGCGGGGCAATGGCAGCGTCGTCAGCGGGCCTGGCGAGCGGTCGGGTCGACGGAACGACCAGCACATCGATCCGGCCCTGGGTGCCATCAGCGGCTGCGTCCCGCACCCCCACCGTCGCGCCGAGCCTGGCCCCGCGGGGCACACCCGGTGTGACGCTGACGATCGCGCGCTGCCCGACGATGTCGATGGTGAGGCCCTCGGGCAACGACTGCGTCAGCCGGTACTCGAGTTCGTCGAGATCGTCGGGGTACGGGTACGAGGTGACGCGAACGAGATCGAGCTCACGGCTGCCGCCCGGCTCCAGCTCGATTGTCGCGCCGACCAGAACGGGCGGCTGGTTCTCGCGGGGTGTCACCTCGATGGGCAAGACGATCGTGGCGACGCGCCCGTCGGGATCGGTCGGCGACACGCCGTCTGTGACCTCGAACGACAGGGACGCCGGACCGAAGTACAGGTCGCTCGAGCGGAATCGCAGCGTCTGCGAGTCGACGACGAGCGACGAGCCGTCGGAGTTCGATGCGCGCACCGTTGCGGTGTCGGTCAGCTGCACCTGTCGCCCGCCAACCGCGATCACGTAATCGTTGATCGGGATCGTGATGGCCTGCTCACTCACCACGCGGATGCGCGGCGCGCGACGATCGAGCTGCGGCAGCGCGTCGGCAGTTCCCGGTACCCAGATGAACGCGGTGCCGGTCACGGAGGGGTCCGCCGGGTGCACGAGGGAGAACGGGATGATCTGGCGCCGCTCCCCAACGGCGACGCGAATCCGCCGGTCGGGCAGCACCGTGCCCGCCTGTTCGAAGCCCGGGACCATGCGCACGCCGAGCGCGCCCACGTCGCCCTCGGCGAAGAACGCGCGCGCCAGCACGTCGACATCGACGGTCTCGCGTTTGAGGATGTCCGACAGCGACAGCACCACATCGCGGGCTGTCGGAGCCAGCAACGGCGCGTCGGCAACGACATTGACGGTGACGAACGCCTGTGACGCTCCCCCGAACTCGTTCTCGATGGTGTAGATCGCGCCGTACGATCCGACCGCCGAGGGGGGGACGAGCCGCACGTAGCGACCGTCGACGATCTCGGCGGTCGTGCGGGGATCGGTCACTTCAGCCGACACGACGCGCAGCACACTGCCGTCTGGGTCGGAATCGTTCTCGAGCACCGGCACGAGTACGCTGCCGCCCGGACGAACCGTGACCTGATCATCGTTGGCAACCGGGTTGCGTGCACCCTCCAGGCGCGGGCTGATGCCCACCCGGATGGTGCCGGATGCCCGCGCGCCCAGGGAGTCGACGACGGTGTAGCGGAACTCATCCGTGCCGGCCGCGTATTCACCGGCTTGGTAGTCGAAGAAGTCGATGCCGGAGTCGACCACGACGCCGCGCGAAGGCGCGGTCTCCTGGCCGACCACTTGCACCGAGTCGCCATCCGGGTCCATGTCACCGACCGGCACGCGGATGCGCACGGTCTCGCCGGCGATGACTCTCGCCGTGATCGTTCGCGGCACGGGCGGGGCGTTCGTCGCCTCATCGACCTCGCGCACGCTGATGCGCACGGTCGCCTGCGCGCGCTCGACTCCGAGCGGACCGAGCACCTCGTACACGGCGGTGAAGTCACCCGGGCGGTCGGGGGCGAGGTATCGCAATCGGTCGCCGCTGACAAACAGCAGCCCGTCGTCGCCCTCGAGCCCGCGAACGAGTTCGGGGTTCAGGGTGATCGGCTCGTCATCGGGGTGTTCGTCGTTGTCGAGCACGGGGATCGTTACGGCGTCCCCCACGCGAACCGTCACGGAGTCATCGTTGGCGATGGGAGGCTGCAGCGTCTCGGGGCGCGGAATCTCAATGACCGTGATCGTGCCGACCGCATCCGCAAAGCCGTTGGAGACCCGGTAAGAGACGTCCACGGGGTTACTGAGCGGGCGGGTGAGCGAGATGCGCACGTCGCGTTGGTCGATCACCTCTGCGCGGATGCCGCTACCGCTCGGAACATCAGTGACCCCGGTGACGACAAGTACCCCGCCGGCCGGGTCGATGTCGGTCGTGGCGACCGCGACGGTAGCGCTGCTGAGCGATCGCACGTAGGCGGTTTTCGGCACCGTGATGGGCACAGCGAGTTCGGGCGGTGCCGACACGTCCACCCGAACGAGCCCTGTCGCCGTCTGGTCGCCGTCGCTGACGACGTACTCGACGTAGTGGGTGCGCACTTCGTCAGATGAGAAGCGGAAGAATCCGCGTTCGAGCCGCGGCGTGATCACGGCACCGGCGCGTTCGGGTACGGACACGAGTCGGATGACGCCGGTTCCGCCGCGGACCGAGCGCAGCGGCTCGATGCGCACCTCCTGGCCGGCGAAGGCCTGCACCGCGAACGGCTCGGCGATGATCGGAACCTGGCCGGCGGGCCTGACCGTCACCGCCAGTTCGCCCTCGCCGGCGAGGGTGCCGTCGGACACCCGCAACTGGACGGAGCGCAATTCGCCCACACCCCCACGCTCGGCGAACGTCACGCGCCCGTCGGGTCGCGATGCGACCTGATCGGGGGATGCGACGCTCACCTCCTCGAGGAAGATCGGGTCACCGTCGGGGTCGACCCACTCACCCAGGACATTCGCCGACACCCGTCCCCCCTCGGCGACCGTCGTACGGGCGGGCCGCACCTGGAAAGGGGCGCCGTTTTCGAACGGCTGTCGCACCGTGACGACGACGGTCGCGGAGTCCGAACCTCCACGCCCATCGGTGATCGTGTACCCAAAACTGAGGACGCCCGACGCATCGGGCGGCAGCGTCAGCTGCACTTTCTGCGCGCTGTCGACGATGTCGAGGCGCCCGAGCGCCGCATCCAATTCGGTGACCTCGCTGATCACGAGGACGTCGCCGTTCGGATCGCTGTCGTTGAGCAGCACGGGAAGAACCGTCGAGCGTCCGGGCCGGGCACCGAACTCGTCGTCGACCGCGACGGGCGGTTGCTGCACGCGCTCGGTCTCGGGTGGCACGTCTAGCGCGTCCACCATTTCGTCGCGCTCGTCCTGCTCCTGCGCGAGCAGGTCGTCCCAGTTATCGATGAGGGCTCCGGTACCGAGCACGTCCCAGACCGCGCCCGAGGCACGATCGTTCAGCACGACCCGCGTGTCGCGCACGACGAACTCCAGCGTGTCCGTGGGCACGAGACCTGTGAGCGATACGGAGGGCGGGTTCGCGCAGGAGCGCCACGCGGAGGCATCCGCCCAGGCGATGACCGTGCACCCGTTGATCACGACCGGCGCGACGGGAGCACCGGCCCGGTCGCTTACGATCGTGCGCAACTCGCCGGTCGCGGACACGGCGACGGCGCCGGAGCTCGTCGCCACGACCAACTCGGTCGCGGTGTCGCTCGGTTGCGCGAGCGCGACATCTCCCTCGCCGACGACCGCGGAGAGATCGATGGGTTCGCCGTCTCGCCACAGTGTGCGGGTTTCCGGCTCGTAGGCCCACCACGTGCCCGCCGCGATCGTGACCGCGATGTCGCTCGCGTCGGTCGTCGGGACCTCCCAGGTCTCCGCCACGCGGTCGAGCCGGTCGGGCGCCAAGCGGTGGATTTCGCCCGTGGAGGGCGCGGCGACGAGCACACCGAACAACTCGGTCGCGGCCACCCGTGACCCCGGGCCGAACGACAGCGGCGCGGCCCGCGTGGTGTCGAAGTCGTCGAACAGCACCCACGGGACCGTCCACAGCTCGCCCGTCACGCTCGTGTGGACGACGACGGTCTCTCCGACGAACTGTACGTCGGCGTCGGTCGGCGGCAACGGTACCGAGTAGTCGATCTGCGCGCGGGCAACGTCGAGCACGTCGGCGGAGGCGTTCTGCTGGTCGATCACGACGACGTCGGCGCCGTAGTGGCGCACGTGGAGGTCGGCGCCCTCCGTTTCGACGAGAGCGTCGAGTGCGCCGATCTGCACGTTGGCGCGCGCGACCGCTTGCCGCTCGCCGCTTGTTACCCAGAGGGCGCCGTCGTTCAGGTCGGCACGCTGCGCTTCAAAACCGTCGTACAGAATGGCGACGGTCGACACGACGGCGGCGATCAGGGTTCCGCTGACGGCGCTCAGCCACGCGGACCGTCGGCGTGACGCACGCCGAGTCGCAGCAGCCAGAACCATCGCTTACGCCCCCTCGGTCTGGATGCACTGCTCGGCACTCGCGGGACCAATGCGACCCTCGCGCGCGACTCGGACGACGATGCAGACGCGCTGGCCGGGTTCCGCCACGACCGCGAACTCGGCAGTGCGCTGCAGAGCGGGCGTGCCGTCGTCGACGCGCACGTGGTAACTGTCACCCGCGGCGAGGCCCGGGTCGTCCCACATGAAGGTCACTTCTGAGCCGTCGGCCTCCGCACGAACATCGGTCACGCGCGGGAGGGAACCGTCTTCGTTCTGCACGGCAAGCCACGTCGCTGTCGCGCCGAGTCCCACAACAGCGAGGGCGATCAGGATGAGTGCTGTCGCGATGAGGTTCGATCGGCGCGAGCTCGTGGTGCGACGGCGGGTATCGGTGCCGGCTTCGGCCGAGGCCACCGTCTGATCGGGCTCGATCGGGCGCCGACGGCGGCGGCGAGACTTCCCCGATGTCGGCGTGCGGGGAGACGCCGACCGCACGACCGTCTGCTCTCCCGTGTCGCCGCTGATGGCGCGGGCCCAGTCGTCGACCGCGATGTCGGCATGGGTCGGCGCCAGTCCGAGTTCGGCCTCGATGCGTTGCAGGTCGCGGACGAGCTCGAGCGCACTCTGTTGACGTTTCGCGGGGTCTTTGCTCATGCCGCGACGCAGCACCGCCTCGAGAGACGCCGGAACATCATCTCGCCCGATCGCGGGCAGGCGGGCGCGCGTGATGCGGGCGATGAGGTCACGCGTCTCGTTCGCGCCGCCGGGTTCCTCGAACGGGGATCGGCCGGCGATGAGCGAATAGAGGGTCGCGGACAGCGACCAGATCTCGCTGGCGATCGTTCCGGTGGTCTCATCCAGCAGGACTTCCGGCGCGGACCAGGGCACGGACATCCCGACGGTCTCCCCCGCATCCGGCGCGGCCCCGAGACTCGCGGCGATTCCGAAGTCGCTGAGAACGGGGTGCCCGAAGAGCGTCGTCAAGATGTTGGACGGCTTGATGTCTCGGTGCAACACACCGCTTTGATGGGCGGTCTCGATGGCGCTGCCGATCTGCACGCCGATCCGCACCGCCTCGGCGACCGGGATGCGCTCCGTGCGGAACCGATCAGCCAACTGCGCGCTGCACAGCTCCATGACGAGATAGGGCCGCCCATCCGCCGAGATGCTCGCCTGGTACACCGTGAGGATCCCCGGGTGCGACGACAGCTGGGCCATCAGGTTCGCCTCGACTTGGAACATGCGGCGCACGCTCTCGGTGACGACGTCGGCAAGCATGACCTTCACGGCCACCTGGCGCCTCGGCATGTTCTGCTCGTAGAGAAAGACGTCGGCAAAGCCACCGGTACCGAGCAGGCGCACGTGCGTGAACCCGGGCAGGATCGGAGGCGCTGATGGCCGACGGAGCACCACGAGACCCCCCTCCCGGTGTGATTGCGATAAGTGTAGGAGGTCCGCTCAGTTCGCGGCGGCAGGGGCGCGTACCACGTCGATCACAATTAACGTGATGTTGTCGCGACCGCCCTGCGCGAGCGCCGCATCCAGCAGTGCATTGGCCGTCTCGCGAGCGCTCAGGCGGGCGGCCAAATGCAGACGCAGCCGCTCGTGCGGGACCTCTTTGGTCAGGCCGTCGGAGCACAGCAGCAGGCGCATCCCGGTCTCCAGCGAGAGGTCGACAAAGTCAATGTCGGGCTCCAGCGAGAAGCCCACGGCGCGCGTGATCACGTTCGCCTCGGGGTGCGCCTCGGCGTCCTCCGCGGCGATGTCGCCGGCAGCCACGAGCTCTTGCACCAGCGAGTGGTCGACCGTCACCTGACGGAGCTCATTGCCCGTGAACGCGTACACCCGCGAGTCGCCGACGTTGAACACGGTGAGCCGAGCGCCGGCCTCGTCGGCCGTCAGAGCCACGCCCGTCACGGTCGTGCCGATTCCGCGCTCTTCTTCGTCGAGATCGTGGATGTCCCAGGTAGCACGGTGGAGGGCGTCCGAGATCTCGTCGCGGCCCACAAAGTCGCCCGTCCCCGCGGCCTGCAGACGCCGAACCACCGCGTCGCTCGCGCGATCGCCGTGCAGGTGACCGCCCATCCCGTCGGCGACGGCGAAGAGCGGCACGTCGGCGAGGTAGCTGTCTTCATTGTGGGCGCGCCGGTAGCCCACGTGCGTGACGCCGTGCCAGGCAAGCTCGATGGCGCCCGAACGCTGGGGAAGCCCCACGATGTGGCGCACGGTGCTGCGGCCGATGGCGGTCACGACGACTCCTCGTGGGCGGGCGGGTAGGGGCGGAACTCGAGCACAATGCCGTCACCGAGGTCGACGGCAGTGTCGGGCAGGACGGCACACGCCTCGCCCGGCCGGAGCCTTCGGGCAGGCCCAGACGCCCAGTGTACGTGCAGGCCGTTGGTCGACCCGAGGTCGGTCACCACAAGGGTCTGGCCGAGCTGCTCAATGCGCGCGTGCGTCGACGAAATGCCGGCGCGGTCGGCGGGCACCACCAGTCGGCGGGGGTCGGCCCCGGTGGGCACGCGCGATCCGCCGGGGGCGCGCCCGATGATGACCGGGCGGTCAAGGGGCACGACCGTGGTCGTGCCGCGCACCGCGAGCATCCATCGAGGGGTGTCGGAAGCGGGAGCCTCGTCGTTGGCGTCGTCGTCCGCGACGTGGCGGACCGCCCGGACGCCCGGCAGCGACCGCAGCACGTCGTCCACCGCCACGCTGATCGGACGCTGGGCCGTGGCCTCGGACGGTTCGACAAGGCGGATGATCGTGTCGTCGATATCGCGCCTCTCGCGGTCTTCAGAGTCGTCGGCGCGCACCCCGCCACGCTACCCCGAGATCATTCCTCGCCGAGATAACTCATCACGTGCTTGATGCGCGTGTAGTCGTCGAAGCCGTAGTGCGAGAGGTCCTTGCCGTAGCCGGAATGCTTGAAGCCGCCGTGGGGCATGTCGCTCACGAAGGGGATATGGGTGTTGATCCACACACATCCGAAGTCGAGATCGCGGCTGAAACGCATCGCCCTGGCGTGGTGGTCGGTCCAGACGGACGCGGCGAGGGCGTACCGCACACCGTTCGCCAGCGCGAGTGCCTCCTCCTCGGTTCGGAAGGTCTGAACCGTGAGGACGGGTCCGAAGATCTCCTCCTGCACCGCCTCGTCGTCTTGCCGCATGCCGGTCACGATCGTCGCCTCGAAGAAGTAGCCGCGGTCGCCCTGACGTGCACCGCCGGTCACGATCTCCGCGTGAGCGGGTAGGCGCTCGATCACGCCCGAAACGCGGGCAAGCTGGTCGGCGTTGTTGAGGGCGCCGTACAGGATTCCGTCCTCGTGCGGCGCGCCGGTTCGGGCATGCGAGCGCGCCCGAGAGACGAGGGCCGCCACGACGTCGTCGTGGACTGACTCGTGCACGATGACCCGCGTGGCGGCCGTGCAGTCCTGTCCCGCATTGAAGTAGGCGGCGAGGACGAGGCCCTCCGCGACCTTCTCGGGGTCGGCGTCGGGGAACACGATGGCCGGCGCCTTCCCGCCGAGCTCGAGGTGCACGCGCTTCAGGTCGTCGGCGGCGGCACGAGCAACCTGCATGCCCGCCCGGACGGACCCGGTGATGGCGACCATCTGCGGCGTCGCGTGCTGCAGGAGCGCGGCGCCCGTCGAGCGATCGCCGGTGACGACGTTGAGAACCCCTGCCGGCAGGTGCTCGGCGGCGAGTCGGCCGAGCAGCAACGTCGACTGCGGTGTCGTGTCGGACGGCTTCAGGACGACGGTGTTCCCTGCCGCGATCGCCGGAGCGATTTTCCACACCGCCATGTTGAGCGGGTAGTTCCAGGGCGTGACCTGCCCGATGACGCCGATGGGCTCCCGTCTGATGAATGACGTGTGCCCGGCGAGATACTCTCCGGCGGAACGCCCATCGAGATCGCGCGCGGCGCCGGCGAAAAAGCGCAGCTGATCAACGGACTGATCGATCTCGTCGGCCACCAGAGAGGCGCGGGGCTTTCCGGTGTCTTGCGACTCCAGGTCGGCGAACTCGTCGGCGTGAGCCTCCATGGCATCGGCGAGGCGGAACAGTGCGAGCTGACGCTCGGCGGGAGTGGTGCGGCCCCACGAGGCGAAGGCGCGATCCGCGGCGGCATAGGCGCGATCGATCTCTTCTGCTGTCGTGATGGGAGCGTGCGCGTACACCTCCTCGGTCGCCGGGTCGATGAGGGCGATGGCGTCGCTCGCGGCGCTCTCGACCTCGGTTCCGTCGATGATGGGGCGCAGAATCGTCTCACTCATGCGGCCACGATAGCGGCGTTCACGGCACGAATCCAGAGTCTGACAACGGATTCCGTCGCAATTATCCCCATCGTGATGCGGAATCGCTTGCCAAAGCCTGCTTGCGCTGTCAGAATCAGGAGCATGTCCGCACGCCCGAAACCGGTACAGCTCGACGAGGTGTCAAAAGCGATCGTCGAACAGCTGCAGACCGACGGTCGACGCTCGTACGCCGAGATCGGCAAGGCCGTCGGCCTCAGTGAGGCAGCCGTTCGCCAACGCGTGCAGAAACTCACCGACGCCGGCGTGATGCAGGTCGTCGCCGTGACCGACCCGATGCAGCTGGGCTTCTACCGGCAGGCGATGATCGGCATCCGGGTGACCGGCGACACGACGGCGGTCGCAGAAACCCTCGCGAGTATCCCGGCCGTCGACTACGTCGTGCTAACCGCCGGCAGCTTCGACATCCTCGCCGAAGTGGTGTGCGAGAACGACGATGACCTGATCAGCCTCCTCAACACGCGCATCCGTGGCATCGAGGGCGTGGCGAGTACCGAGACGTTTGTGTACCTACGACTGCAAAAGCAGTTCTACAACTGGGGAACGAGATGAGCATTTTCACGCGCAGTAAGAAGAAGGCCCACAAGGCCGAGACCACGCACCACCACGAGCACAGCGTGGTCGCCGACGGGGCCATCGACGGTGCCATCGCCGCGAGCGAGCACGCCGAGCTGCAGCGCAAGGCGAAGGACCACCTCTGGATGCACTTCGCGCGCCAGTCGGGAATGGAGGCCGGCAACGGCGTCCCCATCATCGTGCGCGGTGAGGGTCACCACGTCTTCGACGCGGAGGGCAAGAAGTACATCGATGGCCTCTCTGGACTGTTCGTCGTGCAGGTCGGTCACGGCCGTGAGCGTCTCGCCGAGGCCGCACGCAAGCAGGCGGAAGAGCTCGCGTTCTTCCCCCTGTGGTCATACGCCCACCCGGCCGCGATCGAGCTCGCCGACAAGCTGGCCGACTACGCACCGGGTGACCTGAACCGCGTGTTCTTCACCACCGGCGGCGGCGAAGCCGTCGAGTCAGCCTGGAAGCTCGCCAAGCAGTACTTCAAGCTGACCGGAAAGCCCATGAAGCACAAGGTCATCTCGCGGGCGGTCGCGTACCACGGCACGCCGCAGGGCGCCCTCGCGATCACCGGCATCCCCGGCATGAAGGAGATGTTCGAGCCGCTGACGCCCGGCGGATTCCGCGTTCCCAACACGAACTACTACCGCGCCGAAGAGATGGGGTTCCACGGCTCGCTGGAAGAGTTCGGGCAGTGGGCCGCGAACCGTATCGAAGAGGCGATCCTCTTCGAGGGGCCCGACACGGTGGCTGCGGTCTTCCTTGAGCCGGTGCAGAACTCGGGCGGCTGCTTCCCGCCGCCCCCCGGCTACTTCCAGCGTGTCCGCGAGATCTGCGACAAGTACGACGTGCTGCTCGTCAGCGATGAGGTCATCTGTGCGTACGGTCGCATCGGCGAAATGTTCGCCTGCACCGCGCTCGGCTACGTTCCCGACATCATCACGAGCGCGAAGGGCCTCACGAGTGGCTACTCACCGCTCGGCGCGATGATCGTCAGCGATCGCCTGTACGAGCCGTTCACGCACGGCCAGACCGCGTTCTACCACGGCTACACCTTCGCCGGTCACCCGGTCTCGGCGGCCGTCGCGCTCGAGAACATCGCGATCATGGAGGAAGAAAACATTCTCGAGAACGTGCGCGAGAACTCCCCGAAGTTCCGCGCCGCGCTCGAGCGCCTCAAGGATCTCCCCATCGTCGGCGACGTCCGCGGTGAGGGCTACTTCTTCGGTATCGAGCTGGTCAAGAACAAGGAGACGCGCGAAACCTTCAACGAGGACGAGTCGGAGCGGCTGCTGCGCGGTTTCCTCTCGAAGGCGCTGTTCGACGCCGGGCTCTACTGCCGTGCGGATGATCGCGGAGACCCCGTGATTCAGCTCGCGCCGCCGCTCACCATCGGCCCGAAGGAGTTCGACGAGATCGAAGCGATTCTGCGTGCGGTCCTGACCGAGGCATCCAACCGCCTGTAATCGACACCGTTCGGTCGGGTCGCGCGCGACGATAGCGGCGACCCGGCGACGGGCCCGCGCGCTCAATCCCGCCGACGTTCTCGTTCTCGCCAGCCTCATCGCGGTGAACGCCCTGATCGCCATGTTCGGCTCCGTCGTGTCGCGCCCGCACATCAACGGCTGGTACGCCGAGGTCGCGCCCCCGATCTGGGTGCCATCCAACTGGGTCTTCGGTGTCGTGTGGTCGGCGCTGTATCTAAGCATCTCCATCGCTGCCTGGCTGGTCTGGCGGGAGCGTCGACGGCGGCGAGTGACGATCGCGCTGACGGCCTACGTCATTCAGATGGTGCTCAACTGCCTGTGGTCACCCGTGTTCTTCGCCCTGTATCCGGCCATCGGATCGCTCGCCACCTGGCTTGCTCTCGGTATTCACATGGCGTTGCTGTTGTCTCTCGTCGTGATGACCAGCGAGTTCTGGCAAGTCCGACGCACATCGAGCATCCTCACGGCACCGTACGCGCTCTGGGTGATTTACGCCGCCTCCATCACCGTGGCCTACGCGGTGATCCTGCCCTAGAGAGCGTGTCAACGATCGTGATCGCCCGCCGTCCCTGAGGTGGGACTCGGCGCGTCGTGAGTTGACGCGCAGAAGACGTGGAGGCTTGACTTCTACGCTCAACGCGTGATTGAGCAGGGACCCCGCGGCGCGACGCGCGCGACGAGCGCGACCGCCGTGCGCGAGGAGTCCCGTCCGACGCGGGCGCGTTCCATCGCGACGCTGCTCACGTTCCTCATCATCGGCGCAACGGTCGCGCTGACCGGCGCCCTCGTCGCGGGCCATGCGGTGGCCGGCTGGTACGCATCGGCCGACAAACCGATGTGGACCCCCGCCGATGACGCGTTCGCCCCGGTGCTCGGCCTCTGCTACGGCCTGATGGCAGTCGGAGCGTGGCTTGTCTGGCTGACTCCCGAAACCGAGGAGCGATCGGCAGCATTGACCGTCTACGTCCTTCAGCTTGCGCTGGGCGCCATCTGGGCCCCCGCATTCTTCGGACTCGGCGGCGTTGTCGGCGCTGCAGGGCCGTGGGCCGCGCTCGTCGTGATCGTGCTGACCGCGATCGTCCTCTTGGCCACCCTGTTCCGCTTCTGGGAACTGAGCCGCGGTGGGGCCCTGCTTCTGATTCCCGCATTTGGTTGGGTGCTGTACGCCATGACATTGAACGCAGCCATTGCCGTGCTGGCACTCTAGCGTCGACTCGCGCGTTACCGTGGTCGTGTGACCGCCCACCACCCCCGCCCCCTGTCGCCTGCCGCGCGGGCCGGGCGCGCGATCGCGCTGAGCCTCGCCGTCCTCATGGTCGCCGTGCAGTTCGCAATTCTCGGAGGCGTTGCCTGGGGCGTCCAGAATCCACGGGTTGTCGCCGACCAGTGGACCGTCGCCCGCTACACGCCGCCGGCCGAGATCTCCGCGCTCGCCGACCGGGCTGGGCTCAGTGATCGTGGTCGGTTCTACTTCTATGCCAGCCGCCCCGAGATCGTGCCGGCCGTCGAGTTCGACGATGTGTGCACCTTCCGCGAACCGGGAATCGGCGTACTCGGGTGCTACACCCTCGCAGACGGTCGCATCTTCCTCTTCCCGATCAGCTCACCCGAGCTCGAGGGCCTGCAGGTCGTCGTTGCCGCTCACGAGATGTTGCACGCCGTGTGGGACCGGATGGAGAGGGAAGAACAGGAAGCACTCGCTGGCCCCCTCGAGGAGGCATTTGCCGCGCTCGGCCCCGATCACGAGCTGGTCGAGCGCATCGCGTTGTACGAGGAGATGGACCCGAGCTCACGAATCCCCGAGCTCTACGCGATCGTCGGAACCGAGGTTGCCGACCTTCCCGCGGTCCTGGTCGAGCACTATTCGGGATGGTTTGACGACCGTGATCGCGTGACGGGACTGTACGCCGAGGCGAACGCCGTGTTCCGCGACCTTGACCGGCGGCTCGAGGCACTGCAAGACGACCTCACGGAACTCTCCGCCGTGATCGACGCCGACCGTGCCGAATTCCTCCGCGCATCCGACGAACTCGCCGCCGACATCGCCGACTTCAACGAGCGCGCCGACACGCCGGGCGCGTTCGACAGCGAGGAGCAGTTCGCCGCCGAGCGGGCCGACATCATTGCCCGCCAGGAGGCGCTGGAAGCGTCGCGCGATGCCCTGAACGCCGCCGTTGATCGCTACAACGCCCTCGTTGCCGATCTCGAGACCCTGAACGCTGAAGCCGCGGAGCTGAACCGTGCGATCAACATCTCGGTCACCCCGCAGGAGGCCGAGCCCGACGACTAGATCGGGAAGAGCTGATCGATCGCATCCAGGTCCTCCGCGGTCGGGGTCCATGCGGAGGCCGCGGCGGCGTTCTGCGCAACCTGCTCGACGGTAGTTGCCCCCGCGATGACGGATGCCATGGCGGGACGTGACAGAAGCCATCCGATCGTTGCTTCGAGCATCCCGACGCCGCGGTCGTGGCAGAAGCGTTCGTATGCGTCGATCGCGTCCCAGGGCGCGCCCTCCAGAAGGTGAGGTCGCTGACGCATGATGCGGGAATCGGTCGGGCCTCCGGTGCGGCTGAACTTGCCAGTAAACAGGCCGTTGTAGAGCGGGAACCAGGGCAGGAAGCCGACACCGTAGCTCTCCGCGACAGGCAGCAACTCTCGCTCCGCGTCGCGCGTGAGGAGGTTGAACTCGTTCTGCGCCGAGATGAAGCGCTCGTGGCCGTGCAGCTGCGCGACGAGGTCGGCCTCGACGAGTTGCCAGGCGGCGAAGTTGGAGTGCCCGATGTAGCGGATCTTGCCCTCGTCGATGAGCTCGTCGAGGGCGGCGAGGGTCTCCTCGATCGGCGTGAGCGGGTCGGGTGTGTGGAGCTGGTAGAGATCGATCCAGTCGGTCTTCAATCGCGTGAGGCTCTGCTCGACGGCGAGTCGCACGTAACGGCGGGATCCGCGCGCCCCCCAGTGCGGAATCGGGCTCTCGTAGTCGGTGTGACCGAACTTCGTCGCGAGCACGATCTGGTCACGCTTGCCGATGAGCGCCTCGCCCATCATTTCTTCACTGCGACCGTAGGCGTAGCCGTAGATGTCGGCCGTGTCGAAGAGCGTGATGCCGTGGTCGATGGCGGCGTGCATGACGCGCGCCGCGCCCTCCTGCTCCTCCGTCGCGGTGCCGGGTCGCCCGAAGTTGTTGCAGCCGAGCCCGACGCTCGAGACCCGAAGTCCCGAGGCGCCGAGGGTGCGGTACGTCATCTCTGTCATGCCTCCTATCCTCCCAAATCCGGGATCGACGTCCCGTCTCCCCGTGAGGCTCGGGATGCTCGCACGGCGTCGGGTGCGCCCGGTAGCGTTCCCCGCATGCCCGAGACCTCGATCAACACTGCTGACGCCGCCACCATCTCTCCCGCCACCGTGATCGGCCCCGATGGGCGCGCGCGCTGCGCCTGGGTCGGCGACACCGCCGACGTGCAGCACTACCACGACGACGAGTGGGGTGTTCCGGTGCGCGGCGACCGGGCGCTGTTCGAACGCATTGCGCTCGAAGGGTTTCAGTCGGGGCTGTCGTGGCTGGCGATTCTGCGCCGCCGCGACGGTTTCCGCTCGGCGTTCGCGGGCTTCGATCCCGCGGCGGTCGCACAATTCGGCGATGCTGACGTCTCCCGGCTCCTCGACGACGACGCGATCATCCGCAATCGGCGAAAGATCGAGGCGACCGTGGCGAACGCCCGAGCATTGGTGGCGTGGCAGGCGGAGCAGACGCACGCGCTCGACGCGCTCGTGTGGTCGTTCGCCCCCGAGCCGTCCGAACGTCAGCGACCACGCACCCTCGCCGATGTTCCGACGCACACGGAGGCGTCGCGAGCACTCGCCGCGACGCTCAAGTCGCGCGGTTTTCGCTTCGTCGGCCCGACGACGATGTACGCCCTGATGCAGGCAACGGGCGTCGTTGACGATCACGTCGCTGGCTGCTGGCGCGCCGACGACTAGTAGTACTTGGTTAGGTTGGTCCGGCTCGTTGACAGTAGGGGCAGCATGACATGAGACGGATGACCGCGGTTTGGAGTTCGCGGAGAGTCTCGTA
>Ga0208490_100398_pt1 | contig 28812 bp, 25 predicted proteins | sample SubbioAug_CSWold_FD_184818 | JGI IMG/M metagenome (GOLD analysis project Ga0208490, IMG submission 184818) | Serpentinite rock and fluid subsurface biosphere microbial communities from McLaughlin Reserve, California, USA - CR11Aug_CSWold (SPAdes) | ecosystem: Environmental > Terrestrial > Deep...
AGCCGTACGACCACCTCGTGCTGGCCACCGGCTCGGCCCCGTTCGTGCCGCCGGTGCCCGGCGCCACCCGGCCCGGCACGTTCGTCTACCGGACCCTCGACGACCTCGCCGCGATCCGCGCGCACGCGGAGCGGCCGTGGGTCCGGACCGGCGTTGTCGTCGGCGGTGGGCTGCTCGGCCTCGAGGCCGCCAACGCCCTGCGGCTCCTCGGCCTCGAGACCCACGTGGTGGAGATGGCGCCGAGGCTCATGCCCGCCCAGCTCGACGAGGGCGCCGGCGCGCTGCTGCGCCGGGAGGTCGAGCGCCTCGGGATCGGCGTCCACGTCGGCGTGCGGACCCGGGCCCTGACGGGCGACGACCCCGGCGACGAGGGAGCCGCGGTGTGCACCCTCGAGCGGGAGGACGACCCGCCCATCCCCGCCGACATCGTCGTGTTCTCCGCCGGCATCCGCCCCCGGGACCAGCTGGCTCGTGACGCCGGCCTGGCGCTGGGCGAGCGAGGTGGGGTGGTGGTCGACGCCCAGCTGGCGACGTCCGACCCGGACATCTCGGCCATCGGCGAGGTCGCCTCGGTCGAGGGGCGCTGCCTCGGCCTGGTCGCGCCCGGTTACGACATGGCCCGCGCCCTCGCGGGACGGCTCGCCGGGACGCCGCTGCCCGGCGGGTTCCGCGCCCCGGACCTGTCGACCAAGCTCAAGCTGCTCGGCATCGACGTCGCCTCCTTCGGCGACGCGTTCGCCGGCTCGTCCCCCGATGACGACGTCGACCTGCTCACCTGGTCCGACGCCACCGCCGGGGTCTACAAGCGCCTCGCCCGGCGGCGCTGCGACGGTCGCGTCGTGGGCGGGATGCTGGTCGGCGACGCCTCGGACTACCAGCAGCTCCGGCTCATGGCGCTCGGCGAGGTGCCCACCCCCGATGACCTCTCGTCCTGGGTGGCACCCTCCACCGTCCCCCGGGAGACCGGAGGGCTGCCCGACGCCGCGGCGGTGTGCTCGTGCGAGAACGTCACCGCCGGCGCCCTGCGCTCGGCCGTCGCGGACGGCGCCCGCAGCGTCGACGAGCTGAAGGCCTGCACGGCGGCGGGATCGGGCTGTGCGGGGTGCGTCCCGATGGTCACGGGCCTCCTCGCCGACGAGCTGCGGGCGATGGGCGAGGAGGTCAGCGACGCCCTGTGCGAGCACTTCGCCCTGTCCCGTCAGGCGCTGTTCGACCTCGTCCGCATCCACGGCCACCGCACCTGGCGCGCCGTGCTCGACGCCCACGGCACGGGGGGCGGCTGCGACGTCTGCCGCCCGACCGTCGCCTCGATCCTGGCCAGCCGAGCGAACGGCTACGTGCTGGATCCGGGCCAGGGCGAGGTGCAGGACACCAACGACCACGCCCTCGCCAACATGCAGCGCAACGGCACCTACTCGGTGATCCCCCGGGTGCCGGGCGGTGAGATCACGCCCGAGCAGCTCATCGCCCTCGGGCAGATCGCCACCGACTTCGGGCTCTACTGCAAGATCACCGGCGGTCAGCGCATCGACCTGCTCGGCGCCCGCCTGGAGCAGCTGCCCGCCATCTGGCAGCGGGTGCTGGATGCCGGGATGGAGTCGGGCCACGCCTACGGCAAGGCCCTGCGGACGGTGAAGTCCTGCGTCGGCGAGACCTGGTGCCGCTACGGCGTCCAGGACTCGGTGACCATGGCCATCCGGCTGGAGGAGCGGTACCGGGGCCTGCGCGCGCCCCACAAGCTGAAGCTGGCCGTGAGCGGCTGCACCCGCGAGTGCGCCGAGGCCCAGTCCAAGGACGTGGGCGTCATCGCCACCGAGCGGGGCTGGAACCTCTACGTCGCCGGCAACGGCGGCAAGACCCCCCGGCACGCCACGCTGCTGGCCACCGACCTCGACGACGAGGCCCTCGTGCGGGCCATCGACCGGTTCCTCGCCTACTACGTGCGCACCGCCGACCGGCTGCAGCGCACCTCGACCTGGTTCGAGGCGCTGCAGGCCAGCACGGGCGACGCCCTCGCCCACGTCCGCGCGGTCGTCTTCGACGACGCCCTCGGCGTGGTCGACGAGCTCGACGCCGAGATCGCCCGCCACGTCGCGACCTACGAGTGCGAGTGGGCGGCCACCCTGGCCGACCCGGCCCGGCTCGCCCGCTTCCACAGCTTCGTCAACGCCCCCGACGCCGCCGACCCCGAGATCGTCATGGTCAGCGAGCGAGGCCAGCCCCGGCCCGCCCGCCCCGACGAGCTCGCCCTGATCGAGACCCGCACGGCGGTGGCGGTCCGATGACCCTCGTCGATCGCTCGCCCGGCGCCCCGTCCACGGCGGTCCAGGTGTGCCGGGTGGCCGACCTCGACGTCGAGCGGGGCGTCGCCGCCCTCGTCCACGGCCGGCAGGTGGCGCTGTTCCGCCTGGCCTGCGGGTCGGTCCACGCGGTGGACCACCGGGACCCGGCCACGGGCGCAAACGTCGTCGCCCGTGGCCTGCTCGGCACGACGGCCGAGGGCGAGTGGTTCGTCGCGTCGCCCCTCCACAAGCACCGGTACGCCCTCGCCGACGGGCGCTGCCTCACGGACCCCACGCTGTCGCTCGCCGTGCACGAGGTGGCGGTCCGCTCCGGGGTGGTCGAGGTCTCGCTCGCACCGTCTTCGTGAGCCGGAAACGCCCCGGCAACACGCCCCGGGCAAGGTCGCCCCTCGTGGAGACCCGACCGCGCACCCCCGGACCCCTCACGGGCTTCACGATCGGGGTCACGGCGTGTCGCCGGGCCGACGAGCAGATCGAGCTGCTCGAGCGCAAGGGCGCGAACGTCGTCCACGGCCCGGCGATCCAGACCCACCCCCTGATCGCCGAGGCCGAGCTGGCCGAGGCCACCCGGGCGGTCGTCGCCGACCCGCCGGACTACACGCTGCTCTCGACCGGGATCGGCGTTCGAGCCTGGTTCGAGGCGGCCGAGTCCCTGGACCTCGCCGAGGCGCTGCTGGACGCGCTGGGCCGCTCGACGGTGATCGCCCGGGGTCCGAAGGCGCACGGCGCCGCGGTCACCAACGGCCTCGAGGTGCACTGGCAGGCGCCGAACGGCTGGGCGTCGGAGATGGTCGACCACCTGGCATCGGTCGGTGCCTCGGGCGCCCGGGTCGCTGTGCAGCTCGACGGTGCGTCGGGCGCGCCGCTGGCCAAGGCGGTCGGCGAGATCGGCGCCGTGCCGGTCGCGGTGCCCGTGTACGAGTGGACGATGCCGAGCGACACGACCCCGGCGGAGCGCCTGGTCGAGGCGATGGTCGAGGGACGGGTCGACGGTGTCACCTTCACGGCCCGGCCCCAGGTCGAGAACCTGGCCACCATCGCCGAGCGGATGGGCCGCCTCGACGAGCTGCGCCACGCGCTGGCCGGCCCGGTGGTGGCGGTCTGCGTCGGGCCGGTGTGCGCGTCGGGCATCACCGACCTGGGCCTGCCCGCGCCGGTGCAGCCCGAGCGCCACCGCCTCGGCTCGATGGTGCTCGCCGTGGCCGACACGTTCCGGGGCCTGGGTCGGGAGGTGACGCTGGCCGGCATCGACGTGCGCATCCAGGGCCGGGCCGTCATGGTGCCGCCCGACGTCGCCGGGTTGACGGCCACCGTGCTGCTGACCGACAAGGAGCGCCTCGTCCTCGACGCGCTGGCCGAGCGACCCGGGGTGGTGTGGTCCAAGCACGACCTGCTCGCCCGGGTGTGGGACGGCGCCGAGTCCGACCCCCACGTCGTGGAGGTCACCGTCGGACGGCTCCGCCAGCGCCTCGGGCCGGCCGGCGTCGGCATCGAGACCGTGATCCGGCGCGGCTACCGGCTCACGGACCGCTGACGTGACGGTGACCTCTCACCGGGCCGTCGCGCGCTGTGCGCGGGCTCCCCGGTGCCCCGGGCCCTTCGTGCGAGCAGCGCCCCGTCGCCGTCACGACGGGGGAACCCCGGCGAAAACGTGGGCGTCGACGATGCCGGCATGACCCCACCCCACCCCCCGACACCGACCCGTGGCGGTGACGCCGCCGCCCGCATCCGGGACCTCGTGTCCTTCCAGGGCAAGCACCGGATCCTGCACCTCACGTGGTTCGCCTTCTTCCTGAGCTTCGTCGTCTGGTTCAACTTCGCACCCTTCGCCAACACCATCGCCGAGCAGCTCGCGCTCACCGAGGCCCAGAAGAAGACGATCGGGCTGTGCAACGTGGCCCTGACCGTGCCGGCCCGCGTGTTCATCGGGATGGCGCTCGACCGCTGGGGCCCCCGGCGGGTGTTCTCGTCGATCCTGCTCTTCGCCCTGGTGCCCAACACCGTGTTCGCCTTCGCGATGACCTTCGAGACCATGGTCTTCAGCCGCCTGGCCCTGTCCGTGGTCGGCGCCGGGTTCGTGGTCGGCATCCGCATGGTCTCGGAGTGGTTCCCGCCCCGTGAGGTGGGCACCGCCGAGGGCGTCTACGGCGGGTGGGGCAACTTCGGCTCCGCCGCCGCGGCGTTCACGCTGCCGGTGCTCGCCGGCATCGTCGGCGGCGATCAGGGCTGGCGCTGGGCGATCTTCACCACCGGCGTCGTCGCCGCCGCCTACGGCCTGGTCTACCTGCGCGCCGTGACCGACACGCCCGAGGGCGTGGCCTACGCGCGGCCGCGCCGCCAGGGGGCGCTCGAGGTGACCAGCCGGCGGTCGGTGTGGGCCCTCGCCGCGCTCACCGTGCCGCTCAACGCCATCCTCGCCGTGATCGCCTGGCGCATCTGGGGGGAGGGCGTCATCTCCGATGCCGCCTTCGTCGGCACGCTCGTCGCGGTCGCCGCCCTGCTCCTGTTCCAGGAGTGGACCGTGCTGCGGGTGAACCGACCCGCCCTGCGCGACGAGTACCCACCCGAGGACCAGTACCCGGTGCGCAACGTCGCCGTCCTGTGCGTCGCCTACTTCGCCACCTTCGGCTCCGAGCTCGCCGTGGTCACCATGCTCCCCGGCTTCTTCGCCGACACGTGGGGGCTCGGCCCGGCCGTCGCCGGCGCGGCCGCCTCGGGGTTCGCGTTCATGAACCTCGCCGCCCGGCCCGCCGGCGGCCTGCTGTCGGACATCCTCGGCAGCCGCAAGCGCACGCTGTCCACGCTGCTCGTCGGCCTCGTCGTGGGCTACGGCCTGATGTCCACGCTCGGTCCCGCGTGGCCCTGGGTCGCCGCCATCGCGGTGTGCATGGCGTGCTCGTTCTTCGTCCAGTCCGGCGAGGGCGCGGTGTACGCCATCGTCCCGCTGGTGAAGAAGCGGGTGTCGGGCCAGGTCGCCGGCATGGCCGGCGCGATGGGCAACGTCGGCGCGATCTGCTTCCTGACCCTGAACATCATGGTCAGCGAGCGGGTCTTCTTCCTCTGCATCGCGGCGGCCGCGGTGGTCGCCGTGGTGTGCGCACGCTTCCTGGTGGAGCCGGAGAACTCCTTCGGAGCCGAGCTGCTCAGGGACGGGCCGGCCACGACCCCCGAGCCCGTCATCGATATCACCGAGGACCGCGACCCCGTCCCGGCCCTCGTCGACTGACGTGCCCACCGTCGCCCCGGACGACGTCCGCACCCCGATCGACGACTACCTGGCCCGCCAGCAGGACCTGACGGCCGTCGAGCGGTTCGCGGACCACCACGACCGGGCCACCGGCCCGCTGCACGAGCGCTGGTACCGCCAGCTGCTCCCGGCTGCGCCGCCGGGGCCGGGCCAGCAGTACCGCTTCGAGGTGGACATGGACTCGTGCACGTCGTGCAAGTCCTGCGTGTCCGCCTGCCACGCCCTGAACGGCCTGGACGAGGGCGAGTCGTGGCGCTCGGTCGGGGTGGTCGTGGGGGTCGGGCCGCAGGGCCCGACCCAGCAGGCGGTCACCACCGCGTGCCACCACTGCGTCGACCCGGCCTGCCTCGCCGGCTGCCCGGTGGACGCCTACGAGAAGGACCCGATCACCGGCATCGTCTCCCACCTCGACGACCAGTGCATCGGCTGCTCGTACTGCACCTGGACCTGCCCCTACGACGTGCCCCGGTTCAACGAGCGGCTCGGGATCGTGCGCAAGTGCGACATGTGCAGCGACCGGCTGGCCGACGGGGAGGCGCCGGCGTGCGTCCAGGCCTGCCCCACCGGGGCCATCGCCATCGGGGTGGTCGACGTCGCCGACCTCGTAGCCGCCACCGGTCCCGACGCCGCCCTCGTGCCGGGCGCCCCGGCGTCGGCCACGACCGTGCCCACCACCCGCTACCACCGGGCCGAGGCGTTGCCCGCCGATGCGACCGCGACAGACGACTGGTCGGAGGCGCCGAAGCACGCCCACGTGCCCCTCGTGGTCATGCTCGTGCTGACCCAGCTCTCCGTCGGGACGTTCGTGGCCGTGGCGGCGCTCGCCCGCTTCGCCGGCGCTCTGCCCGACCAGACCCTGCGCGTCGGCGCGGTGGCGGCCATGGGCTCGGGGCTGGTGGCCATCGGCGCCAGCGTCGGCCACCTCGGACGCCCGCTCCAGGCGTGGCGGGCCGTCATCGGCGTCGGGCACTCGTGGCTGAGCCGGGAGATCGTCGCGTTCGCCGTGTTCGCAGGCACCGCCGTCGGCGCGGCGGCGTCCCGGCTGCTCGCGCCGCGCAGTGGGCTGGCCGACCTGCTCGGTGCCGTGGTCTCGGGGATCGGCGTGGCCGCAGTCGGCTGCTCGGTGCTGATCTACGCCGTGACCGGCCGCCGGTTCTGGCGGCTCGACCGCACCGCGGCCTCCTTCGCCGGCACTACGGTGACGTGCGGCCTGGCCACGTCCGTCGTGGTCGTCGTCGCCACGGTCGACGCCGCGCACCTCGCCGGCACCGTCCGGGTCCTGGCCGCGCTGCTGGCCGCGACGACGCTGACGTCGCTCGCCTGGCACGCGTGGCTCCCACAGCGCGGCACCGAGGACCCCGTCCTCGACCGGTCGGCCCGGCTGCTGCGCGGTCCGCTGGCCGCGACGCAGCGGGCGCACCTCGCCCTCGTGGCCGCCGGAGGCGTCGCCGGCCCGCTCCTGCTGGTGGCGCTGCTCGCCGAACCGTCGCCTCCTGTCGCCGCCCTGCGCACGGTGGCCGTGCTCTCGCTCCTGCTCGTGGTCCGGGGTGAGCTCGCCGGTCGCACCCTGTTCTTCCGGGCGATGGCCTCGCCCCGCATGCCCGGGATGCCCCGATGACCACCCCCGGCCACGAACTTCGTTCCTCGGGGACAGCAGGTGTCCCCCAGCCACGAGATTCGCGGTGGGCGGGCCTCCTGCGGCGGCAGGGCGGGCCACGGACGGCCGAGCTGGCCCGCACCGCCGGCGGGTTCGGGCTCGGCCAGGTGCCGGTGCGCCTGGCGCCGGACCGCACGACCTCGATGGTGTGCGGGTTCTGCTCCACCGGCTGCTCGCTCGACGTGCACCTCGTCGACGGCGAGGCGGTGAACCTGACCCCGACCGTGGACCACCCGGTGAACCTCGGCATGGCCTGCCCCAAGGGCTGGGAGTCGCTCGCGCCCATGGAGGCTCCCGACCGGGCTACGACGCCGATGGTGCGGCGCCGGCGGGGCGGGCCCCTCGAACCGGTGTCGTGGGCGGAGGCGATGGACACCTTCGTCACCCGGATGCGCCAGGTGCAGGCCGACCACGGCCCCGACTCGGTGGCGTTCCTGTCGACCGGCCAGATGCCGACGGAGGAGATGGCGCTGCTCGGGGCGCTCGGCCGCTTCGGCATGGGCATCCGGCACTGCGACGGCAACACCCGGCAGTGCATGGCCACGTCCGTCGTGGCCTACAAGCAGGCGTTCGGCTTCGATGCCCCGCCGTACACCTACGCCGACTTCGAGGCGTCCGACGTGATCGTCCTCGTCGGCTCGAACCTGGCCATCACCCACCCGATCATGTGGGAGCGCATCGCCCGCAACCCCCACGACCCCGAGATCGTCGTCCTCGACCCGCGCCGCACCGAGACCGCCGTCGCCGCCACCCAGCACCACGCCCTGGCCCCCAAGAGCGACCTCGAGCTGCTCTACGGCGTCGCCCACCTCCTGCTGCGGTGGGGGGCGATCGACAAGGACTTCATCCACGAGCACACCTCCGGCTTCGACGCGTTCGAGACCCACCTCCAGGCGTTCACGCCCGAGCGGGCGGCTGAGGCCAGCGGCCTGCCGGTCGAGGACGTCGAGCGCCTGGCCGCCACCATCGCCGGCGGGGAGCGGGTGTCGTTCTGGTGGACGATGGGCGTCAACCAGAGCCACCAGGGCGTGCGCACGGCGCAGGCGATCGTCGACCTGGCGCTGATGACCGGCAGCATCGGCCGCCCCGGCACCGGGGCCAACTCGATCACCGGGCAGTGCAACGCCATGGGCAGCCGGCTCTTCTCCAACACCACCGGGCTCCTCGGCGGCCACGACTTCGCCGACGCCGCACACCGGGCCAAGGTCGCCGGCGTGCTGGGCATCGACGAGTCGCGCATCCCCGACGCCGGCGGGTGGGCCTACGACCAGATCGTCGAGGGCATCGCCAGCGGCGCGATCCGGGGGCTGTGGGTCATCGCCACCAACACCGCCCACAGCTGGATCAACTCCTCCGAGGCCCGCGACCTGCTCGACCGGCTCGACTTCCTCGTGGTGCAGGACCTCTACGCCGACACCGAGACCGCCGCGCACGCCGATCTGGTGCTGCCCGCCGCCGGCTGGGGCGAGAAGGAGGGCACGTTCATCAACAGCGAGCGTCGCCTCGGGGTGCTGAAGCAGGTCCGGCGCGCGCCGGGCCAGGCGCTCGCCGACTTCTGGATCTTCAAGCTGGTCGCCGACGCCTGGGGCTGCGGCGACCTGTTCGAGCAGTGGGAGTCACCGGAGGCCACGTTCCGCATTCTCGCCGCCCTCACCGAGGGGCAGCCGTGCGACCTCACCGGTGTCACCTCCTACGCCCAGATCGACGAGGCCCGGGGCATCCAGTGGCCCTTCCCCGCCGGCACCGCCGACGTGGCGCCCGAGCGGCGCCTGTTCGCCGACGGGCGGTTCCCCACGCCCGACGGCCGGGCCCGCTTCCTCTTCGACGACCCCCAGCCGCTGCCGGAGCCGACCGATGGGCGCTACCCGCTCGTGCTGCTGACCGGCCGCGGGTCGAGCGACCAGTGGCACACCCAGACCCGCACCCGTCGCTCAGCGGTCCTGCGGACGCTCAGCCCGGACCGGCTCATGCTGGAGATCGCACCGGTCGACGCCACCCGCGCAGGGGTCGTGGCCGGCGAGGAGGTCGTGGTCGAGTCCCGGCGCGGCGCGGTCCGCGCCATCGCCCAGCCGACCCCGACGGTGCAGCCCGGCCAGGTGTTCCTCCCCATGCACGAGGAGGGCACCAACGTGCTCACCTTCCCCCGCGTCGACCCGCACTCCCGCCAACCCGCCTACAAGCACGCGGCCGTGGCGGTGCGCGCCCTGCACCGGTGGGAGCGCTGAGGCCCACCGGCGTGCGTGCGAGCTAGGGCTTGCCGTGCTCGTGGCGATCCTCGCGTGAGCCGGGCACGGGGCTGCCGTCGGCTCGACGGGGCGAGGGGGCGCCGGGTTCGGGGAACTCGTCGGGCCGTGCGCCGCCGGGCACCTCGGGCTGGGTGTCGGCCTTCGGCCGCGTCCGGGACCGGGACGAGAGGTACATGCCGACGACGAAGGCGATGCCGATCAGGGCGACGAGGATCAGGAGCACGCGCATGGCGCGTTCGTTCCCGATCAGCCGGTGGGCCAGACGCGTCAGACGCGGCGCAGCTTCCACACCTGCTCGGCCGGGAACCGGTGCGCCCACCAGCCGGGGACCGCGTCGCGATCGTCGGAGGGGTCGGTGGCGTGGATCTCGACGTGGTCCTCCACGGCGAAGCCGGCGTCGCGGAACAGGTGCATCCAGTCGGCGATGCCGAGGTTGAACTCGACGCCGCCGGGGTCGACCTCCACCTCGCGCCAGTCGAAGCGGTGCATGCCGCACCAGTCGCGGTGGAGGGTGGCATCGGCCGGGGAGCCGTCGAGCGGGCTGCACAGCAGCGCCAGCGGGTGGTTGCCCAGGAAGTGCAGTCGCCCGCCGGGCTCCAGCAGGCGGGCCGCCTCCGGGACCCACACGTAGGGGTCGCACCAGATGGCCGCGCCGTACTCGCTCACCGCGAAGTCGAAGCTCGCATCGGGCTCGGGCACCTGCTCGGCGCTCGCCTCGACGAAGGAGATCGCGTCGAGGCCGTGCTCGGCCTGCAACCGCCGGGCGGTCGCGAGCTGCGCCGCTGAAACGTCCACGCCGACGACGACGGCACCCCGGCGGGCCATCCACGCCGACACGTAGCCCGTGCCGCACCCGAGCTCGATCGCCCGCATGCCGCGCATGTCGTCGGGGAGCAGCCGGACCTGATCGTCGGGTGCACCCCAGCTGCCCCAGGTCGGCTCCACCGCCGCCCAGCTCCGCTCGCCGGCTGCCACCCACTCCTCGGCCATGCCGTCCCAGTAGCGGGCGTTCTCGGCGGCGTGCTCGGGCAGGGCGGGGTCCGTCACCTGCGGGACGCTAGGCCTCAGCCGGCGAGGAGGTCCTGGTACTCCTCGTGCTCCTCGACGAAGCGCTTGGCGAACGGGCAGGTCGCCACGATCCGGAGGCCGTCGGCCCGGATGTGGTCGAGGGTCCGGCGGACGAGCACCGTGCCGAGGCCCTGACCCTGGCCCTGGGGGAGGACCTCGGTGTGGAGCAGGTCGAGCACGTCGCCCTCGCGCCGGTACTCGATGAGCCCGACGTCCTCACCGGAGCTGCGCAGGACGAAGCGGTTGCCGTCCTCGTCGTGCTGGAGGTCGACCTGTTCGGGCTCGGTTGCGGACATGGCGCCATCCCTACCCGACGCCGCGCTCCGCGGCCACCTTGACCCCGCGGTCAGGGCGCTGGGTACGCTCGTTGCCAACACGGGGACCCAGGGGGAAGAGTGACCACCACCGAACCACGCACCGACCGCGGCGCCGAGATCGATCCGGACGAGCTGCGCCGCCGCTACGAGCACGAGCGCGACAAGCGCCTGCGAGCCGACGGCAACGAGCAGTACGTCGAGATGACCGGGCAGTTCGCCCACTACCTCGAGGACCCCTACGTCGCCCCGGCCGAGCGCGAGCCGCTCTTCGACGACGTCACCGTCGCCCTCATCGGCGGCGGCTTCGCCGGTCTGATCACCGGTGCCCGCCTGAAGGAGGCCGGCATCGACGACGTGCGCATCATCGAGAAGGGCGGGGACTTCGGCGGCACCTGGTACTGGAACCGGTACCCGGGCGCGCAGTGCGACGTCGAGTCCTACATCTACCTCCCCCTGCTGGAGGAGACCGGCTACGTCCCCAAGGAGAAGTACACCCGGGCGCCGGAGATCCTCGAGCACTGCCACCGCATCGCCCGCCGGTACGAGCTCTACGACAACGCCTGCCTGTCCACCGAGGTCCAGGCCATCGACTGGGACGACGAGCGCGACCGCTGGGTGATCCGGACCAACCGCGGCGACGCCATGACGGCCCGCTTCCTGGTCATGGGCAACGGCCCGCTGCACCGGCCCAAGCTCCCCGGCATCCCCGGCGTCGAGTCGTTCCGGGGGCACAGCTTCCACACCAGCCGCTGGGACTACGACTACACCGGCGGCGACCCCGACGGGAACCTCGAGGGCCTGCGCGACAAGCGGGTCGGCATCATCGGCACCGGGGCCACCGCCGTGCAGTGCGTGCCGCACCTGGCCGAGTCGGCCCAGGAGCTCCACGTCTTCCAGCGCACCCCGTCGTCCATCGACGTCCGGAACAACCGCCCCACCGATCCGGAGTGGGCCGCGTCGCTGGAGCCGGGGTGGCAGAAGCGCCGCATCGAGAACTTCACGGTGCTCACCTCCGGCGGCCTCGCCGACGAGGACCTGGTCATGGACGGCTGGACCGACATCATCGGCAAGCTGCTCGTCCGCTTCCGGAACAGCGACAACCCCGACCTCACGCCCACGGGCATCGCCTCGACGATGGAGCTGGCCGACTTCGACAAGATGAACGAGATCCGGTCCCGGGTCGACGAGCTCGTCCGGGATCGCAACACGGCCGAGGCGCTGAAGCCCTGGTACCGCCAGTTCTGCAAGCGGCCGTGCTTCCACGACGACTACCTGCAGGCCTTCAACCGGCCCAACGTGCACCTGGTCGACACCGACGGCCAGGGCGTCGACCGCATCACCGAGACCGGCGTGGTCGTCGACGGCACCGAGTACGAGCTCGACTGCCTCATCTACGCGACCGGCTTCGAGGTGGGCACCGCCTACACCCGGCGGGCCGGCTACGACGTCACCGGGGCCAAGGGCCAGACGCTCTCGGACCACTGGGCGGGCGGCATGCGCTCGCTGCACGGCATGCACGTGCACGGCTTCCCCAACATGTTCCTGCTCGGCCACGCCCAGGGCGGCTTCACCGCGAACTACCCGCACCTGCTCGAGGAGGCCAGCCTGCAGCTGGTCCACATCCTGCGCCGCGCCATCGACGACGACATCGCCCAGGTCGAGGCCACCGAGGAGGCGGTCGAGGAGTGGATCCAGATCCTCGACGAGAAGGCCCGCGACATGCGCTCGTTCCAGCAGTCCTGCACGCCCGGCTACTACAACAACGAGGGCATGCCGCTGGCCGGCGCCGGCCTCATCGGCGCCAGCTACGGCGAGGGGCCGATGGCGTTCTTCCGGCTCATGGCAGAGTGGCGGGAGTCCGGCGACATGGCCGGCCTCGAGCTACGCCACCAGGGGGACCGATGAGCGTGACCGCCACGCCGACGTACGTCACGGATCGGCATCGCACCGACCTGCCCAACCCGATCCTGCCCGAGTTCTGGGTGCGACCGGCCGAGGACATCGACGGCGACCTCGCCGTGCTGCGGGCCGCGGGCCCGGTCTTCCTCCCCGAGCCGGAGATCCCCGAGGGCATCCCGCTGGCCCAGGGTCCGGGCGCCTGGGTGGTGACGAACCACGCCGACATCCTCCACATGTCCCGCCACCCCGAGCTGTTCTCCTCGGCCAAGGGCATCACGGTGATGGACCAGCCGATGGAGTTCGTCGAGTACTTCTCCTCGATGATCGCCATGGACGACCCGCGCCACGCCCGGCTGCGGCGCATCGTGTCGGCCGGCTTCACCCCCCGCATGCTCAAGCGGCTCGAGGACTCGGTGCAGGAGCTGGCGGCGGAGATCGTCGACGACATCATCGAGCGGGGCGAGTGCGACTTCGTGGTCGACGTCGCGGCCCGCCTGCCGCTCAAGATCGTGTGCGACCTCATGGGCGTGCCCGACAGCCAGCTGCAGTTCGTGTTCGACCGCACCAACGTGATCCTCGGCGTCGGCGACCCCGAGTACACGCCCGAGGGCACCGACATCCTCACCGCGCTGCTCACCGCCGGTCAGGAGCTGACCGCCCTCATGGACGAGGTGGCCGAGGCCAAGCGGGGCGGCGATGGCACCGACCTCACCAGCATGCTGGTGAACGCCGACCTCGAGGACGACCGCCTGTCCCACGGGGACCTGGCCAGCTTCTTCATCCTCCTCGTCGTGGCCGGCAACGAGACCACCCGCAACGCCATCGCATGGGGCCTGCACCTGCTGACCCAGCACCCGGACCAGCGCGCCGTCTGGACCGACGACTTCGAGGGCGTCGCCGGCACCGCGGTCGAGGAGATCGTGCGGATCGCCAGCCCGGTCACCTACATGCGCCGCACCGCCACCCAGGACACCGAGGTGCACGGGCAGGCGATCCCGGCGGGCGACAAGCTGGGCATGTTCTACCTGGCCGCGAACCGGGACGAGGCGGTGTTCGACGACCCCCACCGCTTCGACGTGCGCCGCAACCCGAACAACCACGTCGGCTTCGGCGGTCCTGGCCCGCACTTCTGCCTCGGCGCCCACCTGGCCCGCCGGGAGATCACCGTGATGTTCCGCGAGCTGTTCCGCCGGATCCCCGACATCGAGGCCTCGGGCCCGCCCGAGCTGCTGCTGTCGAGCTTCATCCACGGCGTGAAGCACCTGCCGGCCACCTTCACCCCCGGCGGCGCCTGACGCGTAGCCTCCGGCCCCATGGCCGACGTCAGCGTGTCCCGGGAGATCGCCGCACCGCCGGAGCGGGTGTGGGGGCTCGTGTCCGACATGACCCGCATGGGCGAGTGGTCGCCCGAGGCCACCGGTGGCCGGTGGCTGAAGGGCGCCACCGGACCGGCCGCCGGCGCTCGGTTCAGGGGGACGAACAAGGCCGGCTGGCAGCGCTGGTCCACGACCTGCGAGGTCGTCGACTGCGTGCCGGGCGAGCGGTTCAGCTTCGCGGTGACGGCCGGTCCGGCCAAGGTCGCGACGTGGTCCTACGACATCGCGCCCACCGAGGCGGGCTGCCGGGTCACGGAGTCCTGGACCGATCAGCGGTCGCCGTTCTTCGCGGGCGTGAGCAAGCGGGTGACGGGCGTGAAGGACCGGGCCGAGCACAACCGCACCAACATGGAGCGGACGCTCGAGGCGCTGGAGCGGGCTGCGACGGCGTGACGTGACCGAGCCGGACGGGGCCGGCAGGCCCAGCACGGACGCCGTCGCCGCGGTCTTCGATCGGCTCGTCCCCGACGACGGCTGGCCGGCCGCCTCCGCCGCCGGGCTGGACCGGTACCTGGCCCGCCTGTCCGCCGACGCCACGACACGTGGCGAGCACGACCGCATCCTCGCCGTGGTCGAGCGCCTGGCCCAGGCGGCCGGGCGCGACCTCGCCGAGCTCGACGGTGCCGCGCTCGATGCGCTGATCCGGGACCTCGAGCCGAGCGACCGCGACGCGCTCGTCCAGGCCGCGGCCCGCGCCTACTACGGCGACGGCCTGGGAGCCGGTGCCCGGATGATCGGCTACCGGCCCCAGCCCGGTCGCGGTCCCGCCGCCCCCGTCGTCGAACCGGTGTTGGCGACCTCCACGCTCGACGACGTCGATGCGAGCTGGGACGTGCTGGTGCTCGGCGCCGGGGCGGGCGGTGGCGTGGCGGCGTGCGTCCTGGCCGAGGCCGGTGCACGCGTGCTGGTCGTCGACCGCGGCGACCACCGGCGGGCCCTGGAGATCGGACGGGACCACCTCCGCAACCACCGCTCGAGCATCCACGGCAACAACACGGGACCGTCCGCGCCGGGCAACCCGCGGGTCGTGGCCGGACCCGGCGACGCGCCCACCGTCGTGGAGGAACCCCACGACCCCCGCTGGCACAACGACGCCATGGTCGTCGGCGGCGGGACGCGGGTGTACCAGGGCATGGCCTGGCGCTTCCTGCCCGACGACCTCCGCATGGCCTCCGCCTACGGCGTCCCGGACGGTTCCTCCCTCGCCGACTGGCCGATCACCGCCGACGACCTGGCCGAGCACTGGGAGTGGGCCGAGTGGGAGGTCGGCGTGTGCGGCGACCCCGCCGGCCACCGGGCGCTCGGCCCGCGGCGACGGGGCTACCCGATGCCGCCCCTGGCGCCGAACGCCGAGGCACGAGCCCTCGCGGGCGGAGCGGCGGCGCTCGGGCTGTCCACCGGTGCCGTGCCGCTGCTGCTGAACTCCGTGCCTCGTGCCGGCCGGGCCCGGTGCGTCCGCTGCGGCGAGTGCGTCGGGTTCTCCTGCCCGGTGGACGCCAAGAACGGCGCGCACAACACGGTGCTGCCGCGGGCGCTGGCCACCGGCAGGGCGGCGCTCGTCCCGGGCTGCCGGGCGGTGGAGGTCACGACCGACTCCCGGGGTCGGGTGAGCGGGGCCGTCCTCGTCGACGAGTCGACGGGCGAGGTCCGGACGGTGCGGGCGGGCCACGTCGTCGTGGCGTGCGGGGCGATCGAGACGGCGCGGCTGCTGCTCGCCAGCCGCAGCGACCGCCACCCCGCCGGTCTGGGCAACGGCACCGACCAGGTCGGCCGTCACCTGCAGGGCCATGCCTTCGTGTCGGCGTTCGGGTCCTTCGACGAGCCGGTGGTCGACCCCGACGGTCCGGGCGTCAGCATCGCCACCCTCGACCTGGCCCACGGCAACGTCGACGCCGCCGGTGCCCCCCTCGTCGGTGGCGGGGTCGTGGCCAACGAGATGGTGAAGCTGCCGATCGTCCACTGGTCCTGGGCGCTGCCGCCGGACGCGCCCCGCTGGGGTGCGGCGGCGAAGGCGGCGATGCGGGACACCTACCACAGGACCGGGCACCTCTTCGCGCAGGTGCAGGAGGTGCCACGCGCCGACAACCGGGTCACCCTCGCCGAGGACGTGCGGGACCACCTCGGCCTCCCGGTCGCCCGCCTGGCCGGAGCCGCCCACCCCGAGACCGTGCGGACCACCCGGCACGTCGCCGAGCGCGCCTGCGAGTGGCTGGCGGCGAGCGGCGCGACCCGGACGTGGAACGACCGCATCCCCACCGGCCTCCTCGCCGGCCAGCACCAGGCCGGGACCTGCCGCATGGGCACCGACCCGGCCACGTCGGTCGCCGACCCCGACGGCCGGGTCCACGGCCACGACAACCTGTGGATCGCCGACGCCTCAGTCCACGTCACCAACGGGTCGGTGGGCCCCGCCCTCACGATCATGGCCCTGGCCCACCGCCTCGCAGAGACGCTCGCCCGCACCTGAGCTTCTCTTCGCGCCGATCGACCACATCCGGTCGATCGGCGCGATCGGAACGTCAGGGGTTGGGGGTCGGGGCGACGCGGAGGTCGGCGACGTGGGTGCCGACGTGGTTGGTGACCCGGCGCCGGGGGTCGAACACCTCCGAGCGGTCGGTGCCCTCGACCTCGGCCAGGACGTGGCCGAGGGCGACCTCGGATGCCGGGCGGCTGCCGTCCTCGGCCTTGAGCGCGATGCCGAGGCCGAGCCGGGGGAGGGCGGCCAGCTGCACCCCCTCGGCACCCACCTTCACGACCACGTCGCCATCGGCGTCGGCGAGCAGGTCGGTGCAGAGCCGTCCCGTGCCGGCCACGTACCACGACTGGGAGACCATCGCTGCGGCGAGGCGCCGGGCCGCGTCGGCCCGCTCGGCCGGCCACTCGCTCGGCGTCCCGAACCCGGCGGCCGCGGTGGCGATGGCGTGCAGCGGCATCGGGTGGACGGGGATGCCGCAGCCGTCGATGCCGGCCTCGGCCGGGTCGAGGGCCGTGCGGGTGGTCTCGGCGAGCGCCGCCCGCACCAGCTCCTGCACGGGATGCCCGGGCTGGATGTAGCCGGCCGTGTCGACGCCCAGGTGGCGGGCGAGCGTCAGGAAGCCGGCGTGCTTGCCCGAGCAGTTGTTGCGGGCGGCGGTGGCCGACGGGTCCTGGTCGCGGTGGGCCTGCTCGATCCCGCACTCGAGGTCACCGGCGGTGCACCCGATCCGGGCGAGCCACGAGTCGACCGCGGCCACGTGACCGGGCTCGCCGCTGTGGGAGGCGCACGCCAGGGCGAGCTCGACCGAGCCGAGGTCGAAAGCGTCGGCCGCCCCCGACTCCACCAGCGGCAGCGCCTGCAGCGGCTTCACCGCCGAGCGGGGATGGGTCAGCCGGTCCGGGTCGCCCCAGGACCGCACGACCGCCCCGGCGACGTCGGCGACCACGGCGTGGACCACGTGGCGGCTCTCGACGTGGGGGCCGCGCCAGAGCTCGACGGTGAGGGGAGGGGCGTCCATGCTCAGGAGCTGCAGGACAGCATCGAGCAGCCGGCGCGCTCGCGCGCCCACTCGGGCCGCTTCTCGGCGAACCGCTCCCGCCCGGGCTGGTCGTCGTAGGGCCGGCGCAGGGTGTCGTGCAGCTCGGCGATGAGGGTGTCGTCGCCCTGTACGGCTGCGTCGATGGCGAGCTGGGCCAGGTAGTTGCGCAGCACGTACCGGGGGTTGACGGCGTCCATGGCGGCCCGAGGATCCGGTGCGTCGAGGCGGTCGCGCCAGCGTCGCAGCCAGGCGGCGAGGTCGGCCAGCACGTCGCCGGTGACCTCGGCGGGCGCGTAGCAGGCGTCGAGGAGGGGTTCGACCAGCGAGCGGTCCGTGACCGCGTCGTCGAGGGTGGCGACGTCGGGCAGCGAGCGGAAGAAGATCGTCATGTCGATCTCGGTGCTCGAGAGCACCTCGTGCAGGTCGGCGACCAGCCGGCGGTCGGGTTCGGCCACGACGCCGTCGACCTCGATGCCGAGCTTGGCCAGCCAGGCGCGGGGCAGCTCCTGTTCGATGGTGGCGGCGTAGGACCCGAGGCTGGCCTCCAGCATGGTGGCGTCGCCGACCAGCACGTGGAAGGCGCCGCCGAGCCGCGACAGGTTCCACTGCGCCACCAGCGGCTGGGTGCCGTAGCGGTAGCGCTTCATGTGGCGGTCGGTGGTGTTGGGGGTCCAGCCCTCGTCGTAGGGCTCGAGCCAGCCGTAGGGCCCGTAGTCGATGGTGAGGCCGAGGATCGACAGGTTGTCGGTGTTCATCACCCCGTGGACGAACCCGACCCGCATCCAGTCGACCATGAGCGACGCGGTGCGCCGGCAGACCTCGTCGAAGAGGTCGATGAGCAGCTCGCGGCGGTGCTGGTCGTCGCGGGGCGCCCCGAGGTGGGGGAGGTCGTGGGTGAGGGTGTGGTCGACGAGCCGGCGCAGGAGGTCCTCCTCGCCGAGGGAGGCCGGCAGCTCGAAGGTGCCGAAGCGGGTGAACGACGGCGCGACCCGGCAGACCACCGCGCCGGGCTCGGGCGCGGGGTGGCCGTCGTAGAACATGTCGCGCACCACCTGGTCGCCCGTGGTGACGAGTGACAGGGCGCGGGTGGTGGGCACACCCAGGTGGTGCATGGCCTCGCTGCACAGGAACTCGCGCACCGAGGAGCGCAGCACGGCCCGGCCGTCGGCGGAGCGTGAGTAGGGGGTGGGGCCCGCGCCCTTCAGCTGGAGCGTCTGGTTGGTGCCGGTGTCGTCGACGACCTCGCCGAGGGCGATGGCACGCCCGTCGCCGAGCTGGCCGGCCCAGTTGCCGAACTGGTGACCGCCGTAGCGGTCGGCCCGCGGCGTCATGCCCGAGACGACCACGTTGCCGGACAGGACCTGTGCGATCTCGTCGGCCTCCACCGGCGTCGGGGAGCTCGGGAGCCCGAGCGGCTCGGCGACCTCGGGGGACCACGCCCGCAGCCGCGGAGCGGAGACCGGGGTCGGTCGCACGGGGGACCACGCCGCCCCGGGCACCTGGCGGGGGAAGACCTCGTGACGGGCGTCGCCGGGGAGGCTGCGGACGACGCGGTCGTCCCAGTCCAGGGCGTCGAACAGCGGGGAGGCCTGGGCGGCGGAATCGGTCTGGAGCTCGGTGATCCCCACAGTCTGAGGCGGCGGGTCCGGTCCGCCAACCCGGCGTTCCCTAACGTGACCGCCGATGGGCGCAGGGCACGACCACGGCCACGGCCTCGCCGGCCAGCGGGCGGGGAGCCGCCACCGCCACCGGCTCGCGATCTCCTTCGTCCTCATCGCCGTGTTCTTCGTGGTCGAGGCGGTCGCCGGGGTCCTCACCAACTCCCTCGCCCTGCTGTCCGACGCCGGCCACATGCTCACCGACGTCGTCGGGATCGGCATGGCCCTCGCCGCCATCCAGCTGGCCGACCGCCACCAGGCCGGCATCGCCCACCGCGACGGGACGAGCCAGCACACCTTCGGCCTCTACCGCCTCGAGATCCTCGCCGCGTTCGTGAACGCGCTCCTGCTGGTCGGGATCGCCGTCTACGTGCTGTTCGAGGCGACCCGTCGCATCGGGGGCGACCCGGACATCGACACCGGCCCGATGCTGGTGGTGGCGGTGCTCGGCCTGCTGGTCAACCTGGTGGCGTTCGCCCTGCTGCGGGAGGGGGCCAAGGAGTCGATCAACGTGCAGGGCGCCTACCTCGAGGTGGTGGCCGACACGCTCGGCTCGGTCGGCGTCATCGTCGCCGCGATCGTGCTCGAGGTGTTCGGCTGGACCTGGGTGGACGCGCTGGTCGGCGCGCTCATCGGGCTGTGGATCCTGCCCCGCTCGCTCCGTCTCGGCCGCCAGGCGGTCCGGGTCCTGCTGCAGTCCGCGCCACCCGAGCTGGACCTCGGCGCGCTGCGCGCCGACCTCGCCGCGCTCCCCGACGTCGTCGACGTCCACGACCTGCACGTGTGGACGCTCACCTCGGAGATGGAGAACGCCACCGCCCACCTCGTGATCGAGCCCGGGGTCGACGGCCACCACGTGCTCGACCAGGCCCGGGCCCTGCTGCAGGACCGCTACCGCATCGCCCACGCCACCCTGCAGGTCGAGCCCTCGGACCACACGGGCTGCGACGAGCTCCAGTGGTGAGGGCGGTCAGGACTCGGTGGGGCCGGTGAAGTCCGGGGCGCGCTTCTCGGCGTGGGAGGCCAGGCCCTCCCGGGCGTCGGGACCGGCGAAGCCGAGGAACTCGTACGCGAGCGAGGCATCGAAGGTGGCCGACTGGGCCCGGAACCAGTGGTTCAGCGTGTGCTTGGTCCAGCGGATGGCGGACTGCGCGCCGTTCGCCAGCGTGACCGCCACCTCGAGGGCCCGGTCCTGGACCTCGTCGTCCTCGACGCAGAGCGAGACCAGGCCGATGCGCTCGGCCTCCTCGCCGGTGAGGGTGTCGCAGGTGAGCAGGTAGTACTTGGCCTTGGCCATGCCGGCCATGAGCGGCCAGCAGATGGCGGCGTGGTCGCCGGCGGCCACGCCGAGGCGGGTGTGGCCGTCGATGATGCGGGCGGTGCGGCCGACCACGGAGACGTCGGCGAGGATCCCGGCGACCAGGCCGGCGCCGACGGCCGGGCCGTGCATGGCCGACACGATCGGCTTGCTGCAGCCGATCACGTTGAAGACCAGGTCCCGGGCCTCGCGCATCGCCCGGAGCCGGAACTCGGGGTCGTCCATGATCGTCTCGATCATGTCGAAGCTGCCGCCCGAGCTGAACCCCTTGCCGGCGCCGCGGAGCAGGGCGACGCGGGTCTCCGGATCCCGGTCCACGGCCAGCCACACGTCGGCCAGCTGGCGGTGCATGGCGGCGCTCACCGAGTTGAGGCCGGGAGCGTCGAGGGTGATGCGCAGCACCCCGTCCGCCGGGCGATCGAAGGTCAGCTCGTCGAAGTCTGCGTAGGGGTCAGTCGTCGTCATCGTCCCCATCATCGCCGCCCCGGCCGTTGCCCCGGTTCTTCTTCTCCTTCTCGTCGTCGTCATCGTCGTCATCGTCATCGTCGTCGTCGTCGAAGACCGGAGCGGGGGGCGTGGTCGGGGGCGCCGTGGTGGTGGTGGTCGTCGTGGTCGTGGTCGGCTCCGGGAGCTGGGCGTCGACCTGGGCCCGGGCGTGGTCGAGCAGGGCGGCCAGCTCGGCCAGCTCCTCGCTGGAGACCTCGCCCGCGGCGTGGGCGTCGAAGGCGTCGGTGCCGAGGGACTCGAGCGACGCGAGGGCCGCGTCGCGGTCGCCGGCCTCGACCGCCTGGCGGACCTGGTCGACCCGGGCGTCGTAGCGACCGTCGGTGTCGTCGCCGCACGCGACCAGCAGGAGGGCGGCCGCCGCAGCGGCCGCCAGGGCCCGCATCACCGACCCAGCTCCGCGATGCGATCGAGGGTGTCGTCGAGCGTGGCCGGCGCGTCCTGGGTGGCGTCGGCGGGCGCCGGATCGGGGTCGGCGCCGCCGTCGAGGGCGACCGCGAGCAGCAGCAGGAGGAGCAGGAGGGCGGCGACCACGCCGATCACGATCTCGGGGCGGCGGCCGTGCCGGGCGAGGAAGCGGCGGGCGTCGTGCAGGGGCCCGGGACCGGCGTCGGCGCGGGCCGGGGCCGGCAACAGGGCCTCCCACGCCGGCTCCTCGGATGTCGCGTCCGATGGTGCGGGGACGGTGACGGTGCGCTCGCGGCCGGGATCGGACGGGACGTCGTCTGCGGTCGGGACGGTGACGGTGCGCTCCTGGGCGGGCTCGACCGGGACGTCGTCGACCACCGGGGCGGCGGGAGGGGCCCCGGGGGCGGCCGCGGCGGGCAGCACCGACGTGGCGTCGAGTCGCACCGTGGGATCGGGCCCGAGCGGTACGGGCGCGACCTCGGCACGGATGGCGGCGAGCATCGCCGTGGCGTCCTCCGGACGCGACTCGGGGTCCGGCGAGAGCGCCAGGCCGAGGACCTCCCGCAGGCCGGCCGGCACGTGGTCCGGCAGCGGCGGGGCATCGCCGGTGCGCAGGGCGGCGATGGACTCGACGGCCTGCTCGCGGCGGAACGGCTGGACGCCGGTGGCGGCCTCGTGGATGACCACCGCAGCGGAGAAGACGTCGGACCGGGTGGAGCCGCGGGCGCCGTCGAGGCGCTCCGGCGCCACGTAGACCAGCGTGCCCATGATGTCGGTCTCGGTGCTCTGGTCGTCGTCGAGGCTGGCCAGGCCGAAGTCGGTCACCCGGAAGCCGCCGTCGCTGGCGAGGACGTTGGCCGGCTTGACGTCGCGATGGAGCACGCCCGCCCGATGGGCGGCGCCGAGGGCGCCGAGCAGGTCGTCCACCAGCTGCTCGAGGCGCTCCGGGGCGAGGGGACCGTCGCGGAGCTCGTCGGCCAGGGTGTGCCCGTCGTGGCACTCGAGCACCATGTACGGGTTGCCGTCCGCGGTGCGGGCGAGGTCGAGCACGGTGACGACCCGGGGGTCCGTGATCCGGGCCGCGGCACGAGCCTCGCGCTCGAGCTGCATGGCGGCGGACGGGGGGAGGTCGTCTCGCAGGACCTTGAGCGCGACGGTGCGGCCGAGGCGGATGTCGTAGGCCTCCCAGACGGTGCCCATGCCCCCGGAGCCGAGCACGGAGCGCAGCTCGTAGCGGTCGGCGACGGTCGGCTCGGCCAGATCCGTGCGCACGAGGGGCACGGCAGGGAAGTCGGCTCTGCCGGCGGTCACTCGGGGGAAGATACCCCGGGTCCCGTCGGGCCAGACCACCGATGGCAGACTCCCACGCCGTGGCAGACCGGCAGACCATCGTCACCCTCGACCTCGAGGGCGTGCTGGTGCCCGAGATCTGGATCGCCGTGGCCGACCGGACCGGGATCGACGCCCTGCGCCTCACCACCCGGGACGAGCCCGACTACGACGTGCTGATGCGCCACCGCCTCGACGTCCTCGACCAGCACGACCTGACGATGTCGCTGGTGCAGGACGTGATCGCCGGCCTCGAGCCGCTGCCCGGCGCCCGGTCCTTCCTCGACGAGCTCCGCCGGCGCACGCAGGTGATCATCCTGTCCGACACCTTCGAGCAGTTCGCCGCCCCCCTCATGGTCCAGCTCGGCATGCCCACCGTCTTCTGCCACCGCCTCGTGGTCGAGGGCGACCGCATCGTGGGCTACCGGCTGCGCCAGCCCGACCAGAAGCAGTGCTCGGTCCGGGCCCTCCAGTCCCTCGAGTACAAGGTGATCGCGGCGGGCGACTCCTACAACGACACCACCATGCTCGCCGCAGCGGATGCCGGGTTCCTGTTCCGGGCACCGGAGAACGTGATCGCGGAGTTCCCCCGCTTCCGGGCCATGACCGGCTACGACGAGCTGCTGGACGCCCTCACGGCCGAGCTGTAGCCGGCCGGCCGGCTGGTCGGGCCGGAGCGGGGCAGCACCCCGGACGGCACGGGTTCACGCGCGGCCCCAGGGCGCCGAGGGCGGCGGGCAGCCGGCCGAGCAGGTGCTCGTCGAGCACGTCGACCAGGCCGCGCACGAAGAGCGGGTGGGTGCCGACCGTGCCGGCCCGCACCATCGTCATCCCCAGCTCGGCCGCGGCGGCGGCGGCCTGGGTGTCGAGGTCGTAGACGACCTCCATGTGGTCCGAGGTGAACCCGATGGGCACCACGACGACGACGTCGTCGCCCCGCTCGTGCAGGGCGTGGAGGTGGTCGACGATGTCGGGCTCCAGCCACGGCACCTGCGGCGGGCCGGAGCGGGACTGGTAGACGAGGTCCCAGCCCCGGTCCTCGTCGGCCGGGCGGTCGGTGCGAGCGGTGCCGGTGCGCGGTGCCGCGGCCCGCTCCACGATCATCGTCGCCTCGTCGAGCAGCTGGGCCTGGTAGTCCGAGGTCTCGGCCATCGACAGCGGGACGGAGTGGGCGGTGAAGACCAGGCGGGCCCGGTTGCGGTCGGCGGGGGACATCGCCTCGAGCGCGGCGTGGACGCGCTCGACCATGGTCAGGACGAAGCCGGGGTGGTTCCAGTACGGGCGGACCTTGTCGACCTGTGGGGGATCGCCACCGGCGTCGCGCACGGCCGCCACGGCGCGGGCGATGTCGTCGTGGTACTGCCGGCAGGCCGAGTACGACGAGTACGCCGACGTGGTCACGGCCAGCACCCGACGGTGCCCGGCCTCGGTGATCCGGGCCAGCGTGTCCTCCACGTAGGGCGCCCAGTTCCGGTTGCCCCAGTAGAGGGGGAGCTGGTGGCCGCGCCGGTCGAGCTCGGCCCGCAGCGCCTCGAGCAGCGCCTCGTTCTGGTCGTTGATGGGGCTGCGGCCGCCGAACTGCAGGTACTGCTCGGCCACCTCCTCGAGCCGCTCCCGGGGGACCCCCCGGCCGCGGGTGACGTTCTCGAGGAACGGCATCACGTCGTCGGGGCCCTCGGGCCCGCCGAAGCTGAGCAGGAGGATCGCGTCGTGGGCGGGCGTCATCGCCCGCGTGTCTACCGGGTCGGGCCCGCCGTCTGGGCTCGGGAGCGCGGCCCCGGCCAGGCTGTCGGCGTGGAGCTGCTCCTCATCAGACACGCCCTGCCGATGCGGGTGGAGGGTGCCGCCGGGCCGGCCGACCCGCCGCTCGCCGAGCTCGGCCACCAGCAGTCGCGCGCCCTCGTCGACTGGCTCGCCCCCGAGCCCCTCGACGCCCTCCACGTGAGCCCCATGGTCCGGGCCCGCGAGACGGCCGTCCCGCTCGCCGCGGCGCGCGGGCTGGAGCCGGTCGTCACCGAGGGGGTCGCCGAGTTCGACAAGGACGCCGACAGCTACGTCCCGATGGAGGAGCTGAAGGCGGCCGGGGACCCCCGCTGGCAGGAGATCGTCGACGGCGGCTACTTCGGCGACGGCGACCTCACGCCCGAGCAGTTCCAGTCGACCGTGGTCGAGGCCGTCGAGGGCATCATCGCCGCCAACGCCGGCGCCACCGTCGCCGTCGTCTGCCACGGCGGGGTCATCAACGCGTACGTCGCCCACGTGCTCGGCATCGACGACCTGTTGTTCTTCGAGCCCGGCTACACGAGCGTCAACCGGATCCGGGCGTCACGGCGCGGCCATCGCATGGTCGTGAGCCTGAACGAGACCGCCCACCTCCGCGCCCTGCGATCCTGACCCGCCGGTCAAGTCCGTCGCCTACGGTGTGGCGACCGACGAGCAGGGGGACGCACATGAAGGTCGACGCCGACGCCGCAGGCCTGGACGCCACGCGGCTGGGACGGATCGCCGAGCACCTCGAGCGCGCCTACCTGGCGCCGGGCAAGATCGCCGGCGCACAGGTCGCGGTGCTGCGCCACGGTGCGCTCGGCTACTTCGAGTCCTTCGGCCGGCGAGACCGCGAGCGGGACCAGCCCGTCACCGAGGACACCATCTGGCGGTGGTACTCGATGACCAAGCCGGTGACCGGGGTGGCGCTGATGACGCTCTACGAGCGGGGGATGTTCCAGCTCGACGACCCCGTGCACCGCTGGATCCCCGAGTGGCGGGACATGCACGTGCACGAGCCCGACCCCGACGGCGGCTCGCGCCTGGTGCCGGCCCACCGTCCCCCGACGGTGCGCGACGTGCTCACCCACACCTCCGGGGTGGGCTACGGGCCGGAGAACCGGGACCTCGACCTCGTGGCCGATCGGGGCTTCCTCGGCCAGCACGACCTCGAGTCGCTCGGCCAGGCCATCGGTGGGTGGCCGCTGCGGTTCCAGCCCGGCACCCGCTGGCTGTACTCCTTCGGCATGGACGTCGCCGCCCGCCTGGTCGAGGTGATGTCCGGCCAGCGCTTCGACGAGTACCTGCGGGCCGAGCTGTTCGAGCCCCTCGGCATGGTCGACACCGGCTTCTTCGTCCCGGAGGGCGACCTCGGCCGCTTCGCCGCCTGCTACGGCCGCAACAGCCGCAAGGAGCTGGTGCTGGTCGACGACCCCGAGCGCAGCTCCTACCGGCGCGAGCCCAAGCTGCTCAACGGCGGGGGCGGGCTCGTCGGCACCACCGGCGACTACGTGCGCTTCGTGGCCATGCTCGCCAACGGCGGCGAGCTGGACGGCCGGCGCATCATCTCGCGCAAGACCCTCGAGCTCATGGGCAGCAACCACCTGCCCGGCGATGGGGACATGGCGGACCTCGCCCTGCCGATGGGGTACGGCGAGGTCGGGTTCTCCGGGGCGGGGTTCGGGTTGACCATGGCGGTCTCCAAGGGTCCGGCGGCCACCGGCGTGGTGGGCTCGCCGGGCGAGATCATGTGGGGCGGTGCGGCCTCGACGACCTTCTGGGTCGACCGGGCCGAGGAGCTGGCGGTGGTGTTCATGACCCAGCTGCTCCCTTCGGGCACGTTCAACTTCCGGGGTCAGCTCAAGGCGCTGGTCTACGGCGCCATCACCGACTGAACGACGGGGAGGCCGGGGCGTGGGGCCCCGGCCTCCGTGGTGTGTTCGGGCGGGGTGCGCTCAGGTGACCGTCAGCTCGGCGAACATGCCCTGGCTGACGTGCGGGGGCGAGTCGCTCTCCGGGGGGCCGTCGGCCTCCGGGTCGAGGATCGAGTCGTCGGATCCCAGGGGCAGGAAGCAGACGATGGCGTAGCGGCCGGGCTCGGTCAGCGTGCCGTCACCCATGACCGCACCGGGGGTGTCGGTGGAGCCGGTGGCGGCGAGGATCACCGTGGTGGGCATCGGCTCGCCGCCGAAGGCGTCGGCCAGCTCGTCCTCGGGCAGCTGCACGAGCTCGGAGACGGGACGGTCCTCGTCGTCGGGGATGCGGATGGCGACCAGCTCGTGGGGCTCGTCCCCCTCGTTGGTGAGGGACAGCTTCGTGCCGGCCTCGACCGACTCCGGCAGGCCCTCGAAGCCCCAGTCGACGGCGGTGATCTCGACGACCTCGCCGCCCGCCGCCTCGGTGGGGGTCTCGTCCGCGGTCGCGGTGTCGTCGTCGTCACCGCAGGCGGCGAGGCCGAGGGCCAGGAGGCACGCCGCGACCGCAGCGGCCCGACGGCGGATGGTGGTGGTGGTGTTGTTCTGTGGCATGGGATGACCGTGCCGAGCGCCCCTTGGGAGACCCTTGGAGGACGCTGGAACCCCTGGTCAGCGCCTCGCGCCTGCCAGCCGCGGGGCCAGCTCGGCGACCAGGGCGTCGATCTCCCGGGCGCAGGCCGCGAACACGTCGGCCTCGCCGCCGCCCGGGTCGACGACCTCCTCCCAGGCCTCGAGCGCCACGTCGTGGGGGCGCAGCGCCGCGATCTGGTCGGCCAGCGTGGGGGCGGCTGGCAGGTGCGCGACCAGCCGGCGCAGGGTCACGGTCCGCGGGGCGGCCGGCTCGTGCACGCGCCGCACCCACTCGACGTGCTCGGGCGCGAGCGCCATCACGAGCGTGGCCGCATCCAGGTCCGGCGGGTGCACCTGGCGGCTGGCGTGGCGGGGGATGGCCAGCCCGACGCCCTCGATGGCGGCGCGCGTGCGGATGCTCATCGGCTGGCCGTCCACCACGAGCGTGCCGCCGGTGGCGACCCGCAGGTCGGGCCGGCGCGCCGACAGCGAGGTGGCCGCCATCACCGAGCGCGCCGCGTTGCCGGTGCAGAGGATGAGGACGTCGACCACGGGCCGTGAGTCTGCCCACCGGGCGGGGCACGCTCCCAGCCCGACCCTGTGCGAACCTGGCGCCATGACCCAGCTGCTGCCCCTGTCCGCCGACGAGGTCCTGGCCACGACCCGGGCGGTCCGCAAGCGCCTCGACTTCGACCGTCCCGTGGAGGACGAGGTGCTGCGGGAGTGCCTCGAGCTGGCCCTGCAGGCACCGTCGGGGTCCAACGCCCAGTCGTGGCGCTTCGTGGTCGTGACCGACCCCGACAAGAAGCAGGCCCTCGGCGAGCTGTACCGCCAGGCCTTCGACATCTACGAGCAGCTCGACGGGATCAACGCCGCCACCATCTACCGGGGCGACGATCCCGAGCGCCTCGAGCAGCAGCAGCGGGTGATGGGCTCGGCCCGCTACCTCGCCGAGCGCATGGGCGAGGTGCCGGCGATGCTGGTGCCCTGCATGCCGGGCCGCAGCGACGGCGCCCCGGCCGTGTCCGCCGCGGCGTACGGATCGATCCTGCCGGCCGTGTGGAGCTTCATGCTGGCCGGGCGGGCCCGCGGCCTGGGGACGTCGTGGACGACGCTGCACCTGATGTTCGAGCAGCAGGCGGCCGAGATCCTGGGCATCCCCTTCGAGGAGTGGACCCAGGTCGCGCTGGTCAGCGTCGGGTACACGAAGGGCACCGACTTCAAGCCGGCCACGCGCGAGCCGTTGGAGACGGTGGTGTCGTTCAACGGCTGGGACTTCGACGGCTGAGCGAACCGAGCCCGGACGCGACGAGAGCGCCGACCCCGAGGGGCCGGCGCTCTCGATCGACGTTGCGGAGTGCTCATGGAGCCGAGCCGTCAGGCGAGGCGACCAATATCACGGTGCGCTACGGCGGCGGAGCCGCCAGATCGACCGGGAAAGGGTCTCGCCCGTTGGTGCGGGTCCTACAGAGCGCGAACGTTGTGGGCTTCGTCGCCCTTGCGGCCCGGTCCGATGTCGAACTCGACCTGCTGACCTTCGTCGAGGGACTTGAAGCCCTCGCCGGCGATGTTGGAGAAGTGGACGAACACGTCGTCGCCGTCCTCGCGGGAGATGAAGCCGAAGCCCTTCTCAGCGTTGAAGAACTTCACAGTGCCT
>Ga0208490_100399_pt1 | contig 28777 bp, 25 predicted proteins | sample SubbioAug_CSWold_FD_184818 | JGI IMG/M metagenome (GOLD analysis project Ga0208490, IMG submission 184818) | Serpentinite rock and fluid subsurface biosphere microbial communities from McLaughlin Reserve, California, USA - CR11Aug_CSWold (SPAdes) | ecosystem: Environmental > Terrestrial > Deep...
CCGCCGAACAAGCGTCCCGTCAACACCGTCTTCCAGTCCTACGCGCTGTTCCCCCACATGACCGTGGCGGACAACATCGCCTTCGGGTTGCAGATGCAGGGCGTCGACAGGGCCGAGACCACCCGCCGCGTCGCCGAGGTCATCGACCTCGTGCAACTGCAGGGTCGCGAAGCGCGGCGACCGAAGCAGCTCTCGGGCGGCCAGCAGCAGCGTGTCGCCCTCGCGCGGGCACTGGTCAACCATCCGAAGGTACTGCTGCTCGACGAGCCGCTCGGCGCGCTCGACCTCAAGCTGCGCCAGACCATGCAGGTCGAACTCAAGCAACTGCAGGAGCGGGTCGGCATCACGTTCGTCTACGTCACCCACGACCAGGAGGAGGCGCTGACGATGTCCGACCGCATCGCGGTCATGGACGGCGGGCGACTCCTGCAGGTCGGGACCCCGCAGGCGATCTACGACCGGCCGCGCACCCGGTTCGTCGCGGACTTCATCGGCGACACCAACCTGTTGACCGGCACCGTGGTCGACGCCTCGACGGCGCGGCTCGGCGACGGCAGCCCGATACGGATCGAGACGGACCGCGCCGAGGGCAGCACGGTCACGGTCGCGATCCGTCCGGAACAGCTCGGGCTGCGCGACCCCGACCACCCGCGGGACCCGGCGCTCGACGCCGTCCACGGTCGCGTCGAGCGTCTGACGTTCCTCGGCAACGCGACGCTGTACGACGTCGTCGCCGATAACGACCCGACCCTGAGGATCCGGGTGCGGCAGGGCAACGCGCCGGGCATCGAACACTTCACCGCCGGTGACGCGGTGCGGGTGCGTTGGATGCCCTCCAGCGCCTCCGCGCTCGACGACTAGGCGCCACGATGTCGACCACCGTGCCGCCCCCCGACGTCCAGCCGGACTTCGACACATCGCCGCCCGTGCACGGCGCCGGGCTGGAGCGCGACGCCGAGAAGGCCGCGTCACGGCGCGGCTTCCTGGTCGGCCTGCCGAGCTACGCCTACCTGGTCGCCTTCTTCGCGACGCCGCTGCTGATCGTGGTCGTGTACTCGTTCGCGAGCCGGTCGGTCCGCGGCGCCACGGTGCTGACCGACTGGAACCTGCGTTCCTACGGGCGACTGACGGACTCGCTGGTGCTCACGATCGCGTGGCGGTCGCTGTGGATCGCGACCCTCACGACGCTGGTGTGCCTGCTGATCGCCTACCCGTTCGCGTACTACCTCTCGACCCGGCCGGCACGGATCCGCGCCGTACTGCTGGTGCTGGTGATGATCCCGTTCTGGTCCAACTTCCTGGTGCGGACCTACGCCTGGCGCATGCTGCTCGGCGGCGACGGGCCGTTCACGCGGCTGCTGGAGGCCGTCGGCATCGACGGCGTCCAGCTGCTGTTCACCCCCACCGGCGTGATGGTCGGCCTCGTGTACGGCTACCTGCCGTTCATGATCCTGCCGCTGTACGCCGCCCTGGAACGGCTCGACCACTCGCTGGTCGAGGCGGCACGGGACCTGTACGCGTCCGGGTGGCAGGCGTTCTGGAAGGTCACCTGGCCGCTGTCACGGCCCGGCGTGATCGCCGGTTCGATCCTGGTGTTCATCCCCTCGTTCGGGGCGTACGTGACCCCAGAGATCCTCGGCGGCCGCGGCTCGACCATGCTCGGCAGCTACATCGCCCGGCAGTTCATCGGCAGCGCCAGTGACTGGCCGTTCGGCTCGGCGCTGTCGGTCGCGATCCTCGTGGTCATGATGATCGCCGCCACGGCCTACTTCCGCGCCGGAGGGAAGAACCTGTGAGCGTGTTGGAGATGCCGGGGGCGGGCGGGCCGGACGTCGCGGAGGACTCGCTGGCGCGGCCGCGGCGGGCCGTCGACCGGGTGCTGGCCGGCAACGCCTGGCTGGTGTTCGCGTTCCTGTACCTGCCGATCGTGGTGCTGATCGTCTACTCGTTCAACGACAACCAGCGGGTGGGCATCTGGACCGAGGCATCGTTGCGCTGGTACGGCGAGATGTTCGGCAACGCCCGGGTGATGGATGCGTTGCGCAACTCGATCCTGGTCGCGATCGTGTCGACGGCGGTCGCGACGGTGCTGGGCACGGCGGCCGGGCTGTCGATGGAGCGTTACCGCTACCGGGGCCAGCGGGCCTTCGACGGCCTGCTGTACCTGCCGGTGATCATCCCCGACATCACGATGGCCGTGATGCTGCTGCTGTTCTTCGTCCAGACGTTCGATCTGATCTTCCTCGCCACCGGGATCCAGTTCAGCCGTGGTCTCGGCACGATCATGCTCGCCCACGTGTCCTTCAACATCTCGTTCGTCGCGCTGGTCGTGCGGGCCCGGCTCGCGGGACTCGACGGCGCGTTGGAGGAGGCGGCAGCGGATCTGTACGCCAACCGGTGGCAGGCGTTCCGTCGGGTGACGCTGCCGCTGATCGCGCCGGGAGTCGCCGGCGGCGCGCTGCTGGCGCTGACGTTGTCGCTCGACGACGTGGTGATCGCCGAGTTCGTCAGCGGGGCCGGGTCGACGACCCTGCCCGTGTACGTGTTCGGGGCGTTGCGGCGGGGCGTGACACCGTTGATCAACGCGGTGTCGGTGTTGATGCTGGTCGGCTCGATCCTGCTGGTGCTGATGTCACTGGCGGTGTCGCGCGGGCGGGAATCCTCGGGGGGATGAGCCGCGCGCCGCGCGGTGGCTCGAAACATTCGGGTACGACGTTCGTAGGAGAGAGGGACCGGGAATGAGAGTTCGATTGACTGCCGTGCTGCTGGTGGGTGCGCTGGCCCTGGCGGCCTGTGGCCGCGAGGTCGGCCAGGACACCGCCGACGGCGACCCCGACGACGGACAGACCGCGGCCGAGGGCGGCGAGGAGGTGTCCTGCGACGTCGACGAGACCGACGGGGACCTGCTGCTCTACAACTGGTCGGAGTACATGGACCCCGACCTGCTCACGGCCTTCGCCGACGAGCACGGGGTCGCAGCCACCGAGGACACGTTCACCTCGAACGAGGCCCTGTTGGCCCAGATCCGGGCGGGCGGCGCCGACTACGACGTGATCATCCCGTCCGACTACATGGTCGCGATCATGATCGAGGAGGGCCTGCTGCTGCCCCTCGACGCCGACGCGCTCCCCAACACCGACAACGTCTCCGGCGACTTCATGAGCCCGCCCTACGACCCCGACCTGACCTACTCGCGCCCCTACCAGTGGGGGACGACGGGCCTCGGTGTCAACACCGACGCGACCGGCCCCGACCCCGAGGCGACCTGGGGATGGCTGTTCGACGAACAGATGCGGGAGGGCCTGCGGATCTCGATGCTCGACGACCCGCGCGAGGGCATGGGCGCCGCGCTGTACTACCTCGGCTACGACCCCAACACCACCGACGAGTCGGAACTGCAGGAGGCCGCCGACCTGGTCGCGAACAACGACCAGATCGTGACGTTCACCTCGGACCAGTTCACCGAACTGCTGATCGGTGGCGAGACCGACATCGGGCAGGGCTTCAGCGGCAACTTCCTCGACAACTTCGAGGAGGACAACTACGTCTACCTGATCCCCGAGGAGGGGGCGACGATCTGGACCGACAACATGGCGATCCTCAACACCACGTCGAGTCCGTGCACCGCCCACACCTTCATCAACTTCATCCTCGACGCCGAGAACGGGGCCCAGTTGACCAACTGGACCTGGTACGCCTCGCCCAACGAGGCCGCGACCGAGTTCCTCGACGAAGAGGTGCGGGAGAACCCGTCGATCTACCCGGACGAGAGCGTGCGCGAGAACCTGTACTTCCTCGAGAACACCGGTGAGGCGGAGCGGCTCTACACGGACCTGTTCACGCGGGCCCAGGGCTGAGCATGACCCGGCTGTTGTCCCACCACGTCGCGGGCCAACCGCTGGTCGACGAGGCCGCCCGACGCGGGGAGATCTTCGACCCCGCGTCGGGGCGGGTCGTCCGCCACGTGCCGCTGGCTGACGCGGCAACGGTCGACCGCGTGGTCGGCGTGGCCCGGGACGCGTTCGATTCGTGGCGCGACAGCACGCTCGCCCAGCGGACCAGGGTGCTGTTCGCGTTCCGCGAACAGCTCGCGGGTCACCTCGACGAGCTGGCGGCACTGATCGTCGGCGAGCACGGCAAGGTGCATGCCGACGCGGTCGGCGAGGTCCAGCGCGGGATGGAGGTGGTGGAGTTCGCCTGCGGGATCCCGCACCTCACCAAGGGAGACTTCAGCGAGAACGTCTCGACCGGGGTCGACAGCTACTCGATCCGGCAACCGTTGGGGGTGGTCGTGGGGATCACCCCGTTCAACTTCCCGGCGATGGTGCCCATGTGGATGTTTCCGGTCGCGATCGCCTGCGGGAACACCTTCGTGCTCAAGCCGAGCGAGAAGGACCCGTCGGTGTCGGTGCGCATCGCCGAGTTGTGGCACGAGGCCGGCCTGCCCGACGGCGTCTTCAACGTCGTGCACGGCGACCGCGAGGCGGTCGACGCGCTGCTGGTCCACCCCGACGTGGCGGCAGTCTCGTTCGTCGGTTCGACTCCGATCGCCCGCCACGTGTTCACGACCGCCACCGAGCACGGCAAGCGGGTCCAGGCGCTCGGCGGCGCCAAGAACCACATGGTGGTCCTGCCCGACGCCGACGTCGACCTCGCCGCGGATGCGGCCGTGTCGGCCGCGTACGGCTCGGCGGGGGAGCGGTGCATGGCGATCTCGGCCGTCGTCGCGGTCGGGGACGTCGGTGACCGACTGGTGCCCGCCATCGCCGAGCGCATGGCCGGCCTGACGGTTGGACCGGGGACCGACCCGACCTCGGAGATGGGGCCGCTGGTCACCCGTGAGCACCGTGACCGGGTGGCCGGCTACGTGGTCACGGGCGCCGACGAGGGCGCCGAGGTGGTGGTCGACGGCCGCGACCTGGTCGTCGACGGGGCCGAGGAGGGCTTCTGGCTCGGGCCATGTCTGCTCGACCGCGTGACGCCGGACATGGCCGTCTACCGCGACGAGATCTTCGGTCCGGTGCTCTCGGTCGTACGGGCCGACAGCCACGACGAGGCGATCGCACTGGTCAACGCCAACCCGTACGGCAACGGCACGGCCGTCTTCACCGGCTCGGGTGCCGCGGCACGTCGCTACCAGCACGAGATCGAGGTCGGGATGGTGGGCATCAACGTGCCGATCCCGGTGCCGATGGCCTACTACTCCTTCGGGGGCTGGAAGGACTCGCTGTTCGGCGACACCCACGTCCACGGTCCCGAGGGCGTGCACTTCTACACCCGCGGCAAGGTCGTCACCGCCCGCTGGCCCGACCAGGAACCGGCGGCCCCGACCACCCTTTACTTCCCGACGTCCGACTGAGCCTGAGAGGCGACGAGTGAGCACCGATCGTGCGATGTTCATCGGCGGCCAGCACGTCACGGCCGCCGACTGGATCGACAGTTTCGACCCGGCCACGGAACAGGTTCTCGGCCGCGTGCCCGCCGGTGGTGTCGGCGAGGTGGACCGGGCAGTGGCGGCGGCGAAGGGGGCCTCCGACGGCTGGCGCTACACCGCCGCCAACGACCGCGCCGAACTGCTGCACGAGGCCTATGCGAAGTCGATGACGCACCACGGCGACCTGGTCGAGCTGCTCACCCGCGAGCAGGGCAAGCCGCGGCCCGAGCAGGAGGAGGAGGCCGAGTGGGCCCTGACCTCGCTGCGCTACTACGCCGAGCTCGGCCGCAACGGGCTCGGCCGGGTCGTGCCGTCCGCCGAGCCGCGCACGCAACTCAACCTCGTGCTCAAGGAGCCCTACGGGGTCGTCGGTGCCATCGTGCCGTGGAACTATCCGCTGCTGCTGTTGTCGTGGAAGCTCGCCCCGGCGCTGGCGGCCGGCAACACCGTCGTGGTCAAGCCGTCCGAGTTGACCTCGCTGGTCACGCTGGAGTGGATCGAGCGCTGCTTCGACCACTTCCCGCCCGGCGTGATCAACGTGGTGACCGGCTACGGGGCCCAGGCGGGCGAGGCACTGGTCCGCCACCCCGACGTGCGGGTGATCGCGATGACCGGGTCGGTGGCGACGGGGCAGCGCATCGCGTCCGTCGCGGCCCCGATGATGAAGCACCTCCACCTCGAACTCGGGGGCAAGGACGCATTCGTGGTCGCGCCCGACGCCGACCTCGACACCGCCGTCGATGCATTGGCCTACTCGGCACTGCTCAACAGCGGCCAGGTGTGCACCTCGTCCGAGCGCGTGTTCGTGCCGCAGGGCATGCGTGACCACTTCGCGGAGGCGCTGACCGCGAAGGTGTCCGGGCTTCGGCTCGGGCACGGCCTGGACGAGGGCACCGACCTCGGCCCGATCGCCGACGACCGCTTCCGCGACAAGATCGACGCCCACGTCCGCGACGCGGTCGAGCGGGGTGCGAAGGTCACCACCGGTGGGCGCCGGGCCGACCGGTCGGGCTGGTTCTACGAACCGACCGTGCTGGTCGACGTCGACGACGACATGGTGATCATGACCGAGGAGACCTTCGGCCCGACGATCCCGATCGCCTCCTACGACGACTTCGGCGCGGTCATCGACCGGGTGAACGCCTCCGAGATGGGGCTCGGCGCCACGTTGCGGTCGTCGGACCCGATGCTCATCAAGCGGTTCTACGAGGGCGTCAAGGCCGGCACGGTCTGGATCAACGACCCGCTCACCGACAACTACGCCGGCCCCTTCGGCGGCATGAAGATGACCGGAGGCGGTCGCGAACTCGGACCCGAGGGACTCGAGACCTTCCTCGAGACCAAGCACGTGCACTGGGACTTCGACCAGGCGGGCAAGGACTGGTGGCTGCCCTACTGAGACCGTGCGGGGCGTGGTCAGACGGGACGGCTGGCCAGTGCGTGGCCGATGTCGGCCGCCGTCCGGAGCAGCGCCGGCGCGAAGCTCTGCTGCAGTTGCTGCTTCGTCGTCCGGCTGGCGTGCGTGCTGACGTTGATGGCGGCCACGGCGCGCCCGGTCGCGTCACGAACCGGGGCGGCGAGCGAGCGCACACCCATCTCGAGTTCCTGGTCGACGAGTGCGTAGCCGTGCTGACGGACCTCGTGGAGTCGCTGCCGGAGCGCGTCGAGTTCCCTCACGGTGCGCGGGGTCGGGTCGCTGCGGTCACTGGCCTCCCACACCGCGACGACGTCGTCGTCGGCCAACTCCGCGAGCAGCGCGCGGCCGAGCGACGTACGGAACGCCGGAAACCGGGTGCCCAGGCCGATCGAGACCGTCATGACCCGCTTGGCCGGCACGCGGGCGACGTAGACGATCTCGGCGCCGTCGAGCACGCCCAGCGATGACGCCTCGTGCACCTGCTCGCTGAGTAGTTCGAGGTAGGGCAGCGCGAGCTGAGGTACCCCGAACGACGACACGTAGGCGTAGCCGAGGTCGAGCACCCGCGGGGTGAGCGTGAACCGGTCGCCGACCCGACGCACGTAGCCGAGATCCTCGAGGGTGAGCAGGAACCGGCGGGCGGTCGCCCGGTTGAGGTCGGTTGCGCGGGCCACGTCGGCGAGGGTCTGTTCGGGCGTCTGTGTGGTGAAGCTGCGGATGACCCGCAGACCACGCTCGAAGGAGCGGACCGACTCGGTCATCGACCGACACCCGGTCCGCGATCGTGGCCGTCAGTCGGGGACGTGCCCTGGTTGACAGGCGCTTGGGCCGCTGCTTCCATGAAGTTCGTTCCGTGAACATGAGTTCGCAGTGCGAACACAGCCTAGCATCGTGGGAACGGGCCGCACAAGACCGGGTGGACCGCAGGGCGACGACGGAGTAGGCCGTGGGCGAGCGTGGTGATCGTGGGATGCAGGTCCGCCGAGAGGTGCTCGGCGATGTCCACGTCGACGCCGCCGTGGCCGCGACCACCCCGCTCGACGCGCCGTTCCAGGACTACATCACCGGGGCCGCGTGGTCGGATGTCTGGGGGCGCGACGGCCTGGACCGGCCGACCCGGAGCCTGCTGACACTGGTGCTGTTGGCCGCCCTGGGGCACGAGCGCGAGTTCGAGATGCACCTACGGGCCGCCCGCAACACCGGGGCCACCCCCGAACAGATCGCCGAGGCACTGCTGCACGTCGCCGTCTACGCCGGCGTGCCCGCGGCCAACACTGCGTTCGCCGCGCTCAAGCGGGAGTACGGCGGCGACCCCCGAACCGAGGCCGTCCAGCGCGAGGAGTCATCGTGACCGCTAACGAGCACCCGGACCGCTACCGCGCGCGGGACCGGGCGGCCGACCCCCCGCTGGACCATCCTGCGTACAAGTCGACGTCGCTGCGCCACCCGGACCAGCCACCGGTGCCGCTCGACCACACCCTGTCGGAGGTGACCGGTCCCGGGCCAGCGCTGTCCGAGGTGAGCGTCGAGGACGCCGATCTGACCACCAACGCCGGCACGGGCACCGAGGCGATGGGTGAGCGGATCATCGTCACCGGCCGTGTCCTCGACGAGGACGGCGCTCCACAACCGGGCACCCTGATCGAGATCTGGCAGTGCAACGCCGCCGGCCGCTACATCCACGAGGGAGACCAGCACCCCGCGCCACTCGACCCCAACTTCATCGGCCGGGGTCGGTGCGTCACCGACGAGGACGGCAGCTACCGGTTCCTCACGATCAAGCCCGGCGCGTACCCGTGGCGCAATCACCCCAACGCCTGGCGTCCGGCCCACATCCACTTCTCGCTGTTCGGGCCGGCCCTGGTCACGCGCCTGATCACCCAGATGTACTTCCCCGGCGACCCCCTGCACGCACTCGACCCGATCATGGGCTCGGTGCCACAGGAGCACTGGAGCCGGATGATCGGGGCCTACGACCACGACGTCACCCAGGCCGAGTGGGCGCTGGGCTACCGGTTCGACATCGTGCTGCGCGGTCCGGACGCGACCCCGTTCGAGGCCGGCGGCGCAGGAGCACTCGCATGAGCGGACTGCCGCAGACCCCATCGCAGACCGTCGGCCCGTTCTTCCACTACGCGCTGACCGAGCAGGCCGTCGACCGGCTCGATCCCGACGGCCGGGCCGGTGAGCCGATCGTGGTGGTCGGCACCGTCCGCGACGGCGCGGGCGAACTCGTCCGTGACGCCATGATCGAGGTGTGGCAGGCCGACGGCGGGGGCCGCTACCGCCATCCCGCCGACGGGCGCGCGGCCGACGTTCCGAGCGCCTTCATCGGCTTCGGGCGGGTCGCCACCGGAAAGCAGGACGGTGCCTACAGGGTCAGCACGGTCATGCCAGGGACGGTTCCGGGCCGGGACGGCAGTGTCCAGGCCCCGCACCTCAACGTGCAGGTCTTCGCTCGCGGCCTACTGCGGCACCTCCACACCCGCATCTACTTCGAGGGCGCCACCGCCAATGACGCGGATCCGGTGCTCGCCTCGGTCCCCGAGGCGCGCCGACGGACGCTCCTGGCCCGGGCCGACGGCACCGAGGACGGCCAGGCCCGGTACCGCTTCGATCTCGTGCTCCAGGGCGCGGACGAGACCGTGTTCTTCGACGCCTGAGGAGCCGCTGCGTGGCTGAGTTCGTCTCTCTCCGTGATGCCGTCGCGAGGTACGTGCACGACGGCGACACCGTCGCGATGGAAGGCTTCACCCACCTGATCCCGTTCGCCGCGGCGCACGAGATCATCCGTCAGCGACGGCGGAACCTGACGCTGATCCGGATGACCCCCGACCTCGTCTACGACCAACTCATCGGTGCCGGCTGCGCCCGCAAGCTCGTGTTCTCGTGGGGCGGCAACCCTGGGGTCGGCTCCCTGCACCGTCTGCGTGACGCGGTGGAACGCGGCTGGCCCGCCCCGCTCGAGCTCGAGGAGCACAGCCATGCGGCCATGGCGGCCGCATACCATGCCGGAGCTGCTGGTCTGCCGTTCGCGACGCTGCGCGGCTATGCGGGTTCGGACCTGCGCCGGGTCAACCCGAACATCGCCTCGGTGACCTGTCCGTTCACCGGTGAGGTGCTGGCCGCGGTACCGGCGCACCGTCCCGATGTCGGGATCGTGCACGCCCAGCGGGCCGACCGCGCGGGCAACGTGCTCGTCGAGGGGATCGTCGGCGTCCAGAAGGAGACGGTGCTGGCCTCGACCCGCTCGATCGTCACTGTCGAGGAGATCGTCGACGACCTCGCGGCGCCGAGCCCGAACTCGGTCGTGCTGCCCGCCTGGGCGATCGACGCCGTGGCGGTCGCGCCCAGGGGAGCGACCCCGTCCTATGCACACGGCTACTACGAACGCGACAATGCGTTCTACATCGCCTGGGATGAGATCTCCCGGGACCGGGAGCAGTTCGAGGCCTGGCTGGGTGAGCACGTCCTCTCGGCCGGCCCGACGGGAGCCCCGGTATGAGCAAGGGCAGCGACGAAGGGGGCCACGTGGACTTCACCCCGGACGAGTTGATGACGGTTGCGGCCAGTCGGGCGCTGCGCAACGACGACGTGTGTTTCGTGGGTATCGGCGCGCCGTCGGAGGCCTGCAACCTGGCGCGGCTCACCCACGCCCCCGACATCGTGCTGATCTACGAGTCGGGCACGCTGCAGACGCGTCCCGACGTGCTGCCGTTGTCGATCGGCGACGGTGAGCTGTGTGAGACGGCACTCACGACGGTGCCGGTGGTGGAGATGTTCCAGTACTGGCTGCAAGGAGGCCGGATCTCCAAGGGTTTCCTCGGCGGGGCACAGATCGACCGGTTCGCCAACATCAACACCACGGTCATCGGTGACTACGACGCCCCGAAGGTGCGTCTGCCCGGCGGTGGCGGTGCACCCGAGATCGCCGGCTCCTGCCACGAGGTCCTGATCACGGCCAGGCACTCGGCGCGGACCCTCGTCGACACGGTGGACTTCGTGACCTCGCTCGGTCACGGCAGCGGCCCGGGCGACCGCGAGGCGGCCGGCCTGACGACGGCCGGCCCGGTCCTGGTCGTCACCGACCTGTGCCTGCTCGAACCCGACCCCGAGACCCGTGAACTGGTCGTCACCTCACTCCACCCGGGGGTCGACCGTGACCAGGTCGTCACCGCCACCGGTTGGGAGGTCCGCTTCGCCGACGAACTCGCGACGACACCACCGCCCACCGCCGAGGAACTGCAGGTCCTGCGCGATCTGCACGCCCGCACCGAGCAGGCTCACGCCGGTGGGTGAGGGTGCGTGGTCGGACGGGCTGTTCGAGGCCGGACTCGGTGACCCCGAGGTTGCGGCACTGGTCGGCTGGCCCGCCCGAGTCGCGCGCATGGTCGAGGTCGAGGCGGCGCTCGGACGGGCGCTCGCGGCCGCGGGGGTCATCTCCGCTGCCGCTGCCGACGCCATCGGCGACGCCTGCGACCTCGATCGCATCGACCTCGAAGACCTTGCGGCCCGGGCCGCGCGCGCTGCCACGCCCGTCATCCCGCTGGTGCAAGTGCTGACCGAGGGCGCCGACCCGGTCGGCGCCGCCTGGCTGCACCACGGCGCGACCAGCCAGGACGTGGTCGACACCGCGGTGGTGCTGCAGGTCCGCGACGCCCTCGACCACCTGGATGCACGGCTCGCCGAGACCTCCCACCGCTGTGCCATGCTGGCCCGCGAACACGCCGCGACGGTGATGGCCGGCCGCACGCTCGGCCAGCCGGCCGTGCCCATCACACTGGGCCTCAAGGCGGCCCGATGGACCGCTGCGCTGGATCGGCGGCGGGAGGTCTTCGCGTGGCTTCGCCCCCGGGTGCTCGTCGTCCAACTCGGCGGCGCGGCCGGCACCGGCGCCGTGTGGGGCGAGCACGGACGTGGCGTCGCGGTGGGGTTCGCCGACGAACTCGGCTTGGGTCTGCCGGACCTGCCGTGGCACGCAGAACGTGACCGCGTGGCGGATCTCGCCGGCGCGCTCGCGGCGGTCGCCGGGGTCGTCGAACACGTGGCGACCGACCTGGTGCTGCTCGCACAGGCCGAGATCGGCGAGGTGCGCGAGGCCGCCGGTGACGGCCCGGGTTCATCGGCGATGCCGCACAAGCGCAACCCCGTCCACGCGGCGGCCGCCCGTGCCGCGGCCCGGCTCGCTCGCGGCGACTGCCAGGTCCTCGCCGACGCGGCCGCGGGGCATGAGCACGAGCGGGCCGCCGGCGCCTGGCAGGCCGAGTGGGTCGCGCTGCCCTCGGCGCTGGTGCGCACCGCCGGTGCCCTGCGCCGCCTCGACGCCGCCTTGGCCGGCCTCGAGGTCGACGAGGCACGGATGCGTCACAACCTCGACGCCAACCTCGGCCTGACCGGCTCGGAGGCGTTGGCGGCCGCTTTGACCCCGCTGCTCGGGCGCCGCGATGCCCAGGCGCTGGTCGGCGAGTTGGCGCGACGAGCCGCCGAGGAGTCACGGTCGCTCCACGACATCGCCGGTGCGGACGCCCGCGTCGCCGCCGTGCTCGACACGTCCGTGCTCACGGCCACGCTCGCCCCCGAGGCCGCCGTCCCCGGCGCGACCGGCCTCGTCGAGCGGGCCTTGGCGGCCCACGACCAACTCGTCGACCGGCTGGGCGGCACGTGAACGAGCAGACCGTGACGACCGACGACGGCGTCACGCTGCGGGTGCGGACCGACGGGGCGGCCGCATCGCCGCCGCTGCTGCTGGTCAACTCGCTCGGGACCGACCTGACGCTGTGGGACCCGCAGGTGGCGGACTGGACCACCAGCCACCGCGTGGTCCGATACGACCAGCGCGGCCACGGCGCATCCGAGGTGCCCGACGGCCCATACACGTTGGAACGTCTCGGCATGGACGCACTCACCGTCCTCGACGACCTCGGGATCGCGCGCGCCGACGTGTGCGGGCTCTCGCTCGGGGGACTGGTCGCGCTGTGGGTGGCCGCCCATGCGCCGGAGCGGGTGGGTCGCGTCGTCCTGGCGGACACGGCGGCCAGGATCGGGTCCGAGGACGCCTGGCGGACCCGCGCCGCGACCGTCCGGGAGCAGGGGATGGCGGCCGTGGTCGACCTCGTGCTCGAACGCTTCTTCAGCGCTGCCTACCGGGCCCGCGACGAGCCGGGACTGGCGCTGGTGGGCGACGGTCTTCGGCGGGCCGACCCCGAGGGTTACGCGGCCAGTTGCGACGCCCTCGCCGTCGCCGACCTGCGCGGGCGGGCGCGCGACGTCGCTGCCCGGTGCCTGGTCATGGTCGGCACCGAGGACGCGGCGACACCTCCCGCTGACGCCCGGGCGCTGCGGGATCTCGTCCCGGGTGCGGCCTACGCCGAACTGGAAGGTGCCGGCCACCTCGCCAACCTCGAACGCCCCGACGAGTTCGCCCGACTCGTCGCCGATTTCCTCGCCCCGGACCAGGAGCACCACGATGCGTGACGCCGTCATCTGCGAGCCGCTGCGAACCCCGGTCGGCCGCTACGGCGGCATGCTGCGCGACGTGCCGGCCGCAACGCTGGCCGCCACGGTGATCCGGGCCCTGCTCGAGCGCAGCGGGCTCGACCCTGCAGCGGTCGACGACGTCGTGCTCGGCCAGGGCTACGCCAACGGCGAGGCGCCGGCCATCGGACGCGTCGCCGCCCTCGACGCGGGGTTGCCCGTCGAGGTGCCGGGCCTGCAGTTGGACCGCCGGTGCGGGTCCGGCCTGCAGGCCGTCGCCGACGCCGCGATGCGGGTCCAGACCGGCATCTGCGACGTGGTGATCGCGGGGGGCGCCGAATCGATGAGCCAGGTCGAGTTCTACACCGACCGGATCCGGTGGGGGGTCAAGGGAGGCGGCGGGGTCGAGTTGTCCGACCGGCTCGCCCGGGCACGGGTGACCGCGGGCGGTGAGCACCACCCGGTGCCCGGTGGGATGATCGAGACCGCCGAGAACCTGCGTCGCGAGCACACGATCAGCCGGCAACGCCAGGACGAACTCGCGCTGCGATCGCACCAACGCGCCGTGGCCGCCCAGACCGAGGGCCGTTTCGCCGACGAGATCGTCCCGGTCGAAGTGCCGCAGCGGCGCGGCGACCCCGTGGTGGTGGACACCGACGAGCATCCGCGCGCGGACACCACGCTCGAGTCGCTCGCGGGCCTGCGACCGATCATGGGCCGCCAGGACGACGCCGCGACGGTCACCGCGGGCAACGCGTCGGGTCAGAACGACGGCGCCGCCGCCTGCATCGTGACCACGCCGGAGCGGGCCGAGCAGTTGGGCCTGCGCCCGCTCGCGCGGCTCGTGACCTGGGCGGTCGCGGGCGTGCCGCCGGCGACCATGGGCATCGGCCCCGTGCCGGCCACCCGGAAGGTGCTCGAACGGGCCGGCATCGGTCTCGGCGACCTCGACCTGGTCGAACTCAACGAGGCCTTCGCCGCCCAGGTCCTGGCGGTGACCGACACGTGGGGGCTCGATCCGATCGCCGACGACCGGTTCAACCCCAACGGGTCGGGGATCTCGCTCGGCCACCCGGTCGGCGCCACCGGTGCGCGGATCCTGGCCACGATGCTGCGCGAACTCGACCGACGCGAGGGTCGGTACGCGCTCGAGACGATGTGCATCGGCGGCGGGCAGGGCATGGCGGCGCTGTTCGAACGCGTCGGGTGAACGGCCGCACCCGGCTAGCGTCACCGGTGCGGTCGAGCGGGCGGAGCACGGTGGGTCGGATCGTCGTCGGGGTGGACGGGTCGGAGGGCTCGCGGCAGGCGCTGCTGTGGGCGGCGAAGGAGGCGGCGCTTCGGGGCGCGACCCTCGAGGTGATCCACACCTATGCGCCGCCCCAGGAAGTGGGCGTCTCGGGCAGCGCGACGCAGACCGCCCACTACTTCGAGGCCGCCGGCGAGGTCGCCCGCGAACTCGTGGCAGGCATGACCGTCGCGGTCGAAGAGGTCGAGGTGCGAGGCCACGCGGTCGAAAGCCTGGATCCCGCGAGGACGCTCGTCGAGCGCTCGGCCGGGGCCGACATGCTCGTGGTCAGCTCACGTGGCCGCGGCGGCCTACGCAGTCTGCTGCTCGGCTCGGTCAGCCATCAGTGCGCCCAGCAGGCGACGTGTCCGGTCGTGATCGTCCGCTCCGGGCCGCCCGGACAGACCTGACGCGCCGCCGCCAGGGTCAGTGGGCGTCGACGAACTGCCCGGTGAGCCGCTCGTGGAGTTCGGCGCTGTGGTCGGTGAGCCCGGTGATGCGGGCATCGACGCCGCGTGCCGCGAACCTGGCCACGATCGAGTCGAGGATGGCCACGGCCGAGCTGTCCCACAGGTTGGCTTCGGTGAGATCGATCACCACGGTCGGCGTGGTGTCGGTCAGGTCGAACTCGTGCACCAGGGAGTTGGCGGACGCGAAGAACAACTCACCGGTGACGACGTAGCTGCGTGTCGTCCCTGTCGGGTCGAGCACGCTGAACATCGCGGCGTGGTGTGCCGCGCGACGGGCGAAGACGACCATCGCGAGCAGGACCCCGGCGAGCACGCCGTAGGCGAGGTTGTGGGTCATGACGACGACGGCGACGGTGACCGCCATGACCAGCGTCTCGGTCTTGGGCGTGCGTCGCAGGGTGTCGAGCTTGAGGCTGGACCAGTCGAAGGTTGCAATCGCGACGACGATCATCACGGCGACCAGGGCGGCCATCGGGATCATGGCGACGAGGTCACCGAGCCCGATGATCAGGATCAGCAGGAACAGCCCGGCGGACAGCGTGGACAGACGGCCACGGGCGCCGGAGCGGACGTTGATCATCGATTGGCCGATCATGGCGCACCCGGCCATGCCGCCGAACATGCCGGTCACGACGTTCGCGAGCCCCTGGGCGCGCGACTCGCGTCCCTTGTCCGAGGACGAGTCCGTGATGTCGTCGAGCAACTGCGCGGTCAACAACGACTCGAGCAGGCCGACCAGGGCCAGGGCGAAGGCGTAGGGCGCGACGATCTGCAACGTCTCGAGCGAGAAGGGCACGGCGGGGACACCGAGCACGGGCAGCGTGGAGGGCAACTCGCCCATGCCACCGACGTTCGGTACACGGATGTCGAGCGCGACCACGAGGCCGGTGAGTGCGACGATGGCGACCAGTGGGGCGGGGACGGCCTTCGTGAGGCGGGGGAGCCCGTACATCAGGGCGAGTCCGCCGGCGACGAGCGCCCACACGGCCCAGCCTTCGCCGACGAGATAGGGCATCTGCGCGAGGAAGATCAACACGGCCAGGGCGTTGACGAAGCCGGTCATCACGGTGCGCGGGATGAAACGCATCAGGTTGCCGACCCCGAGCCAGCCGAAGGCGACCTGGATCATGCCGGTCACCACCGTGGCGGCGAGGAGGTACTCCACGCCGTGTTCACGCACGAGCGGCACCATGAGCAGGGCCATGGCCCCGGTGGCGCCCGAGATCATGGCGCGTCGGCCACCGGCGATTGCCATGATCACCGCGATGCTGAACGAGGCGTAGAGGCCGACCTTGGGGTCGACGCCGGCGATGAGCGAGAACGCGATCGCCTCGGGGATCAGCGCGAGCGCGACCACGAGGCCGGCGAGCAGTTCGGCGCGCTGGAGGACCACGATCGACGAGCTGCCGGCACCATACCGCTTGCTGGCAGCAAGCGCGAACAGACTGGGCGTGGGCTCAGCCGGTGGAGGCCAGGGTCGCGGACACCAGTGCCTGCGCCTCGTCGAGGATGCGTTGCAGGTGGTCGTCGTCGCGCAGGCTCTCGGCGTAGATCTTGTAGACGTCCTCGGTGCCGGACGGACGAGCGGCGAACCATCCGTCGGCCGTGACGACCTTGAGCCCACCGATGGGTTCGTCATTGCCCGGCGCACGGGTCAACACGTGCTCGATCGGGTCGCCGGCGAGCGTGTCGGCCGAGATGTCCGAGGGAGAGAGGCGGCCCAGGGCTGCCTTCTGCGGTGGTGTGGCCGGTGCGTCCACGCGCCGGTAGGACGGGCGGCCGAACCGTTCGGCGAGCGTTTCGAACCGTGCGGCCGGGTTCCGTCCGTCACGGGCGGTCATCTCGGCGGCCAGCAGACACAGGATGATCCCGTCCTTGTCCGTGGTCCAGGTGGTGGCGTCGTGCCGGAGGAACGATGCGCCGGCGCTCTCCTCGCCGCCGAAGCCGATGGACCCGTCGAGCAGGCCCGGTACGAACCACTTGAACCCGACCGGGACCTCCAGCAACGGGCGGCCGAGGTCGTGCACCACGCGGTCGATGAGGCTGCTGCTCACCAACGTCTTGCCGACGCCGACCTCGGCGGGCCAGTCCCGATCGTCGAAGAGGTGGGCGATCGCGACCGCGAGGAAGTGGTTCGGGTCGATCAGCCCGGACCCGGGCGTGACGATGCCGTGCCGGTCGCCGTCGGGGTCGTTGCCGAACGCGACGTCGAACCGGTCGCCGATCGCCACGAGGTTGGCCATGGCCGCCGACGACGAGCAGTCCATCCGGATGCGGCCGTCGTGGTCGGGCGGCATGAACGCGAAGGTCGGGTCGACGCGCTCGTTGACCACCTCGAGGTTCAGCCCGAACCGCTCGCCGATCGCACCCCAGTAGTCGACCGTGGCGCCGCCCAGTGGGTCGACACCGAGCGAGATCCCCGCCTCGCGAATCACGTCGAGGTCGACGACGTTCGGGAGGTCGTCGAGGTAGCGGGAGCGGTAGTCGTGGGGCCGGACTTCGTTCCGTGCGCGCTCCCACGGCAGCCGCTCGACCTCCGCCATCGAGGCGAGCAGGCGGTTCGCTTCGTCCTGGATCCAGCCCGTGACCGTGGCGTCCGCCGGTCCGCCATGCGGTGGGTTGTACTTGAAACCGCCGTCCTCGGGCGGGTTGTGTGACGGCGTCACCACGATCCCGTCGGCCTGCTGCTCGGGATGGTCGCGGTTGTGGGTCAGGATCGCGTGGGACACGACCGGCGTCGGGGTGTGCAGGTCCGCGTCGTCGACCCGGACGTCCACGCCGTTGGCGACGAGCACCTCGACGGCACTGCGGAACGCCGGGGCCGACAGCGCGTGCGGGTCACGCCCGATGAACAACGGTCCGTCGATGCCCTGCTCGGTCCGGTAGCGACAGATCGCCTGCGTGGTGGCGTGGATGTGGGCCTCGTTGAAGGACCGCCGCTGCGACGAGCCGCGGTGCCCGGAGGTCCCGAAGGCGACCCGCTGTTCGGCGACGTCGGGATCCGGAACCTCGTCGTAGTAGCGATCGAGCAGTTCGCCCACGTCGATCGCGTTCGTGTCGTCCATGATTGGCCCCTGACGGTCGGATGCAGGCTGAAGGATCGCAGTCGCGGCTACCGTGCGCGAGGACGAGCCGAACGGAGTCGTGGTGAGTGTCGTCGTATGCACACCCGGAGGTGCCCAGGGCGAGGTCCTGGCCCGCGCCGGAGCGGACCAGGCGAAGCTGTCCGGCGCCGAACTGGTGCTGCTGCGCTACGTACAGGCCACCGGCGAGGCCGAGCGCGGCCCCGAGTCGGTCGTCGACGAAGCGCTGGGGGACCTGCGTTCACAGGCCCGGTCCTTCGAGTCGAACGGGATCACCTGCCGCGCCGAGGTCGTGACCGGCCCGGGCGAGGACGCCGGACCCAAGCTGCTCGAGGCGATTCGTCGCATCGACGCCGAACTGGTCGTGATCGGGATCCGGTCGCGGTCGCGGGTCGGCAAGCTCCTGCTGGGATCCATCGCGCAGGACCTGCTGCTCGCGGCCGGCCGCAAGGTCCTCGCCGTCCCGGTCGAACCCGGCAGCTGACCGATCCGTGACCGGCGCCCTCCCGCCCCTGCCCGACGGGCTGCGGGTGGTGCGTGCGACGCCGCTGTCGGGCGGTGACGTCGCCCGGTCCTGGCGGGCTGAACTCGACGACGGACGCCGGGTCGTGGTCAAGGCCACGCCGTACGACGCCGACCTCGAGGCCGAGGGACTGCGGGCGCTGGCCGACGCCGGCGCCCCCGTCCCATCCGTCGTGGCCGTGGCGCACGACGTGCTCGTGCTCGACGAGGTGGCCGGTCCGCCCGACTGGGAGGGCCTCGGCGCTGCGCTTGCCCGCGTCCACGCGCGGCACGGCCCCGCCTTCGGGTGGCACCGTGACAACGTCATCGGCCCGCTGCCGCAGGGCAACGGCTGGTGCGCTCGGTCGGGCGCGTTTGTGGTCGAACGGCGGATCGCTCCCCACCTCGACGTCCTGCCCGCCGACGTGGCCGCCCGGCTCGCCGCTGCGTGCGAGGGCCCACTGCCGGACCTGCTCGACGAGCACGACCCGGCGCCGAGCCTGGTCCACGGGGACCTGTGGACCGGCAACGTGGTCGACGGGCGCTGGCTGATCGACCCGGCCGTCCACCACGCCGACCGAGAGGCCGATCTCGCGATGCTGGACCTGTTCGGCACGCCACCGCGGGCGTTCTGGTCGGCCTACGACGCGGTCGCGCCGTTGCCGGAGGGGTGGCAGCGACGCCGCCCGGCGCTCCAGCTGCCACCGCTGCTGGTCCACGTACGGCTGTTCGGCGCCGGCTACGTCGGCAGCGTGGTCACCGCGATGGACGCCGCCGGTCTGCCCTGAGCTCCACCGCTCAGACCAGCGCGAGCTGGGCGTGGCCGCGTTCGAGGTCGAGCAGGACCTGCTTGCGCTCGAGCCCGCCCCCGTAGCCGGTCAGGCTGCCGTTGGCACCGACGACGCGGTGGCAGGGCACGATGATCCCGATCGGGTTGCGTCCGTTGGCGAGCCCGACGGCCCGCGACGCCGTCGGCTGCCCGATCCGCGCGGCCAGCTCGCCGTAGGAGACCGTCTCGCCGTAGGGGATCCCGCACAGCCCCTGCCACACCTGTCGCTGGAACGGGGTGCCACGCTCGAACGACAACGTCACGTCGAAGTCGTGGCGTTCGCCGGCGAAGTACTCGCGCAACTGGGCGGCAACGTCGGCGAACGCCGCGTCGTCGCGCGGCCCGAAGCCGTCGTCCTCGGGGCGGTGCCGTTGCCGGTCCATGTAGCACCCGACGAGCGCATCGCCCTCGCGGACCAGGGTGATCGGACCGACCGGGCTGTCGACGATGCCGTGGCGCATGGAGTCTCCTGGCGTGGCGGGACGGGTCAGGCGGCTGACGAGGCGGGGGACAGGGCGGCGGGCAGGCGGTTGACGGCATGGTCGCCGCTGGCCCACAGGTACTGCACGGCGTAGGCGCGCCACGGACGCCACGCCCGGGCGTGCGCGGTGAGGGCAGCGGGGGAGACAGGCAGGCCGAGCCGCTGCGCGGCGAGCCTGACGCCGAGGTCGCCAGGCAGGAACGCGTCGGGGTCGCCGAGGCCGCGCATCAGCACCACCTCGACGGTCCAGGGACCGAGGCCTCGTAGGGCCAGCAGGGCTGCCCGGGCGGCGCCGCGGTCGGCGCCGGGACCGAGGTCGATCGCTCCCTCGGCGAGGGCGTGCGCCAGCCCGCGCAGCGCGGCGGCACGGCTGGCCGGCATGCGCAGCAGGCCCTGGTCGGCGTCGGCGAGTGCGGCGGCGGTGGGGAACAGCCTGGACAGCCCGCCGTCGGGATCGGCGACGGGTTCGCCGAGCGCATCGGCGAGCCGGCCCGCGTGGGTGGCGGCCGCGGCCGTCGAGACCTGCTGGCCGAGCACCGCGCGCAGCGCCAACTCCTCGGCGTCGACCGTGCGCGGCACACGCCGCCCCGGGGCGTCGGCGACCAGTGGTGCGAGGGCGGGGTCCTCGGCCAGGGCGGCGTCGACGGCGACGGGGTCGGCGTCGAGATCGAGCAGGCGCCGGCAACGGGCGATGGCGGTGGCGAGGTCGCGCGGGTCCGCGAGGCGCAGTGTGCAGGCGACGTGGTCGGCCTGCGGGCGCAGTGCGACGACACCGGTGCCGTGCGGGAGGCGCAGCGTGCGCCGGTACGCGCCGTCGCGCCACTCCTCGACGCCGGGCACGGCGGTCGCGGCGAGGTGGCCGAACAGGTTGTCGGGGCACAGCGGTGTCCGGAACGGCAGCCGCAGCGACACCGTCCCGCTGCCGGCGCTGGTCGCCCCGCGGCGTGCGCGGGTACGCAGGTCGCGGGGCGGGGTCGCGAACACGTCGCGGACCACGTCGTTGAACGAGCGGACGCTGCCGAACCCGGCGGCGAACGCCACCTCGGTCAAGGGCAGGTCGGTGGTCTCGATCAGCACCCGGGCCGTCTGCGCCCGCTGCGAGCGCGCCAGCGCCAGCGGCCCGGCGCCGACCTCGGCACGCAGGTGGCGCTGGACCTGGCGAGGGCTGTAGCCGAGCCGCGCGGCGAGGCCCGGCACGCCCTCGCGGTCGACGACGCCGTCGCCGATCAGGCGCATCGCCCGCGCGACGACGTCGGCGCGGTGGTCCCACTCCGGCGAGCCGGGGCTCGCGTCGGGCCGGCAGCGCTTGCAGGCCCGGAAGCCGGCCTGCTGGGCCGAGGCGGCGGTGGGATGGAAGCGCATGTTGCCCGGCTTCGGGGGCACCACCGGGCAACTCGGCCGGCAGTAGATGCCGGTGGTCAGCACCGCGGTGAAGAACCACCCGTCGAACCGTGCGTCCTTGGACTGCACGGCCCGTACACAGCGTTCCACGTCTTCGTACATGGCCGCATGGTGCTGCGCCGGGTCGCCGACGTCCAGCAGGTTTGCGACATCACCCTGCTGGGGCGAGTTCAGCGGGTGTAGTCGCCACCGACGAGGCGTTGGCCGGGCGCATCCGGATCGGGCGAGCCGGGACTCGAGGACGAGGTGTGTCGCGGCGATGTCGTCCGCGGCCGCATCGAACTCCATGGACCGGCCGGCCGCGTCGTCGATGGGCTCGACGTCGAGCAGGCGCAGGACACGGCCGTCGCGGGCCAGCCGCGGTCGCATAAGGAACCGATCCGTCCCGCCGCGCCGGTGATCAGCACACGCTCCATCGTCGCCTCCCGCGGTCGGTCGCAGCGGCGACGAACGTGCATCCGGCCCGGCGACGGTGGACACTGCCCGCTCCCGGGAGAGGAGCCACGGTGACGACGCGACCGCCGGTCGAGGACCAGGGCGACGATCACCTCGAGGTGGGCCCGCCCAAACGTGCCGCCGCGGGTGTTCCAGGCGTCGCGTGGGCCATGAAGTACGCGGGCGAGCAGATGGGCCTGCGTCGCAGTGTGACCACCCTGCCGAAGCTCAACCAACCCGATGGGTTCGACTGTCCCGGCTGCGCCTGGCCCGAGGCCGAGCATCCCCACCGCGCCGAGTTCTGCGAGAACGGGGTCAAGGCGGTCGCCGCCGAAGCCACGACCCGTCGGGTGGACCGTGACTTCTTCGCCCGCCACCCGGTCTCGGAACTGCGCGGGAAGTCGGAGCACTGGCTGGGTCAGCAGGGCCGCCTGACCGAACCGATGGTGAAGAGGCGCGGCAGCGACCACTACGAGCCGATCGGCTGGGACGACGCGTTCGCGGTGATCGCCGACCACCTCGGCCGGCTCGACTCGCCCGACGAGGCCGTGTTCTACACCTCGGGTCGGACCTCGAACGAGGCGGCGTTCGTCTACCAGTTGTTCGTCCGCGTCTTCGGCACCAACAACCTGCCCGACTGCTCGAACCTGTGCCACGAGTCGTCGGGCGCCGCTCTGACCGAGACGATCGGCGTCGGCAAGGGCACGGTGCAGTTGGCCGACCTCGAGGCCGCCGACCTCATCTTCGTCGTCGGCCAGAACCCCGGCACCAACCACCCGCGCATGCTGGCCACGCTCGAGGCCGCCAAGCGGAACGGGGCACGCATCGTCACGGTCAACCCGCTGCCCGAGGCCGGTCTGCTGCGCTTCGACAACCCGCAGACCGTCCGCGGCCTGCTCGGCCGGGGCACGCACCTGACCGACCGCTGGCTGCAGGTGCGGCTCAACGGCGACCTCGCGCTGTTCAAGGCGCTCAACGCCGGGCTGCTGCAGGCCGAGGCCGACGCGCCGGGGACCGTGCTCGACCGCGACTTCATCGCGGGGCGGACCTCGGGGTTCGAGGCGTTCGCGGACGCGGCACGCCGTCTCGACTGGAACGACGTCGACGAGGCGAGCGGCCTGACGCGCGACGAGATCGCCGCGACGCTCGCCGAGGTGCTGCGCGCCGATCGGATCGTGGTGTGCTGGGCCATGGGGCTCACCCAGCATCGCAACGCCGTCGACACGATCCGCGAGATCGTCAACTTCCTGCTGCTGCGGGGCAACCTCGGCCGCCCCGGCAGCGGCGTGTGCCCGGTCCGCGGTCACTCCAACGTGCAGGGCGACCGCACGATGGGGATCTGGGAGCAGCCGCCCGACACCTTCCTCGACGCACTGCGCGACGAATTCGGGTTCGAACCGCCACGTGACCACGGCGTCGACGTCGTCGAGGCGATCCGTGCGCTGAGTGACGGACGGGCCAAGGTGTTCGTGGCCGTCGGCGGCAACTTCGTCGGCGCGTCGCCCGACACCGCAGCCACCGAGGGGGCCATGCGACGGGCCGCCCTGACGGTCCAGGTGTCGACCAGGCTCAACCGGTCACACACGGTGGTCGGCGAGGAGGCGCTGATCCTGCCGACCCTGGCCCGTCCCGAGCGCGACGTGCAGGCGGCCGGCCCCCAGACCGTCACGGTCGAGGACTCGATGAGCCTGGTGCACGGCTCGGCCGGTGTCCTCGACCCGGCGTCGCCGCACCTGCGCTCGGAGGTCGCGATCCTGGCCGGCATCGCGCAGGCGACGCTGGGGGAGCGCGGCGCGGGCGTCGACTGGTCGGGTCTGGCCGACGACTACGAGCGCATCCGCGACCACATCGCCCGGGTCGTCCCCGGCTTCGAGGACTTCAACCGTCGGCTGCGCAGCCTGGGCAGCTTCCTGCTCCCCAACCCCGCGCGCGACGCCGAGCCGGAACTGGCCACCGAGACCGGCCGCGCCCAGTTCAGCGTCAACGATCTCGAGGTGCTTCGACTGCCGCCGGGGCGGCTGCTGCTGCAGACCATCCGCAGCCACGACCAGTACAACACCACCATCTACGGCCTCGATGACCGTTACCGCGGCATCAAGCAGGGGCGACGCGTCGTGTTCGTGCACCCCGACGACCTCGCCGCGCGCGGCCTCGCCGACGGGGACCTGGTCGACCTCGTCGGCGAGTGGGAGGACGGCGTGGATCGGCGGGCCGAGGCATTCCGGATCGTTGCGTTCCCCACCGCCCGCGACTGTGCGGCGGCGTACTTCCCCGAGACCAACGTGCTGGTACCGCTCGACTCGACCGCTCGAGGCAGCAACACGCCGACCTCGAAGTCGATCGTGGTCCGGCTCGAGCCCGTGACCGTCGGAGGCCCGGCATGAGCACGTCGACGACCATCAGGGTCCGGTTCCACGAACTCGACCCCAACGGCCACGTCAACCACGGCGTCTACGCCAACTACTTCGAGACTGCCCGCATCGAACTGCTCGACGCCCTCGGGTTCGGGCCCGACGTGTTGGCGCAGCGTGGCGTCCACCTCGTGGTGGTGGAGTTGCGCATCCGCTTCAAACGGCCGGCACGCGCCGGCGACACGTTGACGGTGCGGACCTCGATCAAGGAACTGCGGCGCGCCTCGTCGTGGTGGTCCCAGCAACTCCTCGACGAGGCCGGCGGGGTCGTCGCCGAGGCCGAGGTGCGCTCGACGGCGACCAACCGCGAGGGCCGCCCGATCCCGCCGCCATCGGACCTGGCCGAGAAGCTCGCCACGCTGCAGCCGTAGCCGCCGGGCTCAGACCAGGGAGAGGTACAGGTCCGCGGTGCGGGCGGCGATGGCGTCCCAGCTGAACGACTCCTCGACCCGTGCCCGGCCGGCCCGGCCCATGGCTGCGGCCGTCCCGGGGTCGTGGAGGCAGGCGGCGACCCGTGCAGCCAACTCGTCGGCGAACGCGGCCGGGTCGGCGGGGCTGCCGAGTTCGTCGTCGCCGGGCTCGAAGCCCACCAGCCAGCCCGTCTCGCCCGGCACGACGATCTCGGGTATGCCGCCGACGGCGCTGGCCACGACCGGTAGTTCGCAGGCCATCGCCTCGAGGTTGACGATCCCGAACGGCTCGTAGATCGAGGGGCAGACGAACACCGCCGCGTGGCTGAGCACCTCGAGCATCTGCTCGCGGGGCAGCATCTGTTCGATCCAGACCACGTCCACCGGCGCCGAGGCGAGCGCGGCCACCCTGGCGCGGAACTCCTCGGCGATCTGCGGCGTGTCCGGGGCCCCGGCGCACAGCACCAACTGCGTGCCGGCCGGCAGCCGCTCGGCCATGTCGAGCAGGTGGGTCACGCCCTTCTGGCGCGTGATGCGTCCGACGAACACCGCGTAGGGACGGTCGGCATCGATCCCGTTGTCGGTCAGTGCGTCCTTGCCGTCCACGCGGTACCAACGGGTCGGATCGACGCCGTTGTGGATGACCTGTACCCGCGCCGGATCGAGGGCGGGATAGCAGGCCAGCACATCGTGGCGCATCCCGTGGGAGACCGCGATCACCGCGTCCGCCCCCTCCAGTCCGGTTCGCTCGCACCAGCCCGACAGCGCATAGCCGCCACCGAGCTGTTCGCGCTTCCACGGTCGCAGCGGCTCGAGGCTGTGTGTGGTCACCACGTGCGGCACGCCGTACACCAGCTTGGCGAGGTGCCCGGCCAGGTTCGCGTACCAGGTGTGGCTGTGCACGAGATCGACGCCGGCCAGCCCGGCGGTCATCGCGAGGTCCGCCGAGATCGTGCGCAGTGCGGCGAGTTCGGGTGCGTCGCCCGCGAGCGCGTCCCACTCGCGGTAGGTGCCGGCGACCAGCGGGTCGGTACGTGGCGCGCCGAAGCAGTGCACCTCGAGGTCGATCAGGCCGTCGAGGGCACGGGCGAGTTCGGCGACGTGGACCCCTGCACCGCCGTAGACCTCGGGCGGGTACTCCTTGGTCAGCAGCCCGACGCGAGGAGCGCTCACGCCTCCGTCCCCTGCGGTGCGGGAACCACGTCGTTCTTTCCGATCACGACGATGCCGCCCTCGGAGACATGGAAGCGGGCGCGGTCCTCGGCCTCGTCGACCCCGATGCGCGTGCCGGGCGGGACCACCACGTTCTTGTCGATGATGGCATTGCGGATCACCGCGCCGCGACCGACGTCGACGCCGTGCAGGAGGACCGAGCGTTCGACCAGCGCCCCGGTATGCAGGTGCACCCCGGGCGAGAGCACCGATGCGCGGACCGTGGCGCCCGACACGACCACCCCGGAGCACACCATCGAGTCGGTGGCGGCGCCGCGGCGGTCCTCGGTGTCGAAGACGAACTTGGCGGGTGGCAGCGGGTCGTGCCAGGTGTAGATCGGCCAGTCGAGGTTGTAGAGGTTGAAGATCGGGTGTACCGAGATCAGGTCCATGTGGGCGGCGTGATAGGAGTCGATGGTCCCGACGTCGCGCCAGTAGCCCCGGTCGCGGTCGGTCGAGCCGACCACGTCGTTGTCGCGCACGAAGTCGTGGACGGCAGCCTCGCCGCGCTCGACCATCATCGTGATGATGTTGCCGCCCATGTCGTGGGCGGAGTCGTCGTCGAGGGCGTCCACGCCCAGCGCATCGATCAGTGCCTGCGTCGTGAACACGTAGTTGCCCATCGACGCGTACACGCTGAACGGATCGTCGGCCAGACCCTGCGCGTCGGTCGGCTTCTCGCGGAAGGCGCTGATCCGCCCGTGTTCGTCGGCGTCGATGACCCCGAACGCGTTGGCCTGCTCGATCGGCACACGCAGCGCGGCGACGGTGACCCCCGCGCCGCTGGCGATGTGGGCGTCCACCATCTGTGCCGCGTCCATGCGGTAGAGGTTGTCCGCGCCGAAGACGCAGATGTAGTCGGGCTTCTCGTCGCGGATGATGTTGAGGTTCTGGTAGATCGCGTCGGCCGAGCCGGTGAACCAGCTCCTGCCCGTGCGCATCTGGGCCGGCACGGGACTGACATAGTTGCCCAGCAGCGGCGACATCCGCCACGTCTTCGCCAGGTGCATGTCCAGGCTGTGGCTCTTGTACTGGGTCAGCACCACGATGCGTCGGTAGCCGGAGTTGACGAGGTTCGACAGCGCGAAGTCGACCAGGCGGTAGTTGCCACCGAACGGCACCGCCGGCTTCGCACGGTCGCGTGTCAGCGGGTACAGCCGCTTTCCCTCACCACCCGCAAGCACGACCCCCATCACGTTCGGACCGCGCGCCGCCATCACGTGTCGCCTCCCGCTGGTTGTGTACCGAGACTAGGGCGCGCACTAGCGTCCGCGCAGTCCCCGGAGCGGTGGCCCCGGGTGGGAGCCGAGGTGAGCCGATGGGCGTTGCCGAAACCGCCTCGCTGCTGTTCGTCCTGCCGGTTGCGGGGCGCGGCTCGATCTGGACCGGGACGTCGACCACGACCGACGCCGTCGCGGTCGCCGACGGGCGCATCGTCGGGCTCGGCGACGATGCCCGCGATCTGCGCGGGCCGGGCACCGAGGTCGTCGAACTACGGGATCAGGCCCTGCTGCCCGGGTTCCGCGACGGCCATCTGCACCCGCTCAACGGTGGCGCTGAGACCCTCGACTGCGACCTGGTCGACAGCGCCGACGTCGACGAGGTGCTCTCGCGGCTGGCGCGGTTCGTCGCCGACCACCCCGACCCGGCGGCGACGCCGTGGGTGCTCGGCTGGGGCTACCCGCCCGAGATCCTGCCGGGCGGCGTCGGCAGCGCGGCGCTGCTCGACACGGTGGTCGGGGACCGGCCGGCAGCCCTGTGGTCCTCGGACCATCACATGGTGTGGGTGAACACCCGCGCGTTGCAGGTCGCGGGGATCACCGCCGCGACGAACGATCCACCGCGCGGCACCGTCGTGCGCGACGTCGACGGTCACCCGGTCGGCACCCTGCTCGAGGAGGCCGAGCACCTGCTCGACGAGGTCATGCCGTCCCGCGGCGTGGAGAAGGAGGCCAGAGGACTCGGGGTCGGCCTGCAGCGCATGGCCGCAGCCGGGCTGGTGTTCGGACAGGACGCGTGGTGCGTGCCCGGGATGCTCACCGCCTACCGGCGGGTCGCCGACGCCGGCCGCCTGACGGCCGACCTCGACCTCGCCTGCAAGGTCGAGGTCGACCGCTGGGCAGACCAGGTCGCGGTCTTCGAGGACCTGCGTCGCGAGGTCGAACGCGACCAGGCCCGACGGCGCGCGGACGAGGTGCCAGGGGGACGGCTGACGGCGACGACGGTGAAGTTCTTCGTCGACGGCGTCATCGAGGGCGGGACCGCCGCCATGCTCGAGCCGTACCTGCCGCTCGCCGGCTCGGTGGGCTCCGGGAGGGATGCCGGCCCGGTGGGCTCCGGGAGCGACAACGGGTGCGGGGATGCGCACGCTCACGGCATCGCCAACTGGGACCTCGAGGAGTTGACCCGGGCGGCGACGGCGATGGACGCCGCAGGTTTCCAACTGCACCTGCACGCGATCGGTGACGCGGGCATCCGGCTCGCGCTCGACGCGATCGAGGCCGTCGCGCGACACAACGGGGCCCGTGACCGCAGACCTGTGATCGCGCACACGCACCTGGTGCACCCCGACGACCTGCCCCGCTTCCGCGAACTCGGGGTCGTGGCCAACTTCGAACCCTTGTGGGCGCAGGACAACCAGATCATGCGCGAACTCACGGTGCCGCGGCTCGGGGAGCGACGAAGCCGCTGGCAGTACCCGATCGGCTCCCTGGTGCGTGACGGCGCGCCCGTCTCGTTCGGCAGCGACTGGCCCGTCTCGTCGCACGAGCCACTCGACGGCATCGCGGTCGCCGTGACACGTCGGGCACCGGGCGCCGCCGCCGACGAGGGGTTCCTGCCCGAGGAGTGCATCGACCTCGATGCCGCGCTGGGGGCCTACACCCGCGGCACGGCCTACCAGGCCGGCGACGAAGCCGACGCCGGCACGAT
>Ga0208490_100401_pt1 | contig 28735 bp, 27 predicted proteins | sample SubbioAug_CSWold_FD_184818 | JGI IMG/M metagenome (GOLD analysis project Ga0208490, IMG submission 184818) | Serpentinite rock and fluid subsurface biosphere microbial communities from McLaughlin Reserve, California, USA - CR11Aug_CSWold (SPAdes) | ecosystem: Environmental > Terrestrial > Deep...
CAGTCCGCATCTTGTGGCGGCGTGCCGACCACGGACAGAAGTATGGACCTGCTCGTTGGACTGTCATCGCCATTGACCAAACCCGCCCGATCACAGAAGCGGCAGATGATCTGCATACTTGCTGACCAACACATAGGCTACTGTGGCCTCGGTGGGCATGCCACCTACGATCAGCCGTGCCGGTGCGTGGGCTTGGACGACCCCGTCAGTGCAGGACCGACAGGCATACTTGGGACGGCGGGTCACGATGACACGGAACTGAGCAGGCACGATGTCCAGCCGTTCCGAGACATCCTCGCCGATGCAATGCAGGCAGCCGCCACAGGCGCAGGTCAGGCTGTCTGGTTCGATGATCTCCTCGATGCGCGGCAGGTGCTTGGGCAATGCACCGCGGTTGGCTGCACGCGGTTTGGCAGGGCGCTTGGCGGCCCGGTCCTCGGCATCCTCTTCGGCATGGATCACCGCCATCGCCGTTTCGAGGTCTTCCAACGCCAGTTCGAATTGGTCCGGATCGCTCTTTTCCGACCGCCGCCCAAAGGCCGCCTGCTTGAAGGCCGCCACCAGCTTCTCCAGCCGTTCGATCCGCTCGTCCTTGCGCCGCTCGCGCGCATCTGCGGCGGTCAGTAACGCCTTCAACGTGGCGATTTCTTCAAGCAGATCAGAGGTCTTCGGCATGGCCGGTTTTTACCAAACCGGCACAGAGGATGCCCGTCGAAAGCACCAACCGAGTCATCCTGCCGCAGGGCTGAACCGGTCATTCCACCGCTTCGGGAGCCTTCACTTTAATGGCCCGAACCCGCCGCCAATCCAGACCAGCAAACAGCGCCTCGAACTGCGCGTGGTTCATCAGCATCAACCCGTCCTTCACGGCGGGCCAGGTAAACGTATGCTCTTCCAGCCTCTTGTAGGCCATCACCAGCCCGGTGCCGTCCCAGTAGAGCAGCTTCAGCCGATCGGCTTTCTTCGCGCGGAACACGAAGACCGTCCCGGTGAACGGGTCCTTGCGCAGCTCGTTCTTCACCATCGCGGCCAGGCTGTCATGACCTTTGCGGAAGTCTATGGGCTTCGTCGCCACCATGATCCGCACCCGGTTCGACGGGAAGATCACGTGCGGGCCTGCAAGGCCATGGCCAGTTCCGCGATCCGGGCTGCGGGCGTGGCTGCATCCAGACGCACAGTCACAGGGCCGATCAACAGATCAATCGTCGCAGTTGCAACCGGCGTGTCCACTGCCTGCGCCGTCGACAAAGGTGCTGCGAACTCAGCTCCCACAACCTCGGGCACAACAAGTTTGCCCTTCCGTGCCAGCGTCCGCCAGGACGACAGATGGTTGGCCTTCAATCCATGCCGATGTGCCACCTCGTTCACGGTGACGCCAGGAACCAGCGTCTCGGCCACCATCCGACCCTTCGCCTCGTCAGACCATCGCCGCTTGGCCGCCGGAGCCGCCAGAAGCTCCACAAACCCAACAGCCTCCATACCGCGCTCCCGATGGACTCCCAATGACACCTCCCGTGCAAATCTCCACACAGAGGCGCATCGCAGCTTACGGATTCAACGGGAAGGTGGGGTCAGAACAGCGGTTACCTTTCACGAAGCGCTCGCGGCGTTGCTTGGCCCGAATGCCGCAGGGCTGTCCTCGACCACGATATCGCGGCTCAAGGCGGACTGGTGGGATGAGTATGACCGCTGGCAACGCCGCGATCTCAGCACCCGGCGGTTCGTCTACATCTGGGCGGATGGCGTCTATTTCCGACCGCGTATGGCAGAGGAAAAACAATGCGTTCTGGTGCTGATCGGGGCAGATGAGTGGGGCCGGAAGGAGATCATCGGCCTCGCCGACGGCTACCGGGAAAGCACCCAGAGTTGGCGCGAACTGCTGTTGGATCTGCAGCGCCGTGGCCTCACCCATGCGCCAGACCTTGCCATTGGAGACGGTGCCCTGGGGTTCTGGCATGCGCTGCGCGAGGTCTTTGGTGCCACGAAAGAACAGCGCTGCTGGTTCCACAAAACGGGCAATATTCTGAACGCGATGCCCAAATCAGTTCAGGCCAAAGCAAAGGGCCATCTGCATGATATCTGGCAAGCCGAGACGCGTGTGGATGCCGAGGCCGCCTTTGATTTCTTCGTGGCATCCTACGGTGTGAAATACGACAAGGCCGCCGCCAAATTGACCAAAGACCGCAGCGTGCTCTTGGCATTCTATGACTTCCCCGCTGAACATTGGAAGCACATCCGCACAACCAATCCCATCGAAAGCATCTTCGCCACGGTGCGGCATCGCACCGGCAAAACCAAGGGCTGCCTCAGCCGCAAAACCGGGCTCGCCATGGCCTTCAAGCTGATGGTGTCAGCCCAGACAAAATGGCGTAAACTCGATGGTGCCAACCGCATGCCTGAAATCATCGAAGGGATTGAATTCAAGGACGGGATCAAGCAACTTCAAAACGCCGCCTGATCACGCCGTCACCAACTTTCGGGCATAGCTCGAGACTAAAGCGTAAGCGGTGCTCCTCGACCCATTGGTATTTCGCTTACGTGTGGGGTTCTCGGCATGCTCGGTTGACGTTTTCGCTGTCGTGAGCGCTCAGAATGAGCTCACTGGGGATGCGCGTTTCGCATGATGGCTGGCACTGATTTCAGCTGATCGTGGGCAGCGATTTCACGGGAAGTCGGGCATGCCAATGCGCGTCAAACAGCATCTCATGCGTTTGCAGCGTAAGCGGCGGCCACGCCCCATTGAATTGAAGTGTTCCTGACGCCTGCGGCGCCTGCGATAGGATCTGCTTGAGCAGATGGAGGTTGCGCATGGCGGACGGTGGCGATGGTTTCATGGGGCGGTGTGAGGTTGTCGAGCCGCGGCGGCGAGGCAAGCGGCGGTGGCCTGCTGAGCTCAAGGCTCGGATCGTTGCCGAAAGCCTTCAGCCGGGTGTGCGGGTCTGCGATGTGGCAGCGCGCTATGACATCCTGCCCCATCACCTGTCAGATTGGCGTCGGCATGCCCGACAGGGTCGGCTTGTTTTGCCGAGCGACCTGATGGACGCGCTGACCACATCGCCAAGTTCGGCGGTCACGGAACCTGCCTTGGTGCCGCTGTCCATTCTGCCCGACCCTGTGGATCCGCAAGGATCGGCTGTGGTCGAGGTGTCTCAGAACGGCAGCGGCGTGATGACGATTGAGGTGGGACCCGATCTGCTGCTGCGCATTCCCAGCGATGTCGCGGTGGAACGCGCGGCGGCGCTGGTGCGCGCATTGCGTGGGGCGGCATGATTGTCGCCGGCCAACGGCTGCCGATCCTGATCGCGACGAAGCCGGTCGACTTCAGGTGCGGGCATAACGCTCTGGCGCTGATCGTGCAGACCGAGCTGAAGCTCGATCCACATTCCGGGGTGACGGTGGTGTTCCGCTCGAAGCGCGGGGACAGGTTAAAGATCCTGGTGTGGGACGGCACCGGGATGGTGCTGATCTACAAGGTCCTGGAACAGGGCAGCTTTGCCTGGCCGAAGGTTCAGGATGGGGTCATGCGGTTGTCGCGCGCGCAATTCGAGGCGCTGTTCGAAGGTCTCGATTGGCGGCGGGTGGTTGCCCAGAGGGTGTTGCCGCCGGCTGCGGCGGGATGACTCACCAGGTTGGTTTGGGGTTTGTTTTATTGGGCTTTCCGCCTTGGATCAGGTATAAACGCGCATGTCGCAGCCCCTTGATCTCAGCCAGTTTCCAGACCTGCCGCCCGAGGTGGTGAAAGCCTTTGCAGCGGTTCAGTTCGAGCTCTCGGTCGAGCGCGCCGCACGCCAGCACGAACAGGCCGTGGTCGCCCAGAAAGAGGCCTTCATCACCGAGCTCAAGGCGCTGATCGAGAAGCTGGAAGGTCAGGTTCAGGTGTATCGACGCACCAAGTTCGGGCCGAAATCCGAGAAGCTGGACCCTGCGCAGCTGGAGCTGGCGCTGGAAGATCTGGAAACCGCCATCGCCGAGACGCAGGCGCAAATCGCCGCCGTCGAGGACAGGATCGCGGCCAGCGAACCAGACCCAGAGAAGCGCAAGCCGCGCGCGCCCCGCAAGGCCCGGGCATTGCCCGAAAGCTTGCCGCGAGTCGAGCGCGTGGTCGAGCCTGAGAGCATCGTCTGCCCCTGCGGCTGCGGCGACATGGTCCGGATCGGCGAGGACCGCACCGAGCGGTTGGATTACATCCCCGCGCGCTATCAGGTCATTGTCACGATCCGGCCCCGATATGCCTGTCCCAAGGGGCGCACCGGCGTGGTGCAGGCCAAAGCCCCCGCGCATCTGCTGGAGGGAAGCTGGCCGACCGAGGCGCTGCTGGCCCAGATTGCGGTGTCCAAGCACTCCGAGCACATGCCGTTGAACCGGCAGGCCGTGGTCATGGCGCGGCATGGGGTGCCGATCGACCGCTCGGTGCTGGCCGACTGGATGGGCCGAACGGGTGCGCTGATCGCCCCCGTAGTCGATCACATGGCCAAGCAGCTGCTGGCTGGCAGCACCCGGCTCTATGTCGATGAGACCACTGCCCCGGTGTTGGAGCCGGGGAAGGGGAAGACGAAGACCGGCTACCTCTGGGCCGTCTTGCGAGATGACCGTGGTTGGAACGGGCCTGCGCCGCCCGGCGTGGTGTTCCATTACCGGCCCGGGCGAAAGGGCGAATACGCCGCCGAAATCCTTGATGGCTTCAACGGCACGATCCAGGTCGATGCCTATGGCGGCTATAGCCATCTGGCCACGCCGAAACGCACGGGCGGCGATCCGCTGCGGCTGGCCTTCTGCTGGGCGCATGGCCGACGCAAGCTGATCGCGGCCAAGCCCAAGAAGGGATCCCCCATCGTCGAGGAGGCGCTGTTGCGCATCGCGGCCCTCTACAAGATCGAAGATGCCATCCGTGGCTCGGACCCGGATCATCGTCTGGCCGTCCGGCAGGACCTGTCGCGCTCGCTGGTCGATGAGCTCTTCACCTGGTTGGCCGTCCAGGCTGCACGCGTGTCGCGCAAATCCGACCTCGGTGAGGCAATGGCCTATATGCTGCGCCGCCAGGACGGCTTCCGACTGTTCCTCGAAGACGGGTGCGTCGACATCGACTCCAACCTCGTGGAAAACGCCATCCGCAGCCCGGCCATGAACCGCCGCAACGCGCTCTTCGCCGGCCACGACGAGGGTGGCCGCAACTGGGCCCGCTTCGCCAGCTTGATCGGCACATGCAAGATGAACGGCGTCGAACCATATGCGTATATGCGCGATCTGTTCACGAAGCTGGCCCACGGCCATCTCGCCCGAGACATCGACGATCTGATGCCGTGGGCCTACGCCCAAAAGGGCCGGGATGCATAGAGACCTCGTCTCGTAGTCCCTGACGAGCTACCGGCCGCCATCCGCTTCATCCCATCGCGACGCCGCGCAAGTGCAAAATCAATGGGGCGTGGCCGCCGCTTACTTTGCAGCAGATAGACCCGAACCAGAAAGGCGCGACTGTGCGACAGCTTGATATGCGCGACCTGCAGCTTGATGCGCTCAGCCCCGACATAGGCCCAGTCCTCGCTCCAGTCGAATTGGAACGCCTCGCCAGGTGCAAACACGTGCGGCGAGCGAACCAGATGCGATCGCCAGGGCAATTCGGCACAAGGGGCGCCGCATCGAGCATGTAGGCCTCGAGGCCGGAAATCTTTCGTAATGGCTGTATGAAGGTCTCGTCAAACAGGGCTTCTCGGTACCTGCGCGAAACCCTGACCGCCATCGCCAACGGACACCCCGCCTCGCGCATCGACGACCTCATGCCTTGGGCCTTCCAAAAGCCGTCAACCTGAAAGCCCAACGGCGGTCACGCACCGCTTACACTAAAGCTAGAGCGGGTTGCAGCTAATTGGCCTCATAGCCTGCTGCTCTGAAGAAGTTATAGCATTCCTCGTCTGAGAACAGGTCGCAAACCCGGCCGACCGCTTGCCAGAGGTCTTCGTATGTTCGGGCCGCAGCCTTTCTGATGAGCGCCTTGAGTTTCGAGAACGCCATTTCAATTGGGTTCAGATCGGGACTGTAGGGCGGCAAAAATAGGAACCATGTGCCGATCTCGCGCAGGGTTCGGGCCGCCCTAGGGTTTTTGTGACTGGACAGGTTGTCGAGGATAACGACATCGCCTGCACGCAATGTCGGGGCCAGTTGAGTCTCGACATAGCGATCAAACATTTCGCCGTTCATTGCCCCGTCGATCACCCAGGGTGCATCCAGCCGGTCATGACGGAGGGCACCGATAAAAGTTTGGGTGCGCCAGTGCCCGAACGGCGCATGGTCGACCAAGCGCTGCCCGCGCGGTGCCCAGCCAGTCGTCTTGGCCATGTTGGTCTTGACCGAGGTTTCGTCGATGAAGGCCAGCCTTTCCAGATGGTTGGCCATGAAGGGCTGACGTTTCGTGATCCAGATGCGGCGCAGGTCAGCAACATCCTTGCGCTTCTGCTCAAGCGCCTGCATGTCTTTTTTTATGCGTCAATCCGAGGCCGCGCAGAACCCGCCAGACGGTGCCGCGATGAACCTCGATACCGTGGGTCTCGGCCAGTTCGGCAACCAACTCATCGAGCGTGATCTCGCCTTTGGCGGTGACGCGCGCATCTATCCAACCGGTCACCCCGGCCAGCTTTCCAATTCCGCCGCCATTGCCCTGAGGCCGCGGCAAAAGTGATCCCGTTTCGCACCGCAGTTTAATCAGGTCGTTCACGAATTTCGGTGACACCCGGAAATGCCGCGCCGCCTCGCGGTGTCCATGGCCCTCATCGACAAACGCGACAACACGCGTTCGCAGCTCTATTGGATGTGGCTTGCCCATCTGTAATCCCCATATCTGCCTCAAGGGCAAGGAATCACATCACAGCCAATCTGGGAATCCTGAATCTGAAAGGCAGAGACACGCTCTAGGGCACATCAGTGTCGCAGGACGGCAAGCTTTCGCGCGATTGCAACCTCCCACTCGACGAAGGTGTTTCGCGAGGATCAACCGCATGCCTCAGGTCTTGATTTGTGATCCGGCCATCGTCCACATGAGAAGTGTATTGGCCGCAGCATGAACCGCAGACGCGATTCCAAGTCGGATCTTAGGTTAGCTTATTCAAAAATGTTCGTGGAGATGCGCTCAAAGCCGGTCTGACTGTGCGGCCCACGTGCGGCCCAGACGCATTTCAAAATGACAAAAGGCTCAGACATTTCTGCCTAAGCCTTTGATTTTAGTGGTGAGCCGTGCAGGATTCGAACCTGCGACCCACTGATTAAAAGTCAGTTGCTCTACCAACTGAGCTAACGGCCCACTAGACGCGCTATCTAGAAAGAGCGGGGCGGGGGGTCAACCCCGAAAGTGCAAGATTATTCCGCGATCTGCTGGATTCGTCGCGAGGCGCGGTTTATATGCGCGAGCATGGACCAAGTTGATCATACCGGACTGCCCTTTTTCAAAATGCATGGGCTGGGAAACGATTTTGTCGTGCTGGATGGGCGTGGCCGCGATCTGGGGCTGACGCCTGCGTTGATCATGGCCATCGCCGACCGGCATCGGGGCATTGGATTCGATCAGTTGGCGGTGATCTCCCAAGGCATGGGCGATGCACATTTGACCTTTTACAACGCCGACGGTTCGACCTCTGCGGCGTGCGGCAATGCCACGCGCTGTATCGCGCGGCACCTGATGGACGAGAGCGGCAAGGCGCGGCTGGAGCTGAGCACGGCGCGCGGGGCGCTGGTGGCCGTGGATGCCGGTGGCGGGCTGACATCGGTGAACATGGGGCAGCCGCAGCTGGATTGGGCCGAGATCCCGCTGGCAGAGGCGATGGATACGCTGGAACTGCCCATCGAGGGCGGGCCGGTGGCCACGGGCATGGGCAATCCGCATTGTACGTTTTTCGTGGCCGATGCCGAGGCGGTGCCGTTGGCGCAATTCGGGCCGCGCTATGAGCATCACCCGCTTTACCCTGAGCGGACCAATGTGCAGGTGGCGACGGTGATTGGCCCCGACCATATCCGCATGCGGGTCTGGGAGCGGGGGGTTGGGGTGACGCTGGCCTCTGGCTCGTCGTCCTGTGCGACGGCGGTGGCGGCGGCGCGGCGGGGCCTAACGGGGCGCGCGGTGCGGGTTGATCTGGATGGTGGCACGATCCATGTGGATTGGCGCGAGGATGGCGTCTGGATGACCGGCGAGACCGCGCATGTGGCAAGCGGCGTGTTCACGCCCGCGTTTCTGGCAGCGCAGAGATGAGCCAAGCGCCGAAATTCACCACGCTGGGCTGTCGCCTGAACGCTTATGAAACCGAGGCGATGAAGGAGTTGGCGGGCCAAGCGGGGCTGGGCAATGCCGTGATCGTCAACACCTGTGCGGTGACATCCGAGGCGGTGCGCAAGGCACGCCAAGAAATCCGGCGCTTGCGGCGCGAGAACCCGGAGGCGCGGTTGATCGTGACGGGCTGCGCCGCGCAGACTGAGCCCGAAACCTTTGCCGCAATGGCGGAAGTGGATGCGGTCATCGGCAATACCGAGAAGATGGCACCGGACACTTGGGAGCGACTGGCGGGGGATTTTATTGGCAAGACCGAGCGCGTGCTGGTTGATGACATCATGTCGGTGCGCGAAACGGCAGGGCATCTGATTGACGGATTCGGCAGCCGCAGCCGCGCCTATGTGCAGGTGCAAAACGGCTGCGATCATCGCTGCACGTTCTGCATCATCCCCTATGGTCGGGGCAATTCGCGCTCTGTGCCTGCGGGTGTCGTGGTCGAGCAGATCAAGCGCTTGGTGGGGGCGGGGTATAACGAGGTCGTGCTGACCGGCGTGGACCTGACAAGCTGGGGGGCGGATTTGCCCGCGGCACCCAAACTGGGTGATCTGGTGATGCGGATTTTGCGGCTGGTGCCAGATTTGCCGCGCCTGCGGATTTCGTCGATTGATTCCATCGAGGTGGATGAAAACCTGATGCAGGCGATTGCCACAGAGCCGCGCTTGATGCCGCATCTGCATCTGAGCCTGCAACATGGCGATGATCTGATCCTCAAGCGGATGAAGCGGCGGCATCTGCGCGACGATGCCATTCGCTTTGCCGAAGAGGCGCGGAAACTGCGGCCCGAGATGACCTTTGGCGCGGATATTATCGCAGGCTTTCCGACTGAGACCGAGGCGCAGTTTGAAAACTCGCTGCGGCTGGTTGATGAGTGTCATTTGACATGGCTGCATGTGTTTCCCTATTCGCCCCGCCCCGGCACGCCAGCCGCACGGATGCCGCAGGTCAAGGGCCCTGCGATCAAGGCGCGCGCCGCGCGGCTGCGGGCCGCCGGTGAGGGACGGGTTGCCGCCCATCTGGCCGCACAGCAGGGGCGCGAGCATGCTGTGCTGATGGAGGCCCCGCGCATGGGCCGGACCGAGCAATTCACCGAGGTGGTATTCGAGCGTGATCACCCCGAAGGCCAGATTGTGCGGGCGCGTGTGACGGGCTGGCAGGGCGGGCAATTAACGGCGGCCTAAACGCTCATACCGTGGCCAGAGCGCGTGGGGCAGGGTCGCGGTGCGGTTTTTCAGAACGATGAAAGCTGAGCGCCTTGCCAAAAATGCCACAATTCGGGGGCTAGGCCCTTGGTTTTGCTGGACCTGAGGGCGGGGCTTGGGTAGATTCAGGGAAACGGGACGCGAATGATCCCGAACCTTGAGGCAGTATCACATGTTTCCCGAGCGGTTTGCGAACCTACCGGCCTATGCGTTTCCGCGTCTGCGGACCCTGTTGGACGCTCATGCGCCCGGCGGCGAGGTCGTGCATATGACGATTGGCGAGCCAAAGCACGCGTTCCCGCGCTGGATCGTTGATGTCATTGCAGAAAATGCCGATGGCTTTAACTCTTACCCCGTCAATGAGGGCATGCCTGAGTTGTTGCAGGCGGCCAGCGATTGGGTGGGGCGGCGCTATGGCGTGACGCTTGATCCGGCAAGCCGGATCATGGCGCTGAACGGCACGCGTGAGGGGCTTTATAATGCGATGATGGCGCTCAGCCCCGAAGTGAAGGGCGGCAAGCGCCCGGTCGTGCTGGCGCCGAACCCGTTTTATCAGGTCTATATGGTGGCGGCGCTGAGCGTGGGGGCGGAGCCGATTTTCCTGAACGCCACCCATGAAACCGGGCATTTGCCGGATTTCGCGGCGCTGTCCGAAGAGGTGTTGAACCGCGTCACGGTGGCCTATCTGTGTTCGCCTGCCAATCCGCAAGGCACGGTGGCGAGCCGCGCCTATTGGGCTGAGTTGATCGGGCTGGCGGAGCGCTATGATTTCCGCATTTTCGCCGATGAATGCTATGCCGAGATTTACCGCGATACGCCGCCGGTGGGTATTCTGGAGGTCGCGCAGGAGATGGGGGCTGATCCTGAGCGGATCGTGGCGTTTCACAGCCTGTCGAAGCGGTCGAACTTGCCGGGGCTACGCTCGGGCTTTGTTGCCTCTGGCCCCAAGAATATCGCGCAGATGAAGCAGTTGCGCAATTATGCCGGATCGCCCTTGCCGATGCCGTTGCAGCATGCGGCGGCGCGGCTCTGGGCGGATGAGGCGCATGTGATCGAAAATCGCCGCCTCTATGGCGAGAAATATGAGATTGCCGATGAGATTCTGGGCAATCTACCCGGCTATCGCAGCCCGGAGGCGGGATTTTTCCTGTGGTTGCCGGTCGAGGATGGCGAGGCGGCGACGCTGCGGCTTTGGCAGGAAACTGGCGTGCGGGTGCTGCCGGGGGCCTATCTGAGCCAAGAGGCGGGGGGCGTGAACCCCGGTCAGGGCTATATTCGGGTTGCGATGGTGGCCCCCAAGGATGAGATGGCAGATGGTTTGAGACGGCTGCGCGCCTGTCTCTATGGATGATTGAGGACGAGGGACGAGATGGCATATCAGACGCGCGGGCGCGACCCCTTGCTGGACAGCAACATGGCTGAGGCAATCGAGAAACGCGGCAAGGAATTGCTGGGTCTTGTGCTGATGGCGGTGGCGCTGATGGCGGCGGCGATGGTGGTCTCTTACACGCCGGACGATCCAAGCTGGATGTCGGCCACGGATGCGCCGGTGCAGAACTGGATGGGCCGGTTGGGCGCGTCGGTGGCGGCGCCGCTGTTCATGATCATCGGCTGGGGATCCTGGGGATTTGCCATTGTTCTGGGGGTCTGGGGCGCGCGCATGGCGCTGCACCGGGGCGAGGACCGGGCGATGGGTCGGCTTATTTTCGCGCCGATCTGGCTGGCGATACTGGCGCTCTATGCCGCGTCGTTGACGCCGGGGGCGGAGTGGGCGCAGACCCATAGTTTCGGTTTGGGCGGGCTTTTTGGTGACACGGTTTTGGGGGCCTTGCTGGGTATTCTGCCGGTCGGGGCGAGTGTGGGGCTCAAGCTTTTGTCGTTGGTGTTGGGGGTTGGCGTACTTGGGATGGGGGCGTTTGTGCTGGGCTTTACACGGGTAGAGTTGCAGCGCATGGGCCGCTTTCTGCTGGTGGGGGTGATCCTGTGCTATGCCGCGCTGATGAAAGCGATGGGTCGTGGCGCGGGTGGTGCAGCCCAAGCGGGGCAAGCGATGCAGGCCATGATGGCGGAGCGGCGCGCGCGTCGGGATCAGGGGGCTGTTGCGCGCGCGGCGGTGCCGCTGCGGGCAGAGCCTGCGCTGGAAGGCGCGCGGGTGCGCCGCGCAGATCCCGTTTCGTTGACAGCCGAGCGGCACGCGCCGGTCGCACCCAAGCCTGCGCAGCCGGTGGACAAGCCCGGTGGGCTGTTGGCGCGGATGCCGATGCTGATGCGCAAGCCCGAGGTCATGCCCGAGCCGGAATTGGTAGAGGCCGCGACCTATGAGGGCGAGGCCGAGATGCCCGGCGACGACCGGATCCGGGCCAAGATTTCCGATGTGATCAAAGCGCGGGTGCGTCAAAGCCCGGCGGTGCAGATCGCATCTGTGGCCCCCCTGACCAAGGGCCGGGGGCGTGGGCCTGATCCTTTGATCCTGAAGACCGCGCCGCGCGGTGTTTTGCCGCCCGAACCGCCGCTGACGGCGCGTCATGTGGTGCAAACGCCGCTGAGGGCCGAGCCGTTACTGCGCGCCGCCGCCGCATCGGTGAGCATGGCCGCCCCCATGTTGGAGGTGACGGAAGACGACGATTTCGACGCGATGATCGAGGCGTTTGGGCAAGATGATGCGCCCGAGATGGCAGCACCTGCGCCGCGCATTCCGATGCCTGAGCCGCGCAAGGTGGTGCAACATGCGCCGCGCAAGCCCTTGCAGCCGTCGTCGCGGGCCATGGCCGAAGCGCAGCCGGCGCTGCGGTTTGAGGCCCCCGCACAGCCCGTTTATGAATTGCCGCCGCTCAGCCTATTGGCGGACCCCGAGCATATTCAGCGCCATCATCTGAGCGACGAGTCGCTGGAAGAAAACGCACGGATGCTGGAAAATGTGCTGGATGATTACGGTGTGAAGGGCGAGATCGTCAGCGTGCGCCCCGGCCCCGTGGTCACGATGTATGAGCTGGAACCGGCACCCGGCCTCAAGGCGAGCCGGGTGATTGGTCTGGCGGATGATATCGCGCGGTCGATGTCGGCGCTGTCAGCGCGGGTGTCCACCGTGCCGGGGCGGTCGGTGATCGGGATCGAGTTGCCCAATGACAACCGCGAGATGGTGGGTTTCCGGGAAATCCTGTCAAGCCGGGCCTATGGCGATGGCAATCAAAAGCTGCCTTTGGCCTTGGGCAAGGATATTGGCGGTGATCCCATCGTGGCCAACCTTGCCAAGATGCCGCATTTGCTGATTGCGGGGACCACGGGATCGGGCAAATCGGTGGCGATCAACACGATGATCCTGAGCCTCTTGTACAAGCTGACGCCCGAGGAATGCCGGTTGATCATGATTGATCCCAAGATGCTGGAACTCAGCGTTTATGATGGCATTCCGCATCTGCTATCCCCTGTGGTGACCGATCCGAAAAAGGCGGTGGTCGCGCTCAAATGGGTGGTGGCCGAGATGGAGGACCGCTATCGCAAGATGTCCAAGATGGGCGTGCGCAATATCGACGGCTATAATGGCCGGGTCGAGGAGGCGCTGAAAAAGGGCGAGATGTTCAGCCGCACGGTGCAGACCGGGTTTGACGATGACACCGGCGAGCCGGTGTTTGAAACCGAAGAATTCGCACCCGAGAAGATGCCCTATATCGTCGTCATCGTCGATGAGATGGCCGATCTGATGATGGTGGCGGGCAAAGAGATCGAGGCCTGTATCCAGCGGTTGGCGCAGATGGCGCGCGCAAGCGGTATTCACCTTATCATGGCGACGCAGCGCCCGTCGGTGGATGTGATCACCGGCACGATCAAGGCGAATTTCCCGACGCGGATTTCGTTTCAGGTGACATCGAAAATCGACAGCCGCACCATTCTGGGCGAGATGGGGGCCGAACAGCTTCTTGGCATGGGCGACATGCTCTATATGGCGGGAGGCGGCAAGATCACGCGCTGCCATGGCCCCTTTGTGAGCGATGAAGAGGTTGAGGAGGTGGTTAATCACCTCAAGGCCTATGGCCCGCCTACCTATGTGGGATCGGTGCTGCAAGGGCCGGATGAGGACACCGCCGAGCGTCTTGATTCGGTGATGGGCCTGTCTTCGGGAACCGGGGCCGAGGGTGATGACCTGCTCTATGATCAGGCGGTGGCGATTGTGATCAAGGATCGCAAATGCTCGACCTCTTACATCCAGCGGAAACTGGCGATTGGCTATAACAAGGCCGCGCGTCTGGTCGAGCAGATGGAAGATGAGGGTGTGGTCAGTTCCTCGAACCATGTGGGCAAGCGCGAAGTGCTGGTGCCGGAGCCGCAGTAGGAACGGCGGTGCCTCGCCCAGCTACGAAAAATTTACGCCCCGCGCTGGTGCAATCCCGCGCGGGGTGTCTTATCTGTGGGGTATGAACAGAATGCGTTTTCTCATGGTTCCCGTCCTCTGGGCGGCGATGGCCCTCCCGGCGGCGGCGGAAAAGCTGTCCTTGCCGGAAATCTCAAACTATTTGAACGGTTTGCAGACCGCCCAAGGCGCGTTTACCCAGATCAACGACGATGGCACGATCAGCACGGGCCGGATTTTGATCAAGCGCCCCGGTCGGGTGCGGTTTGAATACGATCCGCCCGAACAGGCGCTGGTGGTGGCTGATGGCGATACGGTGGGGATCATCGACCCGCGCTCGAATGATGGGCCGGTGGGTTATCCTCTTCATCGCACGCCGCTGAAAATCATCCTGGCGCGCAATGTGGACCTGACGCGCGAGCGGATGGTGGTGGGGCATGCGAGCGACGGCACCTCGACCACGGTGCGCGCGCAAGACCCGGCGAATCCTGAGTATGGCAGTATTGATCTGGTCTTTACCGGCAGCCCCGTGGAATTGCGCCAATGGGTGATCCATGACGGCAGCGGCAGTCAGACGACCGTGGTTCTGGGCGATATGCAGCGCGATGTGCGGCTGAATGACGAGAGTTTCGTCATTCCGGGCAAAGAGCGGATGCGGGTAGATCGCTGAGCCCGCGCCGCAGGCCCAGCACTCCTTAGATCAGACCACGCCCAAGAGCACAGGTGCCAAGCTGCGCGCGGTAATTTTGTGACCGGGTCTCGACACTGTCGGCAACGCGCAGCAGCCACGGCTTGCTGTTGAAACTGCCACGGGCATAGCCGGTGCGCCCGTCGTGATAGGCGAGATACTGGTTGCGCGCGTCAGTGAGCGGTATGCCAAGGCTCTGGTTGGATTTTGCCATATACCAGCCCATGAAATCCGTCGCATCGGCGATATCGGTGCGGCTGGCAGCAAAGCGGCCGGTTTCGCGCTGATATTCCTCCCATGTGCCATCGAGGGCCTGGCTATAGCCATAGGCCGAACTGACCCGGCCCGTGGGAATCACCCCAAGGGTCCAGCGAAACGGGGTGCGCGCATCGCTGATGAATTTGCTTTCCTGATAGATCGTGGCCATCTGCACATGGGCGGGCACGCCCCATTTCCGCTCTGTCGCGCGGAAGGCGCGGGCGTATTCGGGGCGCTCGTCCAGAATGGCGCATGCGTGGTCTAGATTGCGCGGGGCGGTGCCATAGCCCGTGCCGCCACCGCCGCAGGAAGCCAGCACAAACAACACCATCAACGCGCGAAGAGTTCTGCTCATTTGCCTCTCGCTCTCTTTTTTTATGCAGTTTACTGGAAATTCTGGCCGGGGGAAATCACGAATTCGCCGCAGTTGCGCGCTGCAGCGCTGTAACGCCTACGTTCACAGACTGTTTCTCGCATGATTCAGCCGACTGTTGGACAAACCACCCTTGAAAGGTTTACACTCTGGCAGTAGGGGCAAACGCGATATGATTAAAACACGTGCAAAATACCATCTGGGCCAAGTGGTCCGTCACAAGAAACACCCGTTTCGCGGGGTGATCTTTGATGTCGATCCGCAATTCTCGAATACCGAGGAATGGTATGCCTCGATTCCCGAGGATAGCCGCCCATCCAAGGAACAGCCGTTCTATCACCTGCTCGCGGAAAACGAGCAAAGCTACTATGTGGCCTATGTGAGTGAACAGAATCTTGTCGCCGATTATTCCGGCGAGCCGGTGGGCCATCCCGATATTCCGGACCTGTTTGGTCCGTTCGAGGATGGGCATTATCCGCTGCATTTCCAGTTGAATTGAGTGGGCGAGGGTGGGTTTGCACCCACCCTACCTGTGTTGCCTGATCAATAGCCCAAGGCGCAGCCATCCTTACGCGGGTCGCTGCCGCCCTCAAGCACGCCATCGTCATGGATATAGATCGCCTGCGCGCCGCCAATGGGGCCGGGCATGCGCAAGATTTCGTGGCCCATATCGGCGAGGGTCTGCGCCACGTCATCGCTATAGCCCCGCTCGAGGTTGAGGCCAAGAGGATCGGCAAAGGCGCGCGGCGCGTCGATGGCGGATTGCGGGTCCATCCCGAAATCGCGCAGGTTCGACACCAGACGTGCATGCCCCGTTGATTGATACGAGCCGCCCATCACGCCGAAGGGCATGGTCACGCGGCCATTTTCCACCAACATCCCGGGGATGATCGTGTGCATCGGGCGTTTGCCGCCGCCGAGTTCGTTGGGATGCCCCTCTTCCAGCGTAAAGCCTGCGCCACGGTTTTGCAGCAGAACGCCGAATTTTTCAGACGCGATGCCAGAGCCGAAACCGTGGAAGATGGAATAGATCAGCGACACCGCCATGCGGTCACGGTCCACGACGGTGATATAGATCGTGTCACGATGCACGGCTTCGGTCAGGGGTTTGGCGGCGGCCATGGCGCGTTTGGGATCAATCAGCGCAGCCAGTTTTGCGGCGGTCTCGTCTGAGAGCATATAGTCGAGTTTGCGCATGTGATCGGGGTCGGCGATAAAGCGGTTGCGCGCGTCATAGGCCAGTTTGGTGGCCTCGGCCTCGATATGCACACGCTCTGCGCCAAACGGGTCCATGCCCGCAATATCGAAATGTTTCAGGATGTTGAGCAGCAGTATCGCGGTGGCACCTTGGCCGTTTGGTGGATGCTCGACCAGATTGGCACCTTTGTAGTCGCCACTGACCGGGGTGGTGTAATCACTGTGTTGGTTGGCGAAATCGGCCGCTGTGTGGGTGCCGCCCAAGGCGTTGAGCGTGGTGATGATGTCCTCGGCCACTTCGCCTTCGTAATAGGCGGCACGCCCGTCGCGGGCGATGCGGCGCAGCACCTCGGCCTGACCGGGGGCGCGGAACATCTGGCCCGCTGTGGGGGGCGTGCCTGAGGGCATGTAATGGGTGAGGCCATGGCCCTGAAGCGCGGCACCCGCCGTGGGCCAGTCAAAGGCGACACGGGGGGCCACTGGCACGCCCTCTTCGGCATAGCGGATCGTGGGGGCGAGAAGGGTATCGAGGCCAAGCCGCCCGTGATCGGCGCTGAGGCGGCAAAAGGCGTCGATGGCACCGGGGACGGTGACGGCATGTGCGCTTTGAAGTGGCACGGTGTCATGGCCTGCGGCGCGCAGGGCGGCGGCAGAGGCCCCGGCGGGCGCGCGGCCAGAGCCATTGAGCGCGTGGATGGTGGGATCGCCCGGTTTCGTGAAGAGGACGAAGCAATCGCCGCCGATGCCGGTCATTTGCGGTTCGCAAATACCCAAGAGGACCGCGCCTGCAATCGCCGCGTCCATGGCATTGCCGCCGCGTTCGAGAATGTCGATGGCGGTTTTGGCCGCAAGCGGGTGCGAGGTGGCGCACATTCCGTTAGTGGAAAAGGTGGCCGAGCGGCCGGGCTTGTGAAAGTCGCGCATGTCTTGTCCTTGTGTCCGTGATGGGGGGACACTAGGCGCTGTTTGCGGCTTTGCCAATCGGGGGAGAAGAGTAAGCCTCGACGCCGCGCGCTGGGTGGGGGCAATTACACGCGACGCCGAGGGAAGCCATATGCAGCTACGGGTTTCGGTATGACGGGGTTCTGCGGCGCGAGTTGGCCGGGATTAAGGTAAGATTGCGGCGGTCTAACCCCAGGGTTGTGTCAGAGCGGGGCGCGGTGGAATTCAAGGGTCAAATGGTTGCATCCGGCGGCGCGGCGATAGTCGATCCGATCGGTAAGATCGCGAATCAAAAACCAGCCAAACCCGCCCTCGGGCAAGGCACCGCGCGCGACGTCGTGCTCGGGCAATAGGCCGTCGGGGGGGCAAAGGCCGGGCAGGGCCGCGCCCTGATCGCTGAGTATGGCGACAAGCCGGGCCGGCTGAAGCGCAAGCGCGATCCGGATGTCGCCGGGGGTCTCGGGCGGATAGGCATGTTCCACGATATTGTTCAGCGCCTCGGCCAGCACGAGTTCGACGGTGCCACATGCCTCATCTGGCATGGCGCAGGCGTGCAGCCAGTCGCGGGTGCGCGCCAGCACCTCGCGCACTGCGAGGTTTGAGGCACGCGTGTGGAGCGTGAGGTGCTGAGCCGCAGGATCGGGGATCACGGCGCGCGACCTCTGGCAAGGGACATCATGGGGCCGCCCATCCTGCCCGATCACCCTGTTGCGCGGGATTGGAGGGTGCGCAGATCGTGATGGATGGTGAACACCGTATCCATCCGTGTGAGGCGAAACACCTTGGCCACATCGGGGGTAAGACAGGCGAGGTCAAGCCGCCGCTCGCCGCCCATCTGTTTCATCGCGGCGACGATGGCGCCCAGCCCGCTGGAATCCACAAAAGTGACATTGCCCAGATCGAGCACGACAGGCCCCACCCCGCTGACCGTAGCGGCGCGCATGGCGTCCTTGAAGCGGATGGCGGCGGCGGCGTCGATACGCGCCTCGCCGACGGTGATGATGGTCAGGTCGGGATGATGAGTGGCGTTGAGATCCATGGTGCCTCCGGCAGGATACGTAGTAATACAGGGCACGCTAGACCCAATTCCTTACCATTCGGTATGCAGGATCAGGATTTGCGAGGAGGCAAAGATGCAAGAGGTGGTGATTGCCGGGGCGTCGCGCACGCCCATGGGTGGATTTCAGGGCGATTTCGAGGGTGTACCGGCGGCAGAACTCGGCGGTGCTGCGATTCGCGCGGCACTGCTGGATGCCGGGGCCAAGACCGTGGATGAGGTCTTGATGGGCTGTGTGCTGCCTGCGGGGCAGGGGCAGGCCCCGGCGCGGCAGGCCGGTTTTCTGGGGGGGCTTGGCGAGGAGGTGCCCGCCACCACGCTCAACAAGATGTGCGGGTCTGGGATGAAGGCGGCGATGATGGCCTTTGACCAGATTGCCTTGGGTCATACCGAGGTGATGCTCGCGGGCGGCATGGAATCGATGTCGGGCGCGCCCTATCTTTTGCCCAAGATGCGGGGCGGCGCACGGCTCGGTCATGCGCAGGTGGTCGATCACATGTTTCTTGATGGGCTGGAGGATGCCTATGACAAGGGCCGCCTGATGGGCACCTTTGCCGAGGAGTGCGCCGAGGCGTTTCAATTCACCCGTGAGGCGCAGGATGCCTATGCGCTGGCCTCGTTGCAAGGCGCGCTTGACGCGCAAGCCTCGGGGGCGTTCGCGCGCGAGATTGCGCCGGTGACGGTTCGGGGGCGCAAGGGCGAGGTGGTGATCTCTGCGGATGAGCAACCCGCCAAGGCGCGGCCCGAGAAGATCCCGACGCTGAAACCAGCGTTTCGCGCGGAGGGCACCGTGACGGCGGCCAATTCCAGCTCGATCAGCGATGGGGCTGCGGCACTGGTGCTGGCCTCGCGCGCGGCGGCCGAGGCGCGGGGCCTACAGGTGCGTGCGCGGATCATGGGGCACGCGAGCCATGCGCAAGCCCCTGGCCTTTTTACCACCGCCCCGGTGCCTGCGGCGCGCAAGCTCTTGGACCGGCTGGGCTGGAGCGTGGCGGATGTCGATCTCTGGGAGGTGAACGAGGCCTTTGCGGTGGTGCCCATGGCGTTCATGCACGAGATGGGCGTGGCGCGAGAGCGGCTTAACGTCAATGGTGGGGCCTGTGCGCTGGGTCATCCGATTGGGGCGTCCGGCGCGCGGATCATGGTGACGCTGCTCAACGCGTTAGAAACACGCGGGCTGCGCCGTGGTGTGGCCGCCATCTGCATCGGTGGCGGCGAAGGCACGGCGATTGCGATTGAGCGGGTCTGACGCCCCTCAGGCCGCCTCGAGATCGCGCCGCATGGTGGCCATGCCCCGGCGGCGCGACAGTTCCTCATATCCTGCCTTGCGGTAGAGGTTGAGCGCGGGCGCGTTGTCGAGTTCGACCTTGAGGGTGATGGTCAGCGCCTTGAGTTGGCGGGCGGCCTCTTCGGCGAGGGACAAGAGCACCTCGCCGGTGCCGCCGCGCATGCGTTCTTCGACAAACACATAGGTGAGGTGGCGCACCTCGGGGCCGACGCCCACGCGCAGGGCGAAAAAGCCCACTTCTTGCCCGTCTTCATCACAGAGATAAAAGGTTTCGTCCTCAAGGTCGCCCACCCATTTCAGCGCCCATTCGCGTGCGTCAAACGGATGGCTGGCCTGTGGATTGACCAGCGCAAGATCGTCTTTGTCGGTCAAAAGCCGTGCCAGAGGTTCAAGATCACGGGTCTGGTTGCGGTGCAGGGTCAGCCGGGACATCTGTCGGTTTCCTTATAGTCCATGTCGTAATTTTATCGCGGGCGCGTCTCTGCCATGGGTGGACACAGGATGCAACCCAAAGGCTGCATGCGGGCTCTGGCCTTGGCGCCTGGGCCGTGGCATAGGGCTGTCATGCGTATTGATTATGACCATATCGCCCGCACCATCGCCGCGCTTACCGAAGGGGAGAGCGACGCCGTTGCGCTCATGGCTACGGTGGTGTGCGAGGTGCACCATGCGGATGATCGGTTCGACTGGACCGGGTTTTACCGTGTCACCGCGCCTGAGATGCTCAAGATCGGGCCTTATCAGGGCGGGCATGGCTGCCTGAGCATCCCGTTTTCGCGCGGGGTTTGCGGTGCGGCGGCGCGCACGGGCACGGTGCAATTGGTGCCGGATGTCGAGGCGTTTCCAGACCACATCGCCTGTGCGAGTTCCACCCGCTCAGAGATTGTACTGCCCGTGCGGGACGGGGCGGGGCGGTTGATTGCGGTGTTCGATATCGACAGCGATCAACCGGCGGCCTTTACCGAAGAGGATGCGGCGCGGCTGAGCGAGATTCTGGCGGCTGTGTTCGGACGGATTTGAAGCGGCTGTGAGGAGGCAGGACGAGTTTTTGGCCTGAAGCGGACATTGGACCCAAGCGCTTACGCGCGGAATCAAGCCCGAAGGGCGCCGCGCGATCGCTGGGCCGTCCCGCGGCCTAGCGATTTTGAGATGTAGCGCATCTCTTTCAAGTCATACGGACTTTGCTTGCATTAAGTGGCAGTCACTGCCGTTGCATCGCTAGTCCCCGGCCCAGCGACCGCGCGGCTCATCGCACAGGTCCAATGTCCCCATCAGGCCATTCCCCGCACTGCCCAATCGAAACCTCGTCAACGCCCCTTCCATACCGGATCGCGTTTTTCGGCAAAGGCGCGCGCGCCCTCTTTCTGATCGTCCGAGGCGTAGAGGATATCCACCGTCTCGAATTGTCGCCGGGTGATGCGGTTCATCGCATCCTGAAAGCGCATGGCCTCGGCCTCGCGCACGATTTCCTTGATTGCGGCATAGACCAGCGGTGGTCCGGCGGCGATGGTCTGGGCCATGGCGCGCGCCTCGTCCATCAGCCGGTCGGCGGGGTGGATGTGGTTGACCAGCCCCCAATGCGCGGCCTCGGGCGCATCGAACCAGCGGCCCGTGATCAAAAGCTCCATGGCGATGTGGTAGGGGATGCGTTTGGGCAGCTTGAGGCTGGCGGCATCGGCCACGGTGCCCGAGCGGATTTCGGGCAGGGCGAAGGTGGCGTGGTCTGCGGCCAGAATGATATCCGCCGAGAGCGCCAGTTCCAGCCCACCGCCACAGGCGATGCCATTGATCGCGGCAATCACCGGCTTGTTCAGCCCGCGCAATTCCTGCAATCCGCCAAAGCCGCCAACGCCATAATCGCTGTCGGGGGCTTCACCTTCGGCGGCGGATTTGAGATCCCAGCCGGGGCAAAAGAATTTTCCGCCCGCGCCGGTCAGGATGGCGACGCGCAGGTCGGGATCGTCGCGGAAGTCGCGGAAGACCTCGCCCATGATCCGGCTGGTGGCGGCGTCGATGGCGTTGGCGCGTGGGCGGTCCAGTGTCACCTCAAGCACGGCCCCGTTGCGTTCGGTGCGAATGGGCGTGTCGGTCATGGTCTCTCTCCCTTGGTGATGAGCGCATCCACGGCGACCGCATCCGATGCGGTGCAGAGGAGCGGGTTGATTTCCACCTCTTCGAGGGTCGCGGCATGGGCGATCACATAGTCCTGAACGGCCATGACCGCCCGCAGAATGGCGGCGTGGTTGGCGGCGGGCTGGCCACGATAGCCGCCCAACAAGGGTGCTGTGCGCAGGTGGCTGAGGGCTTGGGTGAGGTCGGCCTCTGTCACCGGCAAGAGCAGGCTGGTTGTATCGCGCAGGATTTCGGTCAGCGTGCCGCCTGCGCCCAATGTCAGCACAAACCCATGCGCCGGGTCGCGCAGCACACCGATCAGCAGTTCCGCGATAGGGGCCGCGATCATCTCTTCGATGAGCCAGCTTTGGCAGGGCATGGCCAGCGCCTTGGCCTGAGCCTCGGCAAGGTCGGTGGCATGGTGCAGATAGACCACGCCGCCTGCCTCGGTCTTATGCGCCAGCCCTTCGGCCTTGATGACCAGCGGCAAAGGCATGTCGCTGAGGGTTGCGGAAAGCTCGGCGGGTGTTGCGGCACGGCGCGCCTGTGGGATGCGCAGCCCGTGGGCGGCCAGCGCCGCCTTGGCCTCGGCCTCGGTCAGGGTGCGGGGCTGCGCGGGCGTGCCGGGCAGGAGCAAGGGGGCCGGTGTGGCGCGCGCCTGTCCCAGCCACGCGGCGCGGGCGATGGCGGTGAGCCCATCATCCAGCCCGGCAAGCGGGATCAATCCGCTTGCGATGGCGCGCTCGGCCACGCTCTCTGACAGGCAATCGGGCAGGGTCGCGATGAGCGCGAGCGGTTTGCCCACCTGACGCTGCGCCTCTGCGCCTGCCTCGAATATACAGTCCCAAGCGGAGGGATCACAGCGATCGGGGCGTGGAAAGTCGGCGATCATCACGCCGATGTCGGCAGGGCCATCCAGAGCGGCGGCAAAGGTGGCGGCCATGGCAGGCACGTCGCCCCAGATGAACGTGTGGTAATCCAAGGGGTTGGCCAGCGCCACCCGTGGCCCAAGTGCGGCGCGCAGCGCGCGGGATTGTGTTGGCGTGAGCGGTGGCAGGGTGAGGGCGTGATCAAGGGCGGTGTCGGCCATCAGGCTTGCCTCGCCGCCCGAGCAAGAGATCGAGACCACGGCATTGCCGGGCAGCGGGCCTGCAAAATGCAAGAGCTTCAGGGTCTCCAGCATCTGCGGCAGGGACGTGACCTGCGCGATACCCAGCCGCGCCAAGAGCGCGGCCGCCCCCGCGCCGCTCCCTGCCAAAGAGGCCGTATGCGATTGCGTGGCGGCGCGCGCTTGGTCCGAGCGGCCGGATTTGAGGGCGACGATGGGCTTGCCTGCCCGGCGCGCCGCCTCTGCCAGCGCCTCGAAGGCGCGCAGATCGCCCACCCCCTCGATATGCAGGCCAAGGGCGGTGACGCGGGGATCCTCTAACAGCGCGCGGCCAAGCTCCGACAGGCCCAGCTGCGCCTGATTGCCCACAGTCATCAGATAGGCAATGGGCAGGCCGCGCGCCTGCATGCTGAGATTGATCGCGATGTTCGAGCTTTGCGTGAGGATTGCCACGCCGCTCTTGCAGCGTTGCCCACCATGCTGATCGGGCCAGAGGAGTGCGCCGTCGAGATAGTTGACGAAGCCATAGCAATTCGGGCCGATGATCGGCATGTCGCCCGCTGCGTGCAACAGGCGCGCCTGCATCTCAGCGCCGTCGCCAAGCTCCGCCTCGGCCTCGAGAAAACCTGCGGCAAAGCAGACAGCGCCGCCCGCGCCCATCTCCCGAAGCTGCGCGATGGTGGCGATGGTGGCGTCGCGGTTGACGCCGACAAAGACCGCATCGGGCACGCCAGGCAGGGCGGATAGCGAGGGATAGGCGCGCGCGCCGCCGATCTCTGCCTTGGTGGGATGCACCGGCCAAACCGGACCGGAAAAGCCCATGGCCACAGATTGCCGGATGAGATTGGCACACCAAGTGCCGCCGCCGATCACGGCGATGGAGGCGGGGCGCAGGAGGCGGGAAAGGTCACGGGTCATCGTGTGGCACTTTGGACAAGAGAAGAGTAGGGGCGCTGCCCCTCTGGCCCTGCGGGCCATTCACCCCGAGGTATTTTGGGCCAGATGAAAGGGTTGGTTAACCATTTTGCGGCAGTTTGACAGGGCGGTACAGGCTGAGGAGCCGATGACCGCGCCAGGTGAAGCCCCCTGCCTGCAACGGGCAGGGGGTGCGCCTGTTTCATCTGGCCCAAAATACCTCGGGGGGTCCGGGGGGCGGCGCCCCCCGGCGTGTCGGCGCCGCAGGCGGCGATCCGTCTCATGCGCCGAGGGGCCGCAGCATTTCGCGGCTGATGATGTGGCGCTGAATCTCGGATGTGCCGTCCCAGATGCGTTCCACCCGTGCGTCGCGCCAGAAGCGTTCGATGGGCAGGTCATCCATCAGCCCCATCCCGCCGTGGATTTGCAGCGTGGCATCGGTGACGCGGGCCAGCATTTCGGAGGCGTAGAGCTTGGCGCTGGCGATCTCGCGGTTGGCGGGCAGGCCCTGATCCAGACGCCAGGCGGCGTTGAGGGTCAGAAGGTCGGCGGCGTCGATTTCGGTGATCATATCGGCCAGCTGAAAGCTGACGCCTTGGAATTTGCCAATGGCCTGCCCGAATTGTTCCCGCTCTGCCGCGTAGCGCAGCGCGTGGTCAAAGCAGCGGCGCGCGCGCCCCACGGCCATCGTGGCCACGGTGATCCGGGTGGCGTAGAGCCAGTCGTTCATCACGGCAAAGCCGCCATCCACCTCGCCCAGAACCTGGGCATCGGGCAGGCGGCAATCGTCGAATTCGAGCACCATGTTCTTGTAGCCGCGATGGCTCACGGATCTATACCCGTCGCGGATGGTGAAGCCCGGCGTGCCGCGATCGACAAGGAAGGTGGTGATACGTTTCTTGGGCCCTTTGTCGGTCTGATCCTCGCCGGTGGCGACAAAGACGATGACGAAATCGGCGTGATCCGCGCCCGAGATGAAATGTTTGGTGCCGTTGAGCACCCAATCGCCGCCGTCGCGTCGCGCGCTGCATTTCATGCCGCGCACGTCTGATCCGGCGCCCGGTTCGGTCATCGCAAGGGCATCCATCCGCGCGCCGCGCACGGCTGGCAAAAGGTAGCGCTCGATCTGTTCGCCCGTGCAGGCCATCAGGATATTCTGGGGCCGCCCAAAGAAATGCGTGAGCGCCATGGAGCCGCGCCCGAGTTCGCGCTCGACAAGGGCGAATTCGAGATGGCTCAGCCCTGCGCCGCCGACGGCCTCGGGGAAATTGCAGGCGTAGAACCCAAGGTCGATGGTCTTTTGCTTGATGGCTTGGGCCACTTCGGGGGGCACCTCGCCGGTGCGCTCAACAAGCGGTTCATGGGGGTATATCTCATTCTCGACAAAGCGGCGCACCGCTCCGACGATCATTTCTTGCTCGTCGGTCAGCCCGAAATGCATCTTAGGCCTCCTTGTGCTGTTTGGCCAATGCCACGACCCGCGCCAGCACATCGGCGCGCGGGTCGCAGGATTTGCGGGATTTGAGATCGACGTGCAGCATGAACTGGTCGGAGGTGGCCAGAAGCGCGCCATCGCTTTCGCGCTTCATCTCATGGAAGCAGCGGAGTTTCTTGCCCTCGCCTTGGGTGACGCGCGTCTCGACGCGGATATGCTCGCCGGCATGGGCCTCGGCGAGGAAGCTGATGGTGTTCTCGACGGTGAAATAGCTGAGGCCGCTCGCGATATAATCGGCATCGGCCCCGACATGGGTCATCACCGCATCGGCGGCATCGCTGAAAAGCTGGCCAAAGCGCCCTTCGTTCATATGGCCGTTGTAATCGGTCCAGTCGGCGGGAATGACGCGGCGGGCGCTGGTGATCGGGGGGCCATCGGTGAGTGTGGTTTTGATGGTTGCCTGATGATCATTGATCAAACGCCCCGCCGCATTGCCCTGTTGGCGCAGCGCGCGCAGCATGGCGACAAGGTTGTTGTCGCGTTTGCGTTCGAGTTCGCGAATGCTGAGGTGACCGGATTGCGCGTCGGACTGATCGGCGATCATCTGGGCCAGTTCATCCGTCAGCTCCGGCACATCCATGAGTTTGGTCCAGGGCCACGACAGGCAAGGGCCGAACTGGTCGATGAAATGTTTCATGCCCGCCTCGCCGCCCGCGATGCGGTAGGTTTCAAAGAGGCCCATCTGCCCCCAGCGCAGGCCAAAGCCGTAGCGGATGGCGTTGTCGATTTCCTCGGTGGTGGCGATGCCGTCCTTGACGAGCCAGAGCGCCTCGCGCCACACCGCCTCGAGAAAGCGGTCGGCGATATGGGCGTCGATTTCCTTTTGCACATGCAGAGGAAAGTGGCCGAGCGAGGTGAGAATGTCCTTGGCGCGGGCGATCAGATCGGGGGGATTTTTCTCGGTCGTGACCAGTTCGATGAGGGGCAGGAGGTAGACCGGATTGAACGGATGGGTGACGACGATCTGTTCGGGGCGTGTGGCACCGTCTTGCAATTCCGAGGGTTTGAAGCCGGAGGTGGAGGAGCCGATGATCGCTCCAGCATCGCAATGCTCTTGCAGGGCTTGGAAGACCTTGTGTTTCAGGTCCAGTCGTTCGGGCACGCTTTCTTGTATCCAGTCCGCGCCCATGACGGTTTCGGACAGGGTTGTATGAAAGCTGAGCTTGCCCTCTGGGGGCAGCGCCACGTCGTAGAGCATGGGCAGGGCGTGGCGGGCGTTGGCCAGCACGGCGTCGATCTTGCGGGCGGCCTCGGGATCTGGGTCGAACACCCGCACATTCCAGCCATTGAGAAGGAAACGCGCAGCCCAGCCGCCGCCGATCACACCGCCGCCGATGATTGCTGCTGTTTTCGTCATCACACCATCCTTCATCACACCATGCTCTCCGTATGTCCGTCCACGGCCAGTATCTGGCCCGTTACCTTGCTTGCGGCGGGGGAGGCGAGGAATAGCGCCATATCCGCCAGATCATCCGCCGTGACCCATGTGCGCAGGCTGGTGCCGCGCGCATAGAGCGTGCGGACCTCGTCCTCGGTCCGGCCTGAGGCGCGGGCCTCCATTTCCACCACACGCTCCATCCGCGGGCCTTCGACCGCGCCGGGGGCGATGGCGTTGACGCGCACTCCGGCGGGGCCAAGCTCCATCGCCAGTGTCTTGGTCAGCCCCACCAGCCCCCATTTGGCGGCCACATAGGGGGTGCGGTAGGGCACGCCGTGCAGGCCAGAGGTGGAGGTGGTGATCAGGATCAGCCCCGCGCCTTGCGCGCGCATCACCCGCGCGGCCCAACGACAGGCGAGGAAGGTGCCAAAAAGATTGACGCCAACACAGGCCTGCCATGCGGCATAGTCCAGATCCTCGATCCGGCCTGCGGGGCCGCCGGTGCCGGCATTGGCGCAGAGCACATCGGCCCCGCCCCATGTGGCCTCAATGGCGTCAAGAAAGGCGGTCATCTGCCCCTCATCGGTCACATCGGCCTGACGGGCGATCATCAAAGGGTGGTCAGCCTGCATTAGGGCCACCGCATCGCCATCGGCATCGCAAATCGCCACCCGGTCGCCGCGCGCGGCAAAGCGTTCGGCCAAGCGCCGCCCGATCCCCGACGCGCCGCCGGTGATCACGACCCGTTGGCTCATCCGCGCGGGGCCCGTTTGGTGAGGCGCAGTTTTTGGCGCACCTCGGCGGGGGTCATCAGGCGCGCGCCCAGACCCTCGATGATGCCCTTCGCCTTCTCCACCAGTTGCGCATTTGTGGCGAGCACGCCACGGTCGAGCATGAGGTTATCCTCGAGCCCGACGCGCACATGCCCGCCTGCCAGCACCGAGGCCGCGACATAGGGCATCTGGTGGCGGCCCAGCGAAAAGGCGGAAAAGGTCCAAGTGTCTGGCACGTTGTTGACCATCGCCATGAAAGTGTTGAGATCGTCGGGCGCGCCCCATGGCACGCCCATGCAAAGCTGCACCAGCGCATCGGGTTCCAGAATGCCATCCTTGACCAATTGCTTGGCATACCAGAGGTGGCCGGTGTCAAACGCCTCAATCTCGGGTTTTACACCCAATTCAGTCATCATCCGGCCCATGGCCTGCAACATGCCGGGGGTGTTGGTCATCACATAATCGGCCTCGGCGAAATTCATCGTGCCGCAGTCGAGCGTGCAAATCTCGGGCAGGCATTCGGCGACATGGGCGACACGTTCGGTTGCCCCTGCCATATCGGTGCCCTTGGGCGAGAGAGGCAGGGGGGATTCCACCCCGCCAAAGATCATGTCACCGCCCATGCCCGCCGTGAGGTTCAGCACAACATCGGTGTCGCTGTCGCGGATGCGGTCGGTCAACTCGCGAAAGAGTTTGAGATCGCGGGAGGGCGCGCCGGTTTCGGGGTCGCGCACATGGCAATGCACCACGGCGGCCCCGGCCTTGGCGGCGGCAATTGCGCTCTCGGCAATCTCTTTGGGCGAGCGGGGGACATGCGGGCTTTTGTCTTGCGTGGCGCCCGATCCGGTGACGGCACAGGTAATGAAAACCTCGCGGTTCATGGTGAGCGGCATGGCATCCTCCGGTTTGTGTGTTGGAGCCAGCCTAGCGTGCTGGTGTGGCTTTTGATTTTGCGGTATCAGACAATAATCATGCTGGAATGGACAAAATTACCAAACGCCCCGGTGCGTATCGCGCTGTTGCTCTTTGACAGGTTTTCAAACCTGTGCCTTGCGAATTGTCTGGAGCCGCTGCGCGCCGCAAATACGCTGGGGCCGCGCCGTGGCTTTGACTGGCAGATCCTGACGCTGGACGGCGCGCCTGCGCGCTCGTCCAGTGGGATCGAGGTGCTGGCGCATGGCGGGTTGGGGGCGCTGACAGCCTGCGATTACCTTTTTGTGCTGGCGAGTTATGATCACGAGCGGCACGACACTGCCGCCGCGCGGCGCGCGTTGCAAGCGGCGGCGCGGCGGG
>Ga0208490_100402_pt1 | contig 28690 bp, 27 predicted proteins | sample SubbioAug_CSWold_FD_184818 | JGI IMG/M metagenome (GOLD analysis project Ga0208490, IMG submission 184818) | Serpentinite rock and fluid subsurface biosphere microbial communities from McLaughlin Reserve, California, USA - CR11Aug_CSWold (SPAdes) | ecosystem: Environmental > Terrestrial > Deep...
GAGCCGGTCCATGAGCGCCCAGGCCTCGGCGAGCTCGTCGTCGTCGTAGGCGGCGAAGTCCTTGTGCCGCAGGGTCTCGACGCGGGAGAAGCGCACCTGCACCGTGGGGTTGGCGTCGGCGACGTCGCGCCCGGGGTCCATGTCGGCATCCGGGTCGTCCACCGCCAAGGTCACCTGCTGCAGCACCGGTTGCTGCACCCGGGGCAGCGGGACGCCACCGAAGAACGCGGCGAAGAGGTGGTCGTAGGTCGCCACGTCCTCGGCCCGGCGCACGAGCGTGGCCCGGCCGGCCCAGTACACCTGCTCGCCGGACCCGAGGTCGACGTGGTCCAGGGCGGCGGCGAAGGTCACCGAGGCGTCGATGGGCACCACCAGGCCCGCCTGGCGCAGTGCCCGCACGAAGGCCACGGCGGCCGTGGCGGGATCCCGGTCGACGGAGTCCACGTCGACTCAGGCGCTGCGCTCGACGGCCCGGGCGACGAGGTCGTCGAGACCCGATGCCCGGACCCGGGCCTGGTCCTCCCGGTACTTGAGGACCGTGCCGAGGGAGGCGTCGACGGTCTCCACGTCGAGCTCGCTGGCACCGAGCACGTGGAGCGCCGCCGCCCAGTCGATCGTCTCGGCCACGCCGGGCGGCTTGTAGAGGCCGGCGCCGCGCAGCGCCTCGGTGGCTGCGGCCACCTGGCGGGCGAGGCGCTCGCCGACGCCCGGGGCACGCACGCCGACGATGGCGACCTCGCGCTCGAAGTCGGGGTGCTCGACCCAGTGGTAGAGGCAGCGACGCTTCAGGGCGTCGTGGACGTCGCGGGTGCGGTTCGAGGTGATGACCACGAGCGGCGGCACGTCGGCGTGGAAGGTGCCGAGCTCGGGGACCGTGACGGTGTAGTCGGACAGCACCTCGAGCAGGAAGGCCTCGAACTCGTCGTCGGCGCGGTCGACCTCGTCGATCAGCAGCACCGGTGGCGGGCCCGGCCGGGGCGTGACGGCCTCGAGCAGCGGCCGCCGCACCAGGAAGCGCTCGTCGTAGAGCTCGTCCTCCAGCTGGTCGACGCTGGCCTCACCGGCGACCCCGGCGGCCTCGGCGGCCCGGAGGTGCAGCAGCTGGCGGGAGTAGTCCCACTCGTAGACCGCCTGGCCGACGTCGAGCCCCTCGTAGCACTGGAGCCGCAGCAGCTCGCCGCCGGTCCATCGCGACAGCACCTTCGCCACCTCGGTCTTGCCGACGCCGGCGTCGCCCTCCAGCAGCAGGGGGCGCTGCAGGCGCAGCGCGAGGAACACCGCCGTGGCGAGCCCGGTGTCGGGCAGGTAGTCGTGGGCCTCGAGCGCAGCGGCGACGTCGGCGGCATCACGGACGTCGGCAGGGGATGGAGCGGACGGGGTCACGACCGCAGGCTACGGTCCGACGACCGCACCACGAGGGGGCTCCCATGGGACTGCGACACATCGTCACGCTCACGTTCCGCGACGACACCACCGACGACCAGATCCACGAGATCGTGGAGGCACTGCGGCGACTCCCGTCGCAGATCGACGAGATCGAGAGCTACGTCGTGGGCACCGACCTCGAGCTCGCCGACGGCAACGCCCACCTCGGCATCGTGGCCGACTTCGCCTCCGTCGAGGCCTACGAGGTCTACCGCGACCATCCGGCCCACCACGCCGTGATCACCCAGCTCTTCGTGCCCGTCATCGCCGGGCGCAGCGCACTCCAGCACCACATCTGAGGCCGAGCCCGTGGACACCATCCCCTTCATCTCCCGCCCCGACGACGTCACGCCCGAGTGGCTCACCGCCGTCCTGACCGCCGCCGGCGCCACCGACGAGGGCAGGGTCGTCGACGTCCAGGCCCGCTCCGTCGGCACCGGCCAGGTCGGTGACAGCGTGCGCTTCGCCCTGACGTGGGACGAGGCCGATGCGGGGCCCGCCACGGTGGTCGGCAAGTTCCCCACCGCCGACGAGACCAGCCGGGCCACCGCCACCGCGGTGCGCACCTACGAGGTCGAGACCCGCTTCTACCAACAGCTCCGCGACCGCGTCGACATCGCCGCGCCGGTCCCCTACTACGCCCAGATCGACATGGCGACGCACGACTTCGCCATCGTGATGAACGACCTGGCGCCGGCCGAGCAGGGCGACCAGATCGCCGGGTGCACCCCGGACGAAGCAGCCATCGCCGTCGAGGAGGCCGCGAAGCTGCACGCGCCGCTGTGGGGCGACAGCACCCTGGCCGGACTCGACTGGATGAACCGCAACTCGCCCGAGGGCCTGCGCGGCCTGGTCGACATGGTGTGGCCCGGCTTCCTCGAGCGCTACGACGGCCGCCTCGATCCCGAGGTCGTGGCCGCCGGCAGCACGCTGGTCGAGCGGCTCGAGGCCTACCTCGGGCATCGACCCGAGCAGCTCACCGCGGTCCACGGCGACTTCCGCCTCGACAACATGCTCTTCGATCCGACGCCGGGTGGCGTTCCGATGACCACGGTCGACTGGCAGACGGTGAGCCACGGCGCCGGCGTGCAGGACGTGTCCTACTTCCTCGGCACCGGTCTCGAGCCGGGCCTGCGGGCCGAGGTCGAGCAGGACCTGGTGAAGGAGTACCTCGGCACCCTGCGGGCCGGCGGCGTGAAGGACCTGTCGTTCGAGGGGTGCTGGGACCAGTACCGCCGCTACGCGTTCGCCGGGTTCGTGATGGCGATGATCTCGTCGATGATCGTGGGCCAGACCGACCGGGGCGACGAGATGTTCATGGCGATGGCCAACCGGTCCGGGCGCATGGCGCTCGACCTCGACACCCTCTCGATGCTCTGAGCACCCGACCTCGGATGCGTGTTTCCACCGATGCCGCCGGCGGGACGTCGCCGTACGTTCTCCGTGGAGGGCCGTGACCTGCGGCCCGCGGAGCACGGGGGGCACGAGATGCCGGTGTACATGGTGGACAGGGACCTGCCGGGGGTGACGCTGGATGCGCTCGCCCAGGCGCAGCGCACGGCGATCGACACGGCGGCGTCGTACCAGGCGCAGGGGCGCGACGTGCGCTACATCCGCAGCACGTTCGTGCCCGGGGAGTCGCACTGCATGTGCCTCTTCGAGGCTCCGAGCGCGCAGGACGTGAGCGACCTCAACGACGACGCGCAGATCCCCTACACGCGGGTGACCGAGGCCATGGACCTGACGCCCTGACCGACCGACCCGGGCCGCTGGTCGTTGCACCAGCGGGCCAGCTGGGTCCGTGACCGCACGTCCAGCTTGGTGAAGACGTGGGACAGGTGGCTCTCCACCGTCCGTTGGGAGATGAACAACCGCTCGGCGATCTCCCGGTTGCCCAGGCCGTCGGCGACGAGGGACGCGACCTCGCGCTCCCTCGGTGACAGATCGCTCGCGGGCGGCCGGAGCTCGGCGACCCGCTGGCGGTTCTGCGCTGCCCGGGCTGCGTCACCGAGCTCGTCGAAGCGCACCGCAGCCTCCTCGTAGCAGGCCGTCGCGTCGGCGATCGCCCCGCCGTCCTCCCACATGGCCCCGAGGTTGCTGTGCATCGCCGCTTCGCCGTGGCGGTCGCCAGCGGCGCGGAAGGACTCGAGTGCTTCCTCGGCCAGCTCGATGGCGCGGTCGGCGTCGCCGCGGTGCTGGGCGAGCACCGCCAGGTTGTTCGAGCACAGCGCGGCACCGCGCGGGTCACCGAGCCTCCGGAAGAGCTGGAGCGCCCCGTCGTGGAACCGGACGGCGCGAGCGAGGTCGCCGACGTCCCAGGCCAGGTTGCCGAGGTTGGCCAGGACGGCGGCGGCCTCACCGAGGGCACCCAGCTCACGGAAGCCGCGCAGCGATCGCAGCAGCTCGTCGAAGGCAGCCCGCGGATCGCCGGCGGCGGCGAGCACGAACCCGTGACTCGACCGGGCGAAGGCCTCACCGCGCGCGTCCCCGGCCTCGACCATCACCGCCAGCGCGGCCTCGCAGTGCGCTGCGGCGGCACCGAGGTCGCCGGCGGCCAACAGGACCATGGCCAGCGCGTGGCGTCGCCCGGCGGCAGCCCGGACGTCCCCGAGCGCCTCGTGCAGGGCGATCGCCGCCTCGTTCGCCGCCCGTGCCGCGTCCAGGTCGCCCTGCGCCATGGCGAGGTGCGCGAGCGCGCCGTGGGCCGCCGCCCGCTCGGCCGGGCTCCCGGTCCCGTCGGAGAGCACGCCGGCGAGGGTCTCCCGCCCGGCCCCGAACTGACCGCGAGCCTCCCAGTGCGGCGCCAACCGCGTCGCCAGGACCAGCGGCGACAGCTCCGCCTCCTCGGCTGCCACACCCTCCTGCCCTGGCCGACCCATCACGCCCCCTTCTCACGAGCGTCGCACGTCGGGACCGATTCGTCGACGATTCGTCGACTCGACAGAACGCGCGACGATTCGTCGACGATTCGTCGCCCAGTGCGCTCAGACGGGGTCGGTCGGCAACCCGGCGTCTGACGGGATGGCGCCGAGCAGCAGCACGTCCACGTCGCCGCCGGCGTCGATGCCGTCGCCGTCGGGAAGGACGGCGAGGGCGTTGGCCGCCGCCATCGCACCCAGCTGGTGGCTGCCCTGCCCGCCCGCCGTCAGGGCGTGGACCCGACCGTCGGTGCCGTGGCGGGCGACGACCCGGGCGAAGTGCGTCTTGCCATCAGCTCTGCGACCGAACCCGTCGTCGGCCACGGCGCGCACGATCGGCCGGTCGATCTCCCGGTGCCCCATCGCCTGACGCAGGGCCGGGCGGCCGAGCAGCTCGAAGGACACCATCGAGGACACGGGGTTGCCGGGGAAGCCGAAGACCGGGACGCCGTCGACCAGACCGAAGGCGAAGGGCTTGGCCGGCTTGATCGCGATCTGCATCCAGCGCATGTCGCCGATGCGATCGAGGATCACCTTCACGAGGTCGATGTCGCCCATCGACACCCCACCGCTGGTGAGCACGGCGTCGCACTCGGCGACGCCCCGTCGGATCGCCGCGGTGATGGCGTCCTCGGCGTCGGGTGCGATGCCGAGGTCGACGACGTCGCAGCCGGCCTCGGCGGCGAGGGCGAGCAGCGTGCGCCGGTTGGAGTCCCGGATCTGACCGGGCGCCAGCTCCTGGGACCCCTCGACCAGCTCGTCACCGGTGGACACCACGCCGACGGTGAGCCGGGGGTGCGCCTGGACCGACTCGACGCCGAGGCTGCAGAGCACGCCGAGGTGCGCGGCGGACAGGACCTCGCCGGCGGACAGGACCACGGTGCCGATGTCGAGGTCGTCGCCGGCCGGGCGGACGTGGTTGCCGGGCGGCACCTCGATCTGGACGCGCACGTGATGCTCGTCCACGAGCTCGGTGCGCTCCACCATCACGATCGCGTCGGCACCCGAGGGGATCGGGGCGCCGGTGAAGATGCGGCTGGCCTGCCCGGGACCGACCTCGACGGTGGGCGCGTGACCGGCGGCGATCGTCTCGACGATCTCGAGCTCGACGGGTGCACCCCCGGTGTCGGCAGCGCGGAGGGCGAAGCCGTCCATCGCCGTGTTGGCGAACGGTGGCACCTGCTCGGTGGCCACGATGTCCTCGGCCAGCACCAGCCCGAGGGCAGCTGCCACCGGCACGGCAACCGGTTCCCGCCGGGTGACCCGGTCCAGCACGTACCGGCGGGCGGCGCCGAGCGACAGCACGTCAGCCCAGCGTGTGCGAGCGGATGAACGTGACGACCTGGTCCAGAGCCTGGCGGGCTTCGGGCACCAGCGGGGCCTGCGTCTGGAAGACGTGCCACAGCTCGTCGTGCACCACCAGCTCGGCGTCGACCCCGGCCTCGCGTGCTCGGTCGACGAGGCGCCGGGCGTCGTCCTCCAGCACCTCCGCCGAGGTCGCCTGCACGTGCATGGGGGGCAGGCCGGCGAGGTCGGCGAAGAGCGGGGAGATGCCCGGATCCGACGGGTCGCGGTCACCCACGTAGTCATCGCGCCAGCCGGTGAAGAGCGCCGGGCCGAGCATGATCTCGCTGGCCTGGTTGCGCCCGATCGATCCGCCGGACAACGTGAGGTCGACCCACGGCGAGAGCAGCACGGCGGCCGCCGGCAGCGGGAGCCCCTCGTCTCGCGCGCGGATCAGCGTGGCGAGCACGGCGTTGCCGCCGGCCGACTCGCCGATCACGGCGAGGCTCTCGGGCGCGACCTCCTCGGACAGCGCCCGGTATGCGGCCAGGCAGTCGTCGATGGCGGCGGGGTACGGGTGCTCGGGTGCGAGCCGGTAGTCGACCGACGTGACCGTCGCGTCGGCCTGCAGCGCGAGCTCGGACAGGTAGCCGACGAAGCCCCGGGTCGTGCCGACGACGAAGCCGCCGCCGTGGATGTGGAGGAGGTGCCGACGTCGCGCCGGCCCCTTGGGGGCGATCTGCATGACCGGCACACCACCGAGCTGGAGGTCGACCACGTCGACCCGGCGGTTGGGCAGGCCCAGCACCCGGGAGAGCTTGGCCCGCTGCTCCTCCGGCGTCAGGTCCGCGCTCGGCATGACCTTGGGGATGATGCGTTGGAAGAGGCGGGCGCGCAGGCTCAGCGACATGGAGCGGAGCGTAGCCACGCCCCTCGCCACGTCCCGGCGGTCAGGTGCGCTCGAACCAGGTGGCCCGGGCCCGGGCGAGCACGGTGCCGTCGGCCGTCGCCAGTGCCGTGCCGGCGAACAGCTTCCGGCCGTCCCGGTCGATCTGCCAGCCGGTGACCACGTGGTCGACGTCGGGCTCGACGTGGCCCGTCTGCTCGAACACGATCCGCCCGAGGAGGCCGGCGAAGGTCCCCCGGGAGATGAAGGCCATCGCACCCGGGCAGTCCAGGGCCGCCAGCACGAAGCGCGGGTCGACGTGTCCGTCGGGACCTGCCAGCGCCGCCGGCGGACGCCACACCGCCGCGACCTGCTCGTGGCCGTCGACCTCGAGCGGGCCGACAGGGATCGCCAGGCCCTCGTCGTCGTCGCGCGCCAACCCGCAGCCGAAGCAGATCGGGTGCACGCCGAGCTCGTTCCAGTGCGACGGCGAATCCTTCTCGGCCACGCGAGCCGCCTCGACGTCGGGGACCGGCGGCACCTCGAGCTCGAGGGTGGCCGGCTCGGCCTCGGCGATCAGCTCGCCGTCGTGGGAGAGCGTGACCACGCCCTCGTCGGACACCTCGACGTCGACCTCGACGCCCACCGGTGTCGCCCGCCGCAGCGTCACCTGCACGGCGCCGTCGACGTGCCGAGCGAGGAGGCCGGCGACGTAGCCGCCGTGCCCCATGCCCGGAGGGCCGACGAAGTGCGGGGGGACGACGACTGCGTTCACGACCCACCAGGCAAGCACCTCGGTCTCCCCCGTCGCGAACCCGTCGACGCGTGCGTCACCACCGCGACCAGCTCCGATCGACCGTCCTGGCAGCGCTGGCGGCGCGCCAGGCTCAATCGAGGGTGGCGACGAAGGCCTTGAGGTACTCCCGGAACGCGGGGCCGAGGTCGTCGCGCATGCAGGCGATCTCGACCGTGGCCTTGAGGTAGTCGAGCGGCTTGCCGCAGTCGTAGCGGCCGTCGCGGAACGAGTAGCCGGTGACGGGCTGGGTCTTGTTGAGCAGGCCGATCGCATCGGTGATCTGGATCTCGCCGCCGACGCCCGGCTCGGTGTCGCGGATGGCATCGAAGATCTCGGGGGTGAACACGTAGCGACCGATGACGGCGAGGTTCGACGGGGCCTCGTCGGGTGCCGGCTTCTCGACGATGCGCTCGAACCCGAAGAGGTTGTCCCGGATCGGGATCGGGTCGATGCAGCCGTAGCTGGAGATCTCGTCGGGCTCGACCTCGAGCAGGGCGATGACCGAACCCTGCTGCTCCTCGTGCGTCTCGATCATGCCCCGCAGCAGCGCGCCGCCATCGACCTGGACGTCGTCGCCGAGCAGCACGGCGAAGGGCTCACCGCCCACGTGCTTCTCGGCGACGCCGATGGCGTGGCCCAGCCCGAGCGCCACCCCCTGGCGGACGAAGTGGATGTCGCACAGCTCGGCCAGCCCCCGCACCATCTCCAGCTCGGCGGTCTTGCCCTTCGCCTCCAACGCGGCCTCGAGGCCCATCAGCCGGTCGAAGTGGTCGCCGATGGAGGACTTGCCGCTGCTGTCGATGATGAGCACGTCCTCGATCCCGGCGGCGACGCACTCCTCGACGATGTACTGGATGGTCGGCTTGTCCACGACCGGGACCATCTCCTTCGGGATCGCCTTGGAGGCCGGGAGGAAGCGGGTGCCGAGGCCGGCGGCGGGGATCACGGCGGTGCGCACGGAGGTCATGCGCCCTTCCTAGCCGACCTCCTGGACCTTCATGCCTGCTCCCCCGGTGCCGGGTCGGTGGTGCGCACGACCGACTCGCTGCCGTCGAGCAGGCGGGCGATGTTGCTCCGGTGCCGCAGGACGACGACGAGGCCGAGGACCGCGGCGACCACCACCTCGACGGCGCGCTGGCCCAGGGCCGCGACCCCCACCGGCAGCAGCACGGCCAGCGCGATGGAGCCGATCGCCGCCTTCCCGAACACCTTCACGAGCACGGCGAACAGCGCCGCCAGTGGCAGCGCGGCGAGGGGTGCGCACACCAACGCCACCCCGGCGGCGGTGGCGACGCCCTTGCCGCCCCGGAAGCGGCGCGTGGCGGGCCAGAGGTGCCCGGCGACCGCAGCCGCACCGGCGAACCAGGCCAGGGTCCGGCCGTCGGCGACGTAGCCGAGCCCGGCGGCCAGCGCCCCCTTGCCCGCGTCACCGAGCAGCACGGCGGCACCGGCGCGCATGCCCCCGACGCGAGCGGCGTTGGACGCGCCGGGGTTGCCGGAGCCGGTGGCGGTCGGGTCGAAGCCGAGCCGGCGTCCGACCAGCTGCGCCGTCGGGAAGGTGCCGAGCAGGTAGCCGAGGGCCACGACGGCGATGGCCAGGGCGGACATGGTGCGAGCGTATGCCGATCGGTATCGTCAGCAGTCGGACCGCGCGAGTGCCAATCCTGGAGACCCCGATGCCCACCTACGAGTACCGCTGCAAGAGCTGTGGACACGAGATGGAGGTCCAGCAGGCGTTCACGGACGCGCCGCTGGACACCTGCCCCGAGTGCGAGGGACCGCTGCGCAAGGTGTACGGCAACGTCGGGATCTCCTTCAAGGGCTCCGGCTTCTACAAGAACGACGCTCGGGGCTCCTCGAAGAAGTCGAGCTCGACGGCGGCGAGCACCGCGTCGTCGGACACGTCCTCGTCCACCGACTCCGGCTCGTCGGCACCGGAGAAGAAGCCCGAGCCCAAGGCGCCGGCCTCCTCCGGCACCGACTGACAGCCGCTACCGTCTGACCGGCCGGTCCGCCGGCGCACCGGCGACGCTCCGTCGCCCGACGACTTCCCCCGAGATCCACGTCTCTGGAGGTCCCCGTGCGCCCCGCCCCCGCCCGCTTCCCCGTCCTGCGACTGCCCCCGCTGCGGGTCGTCGTCGCCCTGGTCCTCGCCGTGGTGTGCGGCCTGGTCGTCCTGCGCACCACCGGCCGGGCCGAGGCCGTCGTCGACCGCTACGGGCACCACGTCTCCGCCTGGGTCGTGACCTCGGCGCTCGAACCGGGCGATGTCTTGGGCACCGGCGACGTGACCCAGGAGCCTCGACCGACCTCGTTCCTGCCGGCCGGCGCCGTCACCGAGGACCCGACCGGGCGTCGGGTCGCCGACGTGCTCAGCCCTGGCGAGGTGGTCGTCGCGCACCGACTGGCCGGCGGCGACCGTCGGGGCGCAGCAGCCCTGGTGCCGGACGGGTGGCGCGCCGTGGCCGTGCCGGCCCTCGATGCCGCGCTGCCCGTGGAGGTCGGTCAGCGAGTCGACGTGCTCGCCGCGTTCGACCCGTCCGGGACCGGGGCGACCGGCAGCACGGTCGCCGAGGACGGCGTCGTGGTGCATGTGGCCGAGGACGGCACCGTCACCGTGGCGGTCACGCCCAGCCAGGCCGCTCGGGTGGTGGCCGCCCTCGCCAGCGGTCTGGTCGCCCTCGCCCTGGTGGGCTGACCCGTCCTCGGCAACCCGGACCCCGGTACGGTCTCGCCCATGTGCAGCACGTGGGGGCGGGCGCTGCTCGCAGTCCTGTTGGCCGTTGGCGCCGTGGCGGTGGCGCCCTCCACGTCCGCCGCGCAGGAGGGCCCGACGGTGACCACCCAGGTGGTCGAGTCCTTCGACGGCACGCCGCTGGTCTCCACCCTGTTCGTCCCCGCCGGGGTCGACGTCGACCGCCCCGCGCCACTCGTGCTGCTGACCCACGGGTGGGCCGGGTCCGGCCAGCGCCAGCCGACCGGATTCGTCGGTCGCCTCCTCGAGGCGGGCTACGTCGTCCTCACGTGGGACCAGCGCGGCTTCGGCTGCTCGGGCGGCGAGGTCCAGGTCGACAAGCCGGAGGTCGAGGGACGGGACGTCGGCGCGCTGATCGACTGGACGATCGCCAACGCCCCGGTCCAGGTCGATGCCACCGGCGACCCCGTCATCGGCATGACCGGCGGGTCCTACGCCGGCGGCATCCAGACCGCGACTGCGTCGATCGACGAGCGGCTCGATGCCATCGCCCCGGAGATCTCCTGGTTCGACCTGCGGTACTCGCTGTACGGCGGCGAGGTGGTGAACCAGGGCTGGGCGACGCTGCTCTACGTCGCCGGCACGATCGCCGCCGGCGGCCAGGGACTGGACCCGAGCTGCCCCACGTACCCCCAAGCCGGCGGCCTCGACCCGATCATCACGCAGGGCTACACGGAGGGCGCGACCACCGGGCGGATCTCGGGACCGGTCCTGGACTTCTTCGGGCGCAGCAGCCTCGCGGTCTACGGCCAGGGCCACCCGGTGGGCATCCCGACCCTGGTGGTCCAGGGGAGCACGGACACGCTCTTCGACCTCACCGACGGCTGGCGGATCGTCGAGCACGTCGCGTCGACCGGCGCGCCCACCCGCTTCATGGTGTTCTGCGGCGGCCACGTCGCCTGCCCCGCCACCTACGCCGACGCCGGCGACTCCGAGCACGTCGACGATGCGGTCCTGGCCTGGTTCGCCCGGTACCTGGACGGCGACGCGTCCGTCGACGTCGGTCCACCCGTCGAGTACCGCACGAACGAAGGGGTCTGGCGGGCGACCGACGGCTTCCCCTCGCCCGGCGCCGATCCACTCGTTGCGAGCGGCTCCGGCCGGGTCGTCAGCGTCCCGGCGGTCGATCCCCCGGACCTCAGCCCGCTCGCCGGCCTCTCGTTCGGCCAGATCCCGGCCCTTCCGTTCACGACCGCATCGGTCTCCGCGCCGGACGACGCCCGCGCCATGCACGTCGAGGTGGCTCGGGCCGACGGGGCGGTCGACCTGTTCGGGATCCCCACCGTGACGTTGGAGGTGGAGGGCATCGGCGAGGAGGTCATCCTCATGGCCAAGCTCGTCGATCGTGAGTCCGGTGCCGTGGTCAACCTGCAGGAGGGTGCGGTGCGGGTGCCGCTCACCGGCGGCCCGGTCGAGGTCGACGTCCCCATGCCCGGTGTCGCCTACACCCTCCCAGCCGGACACCACCTCGATCTGCAGGTCTCCACGGCCAGCCTCATGCACAGCAACGCCCAGACCCCGTCGACGGCGGACGTCACGGCGATGGTGTCGGTCCCGGTGCAGCCGGTCGACCGCCCGGGCGGACCGGCGACGTCGACGGCCCCCGCGGCACCGTCACCTGCCGCGCCGCCCGTCACGCTGCCGGTCACGGGCGCGACGAGCCCTGCCCCGTTCGCCGGGGCCCTCGCCGCCGCCTTGGTCGGGCTCGGGCTGCTCGCCACGTACGCCGCGGCGCACCGGCGGCGGTCGCGTCAGCTGTTGAAGCCGGCTGCCGCCAGCGCGATCACGCCGGCGCCGACGACGAGCCGGTAGCCCACGAACGGGGCGAAGGTCCGGGTCTGCACGAAGCGGATCGTGCCCCACACGGCCACGAAGCCGGTGACGGCGCTGGTGGCCATGCCGACGAGGAACGGGGCGACGAAGTCGGACGGGACGCCGCCTTCACCGAGCACCTCGAGCAGCTTGTAGAGGCCGGCGCCGGCGATGACCGGCAGGCTCATCAGGAACGACAGCCGGGCTGCAGCGGCCCGATCGAAGCCGAGCCAACGGGCCACGGTGATGGTGACACCGGAGCGGGACACGCCTGGCTGCAGCGCCGCCGCCTGGCCCACGCCCATCAGGAGGGCGTCGCGCAGGCGGAACGTCGTGCCCTCGCGCTCCCCTCCGAGCCGGTCGGCGACGAGCAGGAGCAGGCCGCCGAGGATGAGCATCACGCCGATCAGCCAGAACTGGTCGGCCAAGGCCTCGATGGCGTCGTTCAGCAGGAAGCCGGTGATGGCGGCCGGCACGGCGGAGACGACGAGCAGCCACGCCACCCGACCCTCGGGCGACGGGTCGACCCGGTTGGCGGGAACGATCAGCCGGAGCCCCTCGCGGGCGTACAGGACCAGGTCCCGCCAGAAGTAGGCCACCGCGCCGGCGAGGGTGCCGATGTGGAGGGCCACGTCGAAGGCCTTGGCGAGGGAGACGTCGCCGTCGAAGTCGTCCCAGCCGAAGAGCCACGGCACGATCGCCAGGTGCCCCGACGAGGAGATCGGGATGAACTCGGAGAGCCCCTGGACGATGCCGAGGACGATGGCGTGGAGGAGCGGCACCAGGTCGCTGGTCTAGCGGCCGGAGAGCGACACGCCGGGAATCAGGAGCGTGACGCCGCCGGTCCCGCCCGGTTGCCACTCGACGTCGGCGCCGACGTGGGACACGTCGAGGAGCAGGCGCTGGAGCGTGCTGGCGAGCGTCGCCTCCTTGATGGGCTCCGCTCGCTCGCCGCCGCGGACCCGGACGCCCTCGACCGAGACCGAGAAGTCGCCCGACACCGGGTTCACGCCGGAGTGGATGCCGCCGAGCGACGAGGCGAGCACACCGTCGTCGACCGTGGCGAGCAGCGATTCGAGGTCGCCCTCGCCCGGTTCGACCGTGAGGGCCCGGGCCGAGATGCCCGGCCGGCTGCTGTAGCTGCGGGCCGCGGAGGCGGTGGACGCGGTGCCGGCGCGACGGGCCGAGTGGCTGTTGTGCAGGAAGCCCTGCAGCACGCCCTGGTGCAGCAGCGGCACCCGCCTCGTGGCCAGGCCCTCGTCGTCGTAGGGCTCGGCGCCGAGCGAATCGGGGTTGGTGGGATCGTCGACGATGGTGAGCAGCGGGCTGCCGACCTGCTCGCCCACCCGCTTGGCGAAGGGGCTGCGGCCCTTGGCCACGGCCTCGCCGCCGAGCATCCCCGAGACGATGCCGAGGACCGTGGCGGTGAGCCGGGGCTCGAGGATCAGGGTGACCACCGCCGACTCGGGCTTGACCGAGCCGATCTTGGCCAGCAGGCGGGTGATGGCATCGTCGGCTGCCTCGTCGAGGGAGACCTCGTCGATGGCCCGGCCGACCGACATCCCGCCGGCGATCACCGAGGCGTCGCCGTCGTCGGCGAGGGCGGAGACGGACACGTAGGCGATGGTGGAGCGCCCGCCGACGGAGATGCCCGTGGACGTGGCGACCGCGAAGGCGCCCTCGGCGTCGGTGTAGGTGGCGGCGCGCACGCCCCGCACCCGCGGGTCGGCGGCCCGCACCATGCGCTCGAGCTCGATGGCCATGGCGACCTTGTCCTCGACCGGCGTGGCCAGGACGGCCTCGCGGTGGACATCGAGGCTGGTGGCGGCGACGCCGTCGGGTTCCGCCAGGCCGGCCCACTCATCGGGCTCGGCGAAGGGCAGGTTGTCGCGCGCCTCGGTCAGGGCCTCGGCGACGATGTCGTCGTCGTGGCTGCCCGCGTAGGCGAAGCCGGTGCGACCGTCCTTGATGACTCGGATCCCGATGCCGGCGGACCCGGCCTGGGTGAGCGACTCGATCTCGCCCTGGTAGGCGTCGACGGAGGTGTTCGTTCCCTGGCTGACGTAGGCCTCGACCTGCTCGCCGGGCTCGGCCTGCGACGCGACCCGGTCGGCCAGGGCGCGCAGCGCCTCGACGTCGGTGCCCGCGCGCGGCTCGGCAGGTGCGCTCACGAGGTGCCGCCGATGGTGAGCTGGGCGACCCGCAGGGTGGGGCACCCGTCACCGACCGGCACGCCCTGGCCGTCCTTGCCGCACGTCCCGGGCCCACCGAAGGCGAAGTCGTCGGCGATGACCTCGATGTCCTGGAGGCACTGCGGGCCGTTGCCGATCAGGTTGCCCTCGCGGATGGGCTCGGTGATCTCGCCGTCCTCGATCAGGTACGCCTCCTGCATGCCGAAGACGAAGTCGCCGGAGGCCGTGTTGACCTGGCCGCCACCGAGCTTGGCGACGTACACGCCGTGGTCGGTGCCGGCGATGACGTCGTCGTGGCTGGCCGTGCCGTTCTCGAGGAACGTGTTGGTCATGCGGACCATCGGCAGGTGCTTGTAGGACTGGCGGCGCCCGTTGCCCGACAGCGCTCGCCCCTCCTTGCGGCTGCGGAGGAAGTCCCACATGTAGTCGGTGAGGACGCCGTCCTGGATGAGCACGTTGCGCTGCCCGGGTGCACCCTCGTCGTCGATGGCCGACGCACCCCACTCCTCGGCGATGGTGCCGTCGTCCACCAGGGTCACGAGCGGGCTGGCGACGAGCTCGCCGACCCGGCCGGCGTACACCGACGCGCCCTTGTCGACGAGGTCCTTCTCGAGGCCGTGGCCGCAGGCCTCGTGGAACAGCACGCCACCCGACCCGGCGCCGATGACCACCGGCAGCTGGCCGGAGGGGGCCGGCCGGGCCCGCAGCTTCGTGACGGCCATCTGCGCGGCTTCGGCCGCGAACTCGTCGATGTCGATGCGGTCGAAGAGCTCCCAGCCGATGGTGAGACCGGTGGACTTGCGACCGGTCTGCATGCCGGTGTCACCGGTGGCGACGGCGCTCACCGAGAACAGCGTGCGGACCTGGTCGTCGCCGGTGAGCAGGCCGTCGCTGTTGGCGACGAGGATCCGGCGGCGGGAGCCGGCCACGGATGCCGTGACCTGGGAGATCTCCCGGGCGAAGGCCCGGGCGGCCTCGTCGGCCCGACGCAGGATGGCGACCTTGTCGGCCTTCGGCACGTCGTCGGGCAGCACGCTGACCGGGCTCGGGTTGGCGACGTCTCGACGGGTCAGGGCGATCTCGCGCACCCCGCCGCCGCCCTGGCGAGCCGCGGCGGAGGCGGCTTCGGCGGCCGTCAGCAGGCCGTGCTCGCTGAGGTCGGCCGTGTGGGCGAAGCCGGTGGTGTCGCCGACGACGACGCGGATCCCGGCGCCCCGATCGCGGCCGGAGCTGAGCTGCTCGACCCGGCCGTCGTCGAGGGTGGCGCTGCCGTTCTGCTTGTCCTCGACGAAGACCTCGGCGAACTCGCCGCCGGTCCGCAGGGCTCGCGCCAGCACACGCTCGAGCGTGGGTTCCTCGATCACTTCGTCCTCCGGGGGTCGCCGACGGGTGCCGGCCCGATGTGTCGCCGGCCGACCCGAAGCACGTAGCGTACCGACGTGCCCCTCCAGACCGGTCTCTGCGCCACGGTCGAGATCGTCGTCACCGACGACGACACCGCCATCGCCATCGGCTCCGGATCGGTCCCGGTCCTCGCCACCCCACGCCTCGTGGCGCTCTGCGAGCAGGCCGCCGTGGCCGCCATCGACGGCGAGCTGGCGGAGGGCTCCACCTCGGTCGGGATGCGGGTCCAGGTCGACCACCTGATGCCCACCGCCGTCGGCGCCCCGGTCACCGCCGAGGCCACCCTCGAGAAGGTCTCCGGTCGCCGCCTCACCTTCACCGTCTCGGCCTCGGACCACCGCGGCCTGATCGCGGCCGGCCGCGTCACGCGCGTCGTGGTCGACTACGACCGCTTCATGGAGAAGGCCAACTAGGGCTGGCAGCGACGGCGGAGCGCCGTCGCCGCTCAGAGACCGGCGAGGAAGTCGAGCATCACCGAACGCCAGGCGTCGGCGTTCTCGAACTGCGGCGAGTGGCCGGCATCGGCGATGACCTCGAGCCGGGCGCCCGGGACGGCCGCCGCCATCGCCTCGGACGGGCCGAGGAACGGGGTGTCCTGCTCGCCCACGATCACGAGCGTCGGCACCGAGACGTCGGCCAGGTGCTGGAGGCGGTCGACCTGGTCGATCATCTGGCCGATCATCGACGCGTACATGGCCGGTGAGCTGCCCAGGAACTTCTGGTCGCCGAGCTCGCGGTAGCCGGGGCGCTCCGCCAGGAGGCGCTCGTTGGCGGGCGTGCCGAGCGGGCCGTCGCCCTCCATGGCGTCGAGGGCCTCCTTCACCGCGGCCATGCCGCCGTCCCGGACGATCTGCGCGCCGAGCATCGCCATGTCGCGATCGATCTCGAGCGGGCCGTGGGTGGTGTCCATGAGGATGAGGCCGTCGAGCGCCTCGGGCCGCTTCGACGCCGCGACCTGGGCGATCATCCCGCCCATCGAGTGGCCGAGCAGCACCAGGCGCTCCCAGCCGAACGCATCGACCAGGGACCACATGTCGCCGGCGAAGTGCTCGAAGGAGTAGTCGGACTCGTCCTCGGGGTGCCAGGAGTCGCCGTGGCCCCGCAGATCGGGCGCGACGACCCACCAGCCGGCTTCGGCCAGCGCGTCGAGGTGGTCGGCGAAGTCCACCCGGCCACCGGTGAAGCCGTGGACGAGGAGCAGGCCGCGCCCACCCTCGCCGACCTCGTCGATCGCCAATCGCTCGCCGCCCCCGATGTCGATCACCCGCGTCGCCATCGGCACATGGTGGCCCACGTCCGCATGCGGTGACGATCACCAGCGCAGGACATCGGGCAGGTCGGCGACGTCGACTGCATCGTCGGGCGGCTCGATCGTCGTCCCGGCCGGCAGCGTGCGACGCCGGTGGACGACCGCACGCTCGATGCCGGCCACGGTCAGGTGGACCTCGTCGGCACCCACCACGTCGACCGCGAGCACCTCGTGGCCGGCGACGATCTGGCCGACCCGGATCCCGCCGGGGTCGGGCAGCGGCACCCGGGCCTCGGCCACGATCGCCGGCAGCTCGCCGCCGACCTCGTCGATCGCGTGCAGGTCGAAGTGGATCCACTCGGCATCGACGATCGTCTCGCGCACCGTCGGGTCGAGCCACCACCAGTGCTCGTCGTCGGTCATCACGTGGTGGGCGGCGAACCCGGCTGGCGTGTCGACCACCAGGCTGCGGGTGCCGGCGGCGTCGACGGTCCAGACGGTCTCGACCACGGCGTCACCGGACCCGTCGGGCAGCGGGCCGAAGTCGGCGACGAGGGTCACCTCGTAGGCGCCGTCGCCGACGCCCGAGGGTCCGGACTCGGCCGTCTCGGCGCCCGGATCGTCCGGATCGGCGCGGGCGGCCGGGTCCGCAGCAGGTGCGGGTGGTGGGGCCGGTTCGGGTGCGGCGATCCCGGCGCCGCACGACGCGAGCAGCAGGGCAGCGAGCACGAGGACCAGCCCTCGGGGCGAGCGGGCAGGTGGGTGGACGGGCACGGACGTGACCTCCCGGATCGACCGGTCCGGGGACCGGGATGCAACGGGTGGCGTGGGTCGACCACCGAACCGGCACCGATGGTAGCCGTCGTTCCGCCTGGGACGTTGTGAGGCGCAGCCGAGCAACTCCGAGAGACCCGAAGGGTTTCCGCGGGTCGTCCGCCCCTACCGCCGGGCCGTAGTCTGGCTCGCTGTGGGGACCGAGGCAGACGGGCACATGACCGCCGGCACGGTCGAATCCCACGACGACGCCGGGCCGTCCGACGCCGAGGTCGCCGGCCGGCGGCTGCGCTGGTGGCGCGAGTTCCTCTACCTCATCGTCTTCTACGCCGTGTACTCCTCGGTGCGGAACCTGTTCGGCTCGCAGGGCACGGGTGAGGACGTCGACGCAACGGTGGCCTTCGAGCACGCCCTCCAGATCATCGACCTGCAGCGCTCGATGGGGCTCTACTTCGAGTCCGAGCTGCAGCAGTGGTACCTGGGCCTGCCGGCGATGGGGTTCATCCGGCTCTGGAACATCTTCTACGGCACCGCCCACTTCATCGTCACCGCCGGGGCGCTCGTGTGGCTGTACCACAGCAACAAGGCGCGGTACCCGCTCTGGCGCAACACGCTGCTCGTCACCACGGCCGTGGCCATCGTCGGCTTCGCCAGCTACTCGCTGATGCCGCCACGCCTGCTCGACGATCCGGGGAAGTACGGCGCCTGTCGCCTCTACGCACCCGAGGCTGCCTTCGCCGCCGAGCCCGGCGAGAAGTCCGTCGAGGGCTGCGACCGCTACGGCTACGTCGACACGCTCGCCGTCCACGGAGGGTGGATCTCCTTCGACGACGAGAAGGCCGCCGGGCTCACCAACCAGTACGCCGCCATGCCGTCGATGCACGTGGGGTGGTCGGTGTGGTCGATGCTCGTCCTGGCCCCGATGGTGCGCCGGCGCTGGGCGCGCGCCCTGGTGTGGAGCTATCCCTTCCTCACCCTGTTCACCATCATGGTGACGGCGAACCACTACTGGATCGACGCCGTCGGCGGTCTCGCCGCCCTCGGGTTCGGCGCCGTCGTCGCCCGCTGGCTCACGACCTGGTACCAGGCCCGCCAGGCCCGGGGCGACCTGCCGATCACCACCGCGTAGGTCGGCCCGCCCGGGCCGGAGAATCAGGTCAAAGGGCTCATACCACGCACAGTGGTCGAAACCTTACGATGCGCAGCATGTCCATACGCATCCTCGTCGTCGATGACCACGCCCTCGTGCGCGTGGCGCTGTGCCGGGCGCTGGCTGCGGAACCCGACATCGAGGTCGTCGGCATGGCTGCCTCCATCGACGACGCGGTCGAGGTGCTGGCCTCGATGCAGCCCGACGTGGCGTTGGTCGACCTCAGCCTCGGTCGGGAGCGACCGGTCGAGCGCATGACCGAGCTGCAACAGGCCTCCCCCGCCACGCGGTTGCTGGTCGTCACCGCCTGGGCCACCGGACACGGCCTCGAGTCGGCGCTGGCCGCCGGGGCCCGAGGACTGCTGTCGAAGACCCAACCGCTCGACGAGCTCGTCGACGGGGTGCGCCAGGTCCACCGCGGCGAGGTGGTCATCTGCCCCGAGCTCGTGCCGACGCTGGTCCAGCGGGCCACGGCGCCCTCGGGCGCGGAGCTGGACGACCGGGAGTTCCGCGTGCTCGATCTCCTGGCCGAGGCCCACGCCACCGGCGAGATCGCCGCCCGGCTGTGCTTGAGCGAGCACACGGTGCGCAACCAGATCCAGTCCCTGATGATCAAGCTGGGCGCCCACACCCGCGTCGAAGCCGTCGCCGAGGCCCTGCGTCGTGGCCTGGTCCTCCCGATGGAGCCTGATCTGCTGCACACCGGCTGAAGCTCCCATCAATCGGGTTCCCCGCCTCGAGACGAAGGCCCTGCCCCGCGGCAGGGCCTTCGTCGCGCCATGCGTGGACGGTGGTCGGAGACGGCGAGCGGTGCTGATCCATCTGGACCACGTCGTTCGGCCCGAACGACGCACACCGGAAGGCACTGCTGCGTCTGCGGGACGGCGGTTCTGGCGCCGATCCCTGGTGCATGTCCGCACGATTCGTCCCTTTCATCGCTTTCACCCTGGTCCTGGGGGCCGCGATCCCGACGGCAGGATCGAGTGTGCTGGCGACACCAGCCAGCGCTCCGACCACTCCGGGCGGGGAGGACCCGGTGACGGGACCTGGGTCGGCGGCGCCGGGCGAGGTGGAGCGCGTCGTGGTCGGCGACATGGTGGTGGACTGGATCGGCGGCGCACCCGCCGACGCGGCGGTCCAGCTCGCATCGTCCGCCGTGCCGGTCGACCTCTCCGTCGCGCCTGACGACGAGCCGGACCACGACCACGACCACGACCACGACGGCGCGTACGAAGCCGCCTCCACGGATGGCCAGAACGGCGTCGCCGAGCACCACGCCGGAGCGAGCGGTGGCTACGCGCTGTTCTCCGCGACGGCGCGTTGGCTGCCGGGCGGGTACACCATCCGCCTGACCGGAGCCGACGGCCGCATCGAGCAGGTCCGTCACGAGCTCACCGAAGCCGCCCGCGGCGCGAGCGCGCTGGCCGGCGTGCCGATCAGGGTCGCAGCTGCCTTCGGCGGTCCCGTGGATCCGGGTCGAGGGGAGATCGCGGTCGTGCTCGGATCGGGTCCGTGTGGATCAGGGGCGATCGGCTGCGGGGGGCCGGCGCTGAGCCACACGGAGGTGATCTCGGGACGGGTGTGGATCCACCCGACGGCACTGGGCCTCTCGCCGGCCCATCGCGCCAACCTGGTCGCCCATGAGCTCGGCCACGCGTTCGGCCTGCAGCACTACGACGGCTCCTGGACCGACGGTCGTCAGGTGATGCACCCCGTCCTCGCCGGGACGACATCGTTCCGAGCCGGGGACGGCGCCGGTCTCCGCCGCCTCTCCGGCGCCGACGAACGGCCCGCCGGGACCGTGACCGCTCGCACGTATGCAGCCGGCCGGCTCCATGTCACCGGGACGGTCTCCAGCGGGTCACGGATCCGCCTCAGCGCAGGGTCGATCTCGGCCGACGTGGCGGTCAGCCGCGGGCAGTTCTCCGGTTCCCTCCCCCTGCCGGCGGGGCCGCACCGCGTCTGTGCGTCATCGCTCGATCCCGCGGTCGGCTTCCGTTCGGGGTTCGGCTGCGGATCCATCGAGGCGCCCGGGACACCGTTCGGCCACCTCGACCGCCTGCAGGGCTCCGCGGCCACCGTCAAGGTCCGGGGCTGGGCGCTCGATCCCCAGACCGCGGGACCGGTCCAGGTGCAGATCCGGCGCAACGGCGCGCTCGTGGCCACCGTCCGTGCCGATCGACACCGAGACGACCTCGGCGCCGCCGCCCACCACTACGGGACCGCGCACGGCTTCGATGCCGACATCATCCCCGAGCCCGGCCGGAACCGCGTCTGCGTCCGCATCCTCGGTGTCGGCGCCGGCGGGGACGCCAGCGCCGGTTGCCACGAGATCGATCACGCGGAGCCGGCGGCCGGCGGGCTGGACGCCGTCCCGGGTGGTGGTGATGGGTCGGCGGTTCCCGAGGTCCCGCTGGTGACGGTCCCACCGACGGTCGCCGCCGTCGTCGAACAGGTGCTGCCCGAGGCGGTCGGATCGCTCACGGCACCGCTGCCGTGAGCGAGGGTGCACGAGGCGCGCTGGCCGGTCGGTGAGGCCGCATCACCGCCCAGACGTGGGCAACTGGTCCTCGAGCGCCTGGAGCAGGGATGCGGTGTCACCCGGCTCCACGGCCCGGGTCGCCTGCGGGTACGCGTCGACCCTGGAGGTCAGGACGATGGTCGGGACCCCAGCGGTCCCGCTCGGCCAGGCGGCCGGACCCACCAGCGACTCGTCCAGGACGACGACGTCGATCGGTTCGGTCTCGAGGCTGTACGCGACGCCTTCGAGACCATCCATGCAGACCACCTGCGCACCGGCGCCGGCCAGGAGCCCGGCCAGCTCGACGCACCGCAGGGACGAGGCGCCGACCAGGACGCGACGCGCTCGCTGCCGGTCGTGCGCCTTCGGTCGCGCCTCACCTGCCACGACCGCCGGCAGCAGGACCGACATCGTGGTCCCGGCACCCGGGGCCGACGCCACGAGGGCCGCGCCGCGCGACTGGATGGCGAAGTCCTGCACGTTCGCGAGCCCCAACCCCGAGCCGGCCTCGGCCGCCTTGGTCGTGAAGAACGGATCGAAGATGCGCTCCACCATCGACGGGTCCATGCCGGCACCGTCGTCCACCACATCGATCACCCCGTAGCGACCGGGTTCGAGCCCCTGGTCGGCGCAGCGCGGATCCCGTGGGTCCAACACGACCTCGCCGACCCGGAGGGTGATCGTCGTCGCCCCCGCGTCACGCGCGTTGAAGACGAGGTCCAGGAGGGCCTGCCGGAGTCGGGACTCGTCAGCGAGCACCAGCAGCGACGAGACCTGCTCGGTCCCGTCGACGGCCAGGACGAGGTCGGCCCGCAAGGCCGGGCGGACGAGCTCGACGACGTCTGCCACGACCTCGACCGGGTCGACACGGCGGGGACGGAGCTCGTCATCGCGGCCCAGCGCCATGAAGCGCCGGGTCAGGATCGATGCCTTCTCCCCACCTCGGGCGATGGCGGAGAGGCTGTCCCGCACGGCGTCGTCGAGGTCGGGACGAGCCAGCAGCATGTCGGCGTGGCCCCGCATCACGAACAGCGCGTTCGCGAGGTCGTGCGCCAGGCCACCGGCGAGCAGCCCGATGGTCCGCATCTGCTGGCCGTGGTGGACCTGCTGCTGGAGCACGCGCGTGGCGGTCACGTCGATCATGGTGCCGAGCAGGCGGGCCGGCCGACCCGAGGCGTCGGGCACCGACTGCATGTGCTGGTCCAACGTGCGGACCTCACCGTCCCGGACGATGCGGTGCGTCACCTGATAGGGGCCGGGCTGGTCCAGCAGCCGCTGGGTCACGTGGTCCACGATCGCTCGATCGTCGGGGTGGACCAGCTCGTTGAAGCGATCGAGGCACTGGTCCTCGATCCCGAGGATCTCATACACCTGGGTCGACCAGTAGACGTCACCCGTCCGCAGATCGACCTCCCAGACCCCGAGGTTCCCCCACCGCTCGGCACGCTCCAGGGCGTCGCCCATCCCGGCCAGCTCCGCCCGCACCTGGGCCTCCGCGGTCACGTCCTCGACGATCACCGCCGAGCCGCTCGCCACGGGCAGCACCGTGCAGCGCAGGTGCGCCACCGACCCGCCGCGCTCGACGGTCCGCTGGACCACGCGGAGCCGCCCGCTGCGTCGACTCTGCTCCGCCTCGGCGACGATCGACTCCATCCGCCCGAACGGCTGATCGCGATCCAGCCACGACCCCTCGATGCCCGGACCGAACCACTCGTGGGCGCGTGGGTTCCCCCATGCGACCCGCAGATCTCCGTGCCGCGCCATGCCACCGGACCCACCCTCGAGGGCGACGCACGGCACGGGGAGCAGCGCCAGGGCCTCGGCTGCGAACCCGACGATGTCCATTGGCGCCTCCTGCGTGTGCCCGTCCGCCGAACGACGCAGAGCGCCCGGCGCAGTGCGCAGCGTACTGCCCGATCTGTCCGATTTCACGCGATTCCGCAGATGCGGCAGCCCTACTCGCCCGTCGCGAGCCAGGTGACCGGCGGGCCGTGGTACCCGGTGGTGGCGAGGAGCTCCTCGTCGCGGTCGCCGGTGCCGGGCCAGGACGACATGCGCACGTCGGCGACGTCGCCGGCCGGCTCCATGCGCAGCCAGTGGACGGGCGCGTCCGGGGTGGCCCGCTCGCCCGCCGCCTCGATGGCGGCTCGCAGCCGCAGGAACGAGTCGCGGGGCAGGTACTGCAGCACGATCGAGTGGTGCACCACCGTGGCGAGGCCCGGCGTGGGGTGAGCGAGCTGCTCCTCGATCCAGTCGGCCGCATCGGCGGCATCGACGGCGACCGGGTGCCGACGTGCGACCTCGATCGCCGCGTCCAGGCGGGCCCGCCGCTCCACCTGGTCCGGCCAGAGGAAGGACCGCAGGCGGACCGCACCGGCCTCGGTGGCGGGATCGATGGGTGCCTGATCGCAGCCGCGGCGCTCGGCCACCACGAGCTCGTCGGCCACCTCCGGCACCGCGCCGGTCCAGGGATCGTCGAAGACCAGCCCGTCGCCGGCACCCCAGCGGAGCTCGTCGGCCGCGCCGGCTCGGGCGCGGTAGCCGTAGCGGTCCCAGCCCAGCAGCAAGCCGGCGCTGGCACCCACCTCGAGCTGGCGCAGCGGCAGACCGGTGCGACGGGCGACGGCATGGAAGCCGCCGAAGAGCGACGTCGAACGGCCGACCTCGTTGGTCTGCACCCCGAGGTCCATCGAGCGCTCGATGCGGTCCCGGTGCGCCACCACGGTGGCGAGGAACGCGGGCACGGGGTCGCCCGCATCCGTGCCCCCAGCAGACGGGTAGTGCGCCGCCAGCTCCGGCGCCTCACCCGTGAGCACGAGGGCGTGCACCGCGGCGAGGAAGCGGAGCGGGATGGCGTCGGCCATGGCGTTGCCCGCCCACGGCCGCAGGACCTCGGCGCACACCCCGCCGGCGTGGACGTCGGCACCGATGGCATCGATGACGTCCGCGTACAGCGCGGACCCCGCCTGCGCGCATGCCGACCGCTGCAGGGCCAGCACCTCCACGAGGGGCAGGTCGCGACGGCGCTCGGCCACGGAGGCTCCTGGTCAGCCGATCCGCTTGACCGGGCAGACGAGCACCGAACCGCCCACACCCTTGAACGTGCGCCGGCGGGCGCGGCCGAAGCCGACGTTCGGGGGCGGGGTGCCGATGGCGGAGCGCACGTCGACCGTGGCCAGGATCTCGCCGCCCTTGGCCGAGTCGGCGACCCGGGCGGCCAGGTTCACGTCGTGGCCGATGACGTCGTCGCCGAGGAGCTCGACCTGCCCGTGGTGCAGGCCGACCCGGAGGCGCAGGCCGGTGTCGTTGGTCTCGCCGATCTCGAGCGCGGCCAGCACCGCGGCCTCGGGCGCGCCGAAGGTGATGAGCAGCCCGTCGCCGAGCTTCTTCACGACTCGGCCACCCCGACTGCGGATGACCGGGCCGACGGCCCGGTGGTGCCGCTCGAGAAGCTCGCGAGCGGCACGGTCGCCTTCGCGAGCGGTGAAGCTGGTGAAGCCCTCGAGGTCGGTGAAGGCGATGGTGGCCACCTGGCGGGCATCGCCGGTGCGGCTGTCGTCGGTGTCGACCGCGAGCAGCTGGATCGCGTTGAGGCCCATGTTGGCGATGAGCGAGGGCTCCTTCTCGATGGAGCGCTCGAGGAACCGCTGGACCACGTCGAGCGAGGTCGCCGTGCGGATCGGCCGCTGGGTCGGCTGCTCGAGCCACGCCCGGTCGATCAGCCCGACCTCGGCGGCGCCCCGGGCGAAGTCGGGGTGCTCGTTCAGGAGGTCGGCAGCCTGCTGCGTGAGACGTCGGCGGATGGAGTCGATCGCGGACTCGCCGCGGACCCGGGCACCTTCCAGCGACGGCATGGGCCGAATCTAGACGTACGCCGGTCGACGCCCACGTGGGCGATCCAGAGCGGGCACGGGTACCGTAGAGCCCTCTGAGGGCACCCCGACCGGGTCCCTTGCGACCCCGCCGGCGTGGCTCCCGCCTCATCGTCCACGCCCCCACGCCCCGCCCGGAGATTCCCCGCATGCTGCTCGATCGGATCAACAGCCCCGCCGACCTGCGAGGGCTCAGCGTCGAGCAGCTCGAGGCGCTGGCGGGCGAGATCCGGACCTTCATCGTCGATGCGGTCGACGCCGCCGGCAGCGGGCACCTCGGCTCCAACCTCGGCGCCGTCGAGCTCACCCTCGCCGTGCACCGGGTGTTCGAGTCCCCGAAGGACATCGTCCTGTGGGACACCGGGCACCAGGCCTACGTCCACAAGCTGGTCACCGGCCGGCGCGACCTGTTCCCCAGCCTGCGCAAGGAGGGCGGCCTCTCGGGCTACCCGTCGCGCAAGGAGTCCCCGCACGACTGGGTCGAGAACAGCCACGCCTCCACCATCGTCAGCTACGCCCACGGCCTGGCCACGGCGATGTCGCGCAACGAGATCACCGACCGGCGCATCGTGGCCATCATCGGCGACGGCTCCCTCACCGGCGGCATGGCCTACGAGGGCCTCAACAACCTGGGCCACGCCGGGTCCCGGGCCATCATCATCCTCAACGACAACGGCCGGTCCTACGCGCCGACCGTGAGCCGCCTCGGTCACAGCCTCGCCCGCCTGCGCCTCGACCCCCGCTACGTCCGCAGCCGGGCCAAGTTCGAGAAGCTGCTCCGCTCGGCGCCGCTGGTGGGCGAGCACCTCGAGCGTGGCTTCGAGGCCACCATGGCCGGTGTCCGCGACTACTTCGAGCCCCCGGCGTTCTTCGAGGACCTCGGCATCCGCTACACCGGCCCCTTCGACGGCCACGACATCGCCGGCCTCGAGTCCGCCCTGCACGACGCGGCCGAGTACGACGGCCCGATCGTGGTCCACGTCCTCACCCAGAAGGGCCGGGGCTACGGGCCGGCCGAGAACGACCCGATCAAGAACATGCACGACATGGGATCGGTCAAGCCGGGGACGTTCGGCGCGGCGTTCACCGACGCGCTGATCAAGGAGGCCGAATCACGTCCCGAGGTCGTGGCCATCACCGCAGCCATGCCCGACTCCACGGGGCTGCTGCCCTTCGGCGAGCGCTTCCCGGATCGCCTCATCGACGTCGGCATCGCCGAGCAGCACGCCGTGACCTCCGCAGCCGGCATGGCCATGGGCGGGCTGCGCCCGGTGTTCGCCGTCTACTCGACGTTCCTGTCCCGGGCGTTCGACCAGGTGAACCTCGACGTCGGGCTCCACGAGCAACCCGTCGTGTTCTGCCTCGACCGGGCCGGCATCACAGGTGACGACGGCGCCTCGCACCACGGCGTGCTCGACCTGGTGCTGTTCACCAAGATCCCGAACATGACGGTGCTGGCCCCGTCGACGTACCAGGAGATCGGCGTGATGCTCCACGACGCGCTCGACGTCGACGACGGCCCGGTCCTCATCCGCTGGCCCAAGGGTCCAGCTGCCCAGGTGGGCCCGGAGGAGGTCGGCTCCGGCCTGCGGGGCCGCAAGGTCCGCAGCGGGAGCGACGTCTGCATCCTCGCCGTCGGCACGATGCTCCACGCCGCCCTCGAAGCCGCCGACGCGCTGGCCGAGGAGGGCGTCGACGCCTCGGTGTGGGACGTCCGCTGCGTGAAGCCGGCCGACCGCGCCATGCTCGTCGACGCGGCCAGCCACCCCACGGTGGTCACCGTCGAGGACGGCTACCGCCACGGCGGCGCCGGATCCCTCCTGGCCGCCGGGATCCGCGAGTGCTGCGAGGAGCAGCTGGTGCCCCGCATCGAGATCCTCGGGGTCCCCACGCAGTACCTCGACCACGCGTCGGTCGCCTCGATCATGGCCCGCCTCGGCCTCGACGCCGACGGCATCCGCAGCTCGGTGCTGCGGGCGGTCCGGGCACCCAGCCCCCTGTAGGGAGCACGGCCCGGTCCCTGTGACCAGGGCGCCTCCGCTGGGGTCGGAGAACGAAGACGCCCCGGACAGGGAACACAACGTCGGAGGGAACCATGACGTTGCTGGGTGGGGAACGGCCCCGGGCGCGGTTCCTTGCGGTCGGATCCGAGAATTTCCCGCGACGTCGCCAGCCGACGCGACGAGGCCCGGACCGTGGTCCGGGCCTCTCCCCCTGGTCGCCCCCACTTGGAAGGTGACAACAAGCACAGCATTCCAGTCGAGCGCGCAGAATGCAAGAGAAGTGGCCCGGTTCCGCCGGCAGACCTCACGATCCGCTCAGTTACGGGCGGTTACAGGCCGACCCGCCGCAGCTCACTGGTAGTACGGGTTCTCGCCGGCGTCGTGGTCGGTGACGTCGATGACGTCGGTGATCTCGGGGATCGCGGCCGTGATCGAGGCGGCGATGCCCTCGCGCAGGGTCATGGCCGAAACGGCGCAGCCCTGGCAGCCACCCCCCATGAGGACGTACACCTTGTCGCCGTCGACGCCCTTGAGCTGAGCGAACCCACCGTGGGCCGCCAGGCTCGGGTTGATCTGCTGGTCGAGCAGCTGCTGGACCTTCTCGGCGGTGGAGCCCGAGAGGTCGAGGTCGACGCCGGCGAGGGGGTCGGGCCGGTTCGGGTTGCGCAGCACGAGGCCGCCCTGGCCGTCGGTGCCCGGCAGGTCGAGCGTGGCGCCCTGGAGCGAGTCCATGGAGTCGGCCGGCACCATCACGGCCAGCTCGCCCTGCTGGTACACGATGTCGGTCTCGGTCGCCTCGGCGACCGGCTCGAAGGTGAGGTCGTAGGTGTACTCCGGCCCGCGGATCCCGGTGACGGCGATGCGCAGCGCCAGGTCGGCCGGGTCGTCCTCGGCCGCCCGCAGCTCCAGGATCTTGGCGATCGCGGTGTCGGTGACGGAGAGGATCACCTCGTCCTCGACGGCGGGCGCGTCGCCGGCGGTGGTGGTCTCGGGTGCCTCGGACTCGGTCGTGGCCATGGGCCTACGCTACCGACGATCCATCCGAAGACCATGAGCCGGCCCGGCTCGGGGGCGTGACATGAGCGACGAGACCAGCACCGACGAGCCGGACCCGGTCCTCTACGAGGTGGCCGACCACGTCGCCACGATCACCCTCAACCGGCCCCACCGCCGCAACGCCATCTCCACCCGCATGCTCAGCATGCTGAGCGACGCCCTCACCGAGGCCGACCGCAGCGGCGACGTCCGGGCCATCGTGCTCACCGGCGCCGGCAAGGGGTTCTGCGCCGGCCTCGACATCAAGGACGCCATGTCGGGGTCCGGCATCGGCAGCGAGGGCTCGGGGGCGGCGGCGAACATGATGAACACCCGCGACCTGCCGACCTCGATCCTGTTCGAGATCGACACCCCCATCATCGCCGCGGTCAACGGCGCCGCCGCCGGCTACGGCCTCGACCTCGCCCTCGGCTGCGACATGCGCATCCTCGGCGAGACCTCACGGCTGCTGCCCGGGTTCGCCAAGCGCGGCGTCGTGCCCGAGTCCGGAGGCACCTGGTACCTGCCCCGCCTCGTCGGCATGGCCAAGGCCGCCGAGATCGGCTTCCTCGGCCGCGACCTCACCGCCCAGCAGTCCCTCGAGCTCGGGCTGG
>Ga0208490_100403_pt1:0-27500 | contig 28642 bp, 28 predicted proteins | sample SubbioAug_CSWold_FD_184818 | JGI IMG/M metagenome (GOLD analysis project Ga0208490, IMG submission 184818) | Serpentinite rock and fluid subsurface biosphere microbial communities from McLaughlin Reserve, California, USA - CR11Aug_CSWold (SPAdes) | ecosystem: Environmental > Terrestrial >...
ATTCTGAACAAGGCTAGAAATTCTGAATGTTGCAGAACAAGGCTAGAAATTAGCCTTGTTCTGCATACCCTTTTTTAAGGGGCTGTGAATAGTAACAATTGTTTCGTCCGTAAGGACAATGAATAATATATCATGTCATATCATATCATTTGTTTCAACAGCTATTTTTATCCATTAGACAAGTTTAATTTCTTTATTTTAGCCTTTTTCTTTTCTTTTCTCAAGCATACACAAGTTATAATAATAAAAGGACAGTTTCATCCAGAAAACTATCCTTTATTAAAAAAACAAACTGCTTTTTTTAAAAAAAATTTGCAGCTATTCTACCCGCGGCCTCAAGGTGGGAAACAAGATGACATCTCGAATAGATGCCGCATCTGTCAAAAGCATTACCAACCTGTCCACACCAATACCAAGTCCGCCTGTGGGAGGCATCCCATATTCCAGTGCTTGAATGAAGTCATCATCCATCATATGAGCTTCATCATCGCCTTTTTTTCGAGCCTCTACTTGCTTAAGGAACCTATCCTTCTGATCTATAGGATCATTAAGCTCGGAAAAAGCGTTGGCTAATTCCCGGCAAACAATAAATGCTTCAAAGCGATAGGTTAAATTGGGGTTATCTTTTTTCCGCTTGGCCAAAGGTGATATTTCAATAGGGTAATCCATGATAAAAGTAGGCTGCACCAGATTTTGTTCCACATATTCATCAAATACTTTGTTTAAGATTATTCCCTTAGTATCTTCTTTATCTACTTCAACCCGCAGCTGCTTGGCCAACTCTCTGGCACCGGTATCGTCAGTTTCGCTAAAGTCGACCTCCGCATATTTTTTTACTGCATCCAGCATGGTTATCCTAGTCCAGGGTGGGGTTAAATTTATTTCCTGTCCCTGATATGTTATCACCGTAGTGCCCAGTGTTTTCTCAGCAATATGAGCCACCATATCTTCTGTTAGCTTCATCATATCATGATAGTCAGCATAGGCTTGGTATAATTCTATCATAGTAAACTCAGGGTTATGCCGGGTTGAAATACCTTCGTTCCTAAAAATTCGGCCGATTTCGTAGACCCGCTCCATTCCGCCTACAATTAATCTCTTCAGGTGAAGCTCCAGGGCTATTCGCATATATAAATCTATATCCAAAGCATTGTGATGGGTGATAAATGGCCTGGCTGACGCTCCCCCTGCTATTGCATGCATGGAAGGTGTCTCCACTTCCAAAAAACCCCGGTCATCAAGAAAAAGGCGCATTTCCCTGATAATTTTACTTCTCAATATAAAAACATCCCTTACGTCAGGGTTAACTATCAAGTCAATGTACCGCTGACGGTAGCGGGTTTCCACGTCCTTTAAGCCGTGCCATTTTTCAGGCAAAGGCAGTAAAGATTTGGCCAGTAAAGTAAAACTGCTGACATTTACAGAAATTTCACCCTTTTGGGTTGTAAACACAAATCCCTCTAACCCAACTATATCACCGATATCGATTTTAGTGAACAAGTCATAACTTTCTTCCCCAAGCTTGTCCTGACGAACATATAGTTGAATCTTACCGGTAAAGCCCTGTAAATGGGCAAAGCCTGCCTTACCATGGCCCCTTTTGGCCATAATCCTGCCGGCAAGCGTTACAGTTTTATTTTCATACTTATCATAGTTATCCATTATTTCTTGAGCATTATGTTCAGGGACAAATTTTTCTCCATAAGGATCAATACCCTTGTCCTTAAGCTCTGCCAGCTTGTCTCGTCTCACCTGAAGCAGCTCATTTAAACCTTGCTCCAACCTTAAGTCCTCCTTTAACTACCTACACTATCTAGCAGGCCCTGGTATCTTTGCAGGCTATTGTTGTTCCTGTTTACCAAGGATGTCTAAAATTTCATATTTTAGGACCCCCACAGGTACTGCTACCTCTACCACCGATCCTGCTTTTTGACCTAGAATAGCTTTTCCCACTGGGGATTCATTGGAGATTTTGTGGTCTGACGGATCAGCCTCCACCGACCCCACTATTGTATAAGTAAGCTTATCGCCAAATTCCAGATCCATTAAGACCACGGTGGATCCTATTGACACTATATCAGTGCCTAGCTCTTCTTCACCGATTACTCTGGCATTTCTTAACTTCTTTTCCAGGGTTAAAATCCTGCCCTCAATAAATGCCTGTTCGTTTTTGGCATCTTCATACTCAGAGTTTTCACTAATGTCACCAAATCCGATAGCTTGCTTAATTCGCTCAGCAACTTCTCTCCTTTTCACTGACTTTAAAAACTCTAATTCATCTTCCATTTTCTTTAATCCAGTCAGTGTTAATAAGGTTTCTTTTTCAGCCATGTTCTCGCTCCCCTTTTTCTCCAGTCGTAAATCAATATATGATATTGGGCGACTAGATATTCTGTTCATAGTGCAGGGAAAAAATGGGCTTTAGTATCATAACAAGCACTGCAGCAGCAGTGCTTGTTATGCCCATTCCTAAACTCTTATTGGTAATTATATGAGCAAGTATACTTTTTGTCAAGGCTTATCACCTAAATATTTCTAAGTCATTACTACATTGGTAACTATTCAGTAGTCAGTAGCCAGTAGTTCTGAATAATACATTCTGAATCCTGAATCCTGACTTCTGAATTCTGACAATTGATAGCCTGCTGAATAGTTGCCTACATTGTGGATATGGGGTTGAGCCTTCTTAGTTTCTCCCCTGCCCGTTTTTTTATGCTGGTAATATGTTCATCGGAAACAGCCCGTTCAAAACTCCTAAAACCTGCGAGCTTAAACCCATGCTTGGCAGCTAGTCTGCTTATTTCCTCTACTTGATTTACTGTTAGTTCCCTCCCTAGGGTAAAGCTTTCAAAGCGTTTTTCCAAGGTTAATATCATTGTCTCGGCCATACAAGCATAGGAAGTTTTGGGGGGAAACCCAAAATCAAGGTTAAATTCCACATCACCAGGAACCTCTACAACTCCACCTTCAATCACCAGCACATCATCCCTCACTTCTGCCACCTGCTTTGAAACATCCCGGGGCCTGGCTACATCACAGATAATTGCTCCTGGCTTTATTTCATGGGGCTCAATTACTGCTTCTGCTGATCCGGTCACAGCAATGATAATATCTGATTGAGGCAATACTTTATTTAAATTGCTGGTGATATTTACCGCCAAACCATATTCATAGATTAGCTTTTTCGCCAAATTTTCTAGTTTCAAGTGATTACGAGCAACAAGATTCATATCCCGAACATCCCTGGCCAATAATTGAGCACACACTGCCCCAATGGCCCCAGTAGCGCCAACGATGGTTACTTTTGCTTTTTTTAAATCCATCCCCATAATTTTAGCTGCTTTTTTTACTCCTTCCACTGCCGTAGCAACAGTATAACTGTTGCCGGTGGTAACAGGAATTTTCAAGCTGTTGGCAATAGTAATTCCTGCATCACCCACTACAGAAGTCATGGCTCCCAGTCCTACGATCTTAGCCCCCATTTTTTCAGCCAGTTTTCCCGACTGAATAATTTTTTTAATAACCTGCTCAGTGGGCAGAGTAATCATTTGCTTAGCTGTTAGGGTACAGCCGATAAACCAACCCTCAACCTGGGAATACTTAGACTTAACCCCGGTAATATAGGATGCCTTCACCGGTGGCAATAAAGTCATAATTTTTTCTACCCATGGTTTAGGAAACTTACTGGCCAGACTATATTTGCGTGACATATCTTCCGTATCTAGGGGGTGAATAATAAAAGCAAATTTATCCATAATTCCTTAGCTCCTTTGTTCAGCAGTTGTTAATTTTATAGTTCCAGAATTCTAGGCTTTAGAGCCAGTTTGCTAATCATATCATCGTAATCTTGGACTGCTAGCTCTTCCATGGGCTTATTAATTAAGCTTACCAGTACACCTTCCATCACATTAGTACCAAAGGATCTTCCCTTCAACTCAGGTGTAGTAGTTATTAAGGTCTTAATACCGCTCATAGCCAACAATTCCACATCTTCAGCTGTAACCGTATTGGTAATAATGACTTTACCCTCCAAGCCCGGAGGTAAATGCCTTCTGATAAAGTGAAAATCTCCCGCAATAATGTCTGCTTCATGATAATAAGCAGCATACTTAGCAGTTTGACTTTCTTGCTTTTCCCCAGTAGGGTATAAATATTTAATGGGAATTCTACTGACAACGGGCATGATAACCTTTGCTACATTTTCTAAGAGCTTAATGGATTTAAGGGGTACCGGGATTCCCAACCCAAAAATCAAATCTCCAAAGACCACATCACTTTCCAGTTCCACCAGCGTCTCCGCCATTCCAAACCGATCTACCCCACTGACCAATAGTACCTTTTTCCCTTTAAAGCTGATAATCTTATTTTCATCAAGATATTTGATCACTCTTCGCTCCAATGTATTTTTTAAACCACTGCCATCTACAATGGGTGTAATTCTGGCTGCCCGGGCAATTCTCTCAGCATCTTTGAGAGTGTATCTCTTTTTGCCGGCATAAATATATAGGTCAATCCCCCCCATTCCAAATGCATCTACCTTGCCGTCCAGTTCTTTTATCAGCTGAATAGCCCGGGGAATATCACCGTTTGTCCCGATGCGTTGGATAAAGACTTGCTCTCCCAATAGCTCAATCTCAACCTGGTGATCTCTTTTACTAGAACCTAAGCTCACACTGATAATTTTTTTCAAAGGGCTCCTACCTCCTCAAACCTTTATCCCTGCTAAAATCTCCGCCAGCTGACTTATATCCACTGCTTTATCCTCTTCAATTGGTGATTCTCCAATTGCTATTCCCACCACCTGCTGATCGAAGATGGCTTCAAAGATTTTTATCCGCTGGTTACTGCCGATGATAATAACAGTTTCATAGGCTTTAACTTTAGCTAGGATCGAAACAACTTCATTCAATAGCTGAATTCCGCTTTTCGTTTTGACAAAATCCCATCGTTCTGCCTCGGTCATAATTATGTAAAATTCCACTCCGTATTTATTCAATAGCTCAATTAACTCAACTTTATTCAAAATAGGAAATCCAATCACAGCAATGGTGTTTCCCTTTCTGATTTCCCCCATTTTCTCCAATCGGGAAATGAAGGTCCGGTCAATTTTTAGCTTGGAAGCCACCTCCTGCTGGGAAAAGCCCTGCTCTCTTAAAGAAAAAACTTCCTCAATCACCCGGTCAATTTTTTGATAGCTAACTACTTTACCGGAAATTCTGGCGAATTTCAATGTTTCACCCTCTTCCAAATATTGTGCACAAAGTTGTGAACATCCATTCACATAAATCTTACCAAAATAACTCTATATATACAACCCTCTTTGCCAAAAACATTCTTAATTAACTTATTATTTCCATTAATCACCCATAAAAACTTGCATTCAGCTTTTTATGATGAATGCTATATAAAAAAAACAAGCAGATAGCCTGCTTGTTTTTTATCATTTTAAGCTTGCTAGATATTCTAGCAACAGTTCCTTAACTTGGTCTGACTTTTCTGTTTTATTTACTAAATCCCTGACTTTGCCTGCCCCTGGCAATCCCTTTACATACCAAGCAGTATGCTTGCGCATCTCCTTAACCCCAATAGACTCACCTTTATCACCTACCAACAGCTCCAGATGCTTTAAAGCCATCTCAATCTTCTCCCCAGATGCTGGTTCAAGTGAAACCTTTCCTGTGGCTAGCAACTCATTTGTCCGGCTGAAAATCCAGGGGTTGCCCATTGATCCCCGGCCAATCATTACAGCATCACAGCCGGTGTAATTTATTAGTTTCAGACCATCTTCCGGAGCCCACACATCACCGTTTCCTACAACGGGGATAGTCAACGCCTGTTTTACCTGAGCTATAATATCCCAGTCTGCTTGGCCACTGTAAAATTGCTGCCTGGTTCTGCCATGCACCGTCACCATTGCTGCTCCAGCCTGCTCCATTCGTTTGGCCACTTCTAAGACATTAACCTCATTTTCGTCCCAGCCTTTGCGCATCTTAACAGTTACGGGTACCCGTACCGCCTTAACCACCTTTTTCACAATAGCTTCTGCCAGAGCAGGGCTGCGCATCAAAGCGGACCCTTCCCCATTTTTAACAATTTTAGGGGCAGGACAACCCATATTGATATCTATCAGGCTGGCACCCTGCTCAACCACCATCTGGGCAGCCCTAGCCATTACCTCCGGCTCAGAGCCAAAAATTTGTACAGCAACGGGAGGCTTTTCCCCCACCAGGTTAACCAGGTGTAAGGTTTTTTTATTGCCATAGGTTAAGGCCTTGTCGCTGACCATTTCTGTAAATACCAGCTCACACCCCTGTTCCCTGACCAGTAAGCGATAGGATTTATCCGTCACCCCGGCCATGGGTGCATTAAAAACTTTAGTCTCTAGCCGGATTGAACCTATATCCACATTCTTCCCACCCTACCCGTTCTTTAGGTTTCGCTCGTAGATAAGCCGTAAACCCTCGATAGTTAACAACTGGTCCACCTGATCAATGGTTTCCGAGTCCTGGGCAATTAGTGGAGCCAAGCCACCGGTAGCCACTGTAAAAACTTTTCCGCCCAGTTCTTTTTTCATCCGGGTGACGATGCCGTCCACTTGACCGATATAACCGTAGATAATTCCAGCTTGCATACTAGCCACAGTGTTTTTACCAATAACAGTATCCGGCTTAATTAATTCAATCTTGGGCAGCTTGGCTGCCCTCTGAAACAAAGCCTCAGTGGATATGCCAATGCCCGGGGTAATCGCCCCACCTAAATACTCTCCTTTGGCTGAGATAGCACAAAAAGTGGTGGCAGTTCCAAAGTCCACAATGATGGTAGGTCCGCCGTACTTGTGCAAGGCAGCGATGGCATTGACAATTCGGTCGGCCCCTATCTCCTTTGGATTTTCGTATTTGATTGCTAAACCGGTTTTCACCCCTGGGCCCACCACCAAGGGGTCTAACTTAAAGTATTTTTGAGCCATTTGGGTTAAAGTGCCCATCATGGGTGGTACAACTGAGGAAATAATAATATTTTTAATTTCCTTAATTGATATTCCTTCAAAGTCGCATAAATGTTTTATTAAAATACCATATTGATCCGCAGTTTGATTTCTGTCTGTGGCAATTCGCCAGTCCACTAACAGCTTGTCCCCGTCATATACTCCTAATACGGTATTAGTATTCCCCACATCAAAGGCCAGTAACATGTGCATCGCTCCTATCAACTAACTATTGCTCCTATTTTACCAGAAGTGGGCCTACGGCACAACAAAGAAAAAAGCACCCATTGTGAGTGCCTTTGACTTCTAGTACTCTTCATTGGATGCCTGAATCATTTTATTTTCACTGACATCTAACAGTTCGCCACACACATCACATTGCATCACCTGATTGGTGGCAGCTACCATATTACCGCAATTAGGGCACTTGAAACTTCTTTCCGCGTTTTCCGGTTGGCCAATCTTCATACCTATCCACCCCTTAAATATTTTTAGAATTATAGTAACTATCCAGTAGTCAGGAGACAGTAGTCAGTAGTCAGAATGAAAAAATCAGCAAAAGCAATAAAATACTGCTTAATAAAAAAAAGAAAAAAGACAGACTTGCTCATGTTTGTAAATATTCTGACTCCTGAATTCTGAATACCTGACAATATATACTCCTGAATAGATACGAATTATGTTTATATTATTCCCCCATCTTAATAATTCCATTACTACCCTGAAAATACCCCCGGCAGAAATTTTAAGATTATGTGATAATAAATTAGCTGGCTAGCTCATTAACACGGCTGGCCATTGTTACCTGTTTCATTTGCCCATCCCGCCATTATTTCCATTAGGGATATCATTACCTAAATCATTACCTGTTTCAATAACTCCATTGTCGTTGCTAGGTACAATGTCCGCTGTCAAGATCAGGTTTTCCCCCGAGGTAACGATACCCGTTTCCTGTTCCACAGTTACTAATAATCTCTTAATCTTCCGGAAAACATCTCTGGGTACGACAACATTTAAAAAGTGGGTCTTATCCAGTCCTTTTCTTAATATACCTAGCTTCTGCACCCCATTATTTTCCCACCAGACTTGATATATCCCGTTGTTGTTAATTCCGCTTAAATTTACCGTTTCTATATCAGGAAGTCCGGTGGCGATTATCCTTATTTCATTTTTTTGGGGATTTAAATCTACCCGCCCCCCTGCACTGGGAATCAAACCCGTTGGTCTTAAGCTAACCCGCATAACCTCAACCCCTTTCAAATATGCTTTTTATTTATACCTTTCATTATATCTTATGCTGAAGATAACAAAAAATCCACTACGCTTTCGGTAGTGGACTCAAGCTTAATGTTCACGATTAATTAGTTCCCAGGGTGACTGAAAAAAGGTTCTGCCTATTTTGCTCCTTGATTCTGATCCCGTCCTATGGTCAGGTTGCCAGCCTCCAGCCTTTGGTATATCTTCAACCCCAGGCCGGCACCAATTGCCGCTTTAACTAAGTCAAAACCGATATAGGGGTAAAAGCCTACCTGCAATACCCTTACCACATCAAAGGCTGCTCCCACATAAAAGTTCAGGATCATATAAAGATAGGGCAAACCGACCCCATAAATCACCGCTAGCCCGGCCACCATGGCCAAAAGATAGGAACTTAGTTTTTCCCGGCCCAATTTCTCCAAAATCAGTCCAATCACAAAAGCTCCACCTATAAAACCAAATAAAAATCCAGCAGTAGGTTTCAATAAATAAGCGATCCCTCCATATGGTGCAGAGGCAAATACCGGTACACCCACCAGGCCTAACAGCACATACACCAGGATACTTAAAGCCCCCAGCTTAGCCCCCAGGAGGGCTCCTGCCAGCATAGCCACCAGCGGCATTAGACTAAATGGCACCACTGCTTCTCCTCCATACTTGGAAAACATTGCGGCCACCACACTTAAGGCGGCAAAAAAACTAACTAAGACCATTTCCCTTGTTGTAATTTTCATTGACCTCTCCCTTTCTCTTGCAAAATTATGTATAATTATATCATATTGTCAACTCGCGAAGTTGCGCAAGTTAACAATGCTGGCAAAATTAAACTCCTTAACTATCAAAGGAGTATATTACAATTAGCTCTTAAACCTAATGGAAACCTCACCTGAATAGACCCGGTGCAATTTCCCAAATTCATCTTCCACTAACAGGTTCCCATCTTCATCAATACCCCTAGCCACCCCTGGATACTGCCTGGTTACTTCTTTAACCATTACCGGCTTACCTATTGTAATATCCCATTCCTTCCATTCCTTCAATACGGGAGTAAAGCCGTTGCTTTCAAATACTCTATACCAATGTGCAAACTCCTTAAGTAAGCTTACTACCAGCTCTTGCCGGATAAACTGCCCTCGGGAAATAATAGCTAGGGATGTGGCAATTTCCTTAAGCTCTTGGTCAAAATCTTCCTCCTGTTGATTAACATTAAATCCAATTCCAATCACCACATAATCAATCAGGTCCAGCTCAGCCTTCATTTCCGTCAAAATGCCTGCTACTTTTTTACCATGGCAATATACATCGTTGGGCCACTTTAACTCAAGCTTTATTCCACTCACTTTCTCCACTGCCCTAATTACAGCTACTGCAGCCACAAAGGTTAGTCTTGGAGCTAACTGAGGTGAAAAGCTGGGCCTTAAAATCATGGACATCCAAATTCCTTTATTAGTGTCGGATGACCATACCCTTCCCCGACGACCTTTTCCTGCCAGCTGGCGCTCTGCCAATACCACTGTTCCATGGAAAGCACCCCGATCCGCTTCTTCTTTGGCCAGGTTATTAGTGGAGCCTACTGCTTCCCGGTAGATAATATTACTGCCAAAAGAACCCTTGTCCACCTGACTCTTTATCTCTAAAGGGTAGAGAAGATCGGGGCTATCTACCAGTACATAACCCACTTTTGATTTGGAAATAACTCGGTGACCCTCCACCCTAAGTGAGGAAATATGTTTCCAGACAGCAGTTCTGCTCACACCTAACTGCCGGCTAATTTCTTCTCCTGATATGGGACCGTCTTGGCTCTTGCGCAGCATTTGCAGTACTTGATCTTTCATCAGTTCCTCCTGGTGAGCAGCATCTTCAGATATTATACTTTCCACCAATAATATTGTCAACATTTTCTGCGTCTTAGTTAACAATCAACAAAAGCATCTTTATTTAACTTCCCCGTGCTTTTCGCCCTTGGCAATCTCAGTTATTTCGTTTTCATGATCTACAAACACCAGCGTAGGTTCATAAGACCGGGCAGTTTCCTCGTTCATCATGGTATAGGAAATGATAATCACAACATCCCCTGGCTGCACCAGCCTAGCAGCAGCTCCGTTTAAGCAAATTACTTTTGAGCCCCGCTCCCCAGGAATAACATATGTTTCAAATCTGGCTCCGTTATTATTGTTAACTACATGCACCTTTTCATTAGGCCAGATATTGGCCACATCCATTAAATCCTGATCAATGGTAATACTGCCTACATAATTTAGATTTGCTTCGGTAACTGTAGCCCGGTGAATTTTTGATTTCAACATGGTTCTAAACATTTACTGGCACCTCCACCTCAATATTATCGATTAGTCTGGTTTTCCCAAACCTCACTGCCAGGGCAATTAGCACTTGACCTGTTAGTGTTTCCTCCTGAGACTGCAGATTTAACCCATCCCTAATTTCAATGTAATCTATTTCTGCCAATGGAGCACTATTGATGGTCTCCTGGATTAGCTGATAGATCTTTTCCTTATTCCTTTCACCTGCCATAATCAGATCCTTCGCTTTAATCAAGGAGCGATTGAGCACGACAGCCTGTTTTCTTGCCTCCGTAGACAGGTACACGTTCCGGGAACTCATGGCCAGCCCGTCTTCCTCCCTAACAATTGGCACACGTACAATTTCAATTGGCATATTCAGATCCGCTGCCATCCGCTCAATCACCGTTACCTGCTGGGCATCTTTTTGCCCAAAATAGGCTTCCTTCGGCTGAACAATATTGAATAATTTGTTCACTACTGTTGTTACTCCTTTAAAATGACCCGGCCTGGAAGCCCCACACATTACCTCAGTAATAGTTTCTGCATTGACAAATGTTGCATACCCGGAAGGGTACATGTCCTTTACTGTTGGAGCAAAAATTATATCCACCTTTACCGACTCAGCTAATTGCACATCCCTGGTCAAATCCCGGGGGTATTCTTCATAGTCTTCTCCCACGCCAAACTGAAGGGGGTTCACAAAAATGCTGACCACTAGAATATCACAGTTTTTCCCAGCTTCCTTCATCAATGTTAAATGTCCTTGATGCAGATAACCCATAGTAGGTACAAAATTAATTTTCTTCCCTGCATTTTTGGCTTCATTAGAAAATTCCTGCATTTCCTTTACTGAATGAATAATTCTCATTTTATTTGGGTCCCCCCAGCAGATTATTGATTAAATATTGTTGCTGTTCATTGGTTATATTGCCTTTGTTAAGAGCCATATCTCCCGTAAATTTAGCTAGTGCCCGGTAAAGCTCACTATAATCAAAATTTATTTTGTCCAGTTTAGCCAAGTGGGCCTCCACCGTAGCCCAGTCGCCCCGGGCTATGGGTCCCGTCAGGGCTTGAGTCGGTCCTAATTCTTTAATATTAGCCAGTGTCCCTTGTAACAAGGGCCAGAGAGCCTCCTGGCCTATTTTTTCATCAAAACCAGCCGCAACCATCAGATCTACTGCCATTTTTACCAGCGTTGTCAAAAAATTAGAAGCGACACAGGCAGCAGCATGGTATAATCTCTTCTGCTCAGGTTGAATGGTCATTATGTTAGCACTAAAGCTATTAACAAGCTTGGTCACAAGTTCTACCCCGCCTTGATCTCCTTCCACCGTATACCAGCAGTCTCTTAAGGCTTGGGCTGCATCAATTTTTCCAGTTACCGACTGAAGGGGGTGCAGGGATACTGTTTGCCATCCTTGAGCAGCCAATGGAGCCAATACATGGCTGGTCAGCAGCCCACTGCAGTGAACAACAGTTTTTGGCCTTTTTTTCTCACTTGAGTTGTTTCCTCTATCTTCAATGGCCCCATTGGCCAGCTTAGCGGCAATTTCACCAATTGCTTTATCACTTGTCAGGATAAAGATTATATCACTTTTATCCACTAGCTGTGGGATGGATAAGAGTTGTAATTTTTCCGCATCGGCCAATACATGGGCATTAGTTTTAGTCCTATTATAGATACCCACTATTTCCAAGGCTTCAGTAGATCTTGAATCGACCCGGAACAACAATTGCACCAGACCGGTGGCTAGTCTGCCGGCACCTACAATGCCTATCTTCACACGCCACACCTCACTTCCAGTAAATGGCTTAATATAAGTAAAAAGCCTTCCGTCACCGGAAGGCAAAGATTTACAACAGAAAGTTGAATCGTCGTCTCGGTCCAGTGGCTCCAAGCGATACATTATATTTTATGTGTTAAATAGTTAAATAAGCTGTAATAAAATGTCAATTCCTAATTTTCTGTAAAAATAATTTAAGTATAGCTCCCTCAGGATGCTATCTCAATGCAATTATATCACTTTTTCTACACCTAAACAACCCTTTTCCTCAGAAAGATTGTATAAAATTTCCTTTCCCTCCTCCCCTGAGGGAAAGGAAAAATCAGGCGCAATTTCTAAAAGGGGTATCAACACAAAACCCCTTTTTTTCATTTCCCGATGGGGAATAGTTAGATCTTCTTCGTCAATCATCTCCTGATCATAGGTCAAAATATCAATATCAACAGTTCTTGGACCCCATCTTATATTTCTATCCCTACCCAACTGTTGCTCAATTTCGTTAATTTCCTTCAGTAGTTCCCTAGGTTTCAGGCCTGTTTCCACTTCAATTACCGTATTTAAAAATAGGTCCTGTTCCAGGTAACCCACCGGGTTGGTCTGATAAAAGGAAGCTGTTTTAATAAGTTTGATCTGCCGGTGTTGTGCTATTAAGTTAATGGCTTTAGTCAGATATTCCTTTTTGTCTCCCTTGTTGCTGCCTAGACTTAAGAATGCTTTAACCATTATTCTTCTCGTCTCCTCACAATTTCTACAGCAACTTTGTCAAAAATTCCCGGTAAGGGAGCTTCAGGTTTATTAACTCTCACTAAGCACCAGTTTACTTTATTATATGACAAAATCCCCTTGGCAATTCTCTCAGCACAGGCTTCTATTAGATCAAATTGTTCCTGCTCCATCACTTTTTTGATGTCTTGGTAAATCAAGGCATAGTTAATAGTCTGCTCCAAGTCATCCTGTTCGCCTGCTTCCTTTAATTCACAGCCTATTTCTAAATCTACATAGAATTTTTGCCCAAGCTTCTTTTCTTCAGGAAGGATACCATGGTAACCATAAAATTCCATTTTGTTCATGATTATTTTATCCTGACTTATATAATGATTCATCTGCACATCACCTACTCACTAAATCATTTTGGTTATTTTCCTCAACTATCTCCTGACCATGGCATCGGTCATCTTGACCACCCGCACAATTTCCTTCACATCATGCACCCGAACTAAATCTACTCCTTTAGTTATGCCATAGGCCACAGTTGCTCCTGTTCCCTCCACCCGTTGATCCAATGGCAGGTTCAGAGTATTGCCAATCATGGACTTGCGGGAGGTTCCCAAAAGAATAGGTTTGCCCAAACTCTTAAACTCCTCCAACCTATGCATTACTTCCAAGTTTTGCTCGTAGTTTTTGCCAAAACCAATTCCCGGGTCTACTATAATGTGGTCAGCCACCACACCTGCTTCAGTGCAAATCTGGATGCTTTCTCTTAATGTTCGGAAAATATCCCCCATTAAATCCCCATACTCGGTCCCGTTTTGATTATGCATTACCACAATTGGAACCTGGTACTCCGCCGCCGCTTTAGCAACTTCAGATTCAAGCCTTGCTCCCCAGACGTCATTGATGATATGGACACCCTCAGCCAGCACCCTTCTGGCCACCTCCGCCTTATAGGTGTCAACGGAAATAGGCACCTTAACTTCTTTCATCAGTGCCTTAACTATGGGCAATATTCGCTCCAGCTCCTCCTCCAGATTCAGGGGAGTGGAACTGGGTCTGGTGGATTCTGCGCCCACATCAATGATATCTGCTCCATCTGCCTCCATTTGGCAGGCATGCTCTACAGCCCGGTCAAGGTTATAAAATTTACCTCCATCAGTAAAAGAATCGGGAGTAAAGTTTAAAATTCCCATAACCAAAGTACGCTTGCCCAGCTGGAGTTCTTTGTCTCCGCACCGGAGCGTTCTATCCTTAGTGTAGTTTTCCAGATTAGCAATCACTTCTTTTATTTCTTTGGCCACCTGGGGCAGACCAAAGTGCTGCATCTTAAGCTTGATACATAACCTGTGCAGTTGTTTTTCCGTAGCCATTAAAATAATGTCGGCAGTAGGTACAGAAAGATCAACCACTCCTTTAGCCACTGCTGCCTCCCCACCTTTGGAGAGAATTTCTTGTTTAAGAATACTTGCCGCCTTGGTAGAAATATTTTGCAGTTTCATTATCCGGAGTAATCCCTTGCCCGCCATTATATTGGCTCCCTGGTAATCGGCTCCAATTTCTTTGATTTCCTTGACAGCTTCCTCCCAGCTATTAAAACTAATTACTCTAATATTGGCCTTATTCAAATGCTCCACCTCCAATCAATAGATAATGTTTCCATATTTTTTCAGCATCTTCTCTACTTTGTAGCAGCCTTCTTTCCTATGGCATAGTACACATCCTCTGGCTAAGTTATCCGCCCGGCTCATCACTTTCCCTAGATAGCTTCCCTGTTCCTTTGTTCCCCTATGCTCCCTAATAGCTGCCACAATCAAATATATTTCTTTTTCCAGAAATTCTGCCTCTTCTAAAATAGGGACCGCCAGCTTCCCACTCATCAGGGCATGGTCTTCCCCAGTCTCATATTCCAGCCAGCGGGCGATATCGTGAAGGAGTCCAGCAGCATAAACCAACTCCTTCACCAACCTTTTTGCCTTCTCATGCCAATGATCCAAGGCTCCAATTTGGGAAACAGCTACTGCTTTTCCCTCAGCAAGCAACTCCTCAAGGCCCATTTTCCGGCAAACCTCCATCAGGCTAGGTTCCTCAAGCACCAAAATGTAGCTAATCCGACAAACTGCCAGAAAATGGTCTTGGTCATGTCGGCAATACTGCCTGTTCTGCTCGTACTCATTGATCAGAGCAATATATTGCTGGTAGCTTTTATTTGTGATAATAGCTTTAATCCTTCCCATTGCTCCAACTCCATTTGCAAACTTCACCGTCTTTATAGTGAAAAACCCCCAGGAGTTCCTCCCAGGGGTTACTATTCTTTAGAACAATCCTGTGATTGTGCCGTTTTCATCAATGTCAATCTTATTGGCAGCAGGTACTTTTGGCAGACCAGGCATGGTCATAATGGCACCGGTAATAGCCACCAGGAATCCGGCTCCAGCGGACAGGCGAACCTCCCGAACTGTAACGGTAAAGTTAGTAGGTCTACCCATCTTAGTCATATCGTCGGAGAAGGAATACTGGGTCTTGGCCATACAAACCGGCAGTTTGCCAAAGCCTTGCTCAACAAATTTAGCGATTTGCTTTTCTGCCTCCGCAGCAAAATTAACTCCGTCAGCACCATAAATTTCCTGGGCAATCTTGGTCATCTTTTGTTGGGGAGTAGTGTCCAGTTCATACAATAATTTAAAGTTAGCTGGCTTTGTTTCCACAGTCTTAACCACTTTATGAGCTAAATCTTCTCCACCGGCACCACCCTTGGTGAACACTTCCGACAGGGAAACCTCTACCCCTAATTCACCACAACGCTTCTCAACAAATGCGATCTCAGCTTCAGAGTCAGCAGGGAATCTGTTAATTGCTACAACTGCGGGCAAGCCAAATTTATTTATATTCTCAACATGCTTTTCCAGGTTGGCAAAACCTTTAGCCAGAGCGTCAACATTCTCAGCAGCCAGGTCCGTCTTTGGAACGCCACCATGCATCTTAAGAGCACGGATAGTAGCAACAATTACTACTGCGTCCGGCTCAAGTCCGGCGTATCTGCACTTTAAGTTCAAGAATTTTTCTGCTCCCAGATCAGCTCCGAAACCGGCTTCAGTAACAGTATAGTCACCAAGCTTTAGGGCAAGCTGGGTAGCCATGACAGTGTTACAGCCGTGGGCTATATTAGCAAAAGGTCCCCCGTGTACAAAAGCTGGAGTATTTTCCAGAGTTTGCACTAGATTAGGTTTGATTGCATCCTTCATTAATAGAGCCATTGAACCTTCTGCCTTCAAGTCAGCAGCTGTTACCGGCTTATTGTCATATGTATAAGCCACAACCATCTTGGCAAATCTTGCTTTCAGGTCCTGCAGGTCAGAGGCTAAGCACAGAATAGCCATTACTTCTGAGGCCACAGTGATATCAAAACCAGACTGTCTAGGCACTCCGTCAGCTTTGCCACCTAAGCCAATTATTACGTTTCGCAGAGCTCTCTCGTTTAAGTCTAGCACCCGGCGCAACACAACCTGCCTAGGATCGATATTCAGGTCGTTCCCTTGATGCAGGTGATTGTCTAAAAGAGCAGCTAGCAGGTTGTGAGCTGTGGTGATAGCGTGGAAGTCTCCTGTAAAGTGGAGGTTAATATCTTCCATGGGAACTACCTGGGAATAACCACCCCCGGCTGCTCCACCCTTTACACCAAAGCTTGGCCCTAAGGAAGGCTCTCTTAAAGCAATAACACATTTCTTGCCAATTCTGTTTAGAGCTTGTCCTAAACCTACAGTAGTAGTAGTTTTACCTTCTCCTGCAGGGGTTGGGCTAATGGCAGTCACCAAAATCAGCTTGCCATCGGGTTTGTTTTTTAAGCGATCCCAAGTTTTTAAAGAAATCTTGGCCTTATACTTGCCGAATAACTCCACTTCATCTTCTGGGATTTCCAACTGGGAAGCAATCTCCAGAATTGGTTTCATGGTTGCTTCCTGAGCAATTTGAATATCTGTCTTCATTGTTTTACCACTCCTTCTACCAAATAAATATATTTTTTTCAAAGGACACTAGTCCTGTGAAAGCAGGTTTAATGAATTAACTCACAACCCTTATTTTATACACAACAAAGAAATATTCTACTCAAATTGGCAAACTCCTGCCAATTTAAAAAAAATTTATTGGGATACACAGTATTATTATCCCTATTTTTCTTGGGCAATAGCATCTAATTTAAACGCTTTAGCTTTTTTCATGACCAGGCTCACAGCTCGATCTAGAGCATCCCCAGTTTTGGCGCTAATGCCCAACGCTACTTGCCCCTGATCAGAATCAATTGTAATTCGAAGAAGATTTTGTAGCTTTCTGTCATCTACCAACTCCTTTTTGATTATATAGCCATACCTAGGATTATCAGTATTGAGCAATATTTTCTTGTTATAAGTTGCTCTTAAAAAGTCAAGAATTACCTTAGGAGTTGAGTCGTGCAAATTGCTTGATCCACAGAGACAAAAGATAGGGATTTGTTTTGTTAATATCTTTTTCTTCATTTCCCGGTATAGCGTTGGACTAATTGTATCCCGGCCATCGTGAATAAAACTATAAACGGCAACATTGGTCTTCCCAGCTATCATTTCACTCAGTTTTCCTTGATTTTCTTCAGTCCTGTCCCCATGAAAAGAAATCCAAACCCAACTGTTTTCTCCGGGTGCAATTTCATGAATGCTTTCCGCAACTATTAGGGACAGGTCCCTTTCAGGGATAGCAGCAGTGACAAACTCTCCCTCGCTGTTCTCTATAGTCACCTGGGGAAAGCCTGCTAGTTTCTTTCGCAATCCAATCTTGACTTCTAGACCAAAACTTCCATCAATCCACCAGCTAGTTTTGATTTTCAAGGTAACCCAACTCCACCACTTTTAGTTTTCACTACTATTAGGATATTATGTGACAAGCGCTTTTTTTAGTCCATGTTTTATTATTTCAAGTTAGCAAAATACCTTCTTGCTGCAGCGCAGCTTTAAGTTGTAATAACTTTTGATCATCATCAATCTCAATTGTATGCAAGTGGATTCCATTAGTCAAATCAGACAAGGGCTTGGCATCACTGGCTGCTAATTTGGCTGCAAATTTCTCCACATCCTTCAAAGATTTAATCATTAATAAACCCTGCAGTTCCCCGTAAAGGGGATGTTCCACAATCACATCCAAGATACTGGCCCCATACTCCACCATTATTTCTAACTCCCGATAGAGGTTATGCTGATCATGCCGGCAAGCAATTACCGCTCTTTTCCTTTTGATAATATTATCCGCCAGTAGGTACCCCTGGGGTGTGGCCAGGATACTAATACCCTTGGCTCGCAACAGGGCCACATCATGCACAATAACCTGCCGGCTTACCCCCAAGCTCATGGACAGTTCTCCGCCGGTAATCGGTTCCTCACTGGATACCAGCATAGACAACAGCTTTTCCCGTCTCATATCTGACATTAGCTACTTTATTCCCCTTTCTTCCCCTTTCTTACCTTGGCACCGTTCCATAAACTTCTCCCCATCAATCAAATATCGCTGGTGAATACCGCTGCCTATTTTATCTACCTCATCAAAGGCTTCTACTTCAAAGGCCAGTTTTCTTCCATTGATGTTAATAAGGGTAGCGGTGGCCCTAACTTTCATGCCTAAGGGAGTGGCTGCCAAGTGCAATACCTCCAGTCCGGTCCCCACCGAATCTGTTCCTGCCGGCAATCTATTCTCTAAGGCATTTACTGCTGCTCCTTCCATCAGAGCTATCATGCTGGGGGTAGCGTATACCTCCAGGCTGCCGCTGCCCATCGTTACGGCAGTTTTATCTTTGGTGACTAAATCTTCTTGATGCCCGGATATTCCTATTTTTAGTTCCTCCACCATAAACCCATCCCCTTTCTAGTAAAATAGTAACGCTATTCAGTATGAGGGTAATAATTTAAGCTATAATAACCTTATATTTCCACAATCTCAGGAAATAATCCTTCCAGCATTATATAATTAGTGGCAAGTAGTGGCAAGTAGGGACGGTTCTTGCATGCCCCCTGCACCCTCCTGTGCAGGAAGTAACAGCATAGCAGCAGCTAAATTTATCGCCAATAGATGTACACTGACAGTAGGAGAAGGGTGCGCGTGATTATGAAGATATGCTTGATGCCTTAATCACCATGATAATAATAAGTTCAAAAGGGGTTGTTGCAAATTGGACTGATTAGTTCGCTGTGTAGCAACTCGCTAGCAAGCAAGAACCGTCCCCGCTTGCCGTCTAAAATTAAAGAATACACCTGAGCAACAGGTGTATTCTTTCAGCAATTAGTTAACTTTATTCGTAAATTAATGCCACTTCCGGCTTGTTGTAATCCACCAGCTCTTCTGGTTTAAAGAAAATGCCGATTTCCCTTTCGGCGCTGGCTGCTGAATCAGAGCCGTGAATTACATTTCGGCCTATTTCCATGGCATAGGTGGCTCTGATGGATCCAGGGCTGGCTTCGGCAGGATTAGTAGCCCCCATCATATCCCGAGCAATTTTCACCACATTTTTTCCTTCCAGCACCATGGCTGCAACAGGACCTGAGGTAATATAATCCACCAGTGGACTAAAAAAAGGTCGTTCCTTGTGCTCGCCATAATGGTTTTCTGCAGTTTCCCGGCTAATCTGCATTAGCTTTAAGCCAACTACCTTAATTCCCTTCTTTTCAAACCGGGCCAATATTTCTCCCACCAGGCCCCTCTTTACTCCATCGGGTTTAATCATAATATAAGTTCTTTCCATGTATTTTTCTACCTCCTGTTTTGGGTAAAAGTGATGCGCACCGTGTTATCACCGGAGTCGTCACCCTCTTCTTGATGGTTGCTACTATTGTCTGCTTCATTTTCCTCGCCTTCCGCAGGACCAAACACTTGTCCATTGGCATCTTTTTCTGGTTCGTAAGAGTCAACCTTTCTCTTAGCCTCTATAGCTGCCTCAGGACCATCCATCAGCTCAATAAATGCATATGCCTCAAGAGTCTCTTGCTCCATTAGGGTGTTAGCCACCAGATGGAGCTTGTCAATGTTCTTCTCTAGGATTTGCTTAGCCTTGCTATAATTATTATCCATTATCTTCCTAGCTTCTTTGTCAATGGAAAAGGCTACTGCCTCACTGTAGTTCCTATCCCTGGAAATATCCTTGCCCAGGAACACCTGCTCCTGCTTCTTGCCAAAGGTTAAAGGGCCTAGCTCATCTGACATCCCGAACTCAGTAATCATCCGCCTTACCAGACTGGTAGCTCGCTCCAAATCGTTTTGGGCCCCGGTGCTAATTTCCTTCAACACTAAATCTTCAGCTACCCGCCCGCCTAACAGCATGACAACCTGATCCATCAACTGGGATCTGGTCATATAGTTCCTGTCTTCCCTGGGTAATAAAAGGGTATAGCCCCCTGCCTTGCCCCTGGGAATAATAGAAACCTTATGCACCGGATCAGTATGAGGCAGCAGATGACCAACAACGGCATGACCCGCCTCATGGTATGAAACTAGCTTTTTCTCAAAATCACTAATCACTCTGGATTTTTTCTCCGGACCGGCAATTACTCTTTCAATGGAGTCTTCCAGCTCTGCCATGGTCACAGCCTTTTTATTTCTCCTAGCTGTCAACAGGGCTGCTTCGTTTATCAGGTTGGCCAAGTCAGCTCCGGTAAAGCCAGGAGTCCTCCTAGCAAGCACCCCCAGGTCAAGCCTGTCGGCCATCTTCTTACCCCTAACGTGAACCTTTAAGATTTCCTTTCTGCCTTCCACATCGGGATGGGGAACTACTATCTGCCGGTCAAACCGCCCCGGTCTCAACAGGGCCGGATCTAAAATATCCGGCCTGTTGGTAGCTGCAATCATTATTATTCCTTCATTAGTAGCAAAACCATCCATTTCCACCAACAGCTGGTTTAAGGTTTGCTCCCGCTCGTCATGTCCGCCGCCTAATCCAGCGCCCCGCTGTCGGCCCACCGCATCAATCTCATCGATAAAAACAATGCAAGGGGCACTTTTCTTTGCTTGCTCAAACAAATCCCGTACTCGAGAGGCGCCCACACCTACAAACATCTCCACAAAGTCAGAGCCACTGATGCTGAAAAAAGGTACGCCGGCTTCCCCGGCTACGGCCCGGGCTAGTAACGTTTTTCCTGTGCCAGGAGGGCCAAATAAAAGCACTCCTTTAGGAATACTGGCTCCCAGATCATTAAACTTTTTCGGGTGTTTTAAAAACTCCACTACTTCTTCCAGTTCTTCCTTTACCTCATCGACTCCCGCCACATCTTTAAAGGTAACCTTTTTCTTCTCTTCAGTATGCAGCTTGGCCCGGCTTTTACCGAATTGCATCACCCGACTCCCGCCACCCTGACTTTGCTGCATCAAGAAGAAGAACAACCCAACTAACAATAATATTGGCAGGAATGACGATAAAAGACCCATCCACCAGGGAGGTGGTTTTACTGCTTCCTGTTTGATGCTAATATTCTTCTCCCTAAGCAGCTGGTACATGTTTGTACCGTCTTCTTTGGGAGCTTCCAAGGCAAAGTGGATATCGTTAGTAGTCAAACCGTTTATTTGATAGACAAGGTTATCGGTTACTATGTTCACCGACTTGACTCGGCCTCGTTCTACTTCAGAAAAAAACTGGTCGTACTCCCACACTTCTACCTCCTGTTCAGTAGGAGCATTAAAGCGGAAAATAGAAATTGCAATTAGCACAATTAATATGTATATAGCTAAATTCTTTAAGACTCTATTCAAAAAGATTATCCTCCTCTCAGTTTCCCACATTTCTCATAGATTCCATTTTACCATAGAATAATTGCCTTTTCAAATATATATGTCCAAAGTCTACTACTATTCCCTTAATTAGCCTTAGAAAACTTTCACACTTCCACTGTTATTATCACTAATTGGCTAGTGTCACTGTCTGTCAGGTAATTTCCTGCCGCCCGCAAGCCAACCACCCAAATTATCTCATCTTCACCGGTTACCAACAAAGGTATTTTATCCCTTTTCTCCCTGGGTATTTTGGCGTCAATAAAAAAATCCTTCAGTTTTTTAGTTTCACCCTTCATCCCCACAGGTTGAAACCTATCTCCCGGTTTTCTTTTCCTGAGAAAAAGGGTCCTGCCTTTTAGTTTGGTCAAGTCCAGTCTAATTTCCCAATGTGAACACCCCGGTTGCTCTCGGTAATGCTGAGAAGTGGGGTCCTCCAATTTCGCTTTGAAAACAATATTTGACCAGGGGATAATCGTTTCTCCTGGAATAACCAAGGGTACCGGAGCATAGTCCTCCGATTCTCCCTCCTTCTTAAAAGTTATTTTCCTCTTCAGGTTCACAATTAATTGTTCATATTCCTTTTGAAAGATTAGTCCGCCGGGCAACTCCGCTTTATTGCCCGTGTTTCCCCTCAGCATGGCCAACACCCGTTCCACATGGTCGAATCCGATATCTCCACCTGATCCATCGTTTTTAATCTCCCGGCAGATCAATCGGACAACCCTCCTTCTAATGGCCAGGTCTTCTTGATCCAGTTTGTCCAAATTGACAACCATCTTCCCAGTATCCCTATTGGCAATACAATCCACAAGGGCCGCCTGGGCCAATTGGTCCAGGAATTTATCTTCCTCCGCCAGGATTGCAGCAGTTTTCCCAAGGCCCGCAATAATCGCCGGGTTATAGTTTTCAATCAAAACCGGCAGTAACTCCAACCTAACCCTATTTCTTAAATAAACAGGCTTGGCGTTGGAGGGGTCAAATCGGTAAGCTAGCCGGTGTTTTGCCGCATATGCTTCAATTTCTGCTCGACTTACCTCTAGTAAAGGTCTGATAATATTTCCCCGTCTAACGGGAATCCCCTTTAACCCGGAAGTGGCTCCACCCCTAAGCAGGTTAATCAGCACTGTTTCCGCTTGGTCATTAGCATTTTGACCTACGGCAATTGCGGTTCCATCATAGCTCTCCCTTACTCTTTCTAAAAAATTGTATCTAATAGTCCGAGCAGCTTCTTGGGGAGATTGCTTTGTTCTATTGATATACTCAGGTACACTTATTTCTTCACACACACCGGGCAAACCATACTTTTGGCTTATAGCTTCTACAAATAAGGCATCCTCCCTAGCTTCTTGACCGCGAAAGCCATGATTTAAGTGGGCTACCACCATGTCCAAGCTATAATTTTCCCTTAGAGACATTAAAACATGCAACAACACCACCGAATCGATGCCCCCTGAAACTGCCACTATCACTCGGTTATTGCTGCTAAAAAGATTGTTTTTTTCTATTGTTCCAATTACTTTTTCCAGCATAACTAAGCTCCTTGCCAGTTTCATTACCACTTATTCTTTATTAGTGGCATTGTTTCCTGCCACTGCCGTTAAATTTATATAACTTCATTTCTCTCAGCAGGAGTTTGACATTATCAAATTCCCCCGCCAATCCTGACCAGATAATATTCTTCCAGCCATCACCCCAACACAAGCCTGCCAATTCCTTCTTTAGGGCAACAGGGCCTTCCTCCGGTCTCATGCCCAACCTTCCGCTTCCCAGAATGACCAACAACATACATAAAGAAAAAATATCATAGCTAGGGTCAGCTACTCTGTTTTCCATCCTCCAGGAGGCTCTATCAAAAAGAGGGGTGTATTCTTCAACAATTTGGCCTTGTTTAGTTACTCCTCCAAAGTCAACAAGCTTTAGTCCCATTCCTTTTTCATAAATAAGATTGGCCGGTTTCAAATCACCCAGGATTAATTTTTGCTCGTGAAGGCAATCAAGGATTCTGCCCAGGCTGATACCTATTTCCATCAATTCATCCTCATCCATCAACTCACCGGTCTCCGACAACTTACTTAATACCTGCCCTTCAAAATATTCAAGGGCGATGAACCGGTACAAATTATCCTTACCGGTCCAGTCATCGCTATCAATTATGCCGGGAATGGCATTCAACTTTTTTATTCTTTGGTTCCGGGCTAACATGGATAGCAGGCGATACTCCTTAGTGATGCTAAGGGGATGACGGGAAAGCTTGATAGCCAACTGGTGCCCATGGGAGGACTTAGCCAAGAATACCTGTCCAAAACTTCCCTCGCCAATCTTTTCAATTAATTGATATGTATTGTTATTCCAAGAACCTTTAATCACAGTGCCCACAGCTAAGTCCATGTCCAAACCTCCTTCTACTACCTATTTTTGCCATCATCTCTCCCCCTTATGCAGGAGAACAAAAGCACTTCGTGCCTTTCGGCTTAATACAACCCCCCTGTCTAGGAAATATTATCCACATTAAGAAACTTTATTTTTTCCTAGACAGTGAAGAAAGTAAAAACTGCCTGGTAAAGGCAGTTTTTTTAATGCAGCCGCGAATCTATTCTACCTACTAATACAGTCATGTCGTCCCTCTTGTTATCCGCCGCCAGAATCCTGGCCTGAAATAAAATCTGGTCGGCAATTTCCTGGGGGTCATCGGTACTTAATTTAACCAGCAAATCCTGCACCCACTTTTCCTTATTTAACAATTTCGGCTCTGCTTCCAGCACCCCATCGCTGACTATTACAATTATATCTCCTACCTGCAATTGCTCGGTAATAGTGACACTTTCCACCTTATTTAATATCCCAATGGGCAGACTGCTGGCCTGGATTACACCAACCTTTGAACCTCTTTTCAAAAAACTAGGTACTGCACCAATTTTTGTGTGTTCCAGTATGCCCGAATATAAATCAATGATTGCCATATCAAGAGTGGCAAAGCTTTCCTCCTGACTGCGCAGTATTAAAATGGAGTTGATGGTTTTTACTGCTGTTTCCCGGTCAAATCCCGACTCCAGCAAGTGTTCAAGTAAAGCAATAGTTGTATTGCTCTCAAGCTTTGCTTTTTGACCAGTACCCATTCCGTCGCTTAATATTACTCCAAACTTACCCTCTGACAAAGGCAGCAGGGAAAAACTGTCCCCTGATACGGGACTCCCTGTTTTCGTAGTATAAGCCTTGCCAACTGCAACTTTATACTGCAGGGCCGGCTTAAGCTTGTACTTGCAATTTCCCTTGCCAGACTGGTAGTCACATTGCAGCTTTTGCACTTTCATATGTTTGCCAAAGAGTTCCACCCCGGTGATTGCCACTATCTCTGTACAATCAAACCTGCCGTTGCAATTAGTCTGTGTTACCCTGACTTCCATGCCTTCGTCACCCATACTACCAACTTTTATTTCCTTTACCGGTATGCCTTTTCCTCTGACGTTATATAAAAACTTATCTTCCCACCAGTTTGGTTCCCGGTGATCTTGCTCCACCTTCTCCACCAGGTTCTCCATTATTTCCGAAAGCCCCTTCAACTGCAGGGGTACCAGCTTGCTGTTATCCCAGATTTTTTGCTGCCAATAATTATTAACTTGCCAGGTATCATAGCTGCAACATAGGGCCATTACAAACTCCTTATTTTGACTGCAGCGACTGTGAAAGTTGCTTGGTAGGTGATGCACCGTCAATGGCAGCTCCTTTTTAAGGTGTTCTACCATCGCCATGATTACTCCCACAGTTTCTCTACCTTCTATTGTCCAGCATTTTTTGTATCCGGAACACTCCCGGCACAGTTTATTTTTTACATTCTCAACAACCAGGTCAGTCCCCGCATTTTCACGCCCTTCTTGCATTGTTTCTTCAAAGGTGCGGGCAATTTCTTTAAAAATTTGGCTTAACTCCTTCACCTTTTGACTCACTGCGCCCCCAGTTTCTTTTTTTTCATCCCGCTGTCCATTGACGACAGGTCTAAGCTCCACTGCCATTTTCCCTGGCAGCTCCTGCACCACCCCTATGGGCAGTAGTAACAGAACTAACCCCGCCAGTACTGTCTCCCCCAAATAGTGGACCACTGTTAACTGATCCGCCAAGTAAACGGTAAAAATTAAATTGCCCAACAAAAAACCAACTAAAACTCCCGGCTTATGAAACTGCCTAAAAACCCCGGCCAGCACACCAGAAAAGGCTAAAATACCGGCAAAGGCAGGAGTCATCACACTGCCCCCCCCCGGTATCACCCCAACCATGGAGCCAATAATGGCCCCTGCCCCCGGTCCATAAATTAATGCTCCTGCTAAAATTGCCAGCTTACTGACAATTGCCCGCAGGGACAACTCCCAAAGGGTTAAGTCCCCCAGGCCGATAACTAAGCCTAAACAGATCACCAGTAAGCAGGCCATTTCTTCGGGAGCCAGCTTGTCCCAGGTAAAACCCTTGTTGGCCATATTGGTAAAGGTATATACCAATAGCACCGTTATTCCAGCTGCCAGCAAACTTTCCACCAGCGCCACAACCCAATAATAAACACCTGGGTCTAAGATAAGATATCCCCCTGCTTTAACCACAAAGTTAACGACAAAAACGGCAGCAGGCAAGACTAGCCAGTGGCCTTTCACCGCTGCATCATTTAATTGCAACCCAACTGCCAAGATAACTAATGCTGCCAGGGTCAAATATAGTGGCGCCCCTGTAACCACAGTTGTTGTTCCCAAAGCTACTGCCAGCAGCACCGGCAGAATATTTCCCCTTACCATGGCCACTGCTCCTAAAAAAGCAATACCAAAGGGCATTAACTCCCCTAGTATTTGTGCTCTTGCCAAAAGCAGTCCCATTCCCAGCACCAGCAACCCTTTATTTCTACTGGCAAGGTTCACAATTTTTTCCAAGTATTGTCCAGGCTCAAATAAACTACCAAGTCCCTTCTTATCATGTCCCCTCTCAGTAATCAATCCCTTGCGGTGGTATGGATAGATATCAGTTTTTTCCCACATGTTCCCACCCCTGCTTGTCCTTTTAGGAATAATTATACACTGCCACGTTATAATATTTTGTCATAATCAGGGAGGAAAAGCCTAGTTATTTACGACATTATTCACCATTCAGGAAATAAAAAACAAAAACAAAAGGCCTAACCGTTAATCGGTTAAGCCTTTGTTATAAAAAACAGCCACGCTCTGGATTAAGTCATTGCCTATCTGATCCTGATATTTGCGATATACCGGTACAAACCATTGCCTCAATTCACTCCGCTACTCCTCAGTCAAAAAAAGTATGTTTTCCTCCTGTCCTTCCTCCTGGAGTTTCACTAACATATCTATTTTTTTTCGTCAGCAGTGCTATCCATCCCCTCGGGAATATAACAAGCTTTGAGCTTTTGCCAACTTTTTTACTTCAGTCTTATCTCTGATAGTGGACACTGCCCCGATAATTTTTCCTTTGTCCCTAATGGGTAGCCATTAATTATTCGTTCCTGATTGTAAACAGCCACCATTACATCTTTCCTAACAGTTTTTTCATAAACATTGATTTTTCCCCTAGTCTAATTGGGTGTATCGTATGTCTCAACTTAATATATCCAGCAAAGGCAAGTTCCCTAAATCTTAGTTGATGTATCAGTTAGTTCGTCGAATTTAATCAATATCCTCTAGCCGCCAATTT
>Ga0208490_100404_pt1 | contig 28526 bp, 22 predicted proteins | sample SubbioAug_CSWold_FD_184818 | JGI IMG/M metagenome (GOLD analysis project Ga0208490, IMG submission 184818) | Serpentinite rock and fluid subsurface biosphere microbial communities from McLaughlin Reserve, California, USA - CR11Aug_CSWold (SPAdes) | ecosystem: Environmental > Terrestrial > Deep...
CCGCCTGCCGATACATCTCGAAGGCCCGCGCTTCGTCGACCTCGGAGCCCAGCCCCTCCGAGAGCATCCCCGCGCAGTTGAACACCGCGTCGATCTCGCCCTTTTCCGCCGCGCCGCAGATCAGCTCGTTCGCGGTCGCGTAATCCTGCAGCACGCGTTCGCCGCGAAAATGCATCAGGCCGAGCCGGTTCATCGCCTTGGCGCTGCCGGCGTCGGCGGCTGCGAGGTAGAGCACCCGCGCATTCTCGAAATCCGCCTCGACGCCGATCCCGAGTTCGGCCATCCGGGCGAGATAGAAGCCCGCATCCGCCTCTCCCGCCTCGAACGCCGCCCCAAAGCCCGCGATCGCATCGTCGAACCGCCGCTCTTCGAGCGCCGCGAGGCCATCCTCCAGGGGGGCGGCATGCAGTGGCAAAGCGGTGCCGGCGAGAGCAGCGGCGAGGATGAGAAACTTCAACGAAGACGCGTAACGCATTGTCATCAATCCTAGAAAAGCTTGAACGAGAGCATGAGGGAAACGTCGGGACGACCGCCGGGCCTCGCCCCGCGATCATGCAGGGGGTAGGCGACGTTGAGATCGAGATTTGTGCGGCCATGGGCGTAGCGCACGCCGAACCCACCGCCCGCCCGCTCGATGCGGCGATCGCTCGCCAGATCGTGGCCGATGCCGAAATCGACGAAGGCGTAGGGTTTAGTCGCGCCCAGCACATCGGCGAGGAACGCCAGATCCTCCCGGCTCTCCCCGAGCAGCGCAGCAACGGGAAGCTCGGCGACGAAGTCGTTGCGCAGCACGATCCCGCGATCGGCCTTGGCAAGGCTGCTCGAAAAGCCGCGCACGCTGGCGGAGGAGCCGAGCGTCAGCTGGTCGTCCGAATAGAGCGGCGTCGGCGACCACTGGCTGGACAGTTCGGAGCGGAAGAGGCCGACGCCCGAGAAGCCGTGGGCGTAAGCTGCAAAACCGTCGAGCTTCCAGAACTGCGCACGGGGCGCGGTCGCGGCGATGGGGCTCGCGTCGCGGGTCGCCTCGAACCAGGTCAGCCCGCGACTGACGCCGCCGCCGTAGGAGAACTGGCTGCGCTCGCCGAGCGTCCAGGTCTGGCTGAGGCCAATCCGCGCGACGGTCAGGCGTTGCGGGGTGAGGCGCAGATCGTTGATGTGGCGCTCGCTGCCGCGCCAGGTCAGGCTGCCGTCGAGGCGGGTCTGATGGCGCTTGTCCCGCGACAGAAGGTAGCTCAGGCGCGCGGCGATCGTACCGCTTTGCGAGAAGAGGCCTGCGAACGGTGTGATCTGCTGGTAGGATTCCGAATAGCTTCCGTCGATGGAGAATGTGGCGCGGCGGATGGGAAGCGTCACGCCCATCGAGATCTCATTGGAGTTCACGCCGCTGGCGAACGAGCTGCGCCAGCTGTCGTTGATCCCGATGAGGTTGTCCTTCGCCACATCGACACGAATGCGCTCCGCAATCGTGGTGCCGGAACCCGACAACGCTGCCGCATTGCGCTCGTAGCCCACGAGGACGCGAAACCCGTCCACCGGCTGGTTTTCGATATGCACCGTCGATGTCGCAGGCTCCGCACCCGGCTCGAGCCGCACGCCGGCGCGGCCCGAAGGCACGGCGTTGATGCGCTCGACGCCGCGCTGGAGATGCTCGACATCGAGAATATCACCCTCCCCGATCTCGAAGCCGAGCCAGCGCTTGACGCCGGGATGCGCGCCCGCATTGATCAGCTGGAAGCGGTCGAGGGGATCGTCGAGGGTCTGGAACAAGGCTGACAGATTGCCCGACAGCGCCCACGGCCCCTCGGACGATGCGACCCGCTCCCATGACTTCGAGAGACGCTCGCGCAAGGGCAGCGCCGCCTCGCCGTGATCCTCGGTATAGACGATACGGTCGATCCTGCCGGGGATGACCTCGATGGCGAGTGCGCGGGTCGCCCGGATATCCTGCTCGGGCAGGTAGCCCTGCGTGGTGATCAGCCCGATCTCGGCATGCGCCTCGTTGATCGCAGCAACCAGCGCGCGGGCGACATTGTTGCCGAGGCATTGCGCGGCGAGCGGCGCGACGCGGCGCTCGATCTCGGCGGCATCGATCAGCGTGACGCCGGTAATGCGGATCTCGTCGACGGGAAAGCACGGCTCGCCTTCCGCGCCTTCGATTACGCCGGTATCTGCGTGCGTCTGGACGACGATCGGCTCGGGCTCCACCGCAGCGACGGCAGACGCCGCTCCGAGGCCGAGGCCGGCGAACGCCAGCGGCAATGCGAGCAAGCACAGCAGCATCCTCATCTCAGGAACCTCTGAAACAAGCCGATGCGCTGCACCGCGACGCCGCCCTGCGGCACGTTCGGCACGACCAGCCGGATGCCGGAGCGGGCGACGACGTCGATCGTGCCGGAGAACTCGCCGCCGAAGGCGAGTGCGGGGCTATCGCTGTCGATCAGCAGCGAACCGCTCGGCGCGAATATCGTGCCGCCGAACGGATCGAGCGCGCGGATCGCCTTGCGGCCGGCGAACAGGTTGCGCAGGCCTCCGGGCGGGCTCGAAATACCTGGAAGGAACGCGGCGCGGGTGACGATGGAGCGGCCGGAGATCTCGATGTTGCCGAGCGCGAGAATCTGGCCGGCATCGTTCAGGAAGGATTGCGCCGTCGTGATCGACAGGCCGATCGCCGAGTTGATGTTGCCGCCGAACATCCGGATCTGCGCGAGGCCCCGGCTCACGCAGACGATGTGGCAATCCTTGCGATATGACATCGCGCCGATGGGCGTGCCGCGGTTGACGAAGCTGCCCGTCGTGATGAACATCGGGCCGTCGAGGCTGTCGATCTCGCCCGTATTGACGATCGCGCCCGCATTGATCGCAACAGATGCACCCGCGATGAAGGCCTGCTCGCCGGGAATGCGCGGCGCGCCGTAATCGCGCGTTTCGACGAGAGTGCGCTTGCGGCCGAAGAGGAACGACAGCCATGTCCGCGGTCCGCGAACGACTGTCGTCACGGTCTCGCCGCCATTCGCCCCGACGACGAAATCCGTGGTGTTCCGTAGCGTCCCGCCGACCGTGAGATCGACCCGGGCATTCGAGAGCAGCCGGCCGTTGCGGTTGCCGAGATCACCACCGGCGCGCAGGACGAGATCGCCCTCCGATGCGAAGACGATGGCGAGGCGACCGGCATTCTCGCTCAGCAGAGTGATGTCGCCCGATGCGATGAGCGTCGCGCCGCCCTGCGAATCCGGGTCCGAACCACTGCGCCGCACGCCGGTGACCGTGCCGGTGATGTCGATGTTTCCCGCATCCGCGAGCAGCGTCACACCACCGGACAGCGCCTCGAGGCGGCCCACCCGCTCCGGCTCGTTGAGGATCGCGACGCTGCGGGCGCGAAGCTTCACGTTCTGCTCGGCGCGGATCTGGCCACCTGCGACGCCGACGCGACCCTGCGCATCGATGGAAAACTCGCCGATCGAGGCAAAACCGTTCCCGGAAAACGAGACGCCCGCCCCCGCGGCCGAAACCGTCATGCTGACGCGGCTCGCCGTCAGCCCGCCGCGCGGGGTCACATCGACGAGGATCTGCTCGGAAGAGGCCGCGAGGTTCGTGCGCTGCGCGTAGGGCGAGATCGTCGAGCCGGGAATGACGTTCGAATCGAGCGTGAGCTCGGCGTTGCCCGCCGTGATCGCAATATCCGCAAACGGGCTGTTGTTCTCGTTGACGACGGCCCCATCGATGCGCAGCCTGCCCGCCGCGAGCTGGAGAGTGGACATCGCTCCAGCCAGCCCCGCGCCACTGATGTCGATATCCGCCGCACCCGTCCCCACGACGACATTCGTCGTGCCCCCCATGGCCTCCAGCCGGGCCGTCCCCGCCGACAGCACGACGCCGCCGGTGTTGATGAAGCGACCGCCGTCGATGCTGATCCCGTTGGGATTGGCGAGGATGAAATGCGCCCGCTGTCCGAGCACCTCGACGGGACCGTTGATGAAGCTGCGATTGGCGGAGGTGACCTCGTTGAGGATCGTCCGCGCGCCGATCAGGCGATTGTCGAGATCGACCCCGGCCAACGGAACGGAGAAGCTCTGATACGTGTTGCGGCTGATGCCGCCTGCGCCGACCGGGGCAATGTCCACGAGAAAGCGCCCGCCCCCGTCGACGACGACGGACGTCGCCGTGCCCCCATCGGGCGTGACTTGCGCCTGCGCGATGCCGGTGCTCGCGATCGTGAGCGCGAGGGCGAGAGCTGACGGCAGCCGCATCATGAGCGCTCACCAAGCGCGGCGAAGGCCCGCGTGAAACCGATCAACGAGACGTCGATCTCGACGGGGTTGTCCTTCGCCGTCCAGACCCGAAAGCGCGCCGTCGTCCCGGCCCGGAAGTCCGCCAGCACACTGCCCTCGAGGGGGAAGCCCGCATGGCAGCCGGCCGGGTCGCAGGTCTCGTACAGAAGCTGATAGGACCTGCGCTGATCGACCCGCAGCTCGATCCCCGGTGCGAGGTAGCCGCGCAACGGCACCGAGACGATCCCGACATAGGGTCCGCTCGAATCGCTTCGCACCGCAGTCAGGAGAAAAACCGTCTCGCCGCCGCCCTCGACCGCGAGACGCTGGCTGATCCGGCACCCGCCCGTCGGTTGGCAGAACAACTCCCAATCACCGAATTGCTCGACAGCAGACGCCAAAACCCGTGCCTCGCCGGCACACGCCGGGGCGAGGAGCGCGAGGATCGGCAGCACCAGAAATGCGGCGACGCGTATGGCGAGAGGCTTCATTTCGAGAACCTGGTCAGATCAAAACTGCGCATAACGGATGCGAGAATAATCACCTTCTAGGTGCAAGTTTCTTCGTTTGCAATTATTAATTTTATGATTGTGAGCTACGCGTGATCAGCCTTGGGCGCGAAGAGCACGGCCCGCTTCTATACAACCAAAAATAGTCAAACAACATTAGAATTTCGGAGAGCGCACAGTCGCGCTTCCCAGCGCGTGAACTTCCCTCGCCCGAGCGAGTTGATGCCGTGGTTGATGAAGTGCCGGCAAGCGATGCCGGGAATCAGGCCGCGGTCCGGAGGCCGCGCAAAAAGGAGCTGGGAAGAATGACGATCATCTGGACCATTATCATCGGTTTCATCGCGGGCGTGATCGCGAAACTCGTGACGCGCGGGGACAACAACCCTTCCGGGTTCATCCTGACGACATTGCTCGGGATCGTGGGAGCCTTCGTCGCGACGTTTCTCGGACAGGCGATCGGCTGGTATGGTCCGGACGAGGGCGCGGGCTTGATCGGCGCGATCGTGGGCGCGGTGATCGTCCTGTCTATCTGGGGAATGATCCAGAACCGCCGCAGCGCCTGAGCTTTCAGGACAGAGAAGGGACTCGGCTCAGTAGCCGAGTTCCGTGATCTGCTCGTCGGTGGAGCGCTTCATGCCATCCTCGTCGCTGAGCGCGGCCTTTGCCGGGCAATGCCCGTTGTAGCCCGTCCAGGCGAGATACGCGCCACCGGCGAGCGCCACGATGTTGAGGAGCGGATTCGGCCGGGGCTTCGCGCCCGCCGCGGCGATCCCGAGGCCCATCGCCATGTAAATGGCGCGCTCGGTGTTGCTGAGATTGCGCGGCCCGTCGAAGATATCATCCAGCATGTGAAGCTCCTGTCGCATAAGAGAGCCGGGGAACGGCATCGCTCCCCGGCTCCATGCAAACGCGAGGTTTACTGGATGGTTCCGCCATCACCCGGCGCGCCACCCGGAAGGGTGCCGGGAGCGGTCCCGGGCGCCGCCGGCGCTGCACCGGTAGCGCCACCAGGCGTCGCGCCCGTTCCCGGTACGGCCGGTACGGTCGTCCCCGGCAGGCCTGGCGTGTCGGTCGGGCTGGCCCCCGGCACGTCGGCGCCCGGAAGATCGCCGGTCGGCGGCTGCGGAGCGATCGTGCCCGTGGCGGCGGGCTCGGGAACGGCGCCGGTCGTGACGCCATCCGTGCGGACGTCGTCGGCGCGCATCACGATGATCGATTTGTCGTCATCGAGGTCGCCCACCGCGAATTCGGCCTGATCGACGATCTGGACGTTGCTGAAGCCCGCATCCTCGAAACGCTCGCGAATATCCGCTTCGCTGACCTCGATCTCGCCATTCGCGCCGAGATCGCGCGGACTGACCAGCATGAACACGGTCTGCCCATCTTCGGTCTGCGCCCGCATCAGCGTACCGGTGAAATCGCGGCGCTCTTCAATGCCGGCATCGCCCATCTTCTCCTTGACGCGATCCATGTCTACAGCGCCCATCTGGGCATATGCAGGCGCGACCATGGCAAGACTAAGGGCGGCGGCGGAAATAAAAGTTGTACGTATCATGTCGTCTCCTCGTGTTGTTGACGTTGGCTATACAACACTGGGAGAAACGGCACGTTCCAGCTTGACGTTTAATTCCATTTATTTGCCATTTTTCCGGCAGAACTCCACAATAGCTTCTTCTGGTACCAAACCTATACGCTCTTCAACGTCCTCGGTATCTCACGCACATTGAGCACGCCATCCCCCGGCATCTCCCAACCTCCGCCGTCCCCGCGAAAGCCGATCGTGCCGCGATGGTTGTAGAGGTAGAGCCAGGGCGGATCGCTCTGGAGAACGCGGTAGCATACGCGATAGAGCGCCTCGCGCCGGGCGTCGTCGACCGTGCGCCGCGCTTCGTCGAGCAGCCGCTCGATCTCGGGATTATGGTATCCCTCCCACCAGGATCCGGCGATGCGGGCGTCGAGCTTTTCGTAGAGCACGCGGAACGCGCTCATCGGGCTCGAATCGAAGACGCAGAGGTCGTGAATCTGCTTCAGCCGCACCTGGTTGGCGTAGCGCGTGCGATCCGCCTCGACATGAACCTCGAAGCGCACGCCGATGGCCGCGAGCTGAGCGGCGACGGCATCGACGAGCGCCTCTGCCTCGTCGGGCAAGCTGGTCGGGCGGTAAATCTGCAGCGTCAGTCCCTCGCCATAACCCGCCTCCCCGAGCAGCCGGCGCGCCTGCGCGGGATCGTGCGCGAACGGTGGTGCGTCAGCGTCCGCGCCGAAATGCGCCGGCGAGACGAAGCCGTGCAGCGGAGCGCCCTCCCCTTCGAGCACATCCGCGATCAGCGCCTTCCGGTCGATCCCGAGATTGAGCGCGCGTCGCACGCGGCCGTCGCTGCCCGAGCCCGATTGCGCGTTGAACATGAAGATGATCGCGGTGGGCGAAAGGAACTTTGCGATGCTCACGCCGGCAGGCGCAGCCCCGGTCGCATCGTGATCGAGCCAGTTCGCAACATCGACCGCGTTGCTCGCCAGCGCCTCGAGCCGCGCGCCCGGTGTCGCGATCTGCCGCCAGATGATGCGCTCGTGCGAGGGCGGGCCATCGAAATGATCGGGGTTGGCGCGGGCGACGATCCGCTCGCCGGGCTCGTACACCTCCAGAATATACGGCCCCGTCCCCACCGCCCGCATGGCCACGTTCCGGTCGAGATCGTCGCCGGCTGCCGCGATGGCGCGTGGCGAGACGATGTGGCCGTAGCAGAGGATGTCGAAGAAATCGGCGAGCGGCTCGGCGAGGTTCACGCGCAGCTCATGCGGCCCCAGAACGTCGATGCTCATCCCCGCGAGATATTGCGCATACACACCCGGTGCACCCAAAGTCGCCCCCATATCGGACCGCGCCATGCGCTCCAGGGCAAAGCGCACGGCATGCGCATCGAAGATCTCGCCATCATGGAAGCGCACGCCCTCGCGCAGGCGGAAGACAAAGCTGCGGGCGTCGTCCGAGATCGTCCAGCTGGTCGCGAGCGCGGGCTCGTATGTATTGGAGCGCCGACGCCGCACCAGCGTATCGAAGAGCCCGCCGAACACGCTGAGTACGCCGTTTGCGTCGGTGCAGGCATGGGGATCGTCGAGAACAACGCGCGGCTGCGCGATGGTGATGGTTGTCGCCATTGATCCACTGCTCCATGATCCGCGCGGCATCGCGCGCGGATCATGGATAGCGGCGGAGTTGGGGAAGGTCGATCCGCGTTCTCGCAAAGCCGCCCTGCCCCCGCCCTCACTGTTCCCGAAACGCCCGCTCCGTCACCTGGACGATCGGGTCGATCAGGTAGTCGAGGAGCGTGCGCTGGGTCTGCACGATCATCACGTCCGCCGGCATTCCGGCCTTGAGCACCACGCCGTCGAGCGCGGCAAGCGAATCCTGATCGAGGGTCGCGACGATGCGATAGGACGAGTAGCCCGTGCGAGGATCGACGATCCTGTCGGCGGAAAGCTCCGTCAGCGTGCCCTCCACCGGCGGCGTGCGGCGGAAGCTGAAGGCGCTCAGCCGCACATGCACGGATTGTCCGCGATAGACGGAATCGATGTCCTCCGGGCGCAGATTGCCCTCGATCACGAGCGCGTCCTCGCGCGGCACGATCTCCATCAGGGGCATCCCCGCCCCGATCACCGCGCCCGCCGTATGCACCTTCAGATCCTGCACGGTGCCGGCGCTCGGCGCGCGGATCTCGCTGCGGCGCAGGACGTCCTCGGAATCCTCCAGCGCCTCCCAGGTCTCGGCGAAATCGCGCTCCACCGCCTGCAGGCGATCGGCAGTCTCCGTGCGCCAGGCGTGTTCGAGCGAGCTGAACTCCTCGGCGACCTGCTCGTATTTCTGGCGCGCTCCGGCGATGCGCGCCGCCAGATCGCCGAGTTCGCCGTTGAGCGAGGCGAGTTCGCCCTCGAGCTCCGCGATCTGAGACCGCGAAACGTGGCCCGCGCTGGCGAGCTGACGCATGCCGTCGAGGCGCTCGTTCAGAAGCGTCAGGCGATGCCGGCGACCCTCCTGCTGCGCCTTGAGGCCATTGATCTCCTCCAGCGCCTGTGCGGATTGCGTCTTGAGCCCGGCAGCGCGGTGACCGCGCCCTTCGCGGCGGTTGCGCATCAGCTCCTCCTGGAGCCTGAGCGCGCTCGCAAAGCGCGGATCGTCCGAGCGGGCGGTGAGCAGCGGGCCGACGGCGATCGCGGGTGCTTCGGCGAGTTCGGCCTCCAGCCGCCCCTTCTCCGCGCCCAGCGTGAACAGCCGGATTTCCAGCTGGCTCTTGCGCGCTTCCGCGCGGCGGGAATCGAGGCTGATCAGGAGATCGCCGGCCTCGACCTCCGTCCCCTCCCCGACATGCACGCGGCCCACGATCCCACCTTCGAGATGCTGCACGACCTTGCGCTGGGATTCGACCGCGACGTAACCGGTCGCCAGCACGGCGGAATGCAGCGGCGCGAATGCGGCCCAGAGGAGGAATCCGCCGAAACCGACTGCGATCAGCGACACGCCGGCGATGATCGGCCCTCGCATGTCGAGATCGAGGCTGTCAGTCTTCATCCTGGGAGCAAACAGCGCCCTTGTGCTTTCCCGGACGAGCCGCAGCGATGCGGCGAGGCTTCTTTGGCTGGCCTCGACGAGGCGCGTTCCGCTCGCGAGGGCGAGCGGCGCGGCATGCTGCCGAAACCACTCGATACGAGAAACCAGGAAGTCGCGGTCGAGGATGGATTTCATTGCGGTCACTGCGCTCATCCTGCTGCTCGCGCTGCGGGCGCGCTCCCTTGTTGCGAGACGTCTTCCGGAGTGGCGAAGGACCGCATGAGTTCGTTGCGTGCCCCCGCCCGCTCGATCAGCCCGTCGCGCAGCACGACGATCCAGTCGACGGAACGCAGCAGCGCCGGGCGGTGACTGACGAGAATGATCGTGCGGCCGGCCTCGCGGCAGGTCTGGAGCGCATCGATCAGCGCCGCCTCGCCTTCCGGGTCGAGGTTGGAATTCGGCTCGTCGAGGATGACGAGACGCGGATCGCCGTAGAGCGCCCGGGCGAGCCCGATCCGCTGCTTCTGCCCCCCGGAGAGCTGATAGCCACCCTCCCCGATCACGGTACCGTAGCCCTGCGGCAGGCGCAGGATCAGCTCGTGAACCCCGGCGGCCCGGGCTGCGGCGATGATGTCGGCGGAATCAGGGTTCTCCTCGAGGCGCGAAATGTTCTCCGCGATGGTCCCGCTGAGGAGCTGCACGGATTGCGGGAGGTAGCCAACATGGCGACCGAGGGAGCCGCGCTTCCACTGTCCGAGTTCCGCGCCGTCGATCCGGATCTCGCCGGAGCTTGCGCTCCAGACCCCGGCAATCAGCCGCATCAGCGTGGATTTACCGGAGCCGCTGGGGCCGACGATCGCGAGCGAGTGGCCGGCCGCCAGCCGCAGCGAGACGCCGCGCAGGACGGCGTCCTCGGCACCCGGCGGACGATAGACGAGATCGGTGACTTCGACGTTCCCCTTGGGCGCAGGCAGCGTCACCACGTTGGCGGGCTCCTCGACGCCTCGCAATCCGGCGATCAGGCGGCGCGCGGCGGCAGCCGCCGAGGTCCAGCTCTTCCAGCCGCCGACGGCCTGCTCGACCGGGGCGAGCGCCCGCGACATCAGCAGCGAACTCGCGATCATGGCGCCGGGCGTGATCGCACCGTCGAGAGCGAGCGAGGCGCCGAGGCCCGTGATCCCGACCTGCACCGCCATGCGCACGAACTTCGTCAGCGAGAGCACCGCGCCTACGCGTCCGGCGAGGATCGCATCGAGCGCCAGCAGCCGCGTGTTCTGGCCCCGCCAGCGCCGCTCGACGGCATCGCCCATGCCGAGCGCCTGGATCGCCTCCGCATGGCGCACGTAATCCTGCACCGCCTCGCCCGCCTTGAGCGCGGCGCGTGCATCGTCGTCCTGCGGACGGCGAGCCGCAAGGACGTGCGTGCCGGTGAGGACCGCGAGAAGCGCGATTGCGGCGATGACGAACACGCCGAGGATCGGATGAATCAGGAAGACGACGAGCACGAAAAACGGCGTCATCGGCAAATCGAAGAGCGCCGAGAGACTCGGGCTCGCGATCGCGGTTCGCACCTCGCGCAGATCCCGCAGGCCGGAATCCGCATGAGGATTGCCCCGCGAGCCGTCGTCGAGGCTCGCGCGCAGCACCGGCCCCGTCAGCGAGGTCTCGACCCGCAGCGCGACACGGCGCAGGACCGAGCCGCGGACATGATCAAGCGCCGCCTGCAGGGCAAGCAGGCCGATGGTCACGACCGTCAGGGCGAGAAGCGTCTCGATGCTGCGGCTGGAAAGCACGCGATCGAAGATCTGTAGCGAATAGAGCGGCAGGGCAAGAACCAGGAGGTTCACGATGATGCTGAAGCCGGCGACGGCCACGAGCGCGGTCTTGAGCACACGCCGCGTTTGCGTAAGCGCGGACTTGTGCGTAAGCGCGGACTTGTGCGTAAGCGCGGACTTGGCGCTGTTCGACATGCGGACAGACCCTTTGGCAATGGTCGAAAACGGACGACGGGAAGCGGGATCGGCCGAAGCCGGGTGGAGCGGCCCGGCGCATGGCGCCCGGTTCGCATCCTGGAGGTCGAGGGGCAGGCGAACCCGCCCCTCGCGATCGGCATCAGACGAAGTCGAAGTTCGCCTGCGACATCGCCTGATCCGCGATGCCTTCGGCGAAGGTCTTGCTCAAGTCGAAATCGCCCATGTTCAGGTCCTGGAACTTCTGGGCGTGCGAGCCCATGCTCTTCTCCTGGAACGCCGCGACCCTGTCGTTGAACGCGTCCATCCGCTGGGAGCCGAAGTCGAGCTTTGCATTGCTCACCTCGAAGCCGTTGCCCTTGAAGAGCTTGGACATGTCGCGACCGGACGAAGTGCTGGTCGGGGCGACGCTGGCAAAGAAATCACTCGCGGCGTCATCGGCCTCGAACACCGTCTTCTTGGCGAGCATCTTCTCGGCGATACCGGCCTTCTTTGCGGCAAACTCCTCGGCCTTGGCGGCAAACTTGTCGGCCTTGGCGTCGAACTTTGCGGCCTTCGCGGCGAACTTGTCGGCCATCTTCGACCAGCCGTCGTTCCCCGAGCCGCCATTGCCGAAGCCGGCAAACGCCTCGATGAACTTGTCCCAGCTCGCGGGGTTGCGGCCGTTGCCGGTGTTGGTGTCGGGAACGATCGGCGTCTCGTCGAGATCGGCCTCCTCCACCGGAGTCTCCCCTTCGGCCACCGGCTCCTCTTCCGGCTTCTCTTCCGGCTCCTCGTCGACCGGCTCCTCGTCAACCGGCTCCTCTTCGACCGGCTCCTCGGATTCCGGAGAATCGTCGATGATCCCGGCTTCGTCGGTTTCCTCGATCTCCTCGACTTCGGGATCGTTCTTCCCGGCCTCTTCCCGCTCCGCTTCGTCCGCCTGGTCCTCGTTCAACTCATCTGTGAGCTCTTCGTCGACTACCGGAGCCTTCTCGACGACCTCTTCCTCGATCTCGGGCATCGCCGGCGGGGGCACCATGCCTTCGGGCATTTCCGAGTAGGCGCGAACGTAATCCACCTTCATCGTGGCGGGGAACTGCGTATTCGCGTCCGGGCTTCCCGGCCAGCTGCCGCCGACGGCGAGGTTGACGAGCATGTACATCGGGTCATGCAGATCAGGTGGAGTATCGACCTCGAAGACCTTCTCCCCGTTCAGGTACCAGGTGATGGTATCGGCCTGCCAGTTGACGCCGTATGTCTGGAAGCCGTCCGAGAGCCCGGGATAGTGGACGGTCTTGCCCTGTCTCTGCTGGCCGTTTTCCATGTAGTGGACGTGCAGCTCGAGGTGGTCGGGTCTGCTGCCAATGACCTCCATGATGTCGATCTCGGGCGGCCACTTACCCGGCTGGAGCAGCCAGAACGCGGGCCACATGCCCTTTCCGCTGGGGATGTCCGCACGCATTTCGAAGTAGCCGTACTTCTGCTCGAAGGTGCTGTGCGTCGTGATCATGCCGGAGGTATAGTTATAACCATCGACATGTTGCTTGTATCCGGCAGGCGTCGGCTGCGCCTTGATATGCAGCATGCCGTCCTTGACCTGGTAGGTATCAGCCGCGAGCGCCGCCGTCGGCCCGTAATTCTCGTTGATGTACCACTGTTCTTCTTTATTCGAAAGATTCGTGCCGCCGTTTGCAGCATTCCACGGATAGGCTGTGTTCCAGACACTCGAATTCAACGAATTCCCGTCGAACTCCTCGGAAAACGTCAGTACCGCAGTACCATTCAGATTCTTAGGATCGATAGACATGATTGCTCCTTGTTACCGCATATTGCGGCCAAGCACTTCTGATCATGTTGGAGTCGCCCCCGACTCTCGAAGCTGATCATTTTATTGTGTTCCTGCGACGAATCATCGCGGGAACGGCGAGACAGCTTGAGGGTTCGTCCCCCTTTGTGGCATTTCCGTGTTGCAAGAACCACACTGGCAAGAAATCGCGTAACCATTACACTGCAACGGATAGTGTTGAATCCGACAAAGTTGAATTGATCAAATTTTTTCGCAAGAGATATTTATCTTCTTAATTTGCAAAACTGAATTTAGGTGCTGTGTCAAAGCCAAGTCTCCCTTCTTGTTAATGGTTGCGTAGTTTTCGAGTTGCTGTGCCACGATTGGGGCAGTCGACAGGAATCGGCCGATTTTTTTCAGGAGACGTGAGCTGACGCGCGAAAAATTTCGGGTTGTCCACAGGCTGCGGGGCTCGGATCGCTCAATTCTCGTTGATCCAGCCCGGTGCTTCGCGACGCGGGCGCGAGTGAGCGGCATTGCCCGAGATACTCCCCTGCCACTCCCGTACTCCCTCGGAACAAAGTTGCGACACGCCCTTGCGACGTACCCCGTGGGGATGATTGCGCAGCTCGGCGCGAGGGCTCAACATCATGATTTCGCGAGCGAATTCTGTTGAGAAAACCGGGTGGGAGTTTCAGATGAACCTTTCGAGCGAAAACCATATCAGGGCTTTCATTGTCGATAACTTCCTTTTCGGAGATACCGATCGCGCCCTCGGGCCGGACGATTCGCTGATCGAAAACGACATCGTCGATTCCACCGGTATCCTCGAACTCGTCGCCTTCATCGAGGATCACTACGGCATTCTGGTCGCCGACGCGGAGATCGTTCCGGCGAACTTCGATACGATCGCGAGCATGCGCCGCTTCGTTTCCATGAAGACTGCGAAGGACGCCGTCGCGTAAGGGATATTGGTCGCCGACAACCGGGGTTCGCTCATGGCCGAGCCGGATACGAGCGCTGCGAGACTGACAAGCCGGCTGGAGAGGCTGCGCTACTGGCGAACGGCCTGCGCAGTCGAGGGCGAAGCGATGGCGATGCATTTTGCCCGCGATGGTTTCGCCGGCGATTCCGTCACCCTCGTCTACTTTCACGGCGACTGGGAAAGCGGCGGACACTACGTGAGGCGCTTGTCGCGCCAATCGGGGATCGGAATACTTTCATTCGCCCCACACGGCGCACGTGGCGACGTCGTGCCAGCCACGATCGAGGAAATGGCGAGGGAGCGTCTGCCCGGAATCCTGGCGGCGCAACCGCACGGGGCCTTCAGGATCGCCGGCTACTGCAACGGCGCGCTCGTCGCCTACGAGGTTGCGAGGCAGCTGCTCGACGCGGGCCGGGATGTCGAGATCGTCATCCTGATCGAACCGCCATCGTTGAATATGCGCCAGGGCTTTCGCCGGCTCGCCCGTGTCGCCGCGCTCGTCCTTGCCCCAGGCGGCAGGCGAACCGGAGCCGGCGAACGACGGATCGGGGCGGTGATGGGTTCCGCCTGGAAGCTGCGGCGCGGGATCGGCCTCAGCCTGCGCCAGGCAATGACGCTTCTCGCAAGAAAGCTCCCGAAGTTCGGCCCGACGAGGCTGCGGGGTCTGCAGACCGGTTCGTCTGTCGATTCCGGCGAATCCATGATCCGGTGCCGGCATGCCGCGCTGACTTCTGCGTATACGAGAGCCGTGGCCGCCTACCTTCCGCCGCCGATTCCCGTACGTACCGTCGTTCTGTCCAGCGGGCTCGACGAGAGCGACCGTCGCAGCGTCTGGTACGATTGCAGCGGCTGGGCGCGCCTCGAACAGCGGCCGACGATCATGCCGCTGCCGGGCAACCACCTCAGCTGCATCGGGGAGCATCTGAGCAACCTCGCCGAATGCCTGAGACTTCTGATCCCGCGCAAGGGATCGCCGATCATCAGCTCGCGGCCGTCGGCTGAAGCGTCGCTTTTCGAGGGTGAGCCGTCATGCGGATCAGCGGGATTCGGCGGGCGCGTCCTCCCCGAGTGCCCGGGTGTTCGCCTGCCGGGAGCGATTGCGGACAACGATGTACGACGCCCGCACGAGGGCGACGATCCCGGCCGCCGCGCTGGCACCGAAGGGTGTGCCGACGAGAGCCGCGACTATGCCGAAGGGCCATAAAAGAATTGCGGTCGCAATGCCGCCGAGCAAGAGCGCTGCCAGAATATAAGGCATCAAACACCTCCGGGCGCACCCCGCATCGCCGGGCGCAACGGAGCGAGCATACGGCAGATGGCTGATTCGACGCAAGAAAGCGTCGGCGCGGGAGATATTCAGGCAACCGGCAGCGACTATGGCAGCGATCAGCCTCGCCGAATGCCCGAGGCGAGGAACGGCGCCCCCGAGAGGATTGCGCGCAGGGCGGACGTGTTCTGGTGCAGGCCGTTCATCGAGATCCGCGGCAGGGCGTGAGGCGCATTCGCATGCCAGGGCTGCAGGTGTGCCGGTCGCGTCGTCACCGCCGTGGCGAACCCGGCCGCACTGGCGAGACGGTGCTCCCGCTCGCCGACAGCGACCTTGTCGCCGTGCGGATAAGCCAGATGCGTCACGGGTCTGTGCAGGCGGTCCTCGATGGCTATCCTGCTCGCGCGCATCTCAGCCAGCGCATCCTCGTCGCGAAGTCGCGACAGCACCGGGTGGCTCATCGTGTGCGCGCCGATCGTGACGAGCGGATCGCGGGCGAGTTCGGCGATTTCGTCCCAATCCGCGCAGAGGGAACGCGTCAGCTCCTGCGGGGCGTGGTCCGACATCTCCGCAAGCGAGGCGAGGCCCACGCGCTGATCCTCCGGCGACGCCTCCCTCCAGCGCCGCTCGGCGAGCCGATAGGCGGCTTGCTTGTGCGCGATGGTCCCGGTCGGCAGATGAAGCTGCTCCCGTCCGAGCCGCAGGGCGATCTGCTCGCGCTGCGCGATCGCGCGCTCCAGCTCGATCCACCAGAGCCGCCCGGTTCCGTTCAGGAAATCCGGGACGACGTAGACGGTCCAGGGAACGCCCTTCCGGCGCAGGATCGGCCATGCGTGTTCGAGGTTGTCGCGATAGCCGTCGTCGAAGGTCATGACCGCGAAGGGTTTGCCACGCGAGGGGCAGTTCAGCCGCTCGCAGACATCCTCCATGGCGATGAACTCGAACCCGGCGCGGCGGGTGGTGGCTATCGTCGCCTCGAGGAACTCCGGAGTGACCTCCAGAAACCGGTTGGGCGAGAAGGCGCGCGGTTGCTCCGGCCTCACATGGTGAAGCGTCAGGATGACGCCCGCTCCCTGCGCGATCGGAGCAAGCCAGCGATCGGCGCCGGTGGCCGCGATCGCCGAGAAGCCGGCGGCGAAGACCTTGTGCCGCCAGTCGCGCGGGGGCGTATCCCCATGAACCTTCCCCTCAACCATGATCAGTGGCCAGGCGTGACGACGAGGCGCTCGGGCTGGATCAGGACATCCAGAACGTCGCCGGGAAGCATCGCGGTGTCTTCGGTGGCGGGGACGCGCTCCTGGCCGTTCCCGGTCTGGCGGAAGATCGTGATCTCCGGCCCGCCGTCGCCCCGGCGCAACTGGGACTTGAGAGCGCCGACGAAGATCAGCCGCTCGCCGGCGGCCTTGAGCTGCGAACGGATCTGCTCCAGCTGCGCGGTCGCGTCGATCAGTTCTCGCACAAGGCGCTGCTGGCGCTCGTCGCCTGCCCGATCGAGCTGCCGCCTCGCCTCCTCGTGCTCGCGCCGCGCGACGGTCAGGCGCGCCAACGCGTCCATGTATTGCCCGCGCAGGGTGGCGAGCGCGCGGCGCTCTTCCTCCACGCGGATGCTCGTCGTGATGCCGCGCGCGCTCTGCTCGAGCGCCCGCTCGCTCGCCGCCGTCTGCAGTTCGAGACTGGCATCCTGCTGCGAGACGAACTCCTGCAGGCTCTCCACGGCAGTTTCCGCCTGGGCGATCGCCCGTTCGAGATGCGTGATCTCCTTGCGATGGTCGTTCAGCCGCAAGGAGAGGTCCCGCTTCTCCAGCGCCGCAAGCTCCTCGATCGAACGGCGCGGCAACGGGGCCTGATAAAGCACCTCGAAATCGACGTCGGCACGCTCGTCGAGCTCCGCCTGGAGGCCGAGCACCCGCGCCTGGCGCGCCACGAGATCGATCCACAACGACTCGTACCGGCTCTGCATTTCCGGAACTGCGAGAAGCGGATTTTCCGCACGATATCGAAGCGCGTCGTAGCCGCCCGCGAGGGCGATGGCGTGGCGGACGGTCAAGCCCGGACGGAAGGGATGCGCTCCCGGCTGGGAGACGTCGCCGCTGATGTAGAACGGGCGGTGCTCGATGAGCTCGATCGTCACGTGAGGCCCGCGAAACGCCTGCATCTCGTCGAGATCATGGGCGATCTTCTTGCGCAGCTCCGTGATGGAAAGCCCCTGGGCGGGCACCTCCCCGAGCACCGGAACGGAGACGTTGCCGTCGATGTTCACCGTCGCACGGCGCGTGAAAGCCTCGACGCCGAAGACCGAGATTTCGAGGATGTCGCCGGCGTCGAGCTGATAATCCGCGCGCGCCGAGGCGGGCTGAAGGACGAGCAGCGGGGCGGCCATGCAGAGCACGAGGGCCGTGCGAAGGATTGTTGCAATGCTCACTGGACGATCTCCGTTCTGTGTGCGCCTTCCGGCTGCCATACCCTGATCCAGTCGATCTCGAAGTCGGCTGGAAAAACCGTGTCTTCATCGGGGCTTCCCGGCCATTCGCCGCCGATGGCGAGGTTGACGAGGAGATACTTCGCCTGATGCATGTCGGGTGGCGTGGGCGCGGCAAAGACCTGCCGGCCATCGAAAAACCAGGCCACCTCCTCCTCGGTCCATTTCACCGCGAAGGTGTGAAACGAGCGCGAGAGATCAGGCGTCGGCACGGCCCGCCCGGCCTTGGTCTGCTCCTCCCCCTGGCCGGTATGGAGGTGGACGTACAGCCGGTCGACCTCATGCCCGATGACCTCCATCACGTCGATCTCGGGGGGCCATGCAATCTCCACCGGGAGCAGCCAGAAGGCCGGCCACAAGCCCCTTCCGGCGGGTATGCGCGCCCGCATCTCGAAATAGCCGTAGGTGAAGCTCCGGGATCGATAGGTGGTCAGCATCCCCGCCGAATAGGCATGCCCGTCGGCCTTGTCGCGATGCTCGGGCGGGATGACGTCGCCGCGGATGGAGAGAATGCCCTCATCGATGCTGAAGGGCGTGAGCGCGACGATTTCCGGCGCGTCGCGACCCGGCCGCGGATCGACGTAGTACTGCAGCTCGGAATTCGTCTCGTTGGTCCGCGAGGCCCACGGATAATGCGGCTCCCAGATGCCTTTGCCTTCACCTTCCTCCCAGAGCCGCAGGCTCGTGAAGTCCTCCTCGAATACGAGTTTCCAGCCAGCGGGTGCGGACGTCGATGCAAAGGCTGATGTCGGCGAAAGCCACATGGCGAGGCCGGTGAGCGCGATCAGGGCGACGAGTTGCCCAAGGAGAATGCGCATCATGGCTTTCCCCGTGAGGCTCCCGAGCCGGCGCAGGTAGTTGGTGTAGCTCACGAGCAGCAGCGCGCCGGCAACCACGCACCCCCACGCCTGCCCGCTGATCCCCGCATAGCGGTGTCCGATCACCATGCAGAAGGCGAGGATGATGGTCGCGGGAACGAGAAGCTTGACGGCGTCGAACCCCGGGCTCTGCGAGAGCACGATCGCCATTGGCATCGTCCACGCCATGACGCCGAGCGGAACGCAGGCCACGGCGAGCGCGATCGTCGCCTGCGTCGCGCCCTCGTAGCGCGGGAAGACCATCGATATCCCCATCGGCGCTGCAAAGCCGGCGAGCACGGCTATGCCGACGAGCACCAGAGCGACATGGAGGAACTCCCGCTCGAGCATCGCCGACCCGCGCCGGGCATCGAGCGAACGAAGCTGCGAGAGCATGCGGGGGTAGCGCACCTGAGCGGCGGCGCCGAGGAATCCGATCCCGACGAGCGAAAGGCTCGCCGCGAAGGCGAAAAGGCCGAACTGCTCAGGTGGGGCGAGGTACGCGGAAATCCATCGATTGGCCGTGAGGTAGACGAGCCAGAGCCCGTTGAACGCAAACAGCGGCAGCGCGGCGCGCAGGAGCGGAAGCATCGGCGGGCCGGGCTTGCCCAGCATTTGCGGGCGCGGCGGGGCGAACAGGAAAGCCAGCACTCCGAACCACGCCACCAGAACGAGGAAGCTGCCTGTGACGCCGCCGACGAGCAGTCCCGCAAGGCGCGGAAGCGTCAATCCAGCCTGCAACAGCAGCGCCGCCACGCTGAACTCCCAGATCCGCGAGGCCGCACGATGGATCGACGCCGGACCATGCGCGATCATCCCGAACGTGCCTCCCGCCAGCGCGAGCCCCGTGGCGAGAGGCGGCGCGCCGAGCCAGTAGGCGACGAGCATCGCAACCGGCACGAGGACCCCGATCACGATGAGACCCGCCGTCCACAGCAGCCGCATGATCTGCGTGCCCCGCTCGGTGCTGTCGCCGGCCTGGAGCGCGATCTCGCGATCGGCCAGCTGGGAGAGACCGAGATCGGATTTCCCCGCATAGTGGAAAAGGCTCGTCAAAAGGGCGAAGATGCCGAACGCCGCCGGATCGAGCAGGCGCGGGGCGATGAGGGTCGTGAGCGCTGCGAGGGCGCTCAGCACGCACACACCCACCGCATAGGTCACCCGGCGCTCGAAGAACGCGAGCGCGGGAAGATCGCGAAGGCCACCGAATCCCGGGCGGTCATAGGCGAATGAGATGGACCTGGAGACCTGTTTCATTTGCTTCCTCTGCGCGGCGGCATCGCGGCCACCTCCCGCAATATGTTCGCCACACGCCCCGCAACCGCCTCCCAAGAAAGCTCTCCCGCCGCCTGGCGCAGGCCGCCCTCCGAGCATGCGCGGTAGAGGTCCGCATCGCGCACCAGACGCACGATCGCGCTCGCCAGTTCCTGCGCCGACATCCCCTCCGCAATCGTTCCGGTGACGCTGTCCTTCACCTGCTCGGTGAGGCCTCCGACGGGGGTAGCCACCATCGGCAAGCCGGCGGCGACGGCGGCTGCGGCGACGCCGGACTGGCTCGCCTCGACATAGGGAAGCACCATGATGTCGGCGCGATCGAGGATCGCGGGGATCTCGTCGTCGCCGATCCAGCCGTTGCGGACATGCAGCCCCTCTAGCCCTGCCATAGCCGCGGCGTAGGGGCCGAGATCGCCGGAACCTGCTATCTCCAGCTCGACCTGCACGCCCTGCGCCCGCAGGATGCGATACGCGTCGAGGAGATGCCCTAGGCCCTTGTAAGCCACGATCCGTCCAAAGAAGAGCAGGCGCACCGGCTTCTCCGGCTGCAGGCGGCGCGGCGTCGCCTCGCCCGAGCCGAACGTGAACGCGCCGTGCGGGACCATCCAGATACGCTCCGCCGGAAAGTCGTGACACTCCTGCGCCATGCGGCCCACGTGGTCGGACAGAACGATCAATCCGTCCGCGGCCGCCACCTGCCGGGCGAGAACCGCATCGCGATAGAACTGGTTCTCGCCGGGATGCATTCGCGCGTCGTGGAGGATGAGGACGAACCGCCGGGCGTGCCGGCGCAGGAGCGGCAGGGTTGCCGCATCCCAGATCGACTGCATGGTGCACAACGCGATATCCGCCTGCTCCGCCCCGAGGCTGCGGGCAAAATCGCGGCCGATCAGCGGGAGGCGGAGCAAGCCGAGCGCGGCGCGCAGCTTCCCCGCCAGCGTCGCCTTGTCACCCTCGAATGTCGTGACCGCATGCAGCGGCACGGTCGCGAGCGCGCCGGCCATTTTCTCCAGCTGCGAGCCGCGCGAGGCGGAGATTGCAGGGTGGACCGAGGGAATGGCGTCCAGCGCCTGCGCGAGCTCGAACGTGAACTTCGCTCCCGCCCCCGCCCGGCCCCAATGCCAGAGAAGAACGTTCTGCGGCGTCTGGCCGGGTTGCGCCGTAACGGTCGGGGCGTCCCGCTCCTCGTAGTCAAACCGCATATCGCGTCTCCATTCTCTGCCGGCCGATGACCGGAAGTCGTTCGGCTTCGCGCGCCAGGATGATGAACACCGTAAGCGTCAGGAGCATCGGGGTGGCGAAGATCTCGACTTCTCCCATTCCCGAGATCAGCATGAAGACGACCACATGGTCCCGCACCGGATCGGGGCGGCTGAAGAGCCGCACCACGAGCAGCCCGACCATGGCGAAGCCCGGAAGAGATCCAAGAATTCCCACCGAGAGCAGCGACTGCACGAACATGTTGTGGGCATTGATCGCATCCCCGTAGAAGGTTCGCCCGACGCTGCTCAGGAGCAATTCCTCGGTCGCGAGATAGCCCCAGCCGAGGAGCGGTCGTTCCTGGATCCGCTCCCAGGCGATCCTCCAGATCTCCGTGCGACCGGTCAGCGTCAGTACCTCGCTGCCGGCTCCGGTGCGGCTGAACATTCCAAGCGCGTCCTCGACATTGGTGACGCCTCCGACCGTGAATGCCGCGAGCGCCAGCACGAGCATCACGGCGCCCGCGATCAAGGCCAGCCGCCCGAGGCCGCGCTCGCGCATGGCGACGAACCCCCATGCTGCGACGACGGCGATCAGCGCGGTCCGGCTGTCGGTCAGGACGAGCGTGGCGAAGCCGAGGACGATGCCGGCGAAGAACAAACGGCGCGAGATGTAACGGGCCCGCCGGGCGACGACGGCAACCGTCACGAGGACGCCCGCCTGCTGGGCCAGCACGTTGGGATGGCCGGAAAATCCCCGGAACCGATACTCCGTCTCCTCGACGGAGGGTGGCATCCAGGCGATGTCCGGCGCGAAGACCAGCCCGCTGAGCCCGACCGCGACGAATGCACCGATACTCCAGACGAAGAGCACGAACACGGCACGCTCCCCGCAGGTGCGCACGGCGAGGCATGCGAGGGCGAGATTGCCGACCCATCCGATGGCGACCGCGGCACTGTATGTAGGCGTGAGCGACCAGGCGGCGGAGGCGAAGGCGAAGGCTGCATAGACGAAGGCGAGCGCGACCACCGGCTCACGCAACATCGGAGCCAGCCTGCGGATGTTGAGGATCGCGACGCCGACGAGAGCCGCCCAGACAAACAGCTTGACGCCGTTCTGCAGATCGAGCCCGACCTCCCCCGGCTCCCGCTCGCGGAAGCTGAGCCCGAGGCCGAAGATCACGAATGCCAGGATCGCCATGAACGCCCACGCCCGGCCGAGGGATGCTGCGGCGAAAACCACCGCCACGAGCGCGAGGATCGCGATCACCAGCGGCGCAAGATGCAGCGCCAGACCCGGCCCCCGGTAGAGGATCGCGACCCAGAACAGGCCGACCGCGAGCGGGAGAAGCAGAGAAAAAGCGGACGTCCATCGCGGGGATGCTTGAACCGTGCTCGACATGGGTGCTTACGCCATCAGCCGTCTGCCGCCGGCGAGGATCAACCGCCAGTTCATCAGCGCCCCCGCGAGACATGCGGCGAGGAAGGTCCCGATCAGCGCCAGAAGCAGGCTCGGCGAGGCGGCGCGGTCCGGAACTTCCGGGGCCATGATGACCTCGGCGTCCGGGCGAAACTGAACCGTTCCGGCAACGTCCTTGAGCCGCGTCAGCGCTTCCTCCAGCGCGGTGCGATCATTCGCCGCCTCGATCTGGAGGCGTTCCGCCGCGAGTTCGGCCTCGTGCCTCTCGGACAGGGTCGTCCGGATGCTCATGATTTCCGCACGCAGCAACTCCTCGCGCTCCGCGAGCGCCGAGGCCTGCGCGGCGGCGCTGCGAACGATCCGGTCGACCTCGGCATCGATCTCGGCCGAGATCGCCTGGAATTCGGGCGAGGCGACGACGGTTCGCGAGAGTGCCCCGGTCATGCGCTCGCGCAGGCTGCGAACCGCCGGCGAGGCGAGAACCTCGGGCGCGCTGTCGAGCGTGCCGTTCTCGCGCATAGTCAGGAGCGAGGCCGCGCGGGTCTGCGCCTCGATGGCCTGGGAGCGAGTCGCCGCCAGGTCGGCGCTGAGCGCTGCGAGCTGCGCTTCGAGGGAGATCTGCGCACCGCGGTCGAGGAGCCCGGTTCGCGCGAGATAGGCGCGGTAGGCCTCCTCGGACTGCATCAGCCGGGAGCGCGCGAGATCGACGCGATCCGTCAGCCACGCATGGAGCGACTCCGCCGATCGCTGCTTCCGCTCGACCTGGGTTTCCAGATAGGTGGAGAGCAGCGTCTGCGTCAGCGCCTCCGCCTTCACGGGATCAGTGGAACGAAATCCGATCGCGAGCGTGTATGATCTGCGATCCCGCTCGACGAGCATCCTTTCGCGCAGGTTGTGGCGCAACGCCGATTGGGTGACCGGGCGCGACTCCTCGCCGAAGAGAACCGTCGGCACCCATCCCTCTTCCGGCCAGATCAGCTGCGGGCGCGGGATCGGCAGTCGGCCTTCGGTGAACTCCGGATCGTCGGCCAGTCCGTGCACGGCGATGATCGTGTCGGCGATCCAGGTCGAGGAGATCGCGTCGATCTCCGACTGGATGGCGCTCTCGTCGAGGGGCTGGCGCATCGGCTGGGCCTGATCGCGAGCCTCGACGTCGGTCGGGCGCAGGACGATGACCGCCCGCGACTCGTATTGCCGCGGCAAGTGAGGCCAGGCCGCGATCGCCAGCGCGAAGACGACCGTGAATCCGAAGAGAAAGCGCATGATCGGCCATGCAGCGCCGCGCGGCCTGCTGCTCGCGCCGGCTTTCGCCTTGCCGCCCCGCTTGCCACCCCGCTTGCCGACCGCATCCCCGCCGCCTTCGGTCGCGTCGTCCGGGGTGGGCTGCTCCAGCTGCAGCCGCCGATTGGTAAAATCGTCCATGCTTACTCCTGCCGCCGATCACTCACGAACGGGCCAAACCGTAGAGACGCCCGCGCAGCCGCCCGGAAACCAGGCGGAAAACGCTGTAGAGCGAAGTGACGAGAATGAATTCCCGCAGGCCGATGAAGCCCGTGCGGTAGTGCTCCATGCGGAAGCGGAATTCGTGCAGTGCGTATTTTGCCCCGCCGCGCCGCACGCGCTGATCATGGCTCGAGCGGACGCGCAGGAGCACCTTGGGGATGACGTGGAACTGCGCTCCCGCCTGGGCCAGCCGCACGAAGAGATCGTAGTCCTCCAGCATCCCGAAGCAGGAGCGGTAGCCGCCGACACCTCGCAGCGTCGCGGTCCGCACGCAGATCGTGGGATGGACGAGCACGTTGCGCCACCGCAGCGCCGCCATGACGGATTCGTGACTGACCGGGGAGGCCTTGATCATGCCGCGCGAGCCGTCGTCGAAGAATTCCTCGCTCCAGGACGAGACGAGATCGACCTCGGGATGGGCCGCCGCATACGCCAGTTGCTTCTCGACCCGGTCCGGCTCGCACAGATCGTCGCTGTCCATGCGCATCGTGTACATGCCCGTGCACAAGGCGAGGCCGGCGTTCATCGCCTCCGCGAGGCCGACATTCCCGGGCAGCCGCAAAAGCGTGAGCTGAATGCCGCCGGCATCTTCTGCAAAATCCGCGATTACCGCCTCCTGATCGTCGCCCACAGGCCCATCGACGACGAGGACCAGCTGATCGGGCGCAACCGTCTGGCTGCGAATGCTCGCCAGCGAAGCCGCGAGGTTCTCCACCGTCTCCCTGGCATAGGTCGACATCAGCACGCTGGATGTGGGCCGGACGTTGCCCGGAGCGGATGGTGCAACGCTGTTCATCGTGGTCGCGCTCATCGTGCCCCCCGCCGCGAGAGAACGACGCCGATCGTGCGATAGAGGATCAGGAAATCAAGCAGGGCGCCGCCGCGCTGCAGGTACTGCTCGTCGAGCGCCACCCGCTGCGCATAGCCGACGTCGTTGCGTCCGCTAACCTGCCAGAGACCGGTAATACCCGGGCGGGCGCTCATGTAGAGGGGGGCCGCGGTTCCGTAGTGCCGCAGCTCGTCGACGGTGACCGGGCGCGGGCCGACGAGGCTCATCTCGCCTGCGAGCACGTTCAGAAGCTGCGGCAATTCGTCCAGGCTCGAGCGCCGCAGGAACTTGCCGATCGGCGTGACCCGGGGATCGAATGCCAGCTTCTGCTCCCGCCGCCACTCGTCGAGTGCTTGCGGATGATGCGAGAAATATTCTTCGAGGCACGGCTCCGCGTCGAGGATCATCGTGCGGAACTTCCAGCAGCCGAAGAGCGCGCCACCGCGACCGACCCTGCGATGGCGGAAGAACACGGGGCCCCCATCCATTGATACGAGAAGCGCCACGACGGCGAACAACGGGGCAGCCAAGATGAGCAGAACAAGCGCCGCGCCGAAGTCGAACGCCCGCTTACCAGCCGAGCGCGCCGTCTTGGACAACGATTTCCCCGGGATCCCTGGCGCAGCGCCCAGGGACAACCTCGATGCTCTTGCAGAGAGGGGTTCCTCCCCGCCGATTGCCTGATCGACAACACGTTTATCCATACTTAGCCACCATTTCTGTAAATCTGACCATTCACCAAGTTTTACGGCCAAGAACTATTGAGATTAGCCGCGCCTCTTGAATAATGAGAATGATGAAAGCGGTACTAGATCGTCGCTGTTTGCCCGCGTTATGGAAATTAATTTCATGAGATCATTATTGTTAATTCGATGCAATATCCGAGAAGTATTACTCCCCCTGCGACATTGTGGCAAAGCATACCATAGGTGGTTAATTCGGTTATCATGCTGCTTCAATCAATTGCATACGTGGCCGTAGCGCAAAAAACGAGGCCAAGCAGCCATAACTACCAACGATCATGGGGACATTGCGTTCATCAGGGTCAGTAAAATATAAAGCCCACAGTGCCGCCAGTCGTTGACGATTGCATGGGAACATCATATTAATAAATGATTAAGCATAAGAAAATTAAGACCGGAGGGCCAGGGGGCGAATTGAAGCGACAGTTCATCGTCAGCTTAACAGTAACAAGAGGCGTTCGAATGGCATTTACTTCTCCGATCCTGCTCATCCAATCACCGGACAAACCTCATGAAAGGTTGATCCAGATACTTAACGGCGGCCGGTATGAGACCGTTGCAAGCGTTCCGAAATTGGATGATATGGGTTATTACGGCCATAGAAGAGAATTTCCGAAGCTGATTATTGTTTGCCTGTCCGAAGGGGCCGTCTCTCTCGAAGCCGTCGCGGCAGCGAGAAGGCGTTTCCCGATGTCGAGGATCGTCATCGTCGCCGAGCGATACGATCATCACGAGATGATTGAAGCGTTTCGGATCGGTGCAGTCGCATATCTGTTGAAGGAAATTTCCGCTGCCGCCTTGTCGAGCGCGCTCACCCTCGCGGCGACTGAAGACGTCGTGCTGCTGGCCGGCCGCGATTCCGAGGCGGAGAGCAGGCAGACCGTGACACGGCAGACATTCGGCGCAAGCGGCTCGACGTCCGCGGCGCGGGAGGCGATCAACCCCGCCTCGGCGCTTTCTCCGCGCGAAACGACAATACTGGAGCTCGTAAAGGGTGGCGATTCCAACAAGCACATCGCGCGAAAGCTGGGCATAGCGGAAGCGACAGTCAAATGCCACGTCAAGGCGATCCTGCGGAAAATCAACGTTCGCAATCGTTTCGACGCCGCCATGTGGGCCCTGCGCGCCGACGGACTGCAGCAGCGCCCGGCGGAACCTGTCCAGGCTGAACGGGAGTGCTCGCAGCACTTCGTGCCGGGGCGCATGGCGCAACGCGCGCGAGCCCCGGACGCCGCCTGAGCTGCATTTCGATACACGGAGCGGTTCACATCGCCAGGCCAACCTTGGAGACGCGTGACCTTGCAGATGACCGTTGAAGCTCCCCCTGCTGCTGGCGAAACGACGCCGGATGGCGATCTCGACGCAGCACTCGATGCAGTGATCAACCACCCAGGCCCGGTCATCGTCGATTTCGACGAGACGCTCTACTTGCGCAACAGCACCGAAGACTTCCTGGACTGCATGACTCCCGGGCTAGTCGGGAAGTTGTTCCTGAAAGCGCTCGGGCTGCTCGGGCCCTGGCGGATCACGGGCAGCCTGACGCGCGACGCCTGGCGGGTCCGCATCGTGGCGCTGCTGTTTCCGTGGATATGGCTGAGCTGGCGCGCCCGGGTCGGGGCCCTCGCCGCAGCGCGGGTCAACCCGCGGCTGCGGGCGGCGTTGGCGCGGCGCGGCGACGTGATCGTGGCGACGCTGGGCTTTGAACCTGTTGTCCGCCCGCTGCTCGACGCGATGGGTCTCGCCCACGTGAAGCTGGTCGCCTGCCGCTTCGGCAGCATCGCCGACCGTCGCGCCGGCAAGCTCGCGCTGCTGCGGGCGCAGATCGGGGACGAGGCGGTAGCGCGCTCGCTTGTGATCACGGATTCGCAGGACGACGCCCCCCTTCTCGAGGCCTGCGCGGTGCCTCTCTTCGTGATCTGGCCGGAGGCGCGCTTTGTCCCCGCATTGTCGCGTGTCTACCTCCCCCTGGAATATCTCACCGAGGTCAAGCGGCCCGGGAAGCGCTATTTCCTTGGCGCAATTCTCGGCGACGACTACATCGTGTGGGTTCTGGCGTCGATCGCCCTCACCGGATTCTGGGTCCCGCACGTCCTCGGTCTACTTCTGCTGCTGATCTCGTTCTGGGCGATCTACGAGCGGGGCTACGTCGACAACGACGAGATGGCGGCAAGGCACGAAAAGGACCCAGTGCTTTCGGAAACGTTTCACGGCAGCCATGTGGCGACGCCGCAGGTGACCCCCTGGATCTGGGCGTTCGGCTTCGGCGCCGCCGGCGTGACCGTCCTCGCCTGGCCGAACGAGCCTTCGGTCGCGGAGCTTGTCGCTTGGGGCGGGGTGCTGGTCGCGACCCACATCTTCTTCCACGCCTACAATCGCATCGACAAGGCGGCACGTGTCTGGATGTTCGCCGGGCTTCAGCTCCTGCGCGTCTTCGCCTTCGTCGCGATTGTTCCGGTGACCGCGATCGGCGCCGTCGCTCTTGCCTCCCTCGCCATGGCGCGGTGGGTGTTGTACTGCGTCTACCGAGCGACGAAGGCGGGGAACTGGCCCGGCCTGCCGGTTCAGGTCGTGCGGCTGACGCTATTTCTCGTCATGGGCTTCACCCTCCTGATCGGATCGGGTGCGCAGAGCATCGAATGGTGGACCGGAGCGGCGCTTCTGTTCTGGTGCATGCTGCGGGCGGCGCGAAACATCCACGCCATCATGCGCAGCACGCGCAGCATCTACGCGGATTCGGGCGCGATGCCCGCCGCTGCCGCATCGCCGCGGGCCTCCGACGCCACGCTGATTGCGAAGCGCAGCCCGGGCCCCACGGCAGCCGAGTAAGCTTCCGACGAACAGGCGCAATCACACGAGCGTATCTTCATTCCGCCGGCGGACGATGCCGCTCGTCCTGCTTGATCGGAACACG
>Ga0208490_100405_pt1 | contig 28438 bp, 25 predicted proteins | sample SubbioAug_CSWold_FD_184818 | JGI IMG/M metagenome (GOLD analysis project Ga0208490, IMG submission 184818) | Serpentinite rock and fluid subsurface biosphere microbial communities from McLaughlin Reserve, California, USA - CR11Aug_CSWold (SPAdes) | ecosystem: Environmental > Terrestrial > Deep...
GCCGAGGGCTACCCGGTCGGTGCGGTGCGCCACTACCTGCGGGGCCTGGCCAACTCCCGCCTGGCCGACCTGCCCTTCGCCGAGGCCGCCGCCGAGCCACTGCGCCTCGAGGAGTTCGGTTCCTCGGGCCCGCTGGTCGACATCCCCAAGCTCGACGACATCTCCGCCGACCACGTGGCCGAGCTCCCCGCCGCCGAGATCCGGGACCACCTCCTCGCCTGGGCCGGCGAGCACGACCCCGACCTCGCCGGCATCCTGCGGGCCCACGACGACCAGCTGCTCGCCATCATCGACGTGGACCGGGTCGACACCGACCGGGTCCGCAAGGACATCGTGAAGTGGTCCGTGTTCCGCGACCGCTACGGCTTCTTCTTCCCCGAGCTGTTCGAGGTCGTCGACGACCCCGCCGACGAGCGGTTCCTCGGCGTGCCACCCGAGGTCGTGGCCGCGTTCGCCGGAGACTTCGTGGCCGGCTACGACGGCGACACCGCGTCCGCCGGGTGGTTCGACCAGGTCCGCGACCTCGCCGGCCGCCACGGCTTCGCCCTCGACCGCAAGGCGTACAAGGCCGACCCCGACGCCTTCCACGGCACCATGCGCGAGGCATCCAACATCGTGCGCGTCACCCTCACCGGCTCCGGTCAGAGCCCCAGCCTCGACCAGATCGCCGGCGTCCTCGGAGCCGACGAGGTCCGGCGACGGGTCGGCGCTCCGGCCGGCTGAGCCATGGACCTCACACCCGATCCGGACCACGAGGCGATCGCCGAGGCCGTCGACGCGGTCTGCGCCCGCTTCGACGACACCTACTGGTCCGGCCTCGACGAGCGCCACGAGTTCCCCTGGGACTTCTACCGGGCCATGGCCGAGGGTGGTTGGGTCGGCATCTGCATCCCCGAGCAGTACGGCGGCGGGGGCCAGGGCATCGCCGAGGGCGCGATCGTGCTCAACCGGGTCGCCGCCTCCGGGGCCTGCATGAACGGCTCCACCGCCCTGCACCTCACCATGTTCGGTCTGAACCCCGTGGTCCGCTTCGGGAGCGACCGGTTGAAGGACGCCTTCCTCCCCCGTGCCGCCGCCGGCGACCTGCACGTCGCGTTCGGCGTGACCGAGCCCGACGCCGGCACCGACACCAGCCGCATCGCCACCCGCGCCGCCGACGACGGGCAGGGTGGCTACGTCGTGTCCGGACGCAAGATCTGGACGTCCAAGGCGCTCGAGTCCGAGGTGTGCCTGCTCCTCGCCCGCACCGACGGCGAGCCCGGCAGCTTCGACGGCCTCTCGCTCTTCCTCGTCGACCTCGACCCGGCGCACTGCGACATCGCCCCGATCCCCAAGGTCGGCCGCAACGCCGTCGCCTCCTGCGAGGTCGCCTACGACGAGCTGCCGGTCGAGGGCTGGCGCCTGGTCGGCGAGCGGGGCCAGGGCTTCCGCCACATCCTCCACGGCTTGAACCCCGAGCGGATCCTGCTGGCCGCCATGGCCTGCGGCATCGGCGAGGCCGCGCTGCGGCGAGCGGTCGCCTACGCCGGCGAGCGCGAGGTGTTCGGCCGGCCCATCGGCGCGAACCAGGCGATCGCCCACCCGCTGGCGCAGGCCCACATGCAGCTCACCGCGGCGAAGGCGGTCATGCGCGACGCCGCCTGGCGCTACGACCACGACCTCCCGTGCGGTGAGCAGGCCAACACCGCCAAGTACCTCGCCGCCGAGGCCAGCTGGTTCGCGGCCGACCAGGCGGTGCAGACCCACGGCGGCCTCGGCTACGCCACCGAGTACCACGTCGAGCGCTACTGGCGCGAGGCCCGGCTCCAGCGGCTCGCGCCGGTGAGCCAGGAGATGACGTGCAACTTCATCGCCCAGAACGTGCTGGGGCTGCCGCGGAGCTACTGACCGCCTTCACTGCGGTTGTGTTGCGATCCGTGGCAACGCTCGGATCGCGTGCTAGGGGTTGTTCCGTCCCGGGCCGTCGCGGCACGTCTGCGTTCGGTGTCGGTGTCGTGTTGCTGGTCTCCTCCGGGTGCGATCGGCGCTCGACCCGGCGCAGGCCGTCTGAGGGCACACAACTCGACGAACGGAGCGAAGCAGATGCCTGCCACCGCACAGTCCCGAGCGCGCGCCACCCGGCTGCGCCTCATCGCCCTCCTGGCCGCCCTGGCCACCTTCGTCGCCGCGTGCGGCGATGACGACGACGCTGCCACCAGCACCGAGGAGGGCGCCCAGGCTTCGAGCAGCATCGAGGCCGTCGAGCCCTTCTTCCCGCTCGACGCCGACGGCAACGAGGTCCTCCCCTGCGGCGGCTACGGCTTCCGCCTCGACGACGGCGACCTCCACGAGGCGTTCAACAGCCAGCTCAACGCCTTCCGTGAGGACGGCACCACGATGGACATCATCACCGGCTACGACGACTTCTCCGAGGCCGACGTGGAGAAGGCCAACGACCTCACCGCCGCCGACATCGCCCCGAACGCCAACGCCAACACGGGGTCGGGCTCCGGCACCCTCGCCGAGCTGCAGGATCGAGGTTCCATCACGATCGGCATCGCGGACGAGGTCCCCTTCGGCTACACGGGCGACGACGGCGAGGCCACCGGCATCGCCCCCGACGTGGCCAAGGCCGTGCTCGCCGAGCTCGGCATCGAGGACGTCGAGGCCAACGTGGTGGAGTTCGGCCAGCTGATCGGCGGGCTCCAGGCCGGGCAGTACGACCTGATCGCCGCCGGCATGTACATCAACGAGGAGCGCGCCGAGCAGATCCTGTTCTCCGACCCGGACTACTGCATCGCCGAGGGCCTGGCCGTCGCGGCCGGCAACCCGCACGGCATCGTCGACTACACGTCCTTCGTCGACAACCCGGACCTGACCCTCGCGGTCGCCACGGGCACGGTCGAGGTCGGCTACGCCGAGGACGCCGGCATCCCCGACAGCCAGCTGCAGGTGTTCGCCGACATCGATTCGATGTACGGCGCCCTCGAGGCCGGCGAGGTCGACGCCGTCACCGGCACCGCCGCCACCGTCCAGCGCCAGGTCGACGCCCGGTCCTGATCGCCGTGGACAGCTGGCTGCTCGCGCCGCACCAATACGAGCTCCTGGCCGACGGCGCCTGGATCACGATCCAGATCCTCGTCTACGCCTTCATCCTCGGCGTGCTGCTGTCCCTGGCCGTCGGGGTCGCCCGCCTGTCCGATCGGCAGTGGGTCCGCGGCCTGGCCTTCGGCTACGTCGAGATCGCCCGAGGCATCTCCTCGATCATCCTGCTGTTCATCATCGCCATCGCCGTCCCGATCCTGTTCGACGTCAACCAGGCGTCGCTCGTGGTCCTGGGGTCGGTCGCCCTGGGCCTGAACATGGGCGGCTACGGCGCCGAGATCGTGCGCGGCTCCATCCAGGCCATCCCGCGCGGCCAGACCGAGGCGTCGATCGCGCTGAACCTGTCGCCCACCCAGCGCCTGCGCCACGTCGTCCTCCCCCAGGCGATGCGCATCATCCTGCCCCCGATGGGCAACCTCACCATCGAGATCCTGAAGGGCACGGCGCTGGTCAGCCTCATCGGGCTGACCGACATCATGGCGGCCACCCGAACCATCCGGAACCAGCGCCTCGTCGACGCGTCCGGGGCCGATGTCACGGTCGTGTTCGTGAACGCCCTGGTCATCTACTTCGTGCTCGCCCAGATCATCAACGGGCTCTTCCGCCTGGCCGAGTGGCGGCTCGAGAAGCGCTACCAGGGCGGCGAGGCCGAGGTCGAGGCCGCCACTCGTGAGCCGATCCCGGGGCTGACGAAGTGAGCACGCCCCAGACCCTCACCGCCGGCCGCTCCGCGCAGGAGGTGCCGTACCGCCCGCACCGCGCCTGGTACCGGCGCCTCGACGTGCTCGTGCCCATCGCCCTCATCGCGCTCGGCTACCTGTTCCTCATCGTGGCGGTCGAGGAGAGGTCCTTCTTCCGGACCCGCCTCACGGCGAAGGGCGGCGAGAACTTCGACTGGATGTACTTCTGGCACCTCGTGCCCCTCATGTGGCAGGGCCTGCAGGTGCTCGCCAAGGCCACGGTCCTCGGGTTCACGCTCGCCGCCGTGCTCGGGTTCCTGCTCGCCCTGGGTCGCCGCTCGGCCCGGCGCGCCATCCGCTGGCCCTTCGCCGCCTTCATCGAGTTCATCCGCTCGACGCCGCTGCTCGTGCAGCTCTTCTTCGCGCAGGCCTTCGTCCGGGCGTCGGACACCGTGTCCCTCAGCCCGATCAACATCCTCGTGCTCGTGCTCGGCGTCCACTACGCCACGTACTGCTCGGAGGGCTACCGCGCCGGCATCAACAGCGTCCCGCCCGGACAGTGGGAGGCCGCCACCGCGCTCAACCTCGGACCGGTCACGACGTGGACCCGGGTGATCATCCCCCAAGCCGTCCCGAACGTGCTGCCCGCGCTCGGCAACTACCTGGTCGCCGCCTTCAAGGACGCTCCCCTCGGCTACATCGTGGCCGTGCCGGAGCTGCTGTTCTTCGCCAACACGGTGCGCGGCAACGACTTCCGCCCCACCGAGCCCTACATCCTCGCCGGGATCGGCTTCCTGCTGGTGAGCATCCCGGCCGCGTGGGCCGTCCGACGACTAGAGAGGAAGATCGCATATGAGCGCACCTGAGCCGAACCCGGACATCTCCCCGAAGGGCGCCGCCGCCGTGCGCATGCGCGGGGTCGACAAGGCGTTCGGCTCCAACGCGGTGCTCCGCGAGCTCGACCTCGACGTGGAGCCCGGCGAGCGCGTCGTCATCATCGGGCCCTCCGGTTCGGGCAAGACCACGATCCTGCGGGTGATCATGACCCTCGAGCGTCCCGATGCCGGCACCATCGAGGTGGGCGGTCGGCACCTCTACCACGAGGCGCACGGCAGTGGCCTGAAGCCGGCACACGAGAAGCACATCCGCTCGGTGCGCTCGGACATCGGCATGGTGTTCCAGCACTTCAACCTGTTCCCGCACATGACCGCGCTGGAGAACATCATGCTGGCGCCCGTCAAGGTGCACGGCAGGTCGCGCGACGAGGCCCGGGCCCGCGGCATGGAGCTGCTCGACAGCGTCGGTCTCGCCCACGCCGCCAACCAGACCCCGGGGCAGCTCTCGGGCGGTCAGAAGCAGCGGGTGGCGATCGCTCGATCGCTCGCCACCGAGCCCAAGGTGATGCTCTTCGACGAGGTCACCTCCGCGCTCGATCCCGAGCTCGTGGGCGAGGTGCTCACCGTCCTGCGCGACATCGCCGAGGAGGGCCGCTCGACGATGATGCTCGTCACCCACGAGATGGGCTTCGCCCGTGACGTGGCCGACAAGGTGCTCATGTTCGACGCGGGACAGGTCGTCGAGGCGGGCCCGCCCTCACAGGTCCTCGACGACCCCCAGGAGGAGCGCACGCGCTCGTTCCTGGGCGCCGTGCGCGAGCACTGAGGTCGCCTCCGACACCTCGACCACGGTCAGAGGGTGTCGGCGCCCACGGTGGCCACGATGCGGGCCCGGCCGAGCGGGACGGGCAGGGCGTCGGCGTCGACCGGTTGGAACGTGGCCGCCCCCAGGGTGAGCTCGAACGCGAGCCGCACGGCCTCCGCGCAGTACCCGGGGACGTAGCCGAACACCGAGGTGGCGAGCCGGCCGGCGTTGCCCGGGACGGTGGCGCCGTAGCCCAGCGCCTCGAGGCGCTCGACGACCGCGGCGGCGTGCCCGGTGCGGCTGGTGGCGTTCAGGACCAGCACCGCCGTCGTGTCGCGCTCGCGGTAGTCGGCTCCGCCGCGGTCGTCGCCGAGGCACTCCGCCGGCGCCGGCGCCCCGTCGATCGACGCCGGATCCAGCGGCGCCGCGCTCGTGCTGGTGACAGCGGGCTCCTCGGTGGTCGCCGTGGTGTCGCCGGACGCGGCGACGTCCTCGTCCCGGTCGTCGCCGCTGCCCACGGACGCGAGCAGGGCGACCATGGCGAGGATGGCGATGGAGACGCCGAGGATCACGGCGGCGCGCACCCGTTCGCCGGCCGACGGGTGCCACCGGCCGTCACGGCCGACGTCGACCCACGTCCCGTCGTCGAGCGCGATGCCCTCGCGCGGGATCTCCTGCTTCCGTGCCACCGCTCCGACACTGCCACTCCGGGCCCATCCGGTGGTGGCATCGTCCGCTTGGGCGGTGGGTAGCCTCCAGGACCCATGAGCAACGCGACCCCGAAGATCATCTACACCTACACCGACGAGGCGCCGGCGCTCGCCACGCACTCGCTGCTGCCGGTCATCGAGACCTTCGCCAGCGCCGCCGGGGTCGAGGTCGAGACCCGCGACATCTCCCTCGCCGCCCGCATCCTCGCCGTCTTCCCGGACGCGCTGCGCGACGACCAGCGGGTCCCCGATGCCCTCGCCGAGCTGGGCCAGCTGGCCAAGACGCCCGAGGCCAACATCATCAAGCTGCCCAACATCTCCGCCTCGATCCCGCAGATGAAGGCGGCGATCAAGGAGCTCCAGGACAAGGGCTACCCGCTGCCGGACTACCCGGAGGACCCCCAGACCGACGACGAGCGCGCCACCCGCGACCGGTACGACTCGGTGAAGGGCAGCGCCGTCAACCCGGTGCTCCGCGAGGGCAACTCCGACCGCCGGGCCCCCAAGGCCGTGAAGGAGTTCGCCCGCAAGAACCCGCACCGCATGGGCGAGTGGTCGTCGGACTCCAAGACCCACGTGGCCACCATGGGCGCCGGCGACTTCCGCTCCAACGAGCAGTCGGTGACCATCGAGCGGGACTCGTCCCTGCGCATCGTGCACACCTCCGACGACGGCCAGGAGACCGTGCTGAAGAGCGACGTGCGCGTCACCGCCGGCGAGGTCGTGGACGGCACGTTCCTGAGCGCCTCGCGGCTGCGCACCTTCCTCGCCGAGCAGATGGCCGACGCCGACGCCCAGGGCGTGCTGTTCTCCCTCCACCTCAAGGCCACGATGATGAAGGTCTCCGACCCGATCATCTTCGGTCACGCCGTCGAGGTGTACTTCGCCGACGTCTTCGCCGAGCACGGCGACGCCCTCCGCGAGGCCGGCGCCAACCCGCGTGACGGCTTCGGCGACGTCCTGAATGCCGTCGAGCGCCTCGACCCCGACACCAAGCAGGCCGTCGAGGCCGGCATCGCCGCCGCCCTCGAGTCCGGACCCGACCTCGCCATGGTCGACTCCGACCGGGGCATCACGAACCTGCACGTGCCCTCCGACATCATCATCGACGCCTCCATGCCGCCGATGGTGCGCGACTCCGGGAAGATGTGGAACCCGGCCGGCGAGCTGCAGGACACCAAGGCCACGATCCCGGACTCGTCCTACGCCGGCGTCTACCAAGCCGTCATCGACGACCACAAGGCCCACGGCGCGCTCGACCCCCGCACGATGGGCACCGTGCCGAACGTCGGCCTCATGGCCCAGAAGGCCGAGGAGTACGGCAGCCACGACAAGACCTTCGAGATCCCCGCGCCCGGCGTGGTGCAGGTGCTCGACGAGTCCGGCGCCCAGCTGATGGAGCACCGCGTCGAGGCCGGCGACATCTGGCGCATGTGCACCGTCACCGACGCCGCCATCCAGGACTGGGTGAAGCTGGCCGTGGCCCGGGGCCGGGCCACCGGCTCCCCCGCCGTGTTCTGGCTCGACATGCACCGTGCCCACGACGAGCAGCTCATCCGCAAGGTCCGCCGCTACCTCGAGGACCTCGACACCCACGGACTCGACATCGAGATCATGGACCCGGCGTCGGCCACCACGTACTCGCTGGAGCGGATCCGGCGCGGCGAGGACACCATCTCGGTCACCGGCAACGTGCTGCGCGACTACCTCACCGACCTGTTCCCGATCCTCGAGGTCGGCACCAGCGCCAAGATGCTCTCGATCGTGCCGCTCATGAACGGGGGCGGGCTGTTCGAGACCGGCGCCGGTGGCTCGGCGCCCAAGCACGTCCAGCAGTTCACCAAGGAGAACCACCTCCGGTGGGACTCCCTCGGCGAGTTCCTGGCCCTGGCGGTGTCCTTCGAGCACCTCGCCGAGCGCTTCGACAAGCCCCGCGCCCAGGTGCTGGCCGACACCCTCGACGCCGCCACCGGCGCGCTCCTGCAGAACGGCAAGGGCCCGTCGCGCAAGGTCGGCGAGCTCGACAACCGGGGCAGCCACTACTACCTGGCCCGGTACTGGGCCGAGGCCCTCGCCGAGCAGGGCACCGATGCCGACCTGGCCGAGCGGTTCGCCCCGCTCGCCCAGGCGCTGGCCGAGAACGAGCAGACCATCGTCGACGAGCTGAACGGCGCCCAGGGCGGTCCGGTCGACACCGGCGGCTACTACTTCGCCGACCGGTCCCGCCTCGACGAGGCCATGCGCCCCAGCCCCACGTTCAACCGGATCATCGACCAGGCCCGCTGACCCGGGATCCTCGCCTGTCGGGGGCATGCCGGTCCCGACCCTCGGGAAGGGACCGGACCATGGCCAACGACCAGAACGACGAGCTCGACGAGATCCAGGACCGGGTCGATGAGATCCGCGACCGGCTCCCCGACAACCCCGGCACCGCATTCGTCGACAAGGACGACGTGCCCGCCTACTTCAACGACGGCAACCTCGAGGAGGGCGAAGTCGTCACCCAGGAAGAGGCAGCCGAGCGGGACGACCCCCACGATCACCAGGCGCACGCGCCGGGCTGATCACCAGGACAGGCAGCGCCGGCGCCGCACTCATCGAGGTGGGATCGGCGCCGGCGCCGCCGCACCCACGTAGCGGCTGCTCGGCCGGATGAGCCGCCCCTCCTCGGCCTGCTCGAGGGCATGGGCGCACCAGCCGATGACCCGGCTGGCGGCGAAGGTCGGCGTGAACAGCGAGCGGTGCATCCCGCACGCCGCCATCACCACGGCGGCGTACCACTCGACGTTGGCCTGGAGACCGCGCCCCGGCTTGAGCTCCTCGAGCGCGGCCTCGACCTCGCGCTCCACCGCCACCGCCCGCTCCGGGAGCTCGCCCCCGAGGCCGAGCGCGATCTCCCGCAGCAGCACGCACCGCGGATCCTCGGTCCGGTAGACGGCGTGGCCGAACCCCATGATCCGGCCCCCCTGCTCGACGGTCGCACGCACCCAGTCGCGTGCGTGCCCGGGCGAGCCGATGGCGTCCAGGGTGTCGAGCGAGCGGCTGGGCGCACCGCCGTGCAGCGGCCCGATCAGGGCGCCCAGCGCGGCGACCAGCGCCGAACCGAGGTCCGTGCCCGTGGAGGTGACGACTCTGGCGGTGAAGGTCGAGGCGTTGAAGCCGTGGTCGAGGCCGAGGATGAGGTACTGCTCGATGGCCCGGGCCCGTTCCGGCTCCGGCTCGCTGCCGGTCAGCATCCAGAGGTAGTCCGTCGCCAGCGGCAGGTCGGTGCGGGCCGGCACGGGGTCCAGGCCGTGGCGCAGCCGGTGGAGTGCGGCGACGATCGCCGGTACGGGCGCGCTGAGCGCCAGCGCCTGGTGCCGGCGCTGGTCGGCGCTGCAGTCCATGGTCGGCGGCAGGCCCAGGGTCGAGGCGTGGTGCGACAGCGCCGTGCGCAGCCCGGTGGCGACGGTGTCGCTGTCGGCGGCGATGAGCGGCAGCGCCCGCAGGACGGCGGGAGACAGGTGGCGGAAGGGCGCGAGCTGGTCGGCGAACTCGGCGCGACGGGCCTGGTCGGGCAGCGACCCGTCGAGGAGCAGGTGCCAGACGTCCTCGAGCGTGCAGAGGCGGGCCAGGTCCGGCGCCGCGTACTGGCGGTAGTGGTAGAAGCCCTCCTCGCCCCGGACGTCGCCGAGGGCGGTCTCGGCCACGACGAGTCCCTTCAGGCCAGGGGGTGCGTCGGCGGCGGGTGGTGTGGTGATCGGCATGCCTCGATCGTCTCGCTCCATCCGGCCGCCATCAACGTTGATCGCATCAATGCATCGTGCGGGTCTACCGTGGCCTCGTGGCCCGCCCGCAGTGGATGACGAGCGAGGAGGCGACCCGTCGCCTCGGGGTGAAGCCCGAGACGCTCTACGCCTACGTGAGCCGGGGCGTGATCCGCAGCGAGCGCGTCCCGGGCCAGCGTCGCAGCCGCTTCCTGACCGCCGACGTCGAGCGCCACGCCGCCCGCAGTCGCATCGGGGGACGGGCGGGCGGGCTCGAGGTCGTGGTCGAGACCCAGCTCACGCTGCTCGAGCCCGAGGGGCGGCTCTCCTACCGGGGCTGGGACGTCGTCGACGCCGTCGGTTCGGCATCGTTCGAGGAGGTCGCGTCCTGGCTGTGGACCGGCACCCGCGACGCCGACACCTTCGAGGCCTCGGAGGCGCCGCTCGCCGCCGCTCGTCGGGTGCTCGACGCCGTCGACGACCTCGGGCCCGTCGACCGCTGGCGCACGGTGCTCCCCGTGCTCCGCAGCCAGGACGCGCTGCGGGGCGACCGCCGGCCGGCGGCGGTGCAGGCCACCGGTCGCGACCTCCTCGCCACCCTCGTTGCCTGCCTGCCCCTGCTCGGCGACGAGCCCGCCCACGACCGCACGATCGCGGCCCGGCTGTGGCCCCGCCTCACCGCGGCCCCGCCGAGCCGCCGGCGGATCGCCGTGCTCGACGCCGCCCTCGTGCTGCTCGCCGACCACGAGATGGCGGCGTCGACCCTCGCCGTCCGCGTGGCGGCATCCACCTGGGCCGACCCGTACCTCGTGATCGAGGCCGGCCTCAGCGCGCTCGGCGGACCGCTGCACGGTGGGGCCGGCGAGGGGGCCCGGGCACTGCTGCGCGACGCCGGTCCGGCCGGACGTGACGCGCCGAGCGCCGTGGGTCGCCGGCTCGAGCGTGGCGAGCGCATCGCCGGCTTCGGCCACCGCGTGTACGAGACCTGCGATCCCCGGGTCGCTCCCCTGCTGGCCCGCCTCGACGACGCCGGCGACACCCCACCCGCGGCCCGGGCCGTGCTCGACGTCGTGCAGGGCCGGGACCTGCCGTTCCCCAACGTCGACTTCGCCCTGGCCGCCGTGGCCGAGGCCTACGAGTTCATCGACGGCGCCACCGAGTCGGTCTTCGCCACCGCCCGCATCGTCGGCTGGCTCGCCCACGCCATCGAGGAGTACGAGCACGCCCTGCGCTTCCGCACCCGAGCCGCCTACGTCGGCCCCCGCCCTCCCGCCTGACGCCCTCCGGAGCTGGCAGTGCTGACGTCGCACTCAGCGCCGGAGCCGGGTGGCGAGCTCCTCGACGCCGGTCAGCACGTCGATGCCGTCGCGGTCCCGGATCCAGTCCCGGTTGCGCCGGTGCAGGTCGTCGGACCCGTCGTACCGGTTGAGCAGCACCACGACCGGCAGCGGGGCGAGCGAGTCGACGCCGGACCGCACCGCGTCGATCGTCCCGAGGCCGGCGTCGGCCACCAGCACCACGACGTCGACGTCGAGCGCCCGGACGAGGTCCCGGCTGTCGCCGTCCTCCGCCAGCGGCGAGCGGACCCCGCCCACCGTCTCGACCAACCCGACGTCGATCGCCTGGTCCGGCCAGGCGATCGACGCCACGACCTCGTCGAGCACGGGGCACACCCGGCCGAGTGCGGCCGCCGCCATCGGGGGCGCCATCGGGATCGGGTACCAGCCGGGGTCCGGGCACACGTCCCGGATCGGTTCACCCGTCGCTGCCGACAGCACCTCCGCATCGGTCGACGCCCCGTCGTCCGGGTCGAACGACTGCAGCGGCTTGCGGGCCGCCACCGTCCGACCGCCGGCTCGGAGGATGCGGGCCAGCTCGGCGCTCGCCCACGTCTTGCCGACCTCGGTGGCCGTGCCGCACACGCCGACGAGCAGCACCGGCCGGGTCATGGCCGGTCTCCCGCTGCAACGTGGGCACTGCCAGCTCGGTGGGGTGCGAGGGCGGCGAGGAGGGTGCCGATCTGGTCGTCGGTGTGCGCGGCCGACAGGGCGACGCGCAGGCGGGACGTCCCGGGGGCCACGGTCGGTGGGCGGATGGCGGGCACCAGCAGGCCCTGCCCGAGGAGGGCGGCGGCGGCGGCGAGGGCGAGCTGCTCCTCCCCCAGCACGACCGGGATGATCGGTGACGGGTGGCCGGGCTCGACCCGATCGACGTGGGCGCGCAGGCGGGCCATGAGCGCATCGCCCTCCGGGCTGCGCACCACGGCGAGGGCGGCGAGACCGGCGGCGGCGTCGGCCGGCGACAGGGCGGTGGTGAAGATGAAGGGCCGGGCCCGGTTGACGAGCAGGTCCACGGCGTCCGCGCTCCCCGCGACCGCACCTCCGAGGGAGCCGAGCCCCTTCGACAGCGTGACCACGTGGAGCACGTCGAGCCCGTCGATCGAGGCCAGGTCGGCGGTCGGACCGAGCACGGCGTGCGCGTCGTCCAGCACGAGCAGCGCGCCGTGGCGGGCACAGCACTCGGCGAGGGCCTGGACCGGGGCCTCGTCGCCGTCCATGGAGAAGACCGAGTCCGTGACCACCACCTTCCGGGGCGCGGCAGAGGCGGCGAGGAGCGCGTCGACGTGGTCCACGTCCGCGTGGCGGGCGACGACGGTGGTCGAGCGGCTGAGCCGGCAGCCGTCGATGATCGAGGCGTGGTTGAGCTCGTCGCTGACGATCAGGCAGTCGGGCCCGCCGAACGTGGTGAGCACGGCGAGGTTCGCGGCGTACCCGCTCGGCAGCACGACGGCGGCCGCGGTGCCCTTCCACTCCGCCAGCGCCGCCTCCAGGTCGTGGTGGACGGGACGGGAGCCCACCACCAGCCGGCTGGCGGTGGCGCCGGCGCCCCACCGGTCGAGCGCGTCGTGGGCGGCGGCCACCACCGCCGGGTGGGTCGACAGCCCCAGGTAGTCGTTCGACGCGAACGACACCACGGACCGACCGTCGATCTCGCCGGTCGGGCCGAGCGCGTCGAAGGACCGGGTCTGGCGCCAGCGGTCGGCGCCGCGGATCTGGTCCAGCTCGGCCCGGACCCAGCTCCGGTGCGGCGAGGTCACCCCACCACCGCCTGCATCGCCGTCGTGATCGACGCGATGTCGTCGTCGCTGCTGATGAACGGCGGCATGGCGTAGAGCAGCCGGCCGAAGGGGCGAAGCCAGACGCCGTGGTCGAGCAGCGAGCGCTGCGACGCCACCATGTCCACCGGGTCGTGCAGCTCGACCACGCCGATCGCCCCCAGCACCCGCACGTCGGCGACCGCATCGTGGCCCCGCAGCGGCTCCAGCCCGGCGCGCAGCCCGGCCTCGATGCCGGCGACCTCGCCCCGCCAGTCACGGGACAGCAGCAGGCGCACCGACGCCAGCGACACCGCCGCCGCCAGCGGGTTGCCCATGAACGTCGGTCCGTGCATGAGCGCACCCGACTCGGCCGCGCTCACGCCGGCGGCCACCGCCGGCGTGCAGAGCACCGCCGCCATGGTCAGGTACCCACCGGTCAGCGCCTTGCCGAGGCACATGATGTCGGGGGTGATCCCGGCATGCTCGCAGGCGAAGAGCCGGCCCGAGCGGCCGAACCCGGTGGCGATCTCGTCGGCGATCAGCAGCACGTCGTGCTCGTCGCACAGACGTCGCACGCCGGCGAGGTACTCCGGGGCGTAGAAGCGCATGCCGCCGGCGCCCTGCACGATGGGTTCGAGGATGACGGCGGCGACCTCGTCGGCGTGCTCCGCCAGCAGCGCAGCCAGCTCCGAGAGGTGCGAGTCGTCGAAGGGTGAGCCGAACGGCGGCGACGGCACCGGGGCGAACAGCTGCGCCGGCAGGACGTCGGCGAACATCGAGTGCATCCCGTTCACCGGGTCGCACACCGACATGCAGCCGAGCGTGTCGCCGTGGTAGCCGCCCCGCACGGTCAGCAGCCGGGTGCGCTCCGGGCGGCCGGTGCCCCGGGCGTGCTGCAGCGCCATCTTGATGGCGACCTCGACCGACACCGAGCCCGAGTCGGCCAGGAACACGTGCTCGAGCCCCGCCGGCGCGATCTCCACGAGCAGCTCGGCCAGCTCGACCGCCGGTGCGTGCGTGATCCCGCCGAACATGACGTGAGCGATCGCGTCGAGCTGGGTGCGCACCGCCTCGTCGAGCACCGGGTGGCGGTAGCCGTGGATGGACGCCCACCACGACGACATCCCGTCGACGACCTCGCGCCCGTCGGCCAGCACCAGGCGGGTGCCGTGGGCGCCGACGACCGGGACCGGGTCGAGCGTCGCCGGCATCGGGGCGTACGGGTGCCAGACCCGGGCCGTGTCCCGCTCGACCAGCGCGGCGGCGGACGGGACTTCCGTGGGGGGCACGGGGCGAAGGTACCGCCAGCCGGTGCCGGCCTCCGAGCCCCAGTGCGGTGGATCGCCGGTTGACGGCGCCGACGATGCGCTGGCAACATGCGTTGCCAAGCGACGACGAGCCTGGGGGGCCGATGGACAACGAGCGGGTGATCATCGTCGGAGGGGGTGTCGGGGGCCTGGTCGCGGCCCTCGGGTTCGCCCGGGCCGGCCACGCCGTCGACGTCCTGGAGCGAGATCCGCTGCCCGACGTGACCGACGTGGAGGCCGCCTTCGACGCCGAGCGCCGGGGCGCACCGCAGGTCCACCAGACCCACGGCTTCCTGGCCCGCCTCGTCGTCGAGCTGCGCGAGCGGTTCCCCGACGTGCTCGACCAGCTGCTCGCCGCCGGCTGCGTCACGATGCCGACGACCACCCAGCTCGGCGACCCACGCCCGGGCGACGAGGACCTCCGGGTGCTGGTCGTGCGCCGCACCACGCTCGAGTGGGTGCTGCGCCGAGCGGTCACCGACGAACCCGGCGTCACCTTCCACACCGGCGTCGCCGTCCAGCACCTCCTCGGCCACCCGGGCACCGACGGCGGGCCCGCCGAGGTGCGCGGCGTCGTCACCGATGACGGACGGGAGTGGGAGGCCGATCTGGTCGTGGCCGCCACCGGCCGGCGTGGACCCGTCGGGCGCTGGCTGGAGGAGCTGGGGACCGAGGTGCCCGAGACCATCCACGAGAGCGGCCTCATGTACCTGTCGCGGTGGTACCGCTTCGCCGACGGGGTGGTGCCCGAGCTCGACCCGAAGCTCGGCGGCGACCTCGGCTTCGTGAAGTACCTCGCCGTGCCGGGCGACGGCGGCACGCTGTCGATCACCCTCGCCATCCGCACCGAGGACAGCGAGCTGCGCAGCGCCCTGTCCGACGCCGACGCCTTCGAGCACGCCTGCCGGATCCTGCCGGGACCCGACCGCTTCGTCGGCCGCTACGAGCTCACCCCGCTCGGCGGCGTGCGACCGATGACGGGCCTGCTCAACCGGATCCGACGCTTCCTCGACGCCGACGGCGCACCCACCGTGGTCGGGTTCCACGCCATCGGCGACAGCCACACGTGCACGAACCCCCTCTACGGCCGGGGCTGCGCCCTGGCCGCCGTCCAGGCGATCCGCCTCGTCGACGCCGCCGCCGAGCACCCCGACGACCCCGCCGCCCGCGCCACCGCCTACGAGCAGGCCGTGGCCCGCGAGGTCGAGCCCTGGTTCGAGATCTCGGTCCAGATGGACCGCATGGGCGCCGACCCCGCCGGCCTCGCCATCGGCGGTGGCGACGACGGCGGCGACGACGGCGGCGGCAAGGCGATGGGCGCCCTGTTCGCGGCCGCGGCCACCGACCCGATCATCGGGCGGGGCATGTCGCGCTTCTGGAACCTGCTGGCCCTGCCCGGCGACCTCATGGGCGACCCCGAGCTGATGGCCCGCATGGCCGAGGTCATGGCCGACCCCGACGCCTGGCCCACACCACCCGCCGAGGGACCGAGCCGCACCGCGCTGCTCGATGCACTCGCCACCCTGCCCACCACACCGACCGAGGAGCACGCCGTGCCCACCCCCACCGACCGAGCCGCCTCGTGAGCGCACCGCTGCCCGCCGGCGTCACCGAGCGCACCGTGCGCGTCGGCGAGATCGACATGCACCTGCTCGAGGCCGGCACCGACGGGCCCCTCGTCGTGCTCGCCCACGGCTTCCCGGAGCTGGCCTGGTCGTGGCGCCACCAGCTCCCTGCGCTCGCCGCGGCCGGCTACCGGGTGGTCGCACCCGACCAGCGCGGCTACGGCGGCACCACCCGCCCGGCCGCGGTCGAGGACTACGACATCGTCCACCTCACGGGCGACCTGGTCGGCCTCCTCGACGAGCTCGGCGAGGAGAAGGCGGTCTTCGTCGGCCACGACTGGGGTTCGATGGTGGTGTGGCAGCTCTCGCTGCTCCACCCCGACCGGGTGACCGGCGTGTGCGGGATGAGCGTGCCGTTCGTGCCCCGAGCCCCGGCCCCGCCGATCGAGATCATGCGGGCGATCTTCGCCGACCAGTTCTTCTACATCGTCTACTTCCAGGAGCCGGGCGTCGCCGACGCCGAGCTCGGGAGCGATCCGGCGCGGACGATGCGACGGCTGCTCGCCGGTCTGGCGAAGCCGGGTGACCTCACGACCGACGCCGCCGCGACGATGGCAGCCGACGACGGGCAGGGCTTCGTCGACCGCATCCCCGAGCCCGATGGCCTGCCCGGCTGGCTCTCCCAGGCCGAGCTCGACCACTACGTCGACGTCTTCGCCGACACCGGCTTCACCGGCGGCATCAACTGGTACCGCAACTTCGACCGCAACTGGGAGCTCACGCCCCACCTCGACGGCGCCAAGGTCGAGGTGCCCTCGTTCTTCGTCGGCGGCGCCGACGACCCCGTCCTCACCATGTCCCCGCCCGACAACCAGGAGACCTGGCTGACGGACCACCGGGGCAGCGTGATCATCGACGGCGCTGGCCACTGGGTCCAGCAGGAAGCACCCGAGCAGGTCAACGCGGCCCTGCTCGACTTCTGTGACCAGCTGCGTGAAGGGAACACCCGATGAGCTCCACCGCCGCCCGCTTGAAGTTCGGCGCCTTCTTCGCCCCGTTCCACCCCCCGGGGCAGAACCCGACGCTCGCCCTCGAGTACGACCTGGAGCGGGCCGAGGCCCTCGACCGCTTCGGCTTCGACGAGGTGTGGTTCGGCGAGCACCACTCGGGCGGCTACGAGATCATCCCCTCCCCCGAGGTGTTCATCGCTGCTGCGGCGGCGCGCACCAAGCAGATCAAGCTCGGCACGGGCGTGGTGTCGCTGCCGTACCACCACCCGCTCATGGTCGCGGACCGCATGGTCCTGCTCGACCACCTCACCCGGGGCCGGGTGATCTTCGGCACGGGTCCGGGCGCGCTGCCCACCGACGCCTACATGATGGGCATAGACCCCGTCGACCAGCGCCGGATGATGGAGGAGTCGCTCGAGGCGATCCTGGCGCTGCTCCGCACCGACGAGCCCGTCACCCGCGAGACCGACTGGTTCACGCTGAAGGACGCCAAGCTCCAGTACCGGCCCTACACCGATCCGCACTTCGAGGTGTCGGTGGCCGCCATGATCTCGCCCTCGGGCCCCCGTCTGGCCGGCACGCACGACGTCTCGCTCCTGTCGCTGTCCATGTCGGTCGTCGACGGCTTCGCCGCCATCGGGCAGGCCTGGGACGTGGTCGAGGAGATGGCCTCCAAGGCCGGCCACAAGGAGCCCGATCGGGCGAACTGGCGCGTCCTCGGGACGATGCACATCGCCGAGACCCGAGACCAGGCCATCGAGGAGTGCACCTACGGCCTGCGCGACTTCGCCAACTACTTCGGTGGCGGCGCCGGCTTCGTGCCGCTCGCCAACGAGGTCACCGAGGGCACGACGTCCGAGCGCGAGTTCGTGGAGGCCTACGTCGAGGGCGGCAAGGGCAACGTGGTCATCGGCACGCCCGACGACGCCATCGAGTACATCGAGGGCCTCCTCGAGCAGTCCGGCGGCTTCGGCACCTTCCTCATGCTCGGCCACGACTGGGCCCGGCCGACGGCCACCATCGAGTCGTACCGGCTGTTCGCCGAGCGGGTCATGCCACACTTCCAGAACCAGCTGCAGGCCCAGCGCAGCTCCCACGACTGGGCCACGGGCAAGCGCAACGAGCTCTTCGGTCGCGCCGGCCAGGCGATCATGAACGCCGTGCAGCAGCACGTGCAGGAGCAGGACGCGGAGAAGGCCTGATGCGCGCCGCCGTCCTGAACAAGGGCGAGATCCTGGTCCGTGACGACGTCGAGGAGCCCGAACCCGGCTTCGGCCAGGTGCTGGTCGAGGTCAAGGCCTGCGGCATCTGCGGGTCCGACCTCCACTTCGCCAAGCACGGCGGCGACATGCTCGCCCTCGGCAAGCAGATCGAGGGGATGCCCAGCTTCGGCGGGGGCGACGACGACGGGGTCGACCTCGACCGCGACGTCTTCATGGGCCACGAGTTCGCCGCCGAGGTCCTCGAGGTCGGCCCCGACACCCAGGCGGCCGCGCCGGTGGGTGCGCTGGTCACGTCGATCCCCGTGCTCATGGGCATGGACGGCATCCACCCGATCGTCTACAGCAACACCGTGAAGGGCGGCTACGGCGAGCGCATGCTCCTGTCGGCCCCCATGCTCCTCGAGGTGCCCAACGGGCTGTCCGCCCAGCACGCCGCCCTCACGGAGCCCATGGCCGTCGGGCTGCACGCCGTGAACAGGTCGCGCATCGAGCAGGGCGAAGGCGCGATCGTCCTCGGCTGCGGCCCGGTGGGCCTCGCCGTCATCGCCGCGCTGAAGGTGCGTGGCCTCGGCCCGATCGTGGCCGCCGACTTCTCCCCCGCCCGGCGGCGCCTCGCCGAGGCCATGGGTGCCACCCACGCCGTCGATCCCCGTGAGGAGACCGGATGGTCGGCCTGGTCGAGTGCCGGCAGCGGGCGACCCCCGGTCGTCTTCGAGGCGATCGGCGTGCCGGGCGTCCTCGACGACATCCTCCGGTGCGCCCCGGCCCAGTCCCGGGTCGTCGTGGTCGGCGTGTGCATGGAGCACGACACCATCAACCCGTTCTTCGGGATCAGCAAGGAGCTGAACATCCAGTTCTGCCTCGGCTACGACCCGATGGAGTTCGCCGGCAGCCTGCGCAGCATCGCCGAGGGCGAGATCGACGTGGCGCCGATGATCACGGCCGAGGTCGGCCTCGACGAGGTCCCGCGGGCCTTCGACGACCTCGGCGACCCCGAGGAGCACTGCAAGATCCTGGTGGTCCCATGACCAAGCCGATGCACGAGACCCACCGGATCGCGTACGACGGTGCCGTCGACGCCGACGGCCACATCCTCGAGCCACCGGACCTGTGGGAGACCTACATCGATCCGCAGTTCCGGGATCGGGCGCTGCGCATCCGCACCGACGAGCAGGGCCTGGAAGAGCTCGAGATCGGGGGCGAGCGCTCGCAGATGGCCCGCCGGGGCATGCCGTCGACGCTCGGTGCCATGGGCGCACCCGACCTGGCCGCCATGCAGAAGGACCCCGAGCGCACCTACCTGCGCGAGGCGCCCTACGGCAGCATGGATCCCTCCGAGCGCCTGGAGGTCCTCGACGCCGAGAACCTCGACGCCGTGATCCTCTACACCACCGTCGGGCTGCTCTGGGAGGCCGAGCTTTCGGATCCCGCGCTGTCGCAGGCCTACACCAAGGCCTACAACCGCTGGATCTGTGAGTTCTGCGCCGACTCGCCCCGCCTCGTGCCCACGGCGCACCTGTCCCTGTCCGACCCCGTCGCGGCCGCCGCCGAGCTGGAGCGGGCCATCGGCGAGGGCGCGAAGGGGGCCTACGTCGCGCCCTTCACCCACGATGCCCGGCCCCTCGGCCACCCCGACAACGACCCGGTGTTCGCCGTCGCACAGGAGGCCGGCATCCCCTTCGCCATCCACCCCACGTTCGAGCCGCAGTGGACCAAGGGCCAGCGCATGGGCACCTGGGAGAACGTCAAGCAGCTGCGCCTGCTCGCGTCGGTCACCGCGTCCGACGGGGTCCGCCAGCAGTTCACCACGCTGTTCGACTACGGCGTCTTCGACTCGTTCCCCGAGCTCAAGGTCCTGGTGCTCGAGTCGGGCGGCGGCTGGATCGGCTACTGGCTCGACCGCATCGACGCGGTCTACGGGCACACGTTCATCGGCGAGAAGGTGCCGCTCGAGGAGAAGCCGAGCGACTACTTCCGCCGGCAGTGCTGGATCAGCTGCGACCCCGACGAGCGCACCATCCCCGCCCTCGCCGACCGCTTCGGCGCCGACCGGTTCCTGTGGGCGAGCGACTTCCCCCACGCCGACCACACGCCCGAGTACGTCGACGACCTCAACGAGCTGGCCGCCATGTTCACCGAGGCTGACCGCCGCAAGTTCCTGGGCGACAACGCCCGCGCCCTCTTCGGCATCGACGCCTGACTTCTCGCGGCCAGCACGGTGGGTACGGTGCCCGCCGATGGCCTCCCCCGACGGCGCCCGCACCAAGCGGGTGCGCATGGACTACGACGACCGCCGCCGGTCGATCCTCCACGCCGCCACGGGGCTGTTCCTGCGACGTCCCTACAGCGAGGTCTCCATCTCCGACATCGCCGAGGTGGCCGGCGTCGCCAAGGGGCTGCTGCACCACTACTTCGGCTCCAAGCGCGACCTCTACCTCGAGGTCGTGCGCGACGTGACCCGCGTGCCGCTGCCCGTCGGGCCCGACGCCGGCGACGGCCAGGACCCGACGTGGGCGGCGGCCGTCGACGCGCTCCTCGGCTTCGTGGCCGAGAACCGGGAGCTGTGGCTCGACGCCACCGCCGTCGGGGACGACGAGGTCGCCTCGATCGTCGACGACAGCCGCGAGGTGCTGGCCGAGCAGACGATCGAGGTGCTCGGCCTCGAGGACACCCCCGTCGTGCGGGCCCTGGTCCGGGGCTACGGCGGTCTCGTGCAGGAGGTCACGCGCGAGTGGCTGGACCGCGGTCGGCTGACCGAGGCCCAGGCTCGCGAGGTGCTGGTGCGGACGCTCCCGCTCCTGCTCGAGCGGGTGCTGCCCGAGCTCAGGCCGTGAGGGCCTTGATCTTCTCCTGGAAGGCGACCTGCTCCGGCGTCGGGGCACCGGCGGACTGCATGGCCATCAGCTTGGTCATGTCGCCCTCGATCTTGATCTGACCCGACATGAAGGCCTGCATGGCCGCCTGCTGGTCGCCGGCGATGAAGACGCTCTTGGCCACGTCGTAGGGGACGGTGAGCTTGGTCGGGGCCGAGTCGTGCAGGCCACGCTCGAACTGACCGGCGGCCATGTGCGCCTCGCGCTCCCCGAAGGGGGTGTCGGGCACGACCAGGTTGATCACCAGGTCCTTGGTGGCGGCCGGCGGCTCCGGGGCCTCCGGGCGCAGGGCCTCGATCGCGTCCATCCACTCGTCCGACAAGAAGTCGTGGGCCATGGTGTTCGTTGCTCCTGTTCGCGGGTTGCTGTTGGTCGTCGTCCAACAGGATTCGCCGTCGGCGGCACGAAGTCCTCCGCCACCTCCGGCATTCACCTCGCCTCGAGCCACTCGAGGAGGGCGTCGTCCACGGCGCTGCCCTTGTAGGACCGCTGCTCGTCGCTCCACCCCCGGATGGCTGCGGCCAGGGACCGGGCCACGTCCGGTCGCTGCTCCAGGACGGCCACGGGGACCTGCTGGGTGCGGATCGTGAACACCACCGCCGCCGCGGTCGGCAGGCGCACGAGCGCCTGGCGCTCGCTGCGCAGCCATCGACCGGTCGGCACCGGCGTGGGCCGCTCGACCGAGTCGACCCAGCGGGGCAGGTGCAGGTCGGCGACGTCGTGCACGAGCCAGTTGCGGCGCCACACCCCCTGCCCCGGTCGCAGGCGGCCGAGGAAGCCGTCCACGCGCCCGGCGAGCGCTCCCGGGTAGCCCGGCACGGGCGCGTGCACGCCGGCGAGCGGACCGCCGATGCGCTCGGCCGGGCTCCAGTACGACGGGAAGCACACGCACCCCGCCGCCAGCCGCCACCCGTCCTCACCCGGCACCAGGAGGCACAGGTCGTCAGCCACCAGCGGGCGGGTCGCCGCCAGCACCTCACGGACATCCCGTGGATCGCGCACCGCCGGCGGTCCCGATCCACGGGATCCTCCATGGCTGGCCAGCCAGGCCCGGATCACGTCGTGCAGCTCGACCGCCGCGGGCACCAGGTCGGGTCCGGCGGGGCCGACCAGGACCTCGTCGTGCTCGGTGGCCAGGAGCCGGGCCGCCTCGGCCCGTTGGGCCTCCCACTCGTCGTCGAGCAGGAACCAGCGGTCCAGGTCCAGGGCGCGGGTGCCCATCGACGCGTCCGGCGGGCCGACGTGCAGGTCCAGCTCGTCGAGCCAGGCGGGGGCGACGAGCTCGGTCACCGTCCGCTCAGGTGGGGTCGTCGCGATGGATGCGCACCGACGCACCGCCGGGCACGTCGACGACGCCGTCGGGGGTGTGCACCGGCACGGCCTCGCCCGACTCCACGTGCACCGTGCAGCCATCGGGGTCCAGCTGCACGAGGATCTCGCACCCGTGCCGCTGGAGCCGGTACGACATGGCCGTCCACTCCTTGGGCAGGCGGGGTGCGAAGCGCAGGTGCTCGCCCGTGTCGGCCATGCCGCCGAACCCGTGGACCAGGGCCGCCCACACGCCGCCGGCGTTGGCGATGTGCACGCCGTCGGCGGTGTTGCCGTGGGTGTCGGCCAGGTCCAGGTAGAGCGACTGCTTGAAGTAGTCGAACGCCAGCCCCTCGTGGCCCACCTCGGCGGCCACGATCGACTGCACGCAGGCCGACAGGGACGAGTCACCGGTGGTGATCGGGTCGTAGTACTCGAAGTTGCGGCGCTTCTGGTCCTTGGGGAAGTGCTGGCCCCGCAGGTACATGGCCAGCACCACGTCGGCCTGCTTCAGGATCTGGAACCGGTAGATCACCAGCGGGTGGTAGTGGAGCAGGAGCGGGTAGTTCTCGGGCGGCGTGTTGGCGAAGTCCCAGGGCTCACGGTCGAGGAAGCTCTCGTCCTGGGGGTGGATGCCCAGCTCCTCGTCGTAGGGCAGGTACACGGCGTCCGCGGCCCGGTGCCACTCGGCCACCTCCTCGTCGGTGACCCCGGTCCGCCGCTGCAGCGCCTCGAGGGACTCGGGGCTCCACTCGGCGACGAAGTCATAGGTCCAGGCGGCGTAGCGGAGGTTGAAGCGGGCCATGACGTTCGTGTACAGGTTGTCGTTGACGACGGTCGTGTACTCGTCCGGCCCGGTCACGCCGTGGATCCGGAACCGACCCGACGCCGATCCGGACTGCCCGTTGCCGGGATGCTCGTAGAAGCCCAGGTCGGCCCACATCCGTGCCGTCTCGAACAGGATCTCGGCGCCCTCGTGGACGAGGAAGTCGACGTCGGCGGTGGCGTTCAGGTAGCGCTCGAGGGCGTAGGCCACGGCCGCGTTGATGTGGTACTGCGCCGTGCCGGCGGCGTAGTAGGCCGAGGCCTCCTGGCCGTCGATGGTGCGCCACGGGTAGAGCGCGCCGTCCTGGCTCAGCTCCCGGGCGCGCTCGCGCGCCCGGTCGAGCAGCTTCCACCGGAAGCGCAGCAGCTTCCGGGCCGCATCGGGGTTGGTGTAGGCGAGGCAGGGCAGGACGTACACCTCGGTGTCCCAGAAGTAGTGCCCGTCGTAGCCGTCGCCGGTGACGCCCTTGGCCGCGATGCCCTGCTCGTGGGTGCGGGCCGACGCCTGCGCCAGCTGGAACAGGTTCCAGCGCACGGCCTGCTGGGCCTCGTCGTCGCCCTCGACGCACACGTCGGTCCGGTGCCAGAAGGCATCGAGCCAGGTGCGCTGCTCGTCCTGCAGCCCGGGAACCCCGGTCCGCCGGGCTCGCTTGATGGTGCGCCGGCACCGATCGGCCAGCTCCTGGGTCGGGATGCCCCGCGACGAGTGGTACGACACGAACTTGGTGATGCGGATGGTCTCGCCCGCCGTGGCCTGCACGGTGAAGACGGTCTTGGCCAGGTCCTCGCCCACGACGGTGTCGGTCTCGTACTCGCACGACGTCTCGATCTCGTGCCGGTACGCGCAGGCCAGGGTCATCCCGCTGTGTGCGCACCGGTAGCCCAGGACCACGTCGCCTCCGTCGGCGGGGTCGGGCTCGTGGCTCTGGAGCTGGGGCAGCAGCACGCGCTCGGGGAACGCGCGCCGTTGGCGGGGGTCGACCCCCTCGCCGAGGGCTGCGGCCTTCACGTGGTACTCGTCCTCGCCGTCCTGCCGGTTGAGCAGCTGGGACGAGATCAGCACCGGGGCCGAGCCCTCGAGCATCTCGACCTCGAAGCACAGCACGGCCAGGTGGCGGTGCTCGAGGCTCACCATCCGCTCGGACCGCACCCGGAGCCGCTTGCCGGCCGGCGTCGTCCAGATCAGCTCCCGGTGGGAGATGCCGGTCTGGAAGTCGATGACCCGCTCGTAGTGCTCCAGGTCGGCCTCGCGCAGCAGCAGCGGCTCGTCGTCGACGTAGAGCTTCATCAGCTTGGCGTCGGGCACGTTGACGATGGTCTGGCCGGTGGTGGCGAACGCGACGGCGGCCTCGGCGTGGTGGATCGGCCACGTCTCGTGGAACCCGTTCAGGAACGTGCCGTGCGAGTGCGCCTCACGGCCTTCGCTGGGGTTGCCCCGCATGCCGATGTAGCCGTTCCCGATGGCGAAGAGGGACTCGGTGTGGCCCAGGTCGTCGTGGTCGAGCTCGGTCTCGACGAGCCGCCACGGTTCGACCGGGAAGCGGTGGCGGGGGATGACGCTGGCGGTGGCGCGGATCTTCACGGCCGGGTGGGCTCCGGCGCGAGCGTCTCGGCGAGGTCGTCGACGACGAAGTGGGCGCCGCTGGCCAGGAGCGCGTCGCGGTTCCCTCCCCGGTCGACGCCGAGGACGAGGGCGAAGCCACCGGCGGCGCCGGCGGCCACGCCGGACGACGCGTCCTCGACCACCACCGATTCGGAGGGGGGCACGGCGAGCAGCTCCGCCGCACGCAGGAACATGTCGGGCGCCGGCTTGCCGGTGATCCCCTCCTCGACGATGGTGACGCCGTCCACGACGTGCGCGAACCGATCGCCCAGGCCGGCAGCCTCGAGCACCGGTCGGGCGTTGCGGGACGAGGACACCACGGCCTGCGCCACGCCCAGGCGATCGAGCTCGTCCAGCACCGCCATCGTCCCGGGGTACGGGGCGACGCCGTCGCGGTCCAGCAGCTCACGGAAGAGCTCGTCCTTGCGGTTGCCCATGGCGGCCACGGTGTCGCCGCCGGGCGGGTCGTCGGGGCTGCCGTCGGGCAGCTCGACCCCCCGAGCGGCCAGGAACGAGCGCACGCCGTCGTATCGCGGCTTGCCGTCGACGTACGCGAGGTAGTCGGCGCTGGTGAAGTCCCACGGGGCGAACAGCTCACCCCAGGCGACCTCGTGCACCGAGGCCGTCGGCGTGATGACCCCGTCCAGGTCGAGCAGGACGGCACGGTAGGCGCCCCACTCGACCCTCGACCCGCTCGCGACCATGGCCGCAGAGTGTACGTCTGGGGCGTGAGGCCTCAGCTCGTCTCGGGGCGGCCCTGTCGGTCCCGGGCCTCGGAGCCGTGGCTCTCCTCCTCGAAGCGGCGCTCGGCCTCTTCGGTGTCGCCGCCGCTCTCCTCGAGCAGCTCCTCCGCGAGCTCGCTGTCCTGCTCGACAGCCTGGCCGAGGGACTTGTCCTCGTAGCCCGGCTCGTTCCACTTGGCGTCGGGGTCGGTTCCCGTGGGGGTGTCGGTGCCGTGGGGGCGATCTTCGCTCATCGGTCGGTCCTTCCGTCGTGGGGGTGTCCGGCCTCGCTACCCGCGATGGCGCTCCCCCATGCCGGTCAGCTCAGCGTGCGTCGCGCGGGCGCACGGCGCCCGAGTCGTTCACGCCGACGGCGTCCAGGGCCCGGCGGACCACCCCGCCCGCACCGTCGAGGCGCATCTCGCCCCCGTCGGGCAGCAGGCGGGCGGCGATGTCGACCCAGAGGTCGATGCCGGCCGACGTGCACAGACGGAGCTCGGCCAGGTCGAACCGGACGTCGACCGCGCCGGCCGCGAGCAGCGTGTAGAGCTCCTCGGCCAGGGCCGGCGAGGTGTCGGCGCAGAGCTCACCGCACAGCGCCACCTCGAGGTGGACGGGTGTGGCTCCGATGCCGGTCACGACGATGCGAGCGGACAGCCGCTGCGTCGATGCGCTGTCGGCCACGACCACCGGAGCGAGCTCCTCGGTCCAGATTCCCTGCATCACACTTCTCCACGCGAAAGGCCCTCGGACACCGGCCGGGGTCAAGGGCCTTCACGGGCCACCGTAGCGGGCGGGCAACCCGCTTCCACCGGGTCGGCAGCGCCCTCGCGACGGTGCCGGGCCTTTGGTCCGTGCCGGGTGCGACCTTGTCCCTTGTCCTTCCGCGTCCCGGCGGCGCCACCCTGCCAGTGATGGCTGACGCACGCAGCGAGTGCATGGACGGCAACGAAGCAGCAGCACGGGTCGCCTACGCGCTGAGCGAGGTGATCGCCATCTACCCGATCACCCCGGCGTCACCGATGGCCGAGCACTGCGACGACTGGTCGGCGGCCCAGCACCCCAACCGCTGGGGGACCGTGCCCGACGTCGTGGAGATGCAATCCGAGGCCGGGGCCGCCGGGGCCCTCCACGGGGCGCTGCAGAAGGGAGCGCTCGCCACCACCTTCACGGCGTCACAGGGCCTGCTGCTCATGGTGCCCAACATGTTCAAGATCGCCGGCGAGCTGACACCGGCGGTCATCCACGTCGCGGCCCGTTCGATCGCCACGCACGCGCTGTCGATCTTCGGTGACCACAGCGACGTCATGTCGGTGCGCAGCACCGGCTGGGCGATGCTCGCCGCCGGCTCCGTGCAGGAGGCTCACGACTTCGCGCTGGTCGCCCACGCCGCCACGCTGCGCTCCCGGGTGCCGTTCCTGCACTTCTTCGACGGCTTCCGGACCAGCCACGAGATCGACAAGATCGAGGTGCTGGCGGACGAGGCCATCGGCGCGCTGGTGCGGGATGACGACGTGATCGCCCACCGGCTCCGGGGCATGACGCCCGAGGCCCCCACCCTCCGGGGCACGGCGCAGAACCCCGACACCTTCTTCCAGGCCCGCGAGGCCTGCAACCCGTTCCACGAGGCCGTGCCGGGGATCGTGCAGGAGGTCATGGACGAGCTGGCCGAGCAGACCGGACGGCGCTACGGGCTGGTCGAGTACCACGGCGCGCCCGACGCCGAACGGGTGATCGTCGTGATGGGGTCGGCGTCCGGCGCCATCGAGGAGGCCGTCGACACCCTGGTGGCCGACGGCGAGTCCGTCGGCATGGTGCGCATCCGCCTCTTCAACCCCTTCCCCGTCCAGCAGCTGGTGGCCGCCCTCCCCCCGACCGTGCGGACCATCGCCGTGCTGGACCGCACCAAGGAGCCGGGCGCGGTCGGCGAGCCGATGTACCTTGAGGTGCTGGCGGCCCTCAGCGAGGCGATGGACGTGGAGGAGCCCCCGTTCGCCTCGTTGCCACGGATCGTCGGTGGCCGCTACGGGCTCTCGTCCAAGGAGCTCACCCCGTCGATGGCCGGCACGGTCTTCGACGAGCTGGCCGCGCCCCGACCGCGACGCCACTTCACCGTCGGCATCTACGACGACGTCACCCACCTGAGCCTGCCGATGGACGGCACGCTCCGGTACCGGCGCCCCGAGGGCGAGGTGCAGGCCGTGTTCGTCGGCCTCGGCGCCGACGGCACCGTCGGCGCGAACAAGTCGTCGGTCAAGATCATCGGCGAGGGCACCGACCTGTACGCGCAGGGCTACTTCGTCTACGACTCCAAGAAGTCCGGCTCGGTCACCGTGTCGCACCTGCGCTTCGGACCCGAACCCATCCGCTCCACCTACCTGGTCGATGACGCCGACTTCGTGGCCTGCCACCAGTTCGGGCTGCTCGAGACGGTGAAGGTGCTCGATCACGCCCGCCCGGGCGCGACGCTGCTGCTCAACAGCCCGTTCGGGCCCGACGACGTGTGGGACAACCTCCCCCGGGAGGTCCAGGCCCAGATCCTCGACAAGGGGGTCGAGGTGTGGGTCATCGACGCCGACGCCGTCGCTCGGGACACGGGGATGGGGAACCGGATCAACACGATCATGCAGCCGTGCTTCTTCCAGCTGTCCGGCGTGCTGCCGGCCGAGGAGGCGATCGCCCGCATCAAGGCCACCGTCGAGAAGGCCTACGGCCGTCGGGGCCGCTCGGTGGTGGAGCGCAACTTCGCCGCCATCGACGCGGCGCTCGACCACCTCCGCCGCATGCCGGTCCCCACGGACGTGACCAGCACCCGCACGATGGACCATGCGATCCCCGACGACGCACCTGACTTCGTCGGGCAGGTCACGTCCGTGCTGCTGCGGGGTGACGGTGACCTCCTGCCGGTGAGCGCCCTGCCCGTCGACGGCGTCTTCCCGACCGCCACGGCGCAGTACGAGAAGCGCTCGATCGCCAAGCAGATCCCCATCTGGGACCCCGACGTCTGCATCGACTGCGGCAAGTGCGCCATCGTCTGCCCGCAC
>Ga0208490_100406_pt1 | contig 28373 bp, 35 predicted proteins | sample SubbioAug_CSWold_FD_184818 | JGI IMG/M metagenome (GOLD analysis project Ga0208490, IMG submission 184818) | Serpentinite rock and fluid subsurface biosphere microbial communities from McLaughlin Reserve, California, USA - CR11Aug_CSWold (SPAdes) | ecosystem: Environmental > Terrestrial > Deep...
TCGGCACTGTTCGCGAGCCGCTTCCGCGAGTGCGCGGCGCGCGCGCTGCTGCTGCCGCGGCGCGACCCCGGCCGCCGCAGCCCGCTGTGGCAGCAACGCCAGCGGGCCGGGCAGCTGCTGGAGGTTGCGCAGGAGTTCCCCGACTTCCCCATCACGCTCGAGACGCTGCGCGAGGTGCTGAGCGACGTCTACGACCTGGATGCGCTCACCGCGCTCGCAACGCAAATCGCGCAGCGCTCGGTGCGGGTCGTCGAGGTCGAAACGCCGTCGCCGTCGCCGTTCGCCCGCTCGCTGCTGTTCGGCTACGTCGCCGCGTACCTGTACGAGGGAGACAGTCCGCTCGCGGAGCGCCGGGCGGCCGCGCTCAGCATCGACTCGACGCTGCTCGCCGAACTGCTCGGCCGCGCCGAGCTGCGCGAGGTGCTCGACGCCCGCGTCATCGCCGATGTCGAGGCCGAACTGCAGCGGCTCGCCCCCGAGCGGCGGGCCCGCGATACGGAGGGCGTCGCCGACCTGCTGCGCCTGCTCGGTCCGCTGTCGGTCGACGAGGTGCGGCTGCGATCGGTGGACGGGCTCGATGTCGACGCGGCGCTTGCCGAGCTGACCCGCGCGAACCGGGCGGTCGCGGTGACGATCGCCGCGCATCCCCGATTCGCCGCCGTCGAAGACGCGGCCCGCCTGCGCGACGCTCTCGGCACCCCCGTGCCCATCGGGGTGCCGACCGCGTTCCTCGAACAGGTGCCCGACCCGGTCGGCGACCTCGTTGCCCGCTACGCCCGCACGCACGGGCCGTTCGCGCTCGCGGACGTCGCCGAGCGCTACGGCATGGGAACAGCGGTGGTGCGGGATGCGCTGCGTCGCCTGGGCGCGGATCGTCGCGTCATCGAGGGCGAGTTCCGTCCCGACGCCGCGGGTTCCGAGTGGATCGACGCCGAGGTGCTTCGCCGGCTGCGCACCCGCAGCCTCGCGGCCCTGCGCAAAGAGATCGAGCCGGTGAGCGCCGGGTCTCTCGGGCGGTTCCTGCCCGCGTGGCAGCACGTCGGCGGCAGCCTGCGCGGCATCGACGGGGTGCTGCAGACCATCGAGCAGCTGCAGGGCGTCGCGCTGCCGGCAAGCGCCTGGGAGTCGCTCGTTCTGCCCGCTCGCGTGCGCGACTACTCGCCGGCCTGGCTCGACGAGCTCACCGCGTCGGGCGAGGTCGTGTGGGCGGGCGAGGGCGCACTGCCGGGCAATGACGGCTGGCTCAGCCTGCACCTGGCCGAGCTCGCACCGTTGAGCCTGCGGCCGCCGGGCGCCGACGAGGTGAGTGAGCGGCAGCAGCGCATCGTCTCGCTGCTCGAGGGCGGCGGCGGATACTTCTTCCGGCAATTGGCCGGCGCACTGCACGACGCCGACGACGCGGGGCTCGTCACTGACCTGTGGAGCCTCGTCTGGTCGGGGCACCTCACCAACGACACGATCGCCCCGGTGCGCGCGCTGCTCGGGTCGACAACGAGCCGCACGGCGGGAAAGCGGCGGGCACCGCGGGCGCGCTCGCGCACGATGGGCGGGTACGCGCGGCCATCGGGCTCCGGGATGCGCGGATCGGCGGCCGTCGGCGGTTCGGCTCTGTCGGCCCGCACCGGCCCTCCCACCGCGGCCGGCCGCTGGGCGCTGCTGCCCGAACGCGACGACGACGTCACGCGGCGCACCGCGCACCTGGCTGAGAGCATGCTCGAACGCCACGGCGTCGTGACGCGCGGTGCGGCTCAGGCCGAAGACGTCGCCGGCGGTTTCGCGCTGCTCTACACGGTGCTCGCCCGGCTCGAAGAGGCGGGGCGCGTGCGCCGCGGCTACTTCGTCGAACACCTCGGCGCCGCCCAGTTCGGCACGCCGGCAACGGTCGACCGGCTGCGCACGTTCACCCGCGACCCCGACGCGGCCCCCGCCCTGCAGGCGGTCGTGCTCGCCGCGACCGACCCCGCCAACCCCTACGGCGCGGCCCTGCCCTGGCCCGACGCGCGCGGCGACGCGGCCGCCGAAGCACGCGGCGAGTCGACGAAGCACCGCCCGGGGCGCAAGGCCGGCTCGCTCGTCGCCCTCGTTGACGGGCACCTCGCCGTCTACCTCGAACGCGGCGGCAAGAGCGCCCTGACCTTCACCGACGACGAGGCTGAACTCGCCGCCGCCGCGACGGAGCTGGCGACGACCGTGCGGGCGCGGCTGCGCAGCCTGCGAGTCGAACGGGTCAACCAGCACAGCGTGTTCGGCACGCCCCTCGCCGACGCGCTCACCGCCGCGGGATTCGTCGCAACCCCGCAGGGCCTCCGATTGAGGGTGTGACGCCGTGCCCGAGGGAGACACCGTCCACCGCGCTGCCCGGCGGCTCGACGCGGCACTCACCGGCAGGCTGCTCACGCGCTGCGACGTGCGCGTGCCGCAGCACGCCACCGTCGACCTGAGCGGCGAAACCGTCGAGGGCACGGAAGCGTTCGGAAAGCACCTGGTCACACGGACGGCGACCACGAGCATCCATTCGCATGTGAAGATGGAGGGCGTCTGGCACGTATACCGGCGCGGCGATCGGTGGCGACGCCCCGCCTTCGAAGCCCGCATCGTGCTCGAGGCCGGCGACGTGCAGGCCGTCGGCTTCGCGCTCGGCCAGCTCGACCTCGTGCCGCGCGCCGAGGAGGGCACGCTCATCGACTACCTCGGGCCCGACCCGCTGCGCGACGAGTTCGACCGCGACGAGGCGCTCGCGCGGCTGACCGCCGACCCCGAGCGGCCGATCGGGCTTGCCCTGCTCGACCAGCGGGTGATCGCCGGGCTCGGCAACGACTACCGCAACGAGACGCTGTTTCTGCGGGGCGTGCTGCCCGAGACCCCGGTCGGGGAAACCGACGCGGCCGCCGCGCTCGACCTCGCCGTGCGGCTCATTCGCGCCAACCGCGACCGCAACGAACGCACGACCACCGGCGACACCCGACGCGACAAGCGCCTGTGGGTCGCCCACCGCGACCGCAAGCCGTGCCGGCGCTGCGGCACGCCGATCCGGCGCGGGCTGCTCGGCGAGGACGCGCTCAGCGAGCGCATCACCTGGTACTGCCCGAGCTGCCAGCGGTAGGCGACCCCGCCGCTAGTAGCGGAACAGGCTCTGCCAGTTGCGACCGTCTGCGTCGGAGACGAGGGCCAGGCTCGTGTCGGCGATCGCGATGCGGCCGCTCGCGGTGACGGCGATCGCTTCCGGCAGGATCGGTGACTCTCCCACCGCCGACCACTCGCGGCCGTCTGCCGACACGTGAATGGCGCCCTCCGTGTCGATGCCGACGACGCGCGGGAGCGCCGCATCCGCCTCGTTGTTGGCGAGCAGCACGAGCAGCGGAGCCCCGTCAACCTGCTCAAACGTGGCGCCGCCGTCGGTGGAGGCGACGAGCCCGTCGGCGGTGGTGCCGAGTAGCGTCACGCCGTCCGGCGCCCAGGCCAGACTGCGAATCGGAGTGACAGCGCCCGTGCTCCACGTCGCGCCGCCGTCATCGCTCAGGAAGACGCCGCCGGTCGCCGAATCCCAGCCGGCCACGCGGCTACCGTGCGCCGCCATGGCGTGGAAGTCGACCTCGCCGTCGAGCGCGATCACCGAGGTGGTGCCGTCGTCGGCGAACGCCACAACGCCCAGGTTCGCGGGGCCCGGCTCACCCTCGGCCGGGTGGCCGGAAAACAGGATGCTGTCGCTCACGCGGGCCATGCCCATCGCGTCACCCTGCCACTCGCCGACGCGCGCCGCCTGCGCCGACCCGTCGTCAACAAGCTCGGCTGCGTAGATGCCGTAGTGCGTCGCAATGCGGGCGACACCGGCACGCTCGTCGACGTCGAGGGCGTGGACGTGCGTCACCCCGGGATCGACGGCCGCCGCCTCCGGCGCCGGCGCGAAGCCGTCGGGGCTGAGTCCGTCGGGCGGCGCACACGCCGTGAGCACGAGCGCGGTCGCGGCGACCGCTCCGAGAGCGGCGAGAGCTGAGGCACGGCGCGCGGTCACCGGTCCAGCCATTCGGTCATGAGCTCGATCTCGGCCTGCTGCGAGGCGATGATGTCGTCGACGAGGGCGCGCACATCCGGGTGGCGGCCGTTGTCGATCACGTCACGCGCCATGTCGATCGCACCCTCGTGGTGGGCGATCATCTGCCGCAGGAACAGGTCGACGGCCTCATCGCCCTCGGCGTCACGCAGCTCGTCGAGTTCGCCCTGCGACAGCATGCCGTCCATGCCGCCGTGGCCGCCATGATCGCCATGACCGCCGGCCATGTCACCCATCTCGGGCATGCCCCAATCGCGCAACCACGAGCGCATCCGTTCGATCTCGGGGCCCTGCTCGGCGGCGATCTGCTCGGCAAGCTCGCGCAGCTCGGCAGGCATACCGTCCTTCGCGAGCAGGATCTCGGACATCTCGATCGCCTGCTCGTGGTGCGGAATCATCATCTGCACGAACATGACGTCGGCCGGGGCGGGCGAGGGGGCACCGTCGTCGACGGAGGGGGTGGGGGTCGCGGAACCCCCGGGGTTTGCGGCAGGGGTGCACGCCGCGAGCACGGGAGTGAGAGTCAGCGCGGCGACGAGAGCGAACGCCGCAGACGTGCGCGAAATACGCATGGGAACAACCTTTCGTGGGAGGGGAAGTGACAGCTCGGTGGCTCGAGCGCGCGCTCGAGAGCCACCGTCACCTCCGCAGCACGCAGAGTTGATCGAGGGGAGGCGGTGCCGGCTCGGCGCTGGAGTGCGGTGTCACGGTGCGCGGAGCGTCCACGGGATGTAACCCGACGAGCCCGGGTGCGGGAGGGGCGTAGCGCACCGACGCGAGCAGCGCGACGACGAGCGCCGCGCATCCCATGAGCAGCAGGCTGTGATCGTGCCCGTGCTCGTGCTCAGATTCGAGGCCGTGATGATGGGGCTCGCCGACGGGGGCCTCGCTGGTCGCCGCGGCGGGATGCTCGTGGACGGTCACGACGTGGCTGTCGCTTCCGATGTGGTGCGACACCATCGCGACGCCAGCGACGGCGAGCGCCATCGCGGCGGCCAGTCGCGCGATGCGCGTCAGGATCGACATACCCACGGGAGGTATTGTGCCACGCTGCCCTGGGTATCGACAGCGGCGGCAGTCGTGTCAGTCACCGTCGAGCTCGCGCACCGGGGTCGACTTCGGGGGCGCGCGGTGCGGCCGATCGCTGGGCGCCAGGCGAGGACGAGGACGACACGCGGGATGCCGCAGCCTGCACCGCGCTCTGGCCCGACGGCGATGCGGGCTCCTGGGGTGCGGGGCGGTCGGCGAACGGTGCCGATTGAGGTCAGAGTAACCCGCATACCCGGGCGTGAGGCGAGCGACCCGGTAATCTCACGGGATGCCGCGTGCCCGCCTGCGCCGCCTTCTCGGGATGCTCGCCGCAGCCCTCACAGTCGGCCTCGGCGGCTGCGCCCTCCTCACCGAGTTCGACCAGCGGTCGAACGGAATCGACGGCCGCCCGACCGCAGTGGTGGCGTCGATCACCGACGGCGACACGTTGCGGCTGGTGGTCGACGGCGAAGAACTGCGGGTGCGCCTCATCGGGATCGACACTCCCGAACTGCGGCCGACTCCCGAGTGTTTCGCGGACGAGGCGACGGAGGCGCTCGCCCGGCTGGCGCCGGTGGGTACCCGCATCGGCTACGAGTACGACGAAGGCCCGCAGGACCGCTTCGAGCGTGAACTGATGTACCTGTTCGCCGCTGACGGCACGTTCATCAACCTCGCCCTCGTCGAGGAGGGCTATGCGCGCGAGCTGCACTACGCGCCGAATTTCCGCTACCGCGACGAGATCCTCGTCGCCGAGGCGGCCGCCCAGGCGGGCGGGCTCGGGCTGTGGGGTGCCTGCCTGTAGGGATGGGCTGGGCGTGACGCATCGTTGAGGTGGGGTCGACTACCGACGTGTGACATGCATCCCCTTCTCGGACCGACCCTCGGGTTGCTCGTTATCAGTGCGGCAGCGGCGACGATGGCTTTTGTCGCGAGCAGGGACGCTCTGCGTCACAACCAGAGAATCGGCATTCGCACGAAGGCGACGCTTGCATCCGCCGACGCATGGATCGCCGGGCACCGCGCCGATCGTCGGCTACGTGGCCACGGTCACCTTTCTTGTGCGCGGCGTCTTCGCTGCAGATCGCGCCGCAGGCGCCGTGTGAGCCGGAGTAGGTGGTGTGAGCCGCGAACTCCCCACCGCGGTCGTGTCGACGGGGCCAAAGGCACGGCAAAGAGTGTGGCGCACATGCAACGTAGCGCGTGCGACGCAACCTTCGGCGTGCATTCGATCGGGGTTTCAGCGTCGGGACGGTGACGTTGTGCTCCACGATCTGGTCGACCCGGAAAGGTGCGCCGGGGTCACAGCGACTGCTCTGCTGTAGGAGTTCCTACAGCAGAGCAGTCGGGCGGGGTGCGGGGTCGGGGTCGGGTGCTCGTGCGGGTATGGGGGCGGGCGTAAGGCGACAGTTGAGTTCGAGCATGACGGCTCGCGGGGACGAGGCTCGACGTTCGAGGCTCGCCGTGCGGAAGCCGGCGCTCACGGCACCACGTGTGCCGCCGCGCACGCGCAACGTTGCGCGTGGGCGTGCGCGGCAACGTTCGGCGTGTGTCAGCGCGCGAGCGGCTCGATCAGGTGCGGGCCGTCGCCGCGCAGCGGCGCGACCGGGTGCAGCTCGAGCCGCTCGAGCACGGCCTCGCTCTCGGCGACCATCGCCTCCGCCAGCGCCTGGTCGCCCTCCACCGTCGGGTCGAGCCACTCGTCGACCAGCTCGCGCGGCAGCATCACGGGCGCCCGATCGTGGATGCTCGCCGCCGGTCCCGACGCGGCGCGCGTCAAGATCGTGGCCGTCAGCATCCACGGCACCGGCTCCTGCCCGTCGGCCACCGGCGGCCGCCACCACGAGTACAACCCCGCGAACGACAGCTCGCCCTCCACCGGGTCGTGAATGTAGTGCGGCGTCTTGACCGGCTTGCCGTCGACTCCCGTCACCGTGTGCCACTCGTAGTAGCCGTCCGCCGGCAACACGGCCCGCGAGCGCACCAGCGCCCCGGAAAATGTGCGCTTCTCGCTCACCGTCTCGCTGCGGGCGTTGAAGGTCGGGTACTTGCTCGTCAGCTCCGTCGCCCAGCGGGGCACGAGTGACCACCGCGCGCTCGTCACGAGCCGACTGGGCGGCACCTCGTCGGGGTCGGTCTTCGACAGCCGGTCAACGACGATCGGCACCTGCTGGGTGGGGGCGATGTTCCAGCTCGCGGGCATCGCGACGTCATCGACTTCGTCCGCCTCGAAGTAACGGCCGAGTTCCTCACCGCTCTTCGTATTCGCGTACCGACCGCACATCAGCGACGCGGCGGACGCACCCGACGCGCCCCGTGCATCCCCGCCCTCAGACCTCGTAGTCGACGGTCGCCCGGTCGATCATCAGCGAGCGCACGATCGTCGCGGCCTCGATGTGCGCGGGGTGGTTGGCGTACACGGCGAGCGCCTCACGGTCGTCGTGCTCGCTGATCAACACGGCGTGCCAGTTGGCCTCAAGCAGCCCGATGTCGGCGCCGACCGTCAGCGACCGCAACCCGGGGATCACCCCCACAAGCGCCTCCAGCGGCGCGGCAAAACGCCGGATATCGGCGGCCCGCTCAGCCTCGCTCGACCCCAGACGGAAGAACACCACGTGGCGGATCATGCTGTTTTCTCCTTCAGCGCCAGGCGCAGGCGCGACTCGTCGACGCGCCAGATGGAATGCACGGCACCATCGACCATCACCACGGGGATCTCGTCCCAGTGGCGGGCGTTCAACGCCTCGTCGGTGGTGATGTCGCGCTCAACCAGCTCGGCCTGGGGCTCATCTGCGACGACCCGCTCGACGATCGGGCGGGCGTCGTCGCAGAGGTGACACCCGGGCTTCGTGAGCAGGAGGACCTCGATGCGCGACACAGGGCAAGCCTACGCCCGTGCCTAGACTGGACGCTGATGGCCGCTATCGACGACGACGCGACGACCGGGGAAACTCCGAGCGCTCCCCCGAGCCCAACCCCGATTCTCGCCTTCTTCGACGTCGACAACACGCTCATGCGCGGTGCGAGCGTGTACCACCTCGGCTGGGCGGCGTGGAAGCGCGGCTACGTGACGTGGCGCGACATCCTGCGCTTCACCTGGAAGCAGATGCGCTTCATCGCCGTCGGCGAGAACCACCGCCACCAGCTGGCGGTGCGCGACCGGGCGCTCGAGTTGATCGAGGGCCACACGATCGAGGAGCTCGAATCCCTCACGGTCGAAACCTACGAAAAGCGCATCGAGAAGCTGCTGCTGCCGGAAACCGTCGGCCTCGCCCAAGACCACCTCGACAAGGGCCACGAGGTGTGGCTGATCACGGCGACCCCGGAGGCGTGCGCACGCGTCATCGCTGAGCGGCTCGGACTGACGGGCGCGATCGGCACGCGCATCCGCGACGTCGACGGCATCTTCACGGGCGAGCTGCTCGGCCACGTGATGCACGGCACCGAGAAGGCTCTCGCGGCCAAAGACCTCGCCGTCGACAAGCACGCTCGTCTCGACGACTGCTGGGCGTACTCCGACTCGCGCAACGACATCCCCCTGCTCGAGCTGGCCGGCAACCGCGTCGTCGTGAACCCTGATGCGGCGCTGAAGCGGTACGCGCGCGCCCGAAGCTGGCCGATCATCACGGCGGGTGCGGCGAGCATCCGCGCCCAGCGGCGACGGGTGCGCCGCGAGGCGCGCGCCGTCGCTAACCACGCCCGCTAACGCCGAAGCGCCCCGCCGATTCGGCGAGGCGCTGGCTGTCGGGCGCTAGGCCCTACTTCTTGTTGCGACGCTGGTGACGCGTCTTCCGCAGCAGCTTGCGGTGCTTCTTCTTGGCCATCCGCTTGCGGCGCTTCTTGATAACAGAACCCATACAAATCCTTTGATCGAATGAACGAACGGACTCACGGTCCGTTCAGAACCGCGTCGATAACCGGGAGAGTCTATCGCAGTCGGGAGGCGCGCCGCAGACGGGACGGTCAGCCGACGTCGCTGAGGCCCGGGCGAATCGCGTCGGCGACGGCCGACTCGGGGATGCGGAACGACCGCCCGAAGCGGATCGCCGGCAGCTCGCCCGCGTGCACCATGCGGTAGACGGTCATGGTCGACACGCGCATCATCTCGGCGACCTCAGCCACCGTGAGGAAGCGAACCTCCGAGAGATCGCGAGTCATCTGTCGTCCTGTCGATTAACCGACGGCGCGGACCTGCATGCCCGTGCGCCGTGTTCACAGTAGGGGCTGGTGTGACGTAAGTAAAGACGCCAAAACAGGGGGTGACTCGGCCGACCGTGGAGGTCAGTCTTTGCGCCAGGGCAGGCGCTTCACGACCGTCTCCTGTGCGTCGTGCAGTCTGTCGCCCACGACGTGCAGGCGCTCCTGCGCCTCGTGGATGACCGTGCGGGCCTGGTGGGAGGCGTCCGCCGCCGCCCGACCGATTGTGCTCGCCGGGCCGGTCAGGTCGACGCCCGCCCAGGCCGCGAACGCTGCGCCGCCCTCGCCGTGTTCCTCGTCGAAGTCGACCGTCAGGAAAGGAATCAGGAAGTCTTCGACGTCTTCCAGCGGCGTCGAGTCGAGGCGGTAGTAGCGATGCTGGCCTTCCTCCCGCACCTGGACGAGGCCGATGTCGCGCAGCACCTTCAGGTGCTTTGACACCGTCGGCTGGGTCGCATCCATGCGGTCGACCAGCTCGCTGACCGCGAGCTCACCCTCCTTGTTGTCCGGCGACAGGGTTGCGTCGAGCAGGTGCCCGAGCAGCTCGCGGCGGGTAGCGTCGGCGATCACAGTGAAAATGTCGGCCATGTCACCAGGCTAGTTGAGCCGGGGCCGGGAGTACCATCTCACCAGGCTAGTTGAGCCGGGGCCGGGAGTACCATGTCGACCGGCCGAATGGGCCAAGGAGGCACAGCATGGCCGCAGGTCCGCACGTGCGACCGGTGATGACACCGGGACGCGGCGTTCCCGCTTCGGTGCCCGCGCGCATCCAAGCGTTTGTCGATCGCCACCTGGTGTCGTCGCCCGCCCGCTTCGCCATCGTCATCTTCACCACGCTGATTCTGATCTTCACCGCGCTGCTCGCCCTGCCGATTTCGAGCGCGAGCGGCGAGCCCACCCCCATCGCGGATGCGCTGTTCACGGCGGTCTCAGCGATCTGCGTCACCGGGCTGGTCACCCTCGATATGTCGACCCACTGGTCGGCGTTCGGGCACGGCGTCGTGCTGCTCGCCTTCCAGGTGGGCGGCATCGGCGTGCTGACGCTCGCGAGCGTGATGGGCCTCATCGTGTCGCGCCGCCTGGGGCTGCGCGCGAAGCTGCTCGCGGTGAACGACGCGAGCCAGTCGCGCGTCACCTCGGGCGCCGGCAACGACTCGCAGGCAATCCGTATTGGAGAGATTGGCGGCCTGCTCGGCACGGTCGCCCTCAGCACGCTCGTCATCGAGCTAGCGCTGTTTGCGTCCATCTTCCCCCGCCTGCTCACGGCCGGCTTTTCGCTCTGGGACTCGACGTGGCAGGGCTTTTACCTGGCCGCATCCGCTTTCACGAACACGGGCTTCGTCCCTCTGGTCGACGGCATGGAGCCGTTCGTCTCCGACCCCTGGATGCTGCTGACGATCGCCGTCGGGGTCTTCCTCGGCTCCGTGGGCTTCCCGGTGATTTTCGCGCTGTTCCGCCTCGCGCGGTTTCGGGCACGGCTTGGCGTGCACGCCAAGCTGACGCTGTTCACGACGCTCATTCTGATCGTGCTCGGCACGATGCTGATCATGGTGCTCGAGTGGAACAACGGCAGCACCATCGGCGGGCAGTCCCCCGTCGATCGGCCTCTCAACGCCTTCTTCCTGTCGGTCATGACCCGCTCGGGCGGCTTCAGCCCGATCGACGTCGGCGCCATGAACGGCTCGACCCTGCTCGGCATGAACATGCTGATGTTCGTCGGCGGCGGGTCGGCGTCGACCGCGGGCGGCATCAAGGTGACGACGCTCGCCGTGCTGTTCTTGGCGGCCTTCGCCGAGGCACGCGGTGTGAAAGACATGGAGGCATTCGACCGACGGATTCCTGTCGATGTGCTGCGCGTCTCCGTGTCGATCGTGCTGTGGGGCGCGACGATCGTGGCGACCTCGTCGATCATTGTGCTGCACATCACGAAGGCACCGCTCGATTACGTCTTGTTTGACGTCATCAGTGCGTTCGCGACGTGCGGCCTGTCGACCGGGCTCACGAGCAACGAGCTGCCCGACGCCGCGAAGTACACGCTGGCCGCGACCATGTGGGCGGGCCGCGTTGGTACAGTGACGCTCGCCGCCGCGCTCGCCGCGAGCCAGCGACGCCAGCTGTTCCGCCGAGCTGAAGAGAGGCCCATCGTTGGTTGAACGCATTCGGCGCGACGCCCCCGTTCTCGTCATCGGACTGGGGCGCTTCGGCGCCGCGACCGCCGGACAACTGCAGCGCCAGGGCCGCGAAGTGTTGGGCGTCGACGAAGACCACGTGCTCGTGCAAAAGTGGGCCGATCGCATCACCCACACGGTGCAGGCGGATGCGCGGTCGATCGACGCGTTGCAGCAGATCGGCGCGCAAGACTTCTCGATCGCGGTCGTCGCGACCGGTTCGTCGATCGAGTCGAGCGTTCTCATCACGGCAAACCTGGTCGACCTGAAGGTGCCGCAGATTTGGGCGAAGGCGATCAGCCAGTCGCACGGCAAGATCTTGGCCCGCATCGGGGCGAACCACGTCATCTACCCCGAGCGCGAGGCCGGCGAGCGAGTTGCGCACCTGGTCTCGGGGCGCATGATCGACTTCATCGAGTTCGACGACGACTTCGTGATGGTGAAGATGTACCCGCCGAAGGCAATTCGCGGGCTGTCACTGACCGACTCGCAGGTGCGCACGAAATACAACATCACCGTGGTCGGCGTGAAGAGCCCCGGCAAGCCGTTCACCTATGCCACCGAGCAGACGGTGGTGTCAAACCACGACCTCATCATCTGCTCGGGCACCGAGCGCGACATTGACCGTTTCGCCTCGCTCGACGACTGAGGGGATGGAGGTGCTCGGCGCCCCACCCCGAGTCGCTGCGGCCTAGCCGCCGGAGGCGAGCTCGCGGGCGCGGACGAGTGCCGCCTCGGCCGCGCGGGTGAATAGCGCGCTCAGCTCGGCGCCCTGCAGCACGCCCACCGCCTGCTCGGTCGTGCCCTTCGGGCTCGTGACGCGGTGGCGCAGTTCCTCGGGATCCTCCCCCGACGCCTCCAGCAGCGCCGTAGCGCCGATGAACGTCTGCTCCGCCAAGAGCCTCGCCACGTTTTCGTCGAACCCCATCGCCTGCGCAGCGCGGGTGAACTCCTCGATCAGCAGGAACACGTAGGCCGGGCCCGACCCCGAGATGGTCGACAGCGCGTCGATCTGCGACTCGGGCAGCTCGACCACCGTCCCCACGAGGCGGAACAGGTCGTCGGCAAGCGCCAGGTGCGCGGCCGTCGAGCGGGCTCCCCCGCTGACCCCCGTCACCCCCCGACCCACCAGGGACGGCGTGTTCGGCATGGCCCGCACTACCGGGTTGGGCGCCGCGGCCTCCATGGCCGCGGTCGTGATGCCCGCCGCGACGCTCACCACGAGCGCCGCCGGGTCGAGCGTCGGCGCGAGCTCCCCGAGCACCGCGACGATCTGCGCCGGTTTCACCCCGAGCACCACGACTCCGGCACCGGAGACCGCCCATGCGTTCGCGTCGCTGTCGTGCTCGACGGCGCGCGCCTCGACTCCGTCGGCGCGGAGGGCCGCCGCCGAAGCCTCCGACCGGGTGGTCACCCGCACGCGAACGTCGGGCGCGCCCGCCCGCAGGCCGGCCAGGATCGCACCGCCCATCGAACCGGTGCCGATGATCGCGATCGGGGGAAGGCTGCCAGGTGCACTCATGCCACGAGTGTAGGTTGGGGGCACTCGAACGGGAGGATGCGGAATGACCGACCACGACGGCCGCGAGACCACGACCGAGACCACGACGGCGGCAACGGGGTCGAGCGCCCGGCCAGTCGACCCCGACCAGGCCATGGCCATTCGCGAGGTGCTCGTCGGCACGGCCGGTGTGCAGAGCGTCGGCGAGGTCGTCGTGCACCGCCTCGAAAAGGGTGACGTGCTTGTCACGGCGACCCTCGGTTTCGGCCGCCGCACGCCCGTCGCGGACGTCGTCGCCGTGCTCGGCGAGGTGAAGGCCGGCATCCGCGCCGCCCTTCCCGACGCGCGCACGATCGTGCTCGAGCCCGAGGTCGCCGCCCCGCGCGCCGACGTCGACCCGCCGACCGACACGATCATCATCCGCGGGGCGGACTGACGCGACGCACCCCACTTTCTCAACCACGCTCGCTAGGCTTGAGGCATGGAGTTCCTCTACCAGTTCCTCGTCGTCGGCCACTTCATCGGCCTGGCCGCGATCGTCGGCCCCTTCCTCGTGCAGATGCGCAAGAACAGCGACTTTGCGGTCACCGCCGTGTTCGGGGGTGCGATTACGCAACTGATCACGGGCATCCTGTTGACGGGGGTCGCGGAGGGCATCGACCGCGACCTCGACTACACGAAGATCATCGTGAAGCTCGCCATCGCGCTCGTCGTCTTCGTCGCCGCCCTGCTCGGCTGGCTGCGCGCCCGCAAGAACGGCAACGACCGGAAGATCAAGCCGTTCTTCCACGCGGCTGGCGGCCTCGCGCTCATCAACATCGTTCTCGCCGTCTTCTGGTGAGTGGATGCGCGGCGCACGCCCTCGAGGTCAGCGCCGCGTATTGAAAAACTCGCGCAACAGCGTCGCCGCGTCGTCGGCCATGACACCGCCGACGACCTCGTTGACGCGAAACGGCAGCCGGCGTTCGCGGAGCAGGTCGACGACCCCGCCCGCGGCGCCGGCCTTGTCGTCGTACGCGCCGAACACAACCCGCGGAATCCGCGCGGCGAGGATGGCGCCCGCGCAGAGAACGCACGGTTCGAGGGTGACGACGAGCGTGCATCCAGTCAGTTGCCAGTCGCCCGTGGCGCGCGCCGCCTCACGGAGGGCGATCACCTCGGCGTGCGCGGTCGGATCGCCCAACGCCTCGCGTTCGTTGCGTCCTCGGCCGATGATCTGACCCCGAGCGTCGACGACGACGGCGCCCACCGGAACGTCGCCGGTCGCGAGCGCGTCGCGTGCCTCCGCGAGCGCCTCACGCATCGCGGCCAGGTCGGCGTCGGACACCGCGGTCATGGCCACCTCCGTTAGATTGAGCCTATGCGAGTGCACGTAGCGGACCACCCTCTCATCACCCACAAGCTGACGGTCCTGCGTGACGCACGCACGCCCTCGCCGACGTTCCGCGCGCTGACGAGCGAGCTCGTGACACTGCTCGCGTACGAGGCAACCCGCCAGGTGCGCACGCACGAGGTCACCATTCAGACCCCGGTGGCCGAGACCGTCGGGCTTGCGATCAGCGAGCCGCGGCCGCTCATCGTGCCGATCCTGCGCGCGGGCCTCGGCATGCTCGAGGGCATGACGGCGCTCATGCCGAGCGCCGAGGTCGGCTTCCTCGGCATGGTGCGCAATGAGGAGACCCTCGAGCCGAGCGTGTATGCCGAGCGCCTTCCCGACGACCTGTCGAACCGGCAGTGCTTCGTGCTCGACCCGATGCTCGCGACGGGCGGTTCACTGCTGTCGGCGATCCAGTACCTGTTCGACCGGGGCGCGGTCGACGTCACCGCGGTGTGCATCTTGGGGGCCCCCGAGGGCGTTTCCGCCGTCGAGAAGGCGGTCGAGGGCCGCGATGTCACGCTCGTACTCGGCGCGCTCGACGAGCGCCTCAACGAGCACGGCTACATCGTGCCGGGCCTCGGCGACGCCGGCGACCGGCTGTACGGCACGGCCGGCTGAGCGGCGCGCGCTCACTTCTCGCCGGCTGCGCGTCTAGACGGATGCACGGCTCGGCGACTTGACGCTCTGCTTGGATGAACGAAATACTCAGAAGCATGACCGCCCTCGCTCTCGCCCGCACCGCCGTTTCGGCCGGGGAGACCACGCGCATGATGATGCGCGGCGCGGTCGTGCACGCCTGTCGAATGTGCTCCTGATGAGATCCCGCGCGCCGCGGCCGTCGCCTGCGCGCATCCATCACACTTTTGAAGGACACATCGACCCATGACCTTTTCGCCCACTCCCCCCACGTCTGGCCCCGCCGCGACCGCGCCCGGGGTCAACCCGCAGCGTCGTGCCGCCGCCGCGCCGCCGCAGACCGAGCCCCGCGGCTTCGTGCTCTACGTCGGCCTCGACGAGAAGAAGGCCGCGGCCGCCGGCATCGACCTCGGCCGCCTCGTGACCGAGCTGAAGAGGGTGACGAGTCAGCTTGCGCCCGCCGCCGAGACGCACGCCGCCGTCGCCCTCGCCCCCGTCGGCGCGGGCGGGCGCGACCTCGAGGTGGTGCGCCTGGCCATGCAAGACCCGGCCGCACTGTCGCGCTACCGCGGCGAGAGCGAGAAGACGCCCGTCGACGAGGGCGTCATCGTCGACATCTCGCGCAAGCGCGTCGTGCTCGACGGCGAGACCGCGCAGCTCACCTACAAGGAGTTCGAGCTGCTGCAGTACCTCGTGCTGCGCGAGGGTCGCACGATCGACCGCAACGAGCTCATTTCAGCCCTCTGGGCCGAGGGCGTCGAGCACGAGGGCGAGGTGCCGAATGAGCGCACCGTCGACGTGCACGTGCGGCGACTGCGGGCGAAGCTCGGGGAGTACGAAGAGATCGTGCGCACGGTGCGCGGCGCCGGGTATCGCTTCGACCGGCACGCCGACGTCACAGTGCGCTACGCGTCAACGCCGTCGCCTGACACGTTCTGACGGGTGCCCCCGTCGCGTTCGGCGACGAGGCGTTCGAGCAGTTCGAGCTGCCGCCGATTGATCTCGAGCAGCTGCTCGATCTCCCGCGCGGCCGCGACGTTCGTCTCGTAGTCGTGCTGGGCGAGTGAGGCCGAAATCGCATCCTGACGCTTGGCGGCAATGAGGAGGATCGCGCCCTGCAGGTAGGCCCAGACGACCATGAACCCGAGGAACGAAAAGACGAACGGCCAGCTCCCCATGCCGTTGCGCAAGATGTCGGCCGCCCGCTGACCGGTCGTGCGGTCGCGGGTGGTGCGGGTGTGCCAGTTGGTGAGAGGTCGCGTCATGCCGCTGACGTTAGGGGCCGGCGGATGCGCGCGGCAAGACCCCTCGTCGGGTGCAGCAGGTAGACGGTGAAGAACACGATCGCGTTGACGACAACGACGGCGCCGCCGGAGGCGACGTCGAGGTAGTAGCTGGTGGCGACGCCGACCAGGCTGGAAGCGGCGGCGATGAGCGGGGCGATGACGAGCATCCTCTGAATGCGGTCGGTGAGTAGGCGCGCGGTGGCTCCGGGGATGATGAGCAGTGCGACGACGAGCACGACGCCGACGATCTGTAGGCCGACGACGGCGGTGAGGGCGAGGAGCCCTAAGAGCAGGGCCGATAGGCGGCGCGGCGAGAGCCCGATCGAATGGGCGTGCGCCGGGTCGAAGGCGAAGAGCGTCAGGTCGCGGCGCTTGACGATGAGCAGGGTGAGGGCGATGGCGCCGATGATGGCGATCTGCAGCAGGTCGGTCGGGCCCACGCCGAGGATGTTGCCGAACACGATGTGGCCAAGGTCGATCTGGCTGGGCGTGATCGAGACGAGGACGATGCCGAGCGCAAACAGGCTCGTGAAGACGATGCCGATCGCCGCATCCTCTTTGATGCGGGAGGTGTCGCGCACGACGCCGATGAGCAGCACGGCGAGCAGGCCGAAAACGAGGGCGCCGATCGCGAAGGGCGCGCCGAGGAGGTAGGCGAGCACGACGCCGGGCAAGACGGCGTGCGCGACGGCGTCACCCATGAGCGACCAGCCGATCAGCACGAGCCAGCAGCTGAGGACCGCGCAGACGACGGCCGCGATCGTCGTCGCCGCGAGGGCGCGCAGCATGAACTCGTAGGTGAACGGTTCGAGGAGGAGGTCGAGCCAGGTCATGCGCGGGCCTCCCCGGGGTCGACGTCTCGCGTGAGATCTGTGTCGCTGGCCGGGTCGGTGTCGCGCGGCAGCCCGAAGGCGCGGGCCAACACCTCGGGGGCGAGCACCTCGTCGGGCGGCCCGTCGGCGACGAGGCGTCGGGCGAGAAGCACGACCCGGTCGGCCCGGTCGGGCAGCGTGGCGAGGTCGTGGGTCGAGACGAGCACGGTGGCTCCCGCGGCGGCAAGGTCGGCGAGCACGTCGGCGATGAGCCGCTCGCTGACGACGTCGACCCCGGCGTAGGGCTCGTCGAGCAGCAGCACGTCGGCCTGCTGCGCCAGCGCCCGGGCGACGAAGACGCGGCGGCGCTGACCGCCCGACAGCGCGCCGATGGGCCGGTTGGCGAGGTCGCTCAGCTGCACGCGCGCGAGGGCGTCGGCGACGGCGTCGCGATCAGCCGCGCGCAGCCGGCGGGTCACGCCGAGCCGCCCGTATCGCCCCTGCGCGATGACGTCGGCGACGGTGAGGGGGAAGTCGGGGTCAACCCCGTCTGACTGCGGCATGACGGCGACCCGGCCGGCGCGGCGCGCGGCGTCGGGGGCGCCGCCGAGCACCTCGACCCGGCCGCGGCGGGGGCGAAGGCGACCCGTGATCGCGCCGAAGAGGGTCGATTTGCCGGCCCCGTTCATCCCGACGAGCGCGGTGACCGCCGTCGGGGCGACGGCGAGCGTGACGTCGTCGAGGGCGGTGACCGCGCCGTAGCGCACGGTCACCGAGTCGAGGCGGATGCTCGCGGTCGCGCTCACGAGGTCAGCCCCGTCGCGATCGTCTCGGCCGCGTGGCGCAGCAGGGCGAGGTAGCTGGGCACGGGACCGTCGGGGTCGGAGAGGGAGTCGACGTAAAGGGTGCCGCCGAACCGCGCGCCCGTGTCGGCGGCGACCTGCAGCATCGCGTCGGCCGACACCGTCGACTCGCAGAAGACCGCGGGAACTTCGCGTTCGCGCACCGTGGCGATGACGGCAGCGACGCGCTGTGGCGTGGCCTGCTGGTCGGCGTTGACGGGCCACAGGTAGGCCTCGTCGAGTCCGAGGTCGCGGGCGAGATATGAGAAGGCCCCTTCGCAGCTGACGAGCACGCGCTCGGCAGGCGGCACGCGCTCGATCGAGGCGGCGAGGTCGACGGCGACGGCGTCGAGTTCGGCCGAATAGTCGGCGGCGCGCTCGGCGTAGTGGTCGGCGCCCGCGGGGTCGAGCTCGGCGAGGGCGGCGGCGATCCGCTCGACATAGTGCTGCCCGGCGACCGGTGACATCCAGGCGTGCGGATTTGCCTCAGACGTGCCCGCGATGGGCACGGGGTCGAGGCCGTCGCTGAGGGTGACGCTCGGGGCGTCGACGTCGGCGATGAACTGCGCGAACCACGCCTCGAGGCCGAGCCCGTTCTCGATGACGAGGTCGGCGCCGCGCGCCTGGCGCAGGTCACCGGGGGTGGGCTCGTAGCCGTGAATCTCGGCGCCGACGCGCGTGATCGACCGCACCTCGACGCGGTCGCCGGCGACCTCGCGCACCATGTCGGCGATCACCGTGAAGGTGGTCAGCACGAGCGGGCGGTCGGACGCCGCGTCATCGAATGCGCGGGGATCGTCACCGGCGGACGTCCCCGTCGGCGCGCACCCGGCCGCGAGCGCGACGAGCGCGGCGGTCGCACCCGCGAGCATCCCGCGCAGACTTTTCGGCATACCGAAAAATGTACTCCGGTCAGGCTGTGTGCGCGATTCGACGACGCTCAGTGGCTCGCGTCGTTGCTGACGTCGCGCAGGGCGGTCTCGATGGCTGCGTCAAAGCCGAGCGCGTCGGTGAGGGCGGCCTGCTGCCGCATCGAGGCGGCGGTCGCCGTGAGCGCCTCGGCGAGGCGGCGTGCCGCCGGATCGTCTGTCGCGCGCATCTGCCCAGTCTGCGGTCACCGCCTGACCGATGCGTGAGACCGGAGTCGTTGCTATCGTCGATTCAGGCGCCTCGGCGCCCTCGCGCAGTCGATGACGAAGTGCTCGTCTGACACATTCGCGGAGAGGACTGACCCCGGTCAGGACACGTCCGCGGTGGAGATTGCGCAACCGACCCAACCCCGGGCCGGTTGTGTACACCCATGCCGCGAATGCGGCGCGAGAGAAAGGCGGGCCCTCATGCCCACGACCGACAAAGCCGCCGACGACCTGCAGGCCGTGCTCGACAAGATCGCGAGCTGGCCTGACCCGTTCCCCGCGATCGGCGCGCAGTTGCACGAAACGATCCTCAGCGCGGGCCCGAAGCTGAAGCCGCGCCTCTGGTACGGCGGCTGCGGGTACGCAACCGGGCGCAGCACCCCGGTCGTCGTCTTCGTCCGGGTCGACGACGGAGTCATGTCGTTCGGGGTGACCGAAAAAGGCACCTCCGAGCGCGAAGACGGGTCGCTGTTGCGGCCCGCCGCCTGGTACGTCGACGAGATGGATGCGCGCACCCTCGACCGCGTCGCCGACCTGGTCCGCGCAGCCTTCGCGTGACCACGGGATGCGCGTGACCGGGCCAGCCCCGCGCATCCACTGTCAGCAGATTCATCGAAAAATAACGTTCCCGTAACTAGACACCGTTACCTTCCCGTTATATATTTCTAGAGCGTCAACCGTTTGCTGTGGCGGGAGACGCGGAATGTGATTGCAGGACACTCTTGGTGCAAGGGAGAGGCCCGACCGTTTGCCTCGACGGTCGGGCCTCAATCACGTTAAGCGCTCCCCGCAACGCCCGCCTGTGACGAATCATCACCGCGCGCGTCGCGCGACACCATGCAAGTGAATAGAGTTACCTCCATGGCGGAGAAGTCGCTCGCAGTGGACGCATGGGAGGCGCTGTTTCGCGCCCAGGTGTCGGTGCTGCGCCAGCTGAGCGCAGAGTTCCCGACGACCGAGATCTCGTTCACCGAATACGACGTGCTCTTCAACCTGAGCCGGGCACCCGAGCGCAGCCTGCGCATCCGCGATCTGATTCCGCACCTGCTGCTCAGCCAGCCGAGCGTGAGCCGCCTGCTCGAGCGCCTCGCCACTCGCGGACTCGTCACGAAGCAGACCGACCCCACCGATGCCCGCGGCACCATCGTCACCCTCACCGACGAGGGGTACACGCTGTTCCGGCGGGTCGCCGTCGCGCACGCCGACTCCATCTCGCGCCGGGTCGGCGGATCGCTCGACGCCGACGAGCTCGCACAGCTGACCGCGCTGTGCCGGAAGCTGCGCGACGGGGCGAGCTGAGCATCCCGTCGACGCATCGCGGGTCGCGGCGAACTGTCGGAAAGCGTGCATACGGTGAGCGGCATGGCCGCTGACACCTCCCCGACCATCGTCTGGTTGCGCGACGACCTGCGCGTCGCCGACAACCCCGCACTGAACGCCGCCGTCGAGCGCGGCGGCGACGTGGTCGTGCTCTACGTGCTCGACGACGAGAGCGACGAGGTGCGGCCGATCGGCGCGGCCAGCCGCTGGTGGCTGCACCACAGCCTGACCGCGCTCGCCGCCGACCTCGACGCGCTCGGCGCAAGCCTCACCCTGCGCCGCGGCCCCGCCGAACGCGTCGTCATGGGCGTCGTCGACGAGGTCGGCGCGGGCACCGTGCACTGGAACCGCCGCTACGGTCGCGCCCGAGACGTGGATGCACGCCTCAAGGCGGCGCTCAAAGATCGCGACATCGAGGCGGTCAGCCACGCCGCGAACCTGCTGTTCGAGCCGTGGACGGTGCAGACCGGCTCGGGCGGCCCCTACGGTGTCTTCACCCCGTTCTGGAAGTCGTGCCTGGCGCGCGACGAGCCGCGGGCTCCGCTGGAGGCGCCCGCGAGCATCCCGGGCTTGGCGGTCGACGGGGACGACCTCGACGACTGGGAGCTGCTGCCAACGGCGCCCGACTGGGCGGGCGGCATGCGCGATGAGTGGACCCCCGGCTCGGCGGGCGGCCGCGAGCGACTCGAGCAACTCGCAGAGGGACGCCTCGCCGAGTACCACCGGCGCGACGAGCCCGGCCTCGAGTCGACCAGTCAGCTGAGCCCGCACCTGCGCTTCGGTGAGGTTAGCCCCTACCAGGTGTGGCACCGCCTGCGGGAGGACCTCTCGGGCCAGGCGGGGAAGAATCGGGCCAAGTTCCTGAGCGAACTCGGCTGGCGTGAGTTCTCGTACCACCTGCTGTTTCACAACCCCGACCTCGCCACCGTCAACTACCGTCGCGAGTTCGACGCCTACCCGTGGAACGACCCCGACGAGGCCGGGCTCACGCGGTGGCAGAAGGGCCGCACGGGTATCCCGATCGTCGACGCCGGCATGCGCCAGCTGTGGCACATCGGCTGGATGCACAACCGCGTTCGCATGATCACCGCCAGCTTCCTGACGAAGAACCTCCAGATCGACTGGCGGGTCGGCGAGGAATGGTTCTGGGACACGCTCGTCGACGCCGACGAAGCGTCGAACGCAGCGTCGTGGCAGTGGGTCGCCGGGTCTGGTGCTGATGCGGCACCGTACTTTCGGGTCTTCAACCCGGTGCTGCAGGCACAGAAGTTCGACCCGCGCAACGAGTACGTGGCGAAGTGGGTGCCCGAGGAGGGCACGGACGACTACCCCGAGCCGATGGTTGACCTCAAAGAGTCGCGGCAGGCCGCGCTCGACGGCTACGAGGCCGTCAAGGCGGCGAAGAGCCGGGCGTAGTCGCGCGGGTTGGCCAGGCGGGCACGGGGGGTGTGTCGAAGCATGCCGCTCGTCCTGCATCGACAGCTCTGGAGGGGGTTAGCGCGATTTGGGTGTGGGCCTCTCATGGCACACAGCCGTGGTCGCGAGGCGGGGACGCGCATCGGTGCGGCGCGGCACGGGGCGGCGCGATGGCGCGAGGCGCTGCAGCCCGGCGGCGCGGCAACGCGGCAGCGCGGCAGCGGAGAGGCTTTTCGGACGGGACATGCTGTGTGCCGTGAAAGGCACATTCGCCGTGCGTCAACACTCTCCCAGCGCGGCCACCTTCTCCCGGGTGAGAGGTTCCTCATCTGGGCCGGCCCCAACATGAGAGGCCCCTCACGCACACCTCCTTGTCGTCTCATGCACGGCGCCGAGAGTTATCTCATCGTGAACGACCGCTCGGGTCGGTCGCTCGAGAAGTGAAAACATTCAAGGAGTCAGATCATGGCAACGAACCTCAGCCCCAAGAACTGGATCGCCATCGGCGCGGCCAGCGCCCTCAGCCTCGGCGTGATGGCCGGCGGCGCGGTCACCGCGGCCAACGCGATGCCCCTGTTCACCAGCGACGGCGACCGCACCGGCGCCACCTCGGCCGACGTGAAGGGCACCGGCGGCGCCGACGTCACCTTCCGCGTGTCGAGCGACAGCATCGTGAGCCCCTCGCCCACCTCGCCGGTCTCGGTCAACTCGCCGAACACGGTGTCGCCGATCAGCCCGGTCTCGGCGCAGTCGCCGATCTCGGCCGTGAGCGTTGACGTTGACTCCCCGCCGAGCCCGGTGTCGCTGCCGTCGCCGCCCAGCGCTCCGTCGCCCGCGAGCATCGCCTCGCCCGCCAGCTGGTCGCCGCCGAGCGTCGACTCGGTCGACTAGCCGCAGCTGTCGACCGCCGCGTCGTCGGGGGACGGCGCGTCTTCACCCCGGTTCCGCCGATATTCGGGCGGTGGAACCGGGGTTTTCACGTGCGCCCCGCTGTGCGGCATACTCGCCGAGTGAGCCCCGCCGCCCCGCCGCGCGTCCCCGCCACCGCGCTTGCCGTCGGGGCCATCGTCTCGGTCCAATTCGGTAATGCGATCGCCGGTAGCACCTTCAGCGAAGTGGGCAGTCTCGGGGCCGCGACGTTGCGGCTGGTATTCGCCGCGATCATCCTCATGGCCGTCATCAGGCCCCGCGTGCACGACTGGTCGCGACGCACCTGGGGCGGGGTGGTCCTGCTCGGCCTCGGGCTCGGCGGCATGAACTCGCTCATGTACCTGTCGATCGACCGCATCCCCATCGGCATCGCCGTCACCGTCGAACTGCTCGGACCGTTGGCCGTCGCCGTTGCCGGCACGCGGAGGGCCCGCGACCTGGCGTGGGTCGCGCTCGCCGCGCTCGGCGTCGTGATGCTCGGCTTCGACCCGAACGCCAGCCTCGCCGTCGACGGCATCGTCTTCGCCGGGATCGCCGCCATCTTCTGGGCCCTCTACATCGTCGCCTCGTCGCGTCTCGGCAGCACGGCGCCCGGACGGACCCCACCCCGCGGAGTCGACGCCCTCGCGATTGCCATGGTCGTGGCGGCCCTCATCGTCACCCCGTTCGGCGCCACGCAGGCGGTGAACGCGATGATCAGCAACCCGCCGGTGATCGCCGTCTTCGTCGGCATCGCCGTCATGACCTCCGCCGTGCCCTACGCGCTCGAGTTCGTCGCATTGAAGACCATGTCCACGCGGGTGTTCGGCGTACTGTCGAGCCTCGCGCCCGCGGCGGCGGCCCTTGCGGGGCTGCTCGTGCTCGGTCAGGTGCTGACCGTGCTACAGGTCGTCGCCGTCGGAGCAGTCATCGTCGCCAGTGTCGGCGCTGTCGCCGGCGCCCGGCCGCCGCGCGGCGGCCCGGAACCGCTCACCGAGCCGGGGGTCGTCCCCCCGCCCGGCTGACGGCGATCGCGGCCGCCCGCATGCCCTGGGCCGCGGCGGCCCGCACGTCCTGCCCGCTCGCGAGCGCCACGAGTACGCCCGCACCGAACGCGTCGCCCGCGCCCGTCGGGTCAACGACGGGAACCGCGTCGACGGCGAGTTCATGCACGGCACCCGACTGTTCGGCGATGAGCACACCGCGTGCGCCGTCGGTCAGCATGACCAGCGGGGCGACGTCGAGCAGCACGAGAGCGGCGTGGGTCGGCGTGGCGTCCGGCTGCCCGATCAGCAGCCGCGCCTCGGCGAGATTCGGCAGCAGCAGATCGACGCCGCTCACCGCCCGACGAAACTCTTGTGGCCCGTAGTCACTGATGAAACCCACCGACCCCGGGTCGAGCGAGACCTTCACCCCGTGCTCGCGGGCGCGGGCGATCAAGCGAGCCACGTCGGCGGCCGTGAACGCGTTCACGAGCCCGTATCCGGTCAGGTGCAGCATGCTCGCCCCTGCCAACAGCTCGTCGGTCACCGACGCGGGGTCGAGCTCGTCGTTCGCACCGCGATCGGTGAGCATCGTGCGCTGCTCGCCCTCGGCGATGATCACGATCGTGCCGGTGCCGCGCGTCGTGGACTCGTGAAGGTGCGGCGTGACCCCCGCGTCGCGGAAGATGCGCCGATGGTGCTCGGCGTCTCCCGCTCCAACCAGGCCGACGAAGTCGACAGGGGCGCCGTGCCAGCCGATCCAGGCCGCCGTGTTCGCCGCCGACCCCCCGGGCGTCGCGATCACCGTGGACGGTGTGTCGGTGTCGGCACGCAGTGGCTGCGACGGCAGCACGACGATGTCGTTGATGACGTCACCAACAACAAGGATGCGCGGGGCCGCGTCGCTCACACGCGCCGCCCCGCCCAGGCGGTCGCGATGCGCCCCGCCGTCGCCACGTTGTTGCGGGCCAGGTCGAGGTTGACCTCAAGACTGCGGCCGTGGGAAGCCTCGACGATGTAGCCGAGCAGGAACGGGGTGACGGCCTTGCCGCGCACGCCGGCGTCATCGGCGGCCGCAAACGCCTGGGCGAGCACGCGGTCATGCTCGGCCGGATCCCACTGCTGGTCGGCGGGGATCGGGTTCGCGACGACGATGCCCTGCCGGTGGCCGAGCGCGTCGTGCGCGGCCATGATCGCGGCGACGTCGTCGGGCGTCTCGACCGACCAGTCGAGGGTGTGCTCGCTCTCGCGCAGCCAGAAGCTCGGGAAGACGGTGGTGCCGAGCCCGACGACGGGGATCGAGTACGTCTCGAGCCGCTCGAGCGTCGCCGCGATGTCGAGCACGCTCTTCACTCCGGCCGAAACAACCGTGATGGGAGTCACGGCGAGGGTCGAGAGGTCGGCCGACTCGTCGAAGCTTTCGCTCGCGCCGCGGTGAACTCCCCCGAGCCCGCCCGTCGCGAAGACGCGGATGCCGGCCTTCGCCGCGAGGTGGGCGGTCGCCGCGACGGTCGTCGCCCCGCTCGCACCGCGTGCGGCGAGGATCGGCAGGTCACGCACGCTCGCCTTGGCCAGGTCTTCCTCAGCGATGCGGCGCACGCCGATCGCGTCGAGGCCGACGCGCGGCACGCCGTCGAGCACGGCGATCGTCGCCGGCGTGACACCCTGCTCGCGCAGGATCGCCTCGAACTCGACCGCGGCCTCGTGGTTGCGCGGGCGCGGCAGCCCGTGGCTGACGATGGTCGACTCGAGGGCGACGACGGGGCGCCCGGCGTCGAGCGCCTCGGCCACCTCGGGGGAAAGCTGCAGTGCGGTCACGCGCCCACTGTATCGGCGGGACGCCGGGGTGGACTTGGCGGTGCACCCACCCGGCGACGGGCTCGTGCTCAGCGGTGCGTGAAGCGGGGCTCGCGCTTGTCGATGAAGGCGCGCATCCCCTCTTTTTGGTCGTCGAGGGCGAAGCCCGCGTGAAAGACGCGGCGCTCGCGGGCGACCCCCTCCGTCAGGGTCGACTCGAAAGCCGCGTCGACAAGCTCGGTCGCCGCATACAGCGCCGGTAGCGACTTCACGGCGATGCCGTCGGCCATGGCGAGCACGTCGTCGAGCAGCTCGTCGGCGGCGACCACTCGCGCGACGAGACCGGCGCTTTCGGCCTCGCGAGCATCCATCATGCGGCCGGTGAGAATCAGCTCCATCGCCTTCGCCTTGCCAACGGCGCGGGTGAGGCGCTGGGTGCCGCCCATGCCCGGCACGACGCCGAGGTTGATCTCAGGCTGGCCAAACTTCGCGGTGTCGGCGGCGATGATCACGTCGCACATCATCGCCAGCTCGCAGCCACCGCCGAGCGCGAAGCCGTTCACTGCGGCGATAAGGGGCGTGCGGATGCGCGTGAGGGCATCCCAGCCGGCGAACAGATCGCGGGCGGTCGCCTCGGCGTAGCTGAACTCGGCCATCTCCTTGATGTCGGCGCCGGCGGCGAAGGCGCGGCCCGCCCCCGTGATCACGATCGCGCCGATCGAGTCGTCGAGGTCGAAGTGCGTCGCGGCGGCGACCACCGCATCCATGGCCTGCCGGTTGAGGGCGTTGAGCGCCTCGGGTCGGTCGAGGATGATCAGTCCGACGCGGTCGCGGCGGCCGGCCACGATGCCGGCAAACGCCGCACCGTCACCGTCGCCAACCGGGTCGAAGCCGTCGGGCAGGGCGGTCGCGGGGCGGCCTGCGGTCGTGTCTGCGGTCGTATCGCTCATCGGGGGCTCCAGTCGGGGGTGTCGAATCGGGCGCGCTCCGCATCGGTCAGCGGGGCGAAGAACGACGCGACCCGGTCGGGGTCGACGTCGTCGAGCGTCGGAGGCGCCCAGCGCGGCTGCCGGTCCTTGTCGACGAGCTGCGCGCGCACCCCCTCGGCGAAGTCGGGCTCGTCGAGCAGGCGCACGACGACGCGGAACTCCTGCGCGAGCGCGTCGTCGAGGCTCGCGAGGCGGGCCGCGCGGCGCAGGGCCGCGAGCGTGACCGCGAGCGAGGTCGGCGAGCGCCCGGCAAGGCCGCGCGCCGCCTCCTGAAGGAACGGGTTGTCGGATGCGCGCATCCGGTCAAGAATGACGGCCGCGTCGTCGCCGGCGTACGCCGCGTCGAGCGCTGCCGCGTGCTCGGCCAGCGCCGCGTTGCCAGCGGGCTCGGCGAGGCTCGTGAGCACCGCATCAACATCGTCGGGCTCGGTGCAGCGCTCGAGCGCGTCGAGCAGCTCGTCGAGTCGATCAGAGCCGACCATCACGTCGGCGAGCCCCGCGGCGATCGCGTCGGCCCCGCCCACCATGGCGCCGGTGAGCGCGAGGTGCGTGCCGAGCTCGCCCGGACCGCGGCTCAGCAGCCAGCTGCCGCCGACGTCGGGCGTGAAGCCGATGCCGGTCTCGGGCATGCCGATGCGCGTGCGCTCAGTGACGACCCGGTGCGAGCCGTGGGCCGAGACACCGACCCCTCCGCCCAGCACGATGCCGTCCATGAGGGCGACGTACGGCTTCGGGTAGCGGGCGATCAGGCTGTTGAGGCGGTATTCGTCGAAGAAGAAGCCGGCGGCCGCGGCGACGTCACCGTCGACGACGCACGCGCGCATCGCCACGATGTCGCCGCCCGCGCAGAAGGCGCGGTCGCCAGCGCCGCGGATCGCGACCACCCGGATGCTGTCGTCGCCCGCCCAGGTGCGCAGCGCATCCCGAATGCCGATGACCATCTCGTGGGTGAGCGCGTTCAGCGCGGCCGGGCGGTTCAGGGTGATGAGGCCAAGGTGTCCGCGAATCTCGACGTCGAGCATGCGACCACGCTAGCGGGCGGACGCGCGGGGCGGGTGGGCGCAGCGCACGGGGATGTGGGTAGCGGGAGGGCTACCAGAGCGACGCGCAGTACGCACCCAGTGATCTCGAGGAATCGAGCGGTGGTCGGGATGCTCGCCCGCCAATTCGGGGAAGCACGCCTTCAGGAAGTCACAGGAAATCACTCCAGTAGGACCCCCCAAACGGGGGACACGCTCCGAGGGGCAAACCGCCCGCGGTGGGGCTCCGGATGCCCCACCGAGTGCGCCGGAAACGACAGGCCGAGACCCGGCCGCCGGGGGAACAGCATGGAAGAAAACGGTTCGATCATGAACGCATTCACCACGAAGAAGACCACCGCCGGCGTCGCCGCGATCGCCGCTGCCGGACTGCTCGCCGTGGGCGTGGCCATGACCGCCACCGCCGACACCACGTCGGTCGACTCGTCGACCAGCGAGCGCACGACATCCACCGACACGGCCACGAACATCCTCGACAGCATCGAGGCGGTGCTGAACGGCGGCGGCATCACCGGCGGCGACCTCTCGAACGAGAGCCCCGTCGTGATCGCCCCGCAGACCGGCGACATCGCCTCGGGCACCGAGGTCGGCAACGGCAACGCCGTCGGCTCGGGCAACGAGGTCAGCACCCCCATCGGCTCGGGCAACACCACCAACGTCGACCTGGGTGACGTGAACAACGTCGTCTCGGACGTCGTGGACGTGAACGGCCTCGTCGAGGACATCACCGGCTCGGTCGACGTCGACGTCGACGGCATCATCGGCGACGTCACCGGCTCGCTGACGGGCATCCTCGGCCGCTAAGGCCAGGGCCTCCCTCTCCCGCCCGCACAACGGGCGGGTCTCCCCCCAGGAGAATCTCCCCCCGGAGAAATACGACGGG
>Ga0208490_100407_pt1 | contig 28156 bp, 29 predicted proteins | sample SubbioAug_CSWold_FD_184818 | JGI IMG/M metagenome (GOLD analysis project Ga0208490, IMG submission 184818) | Serpentinite rock and fluid subsurface biosphere microbial communities from McLaughlin Reserve, California, USA - CR11Aug_CSWold (SPAdes) | ecosystem: Environmental > Terrestrial > Deep...
ACGGACTGACAGACTTTATTCATAATTTAGGATAGTTACCCTGTCAGTCTCATTTAGAGTGACTTTTCCAGTTTCAAATAAAGTGACTCTAAACAGGATGTTAATGGCGTTTTTAGTTCGTGGCTTACACTGGCCAAGAATTCCGATTTTAGTTTATTGGCTTTTCGCAGCTCGTCATTAGCTTCTTCTAACTTTATTTGTTTTTTGGATAGATCTTCATATGCTAAAAAAAGTTCATTTGTTCGCACTGCCACTTTATCTTCTAACTCCTGATAATATTCTTTAAGCTTATTGGCCATAACTTTAAACTCATCAGCTAAAACTATTATTTCATGAGGCCCATTTATATCTGATACTGATTGAGTTAAGTTTCCTTGGGCCATATCGGCTATAATCTGCCGCAGCTTAAATAGGGGTTGGGCAACCATTTTGTTGGTGGCAATACTGACACTGGTTATAGAAAGTAGAATCAGCACACTGGTCACAACAAAATGAACATAAATTTCCGTGCGAACCATATCATTATACGCCTGCATTGGGATATTAAGTCTAATAGCTCCAGCTATGTTCCCTTTAATATCAGCATTGGATAACCCCTCTCCTGTTAAGTCATTGTCATGACAACTGAAACAAGACTCCTCCGCATAGATAGGTATCATATATGTAAATGTATGTTGACCGTTAACCGTGGTAATAGTCCAGGCTTCAGTTTGAGTGGGATCTTGATTTAGTTTTTCCATCAACACTTCTTCCTCACTAGTTGGGTAATTTTCAGGAGATTTACTGTTTAAACAAAGCTCTTTAAAGGTACTGTTAATATTCCTGCCAAAGAGCTTATTCACGTTTTCCTCCAGAGACACGGGATTTAAATGCTGGTAATCGGCGGATTGTTCATGCCCTTCCACTATCAGGGTTCTGATGGCTAAAAATTGGGTGGAGATAATCCGAGCTTTTTCTTTTAAATCGTGCTCAGCTCTTTGCTTGGCTCTCTCCATATTCCACCAGAAATGAATACTCATAATCAATACTGTAATAATAGAGATGCATAATATTAACCTGACACTCAGACTATTTATCTTTATTTTCCTTACCTCCAAAACATAATTTCCTGCCCATGAACAAAAAAGTCAAGTACCCTGACCTATGCTACAGGGTGCTTGACCTCCGGCTCGGAATGTGATAGTTATTATTTTCTCTTATTCTTTCATATCATACATCTATGTTTAATATATTTTATGCACTTATGTAAGAAGAATGATACCTTTTTAAGAGAAATATCTTATACATTTATCATATTCGCATATTCACCATCACTTGCTATGGCTCCTGCTATCAATTGTACTTTTAGTTAATTTTTAATGGTTTCCTTTTTTTGTCAGATTTTTAATTGTTTCCTTTTTTTGTCATAGATTAGCAAGAATTAGTATTGTTTTGTCATAAATTCATTAACATATTGTTAGACTTGTGCAATCTTAATTTAAGGTTACTATCTTATAATTAAAGTGAAATAAATAACAAGGGCAACAAGGGGGTGATCTTGGTGCAGCTGGATACAGTGTTATTGGTAGAAAATGATCGACAGATGCAAAATAAGTTGCGGCCTTTATTGAAAAAAGAAGGTTATAACGTTATCACAGCTTATGACGGAGAGGGGGGCTTAAATAAGTTTCGAGCAGTTAACACCCAACTAGTGATTTGCGAGCTGGAAATACCAAAAATGGGAGGCTACGAATTTTGTAAGATAATTAGAGAAATTTCTGCTATTCCGATTATCATAGTAACCTCCCTTAACGGAGACTTGGAAAAAGTCAAGGCTTTTAGTACAGGGATAGATGACTTCATTACTAAACCTTTTAGCGAAATTGAAATAATTATGCGTATAAAAGCAGTCTTAAGGCGCTCCTATCAGCCTGAATTAAAAGCGTCAGAAGAAAATGTGATTAAATGTTCGGATTTAGTGATTGATAGAATGGCTCGTCAGGTAAAAACCAGTCGCGGTTATGTTCAGTTGACCAAAAAAGAGTTTAATACTCTTTGGCTATTGGCGATAAAACCCAACCGAGTCTTTAGCAAAGAAGAAATATTATATGCCGTTTGGGGCAACGAACAATGGGATATTGAAAAAGTTACAGTATTGATGAGCCGACTCCGAAACAAGATAGAAGACAACTCCAATAGTTTTATAAAAACAGTCTGGGGGGTAGGTTATAAGTTTGATGGTACCAATTGTGGGAGGGGGAATGCTACATGTTAGAATTAACCAGGCGTAATTTTGTCAAACTAACCGGCATAATTGGATTGACTGCAGCAACAGCAAGTGTTTCTAAAATTGCCCAGGGTGAGGAAAAAATCAACCCGGAAACTTCAAAGGGAATGTTAATCGACATTTCAAAATGTATTGGGTGCAAGATGTGTGTAACAGCTTGTCAAAACAAAAATGGTTTTCCGGAAAATCCTCAAGCAACAGACCTGTCTCCGGAAAGCTGGACTTATGTCAAGCCAGTGAACATTAACAAAGGCAGCGAAGAGCTGCAGCGGAATGTAAAGCAGCAATGCTTGCATTGTGTAAACCCCTCATGTGCTAGTGCTTGTCTAGTAGGAGCTCTGGTCAAAACTAATGAAGGAGCAGTAAATTATGAAGCATGGCGATGCATTGGGTGCCGCTATTGTATGATTGCATGTCCCTTTAACATCCCGCGCTATCAATGGGATAAATTAAATCCATTCATTACAAAATGCCTGCTTTGTTATGATAAACTTCTAGAAAACGAGCAACCGGCCTGTGCCAGCCAGTGTCCTGTTAAAGCAATCACCTTTGGCAACAGGGTTGAGCTAATTAGTTATGCAGAAAAACTTATTAAGGAAATTCCAGATAAATATGTGCCCCATATTTACGGCAAGTCTGAAGTTGGCGGTACTGCCATAATGTACATCGCTGATATTCCTTTTGCAGATCTGAACTTTAAGATGGATTTAGGCACTACCCCTAAATCTGACTATACTGACAACGTACTGGCGAAGGTCCCGGCTGTAGCTGGTGGTTTGGGAACAATCCTAACCCTTTCCTATTTTCTCACTCGTTACTATGATAAGAATCAAATACAGATACAGATACAGGAAAAAAAGGAGGGAGAGGAAGATGAAAAATAAGGTTATCATAAGGATGACAGCCACCAGAGTAATCTTATTACTGTTAATCGTAGCAGCTGCATCAACCGCCTTGTTTAGATTCACCCATGGCCTTGGAGCATCAACTGGTTTAAATGACAGCTATCCATGGGGTATATGGATTGGCTTTGACGTAATGACCGGAGTTGCCCTAGCTGCTGGAGGTTTTACTACCACTGCTGCAGTCTATATTTTTAACAGAAAAAAATACCACGCTTTTGTCAGGCCGGCTATCCTCACAGGACTTTTGGGCTATCTTTTAGTAATCGTGGGTTTACTGGCTGACTTAGGGAGGCCCTGGGCAATCTGGCATGCAATGATCATGTGGCAGCCAAGGTCGATAATGTTTGAAGTAGCATTGTGCGTGATGCTTTATACCACGGTACTGATGATCGAATTTAGTCCGGTAGTATTTGAAAAATTCAAGTTAAATAAGGCTGCAAAAATAGCAACCGCGCTCACCATTCCGGTAGTCATCGCCGGCATCATTCTTTCAACAGGCCACCAATCTTCATTAGGAGCGTTGTTTTTGCTGGTGCCTGATAAACTGCATGCGCTGTGGTGGACTCCCAATTTGCCCATATTGTTCTACGTTTCTGCCTTGGCAGTAGGGCCGGCAATGGTTATTGTTGAATCTACCTTGGCGCACCGGGCCTTCAGACTACCGCAAGAAACAAGGTTGTTGTCCCAATTTGCTATCGCCATTCCAATTCTACTTGCTCTCTATTTTGTCTTAAAAGTTGGAGATTTGGTTGCAAGTGGTGATTTTGCTCAGATATTTCAGGGAACCTATGAAGCTAACATGTTCATAGTGGAAATGATAATAGGAGTGATAATTCCTGGAATAATCTTAGCTCTTCCCGCTTTGAGACGAAACCACAATGCCTTATTTGGTGCAGCTCTATTAGTAGTAGTGGGAGTGGTAATAAATCGTTTAAATGTGGCTTTGGTAGGGATGAGCAGGTCTGCAGGAGTATCTTATTTCCCGGTTTTTGCTGAAATAACAATAACGGTGGGAATAGTTGCAACAGGTATCCTTGTCTATACGTTTATGGTAGAAAACTTCTCAGTCTTATCCCATGAAATCCAACATCAAGAAGTTCCAGAATACGAATACTTACCTAGGAAGGAGGGAGTGTCATGGAAAAACTTGGCAAAATAACCGATTATACAGACTTAATAGAACAAACTGTTACTGAGGAAACAGACGCTGGTGCAGAAAAGGTTAGCAAAGTAGCAGCAACCGGTTACGTAGTGTTATTAGGAGCAGCATTTTTCTTAAATCTGTTAGTTGTTGTAAGTATATTTGGGCTAATGATTTTGGCTGGACTGAATATTATCTAAACCAAACTGGTAATTTACAGAGAAAACTTTTTTCGCACCCTGCAACTGTGCAGGGTGCTTTTTTTCAGCAGACAGAGGGACAGGGACGCTCTATATTCTAGTCTAAAAAAAATCAGCGGAAATATTTCAAGTGATTATTAATAAAATAAATGATGATATCTCTGAAAACAACCAGACTGAAGCAGCCCCAAGAAGAGAGCGAGACCATCTGCTGGGGTGGGGATGAGTTTGCTATCCTACTTTGCGTCTTTACGAGTTATCTCATATAGTCTATAATACCAAATCATTCCTAAAAATCTACTACCAAATAACTTACAATTTTCTTAAGAAACTCATGTAGATTTGCAACAGACAGAGGCAGAGGGGGCAGACAAGTCCCTGTCCCCTTGTCTGTTTAAAGAGCGAATCCGCTTTTGGATTCGCTCTTTTTGATTTGGTTTGATTATGCTTTTGCTACGCGGACGACACAAACTTTAAGCTCGGGTGTTTTTGCGAGAGGGCAAAACTCCGAGTTTGTGAGCAGGTTAGTTGCAGTTTCTGCGAAATGGAATGTCATAAAGACCACACCGCGCTGAATTCTGTCGGTAAGGTGCACTCTGGTTTTCACTTCACCGCGGCGCGAGGCGACTGTGACTATGTCTTCTTCAGTGATTCCCAGCGCTTCGGCATCGTCGGGGTTCATTTCCATCATTTCTTCAGGTAGAAACTGATTTAATCCGTCGGTCTTCCGTGTCATCGTCCCAGTATGATACTGATAAAGGCTGCGGCCGGTAGTAAGCAGGAAGGGAAATTCATCATCGGCCTGCTCAGCGGATAGCCTGTACTCCACAGGGCTGAACTTACCGAGGCCGCGGCTGAATTTGCCCACGTGCAGGATCGGTGTGCCCGGGTGGCCTGTATCGGGACAGGGCCACTGGATACCGCCGTTTTCCAGGCATTCGTAGGAGATGCCGGCATAACTAGGCGTTAACTGGGTAATTTCTGTGAAAACCTGTTCCGCAGAATCATATTTCCAGTCAAAACCGCACTTCTGGGCCAGCAACATGATAATTTCCCAGTCGGGCTTGCTGTCACCGCGCGGCTTCAGCGCACGACGCACACGCTGTACACGGCGCTCTGTGTTCACAAAGATGCCGTCTTTCTCGGCAAAGGAGGCTGCCGGCAGAACTACATCGGCCAGCATCGCTGTTTCTGTGAGAAAAATGTCTTGAACAACGAGGAAATCCATCTTCTCCATGCTATCACAGATATGGCTGCCGTCCGGATCGCTGAGCAGCGAGTTTTCACCCATAATATACATAGCACGAATACGGCCTTCCGCTGCAGCATGGAACATTTCAGTCATGGTCATACCCGGCTGATCGGGAATAGTGACACCCCATGCTTTTTCAAACTTTGCTCGCACATTTGCATCCGCCACCGGCTGGTAGCCAGTCAGGACGTCGGGAAGAGCCCCCATATCACAGGCACCCTGAACGTTATTCTGACCACGCAGCGGATTTAAGCCGGAACTAGGCTTGCCAAAATTACCTGTGGCCAATGCCAGGTTGGCAAGGGAAAAAACGTTTTCCGTACCGCTGGTATGCTGTGTAACACCCATTGTATACAGGATAGCAGCGCTGTCTGCACCGGCATAGAGCCGGGCCGCCTTTACAATATCCTCCGCCGGTACCCCGCTGATTTGCGAAGCATATGCAGGAGTATACTGTTCGATAACAGCCTTCATCTCCTCAAAGCCTTCTGTACGGCTGGCGATAAACTCGCTGTCAACCAGCCCTTCCTTGAGAAGAACATACAACATACCGTTAATCAGGGCGACATCAGTACCAGGCTTTAACGGCAGATAGACATCTGAAATATCTGTTAACGGGATCGCCCGCGGATCGGCGACAATAAGTTTAGCGCCTTTCCTCACTGCTTTTCTGATTCGGTAACCGATAATCGGGTGGTTCGCAGTAGTGTTCGAGCCAATGACAAAAATTGCCCCGGCATTTTCCACCTCATTAATGGTATTGGTCATTGCGCCGCTACCCAGAACTGTGGCCAGACCGGCCACGGTAGGAGCGTGTCACAATCGGGCGCAATGGTCTAGGTTGTTTGTGCCCAGTGAGCGCAAAAGTCTAGTGAAGGCATAGTTATCTTCGATGGTGCAGCGGGCTGAACTGATGCCGCCAATAGCGTTGGGACCGGATTCTGCAATAATCTCATTAAACTTAGTTGCAACTGTGTCAAGAGCCTCATCCCAGGAAGCTTCCTCGAATTTACCGTCCCGCTTAATCAACGGTGTAGTAAGGCGGTGGGAGTGATTAATGAAATGATAACCAAAACGCCCTTTAACACACAGTTGGCCATGGTTTATCGGGTTTTCTTTATCACCACAGACGGAAACAACACGATCACCCCGGACCCCGAGATAGATACCGCAACCTACGCCGCAATACGAGCAAACTGTTTTAACTTCCCTAGCCGGATGTTCGTGTGCTTTCACCGCCAATGCCCCGGTGGGGCAACGGTCAACACATTCACCACAGGACTCACACTTGGACTCTGCAATGGGTTCCCCTGCTAAAGTGCTGACTTTTGTGTGACTGCCACGATGACTGAAATCAATGGCGGCAACGCCGTTAATCTCCTGGCAGGTTCGTACACAAATACCGCATAAGATACAACGCGTATGATCAATATTGAAGAACGGATTTGATTTGTCTGTGGGTACTTCGCTCATGCCACGCCGCAGGCTGGCAAGGTTTTCCTCAGTTATGCCCACAAAAGCGGATACCCGCTGCAAACCACAATCACTGTCCCGCACACAGGCCTGGCAGTCGGGATTGTGGTTTGCGAGAATCGCTTCCACTGTAACCCGGCGTGTTAGAGCAACTGCGGGCGTATCTGTCAAGACTACCATACCCTCGCTTACCGGAACCCTGCAGGCGGTAACCTGCTTACCGTTAATATCTACCATACAAATCCGGCAACCACCAAATGTGGACACATCCGGATGATAACAGAGATACGGAATATAAATGCCAGCTTCCTTTGCAGCTTCTAGTACTGTAGCACCTTCGGCAGCCATTATCTCTTGGTCGTCAATAAAAATCTTGGGCATTACTTCACCCCCTCTACGATCTCGATCTTTTGCTTACCAGTAACTATGGATATTGCGTTAAATTTATCAGGACATTCCTCAATACAAATACCACACTTGGAACATTTGGACTGATCAATGACATGCGGCACTTTCTTCTCACCCGAAATCGCCTCTACCGGACACGCTTTGCGGCAGAGGCCACATGCTTTACACTTTTCCTCGTCAATCCAGTAGGCAATTAATTCTTTACAGCTGAGTGCTGCACAGCTTTTTTCATTGATATGGGCATCATATTCATGCCGGAAATAATGCAGCGTGCTAAGCACCGGGTTTGGTGCGCTCTGTCCCAGACCGCAGATTGAACCTGCAATAATCGCCCGACCCATTTCCTCAAGCTTAGCTAAGTCTTCTGACCTGCCTTTTCCGGCAGTTATATCCTCAAGGATTTTCAGCATCTGACTCATGCCGTCCCGGCAAGGCGCACATTGCCCACAGGATTCATCTACCGTAAACTCCACGAAATATCTGGCGATGTCAACCATACAGGAATTCTCGTCCATAACAACCATACCGCCGGAACCCATCATGGAGCCTACCTTTAGCAGTGAATCAAAATCAACTTCCAGGTCCAGCATATTCGCCGGCAGACAACCGCCTGACGGACCACCGGTCTGTACGGCCTTGAACTTCTTGTTGTTTGGCACGCCGCCGCCGATATCATAGATAATTTCACGCAGCTTAATGCCCATCGGCACTTCAATCAGGCCACTGTTGCGAATCTTGCCGGTCAGAGCAAACACTGCAGTACCCGGGCTGCCCTCGGTTCCTGTGGCAGTGAACCAGTCAGCCCCGTTTCTGATAATGTCAGGGATAAAAACAAACGTCTTAACATTGTTTAAAAGCGTTGGTTTACCCCATAGCCCTTCTTCCGTTGTTCTCGCTCTAGGCATCGCTTTAGGCATCCCGCGGTAACCTTCAATGGAGCGGACAAGCGCGGTCGACTCACCGCAGACAAAAGCACCGGCTCCCTGGAAAATTTCAAGATCAAAACTAAACCCGGTACCCATGATATTGTCACCCAGTACTTTCCATTGCCTTGCCTGTTCTATTGCCGTTTGTAAACGTATCACAGCTAGGGGATACTCAGCGCGCACATATATATATCCATAACTTGCACCGATGGCAAAGGCTGAGATTATCATACCCTCAATTACTGCGTGAGGGTTTCCTTCCAACACCGAGCGATCCATAAAAGCACCCGGGTCACCCTCATCACCATTACAGACCACATATTTAGAATTACCCGGTGCTTTAAGACAGGATAACCATTTTCTGTCCACCGGGAAACCGGCACCGCCGCGACCGCGCAACCTTGATTTCGCAACAACATCAATAACCTGTTCCGAGGTATACCCTTGTAGAATTTGCGCCAGCGCCTGGTAACCGTCTGCTGCAAAATATTCACGGATATCTTCCGGGTTAATAATACCGCAATTACCAAGCACAATTCTTTGCTGCCTGTTGTAAAACGAAACTTCATGTTCTGTTATACAACGGTTGCCGTCAATGTCTTCATAAAGTAAACGTTCAACAACAGTACCCTGCACCAGGGAAGCTTCCACTATTTCAGCCACGTCACTGGCTTTTACCTTTGTATAAAAAATCCCTTTAGGCTCAAAACGTACCAGCGGCCCCATCTGGCAAAAACCGTGACAGCCGCTTACAGCTACACCGGCCTCGCTTTCATTTCCTTCAAAAAGAAGTTCAACATCAACGTCGATGCCTTTCTCACTTATAAGCAGCTTTAATTCCTCATAAACTGCTAAAGCTCCGCCCGACACGCAGCCAGTACCGGCACAAACCAGAAAACGTGTTTTCTGCCTGGCATAAGCAGCCTTACAGTTTTCTCGTATCTCAGGAATTCTAGATGGTGAGTCTGCTTGCATCAATTGCCCCAACCTCCTCTCCTAACACACTCTATTTTCAAGAATTTTGACAACTTGACTGGGATCAACTTGTCCAAAGACATTTTCATCAACCACAACAACCGGAGCCAGTGCACAGGAACCGACACAGGCTACTCTCTCCAGGCTATACTCATAATCATCGGAGGTGCAGCCACATGCTATGCCAATCGTGCGTTCAAAAGCGTCGAGAACGCGTGTCGCACCTTTCACATGACAAGCAGTGCCATAACATACTTTTACCTGATGCTTGCCGCGTCGGGTAAAGTAGAATTGGGCATAAAATGTGGCTACACCATAAACCTGGCTCTCCGGCATTGAAACAAACTTAGCTATCTGCTTCATAGCATCGGCCTGTAAATACCCATCCATGTTCTGCGCAGCCTGGAGAATAGGAATTAACTCCTCCCGCTTACCTTTAAACCTGGCAAATACATCGTTTAATCCAGCATCCTTTGTTTTACACATAAACTTCCACCCTTTCTTAGAATGTGTCAGTAAAAAGTTCTTTGAGATAAGAGCTCAGAAAACTTTTTTACAACTGCATGTCTCAACAACTTAATTTTTTTCACAACAACTTGCCATTTATTGATTACCTCCTCTCGGATAATTATCCCGGCAAAGGATCAACCTGTCTTCAGTTAAAATATAGTGCACCGGCATATCATGTTCCACTGGAAAAACGTCCTCCACCACCTGCAGCTCATATGCCAGTGCGATAGAAGTGGCTGTGGGAGACGTTTTTGCCAAAAAACGGTCATAATAACCCGCCCCGTAACCCAGGCGATTACCCCTCTGGTCAAAGGCTACCCCTGGCACCAATACCAGTTCTATTTCCCCTGGCTCCACCGGACGCAACCGCCCCGGTTTTGGTTCCAGAATACCCCAGGTGCCAGGTTCCAAATCTTCAGGAAACTGGTACACTTCAGCAGGTATTAGTTGTCCCCCATCCCTGCAAACAGGAATTACTACTCTTTTTCCTTGATTTAAAGCATTGGTAATAATAGCCGTTGTCTTTACCTCATTGCGAAAGTCTACATACACCATAATTACTCTGGCATCCTGAAAATATTTTAACTGAAAAAGCCTTTTGTGGATATTATCACTTTTCTGCCCAACTTCTTGGGGTGATAAAGCTTGTCTTTTAGTTAAAACATCCTTACGCAAGCTTTTTTTAATAACAGCCACCTCCTTGGACACATTCATTTTATATTATACAATGACATAGACTATCCTGCAAACAATAACATTTTTAACGCCCAAAATGAGTCAGCAATTTTTTGAGAAAAAAGACATAAATAAATATTATCAGCATAGTAATTTTGGTAAGTACTCAGGAGTCAGCATTCAGGAGTCAGGGCAACTCCAGCAAACAGGTTTTCGCTAAATTACTAATAGATTATTTATATATCCACATGAATTTATCAGTAAATATCAGTAATCCACAGGGTTATCCCCATTATCCACAGGGACCATGGGGTATTTGGGCTGTTTTTTTTTCCACATCCGCCCGACGCTTGCCATTTAAGTAATCCACAGAGTTATCCCCATTATCCACAATCTTTCTGTCCACAAAACACCCGTTTTGCATGGAAGAGTTCAGCTTATAATTTTAAATTTGGCACTGCATTTAAGTCCAGTCCCGCCCTCTCACCACTGATAAAACGGTAGTAGCCTGCCACCCCTATCATCGCCCCGTTGTCAGTACACAACAGAGGCGATGGATAGTATACCTTTATTTCCTTCTCCTGACCCACAGTCTCTAACTTCCGCCGCAGAGCAGAATTGGCAGCTACTCCCCCTGCAATTAATAAGCTCTTAACCTGCATCTGTTCAACAGCTTGAAATGCCTTCGTTACCAGAACTTCTACCACTGCCTCCTGGAAACTTGCCGCTAAATCTGCCTGGACTAGCTCTTCTCCCTTCATGCCGGCATTATTCATGGTGTTTAGGACTGCCGATTTTATCCCGCTGAAGCTAAAGTCTAGACTTCCTTTCTCAAGCCAGGAACGGGGAAAATTAAAGGCACTGTTATTTCCTTCCCTGGCTAACTTGTCAATTAATGGTCCTCCCGGATAACCTAGTCCCATGGCCCTGGCAATTTTGTCAAAAGCTTCCCCCGCAGCATCATCCCTTGTCCGACCGATTACCTGAATATCATCGTGGCTTTTTAAATAAAAAAGGTGGGTATGGCCTCCGGAAACCACTAGGCATACCGCCGGTAAGCTAATGCTGGGATGCTCTATAAAGTTCGCGTAGATATGGCCCATAATGTGATTAACTCCCAGCAAGGGTTTTCCTAGAGCAAAGGCATAGGCCTTGGCAAAGCTAACCCCTACCAGCAGAGCTCCCGCCAGCCCAGGTCCATTAGTCACCGCCATACAAGCCAAATCTTCCTTCTGCACTCCTGCCTCCGCCAGAGCTTCCTCCACCAGCAAAGAGATGACTTCCATATGTTTTCGGGAAGCCACCTCCGGTACAACTCCGCCAAACTGCTGATGAATGCTTATTTGGGAGGCAATCAAATTGGCCAAAATATCCCGCCCGTCTTTAACCACGGCCACTGAGGTCTCGTCACAAGAAGTCTCGATAGCCAGGATTATATTAGTTTTATCCTCAAGCATTGGCGCACCCCATTATTCTATGACTATTCATAATTATTAGCATTCAAGTGCTTTGAAAAATTCAGTACCGAACGTTTGGCTGAATAGTCTTTATAGTTCTTTCCACATAATTATGGCATCTTCCCCATTGTCCTGATAGTATTTTTTACGTAGACCAAAGGCCTTAAAGCCCAGTCTTTCGTAAAGTCGCTGAGCCGATATATTTGAGGGCCTCACTTCCAGGGTAGCGTTAAAGGCTCCCTTAGCCCGACCAACCTGAAGTAGGTACTCTAATAGCAGCTCGCCTATTCGCTGGCTCCGCCAGTCCTCCCGAACTGCAATAGTGGTAATATGGATTTCATCTATGATAGTCCACATGCCGGCATAGCCGATAATCTGCTGGGTATTGCCCTCTTCCACTGTTGTGGAGTCATCAATACAGACAATATAGTGGGCAAAGCTATTCTCCCTAATCTCACCTAGAAAAGCCTTGTCTGTCCAAGGGCAAGCAAAAGAAGCTCTTTCAATAGTAAGAATCTGTGGTAAATATTGCTCTTCCATTTTCCCAATCCTTATGCTCATAGACATCTCATGGGCACTTGCTTTCCTGAAGCTGCTTATGCTTAAGGTTTACTTCCGCTTCAGAGGCCCTTAAGTATAGTGGAGTCAAAGAGTGGAAGTCCCGCCCCAACAAATTCTCTCCCTCAGCCTTAAAGCGCTCTAAACCTAGCCAGGCTATTTGAGACCCTCGGGCCAAGCTGTTTGGCTGATGAGTAAAGATAATTTCTCTATCCTGCAGCAGTTCCCTAAATATCTCCTGATACACCGGCACTCCATCCCCTAGAAAATGAACCGGTCCTTCCCTGGGTAAGGCTAATATATTTGTTGCCAGCTCCTCTGGAGATGCCACCACATAGTCGGTGATTCGTTCCATTTTGCCATGGGTTCCCTCCCGGGAGCAGGCCCCTGTCCAGGAATATATGGCAGCATAAACCTGCTTTTTCCGCGCATCAAGGACGGGACATACTATCCCCCCAGCCCCTGCCAGGTTATAGGCCAATCCGTCCAAAGTAGGAATTCCAACCAGGGGAATCTCTAAGGCACTGGCCAGACCTTTACCCGTTGCCAGGCCAATTCTTAAGCCTGTAAAAGAACCAGGTCCCAAAGCCACTGCAACAGCTTGAAGCTGCTTAGGCTGAACCTGGCATAGCCATAATAATTCTTCAATTAATGGCAGCAACTTCTGGGAATGGTTTGTACCTGTATGTAAAGAGGTTTCCCCCAGCAGCTGATCTTCTCTGATTAAAGCAACTGTAGCTACCTTAGTAGATGTGTCAATTCCTAATATCAACAATGGATCTCAACTCCTCCAGAACTTGACGGGATCTCTCACCCCTGGGTACAAACCTGAGCCGCCTAGTGGTGTCGGTGGTTTCCAGCTTGGTTGCAGTGAATTCCCCCGGCTTTTCAATAATTATCTCCAGGTAGTCCCCGGGAAGCAGTGGTGCCACTTTTTCCGACCACTCCACCAGGCAGACCCCGTTGCCGTAAAAATATTCCTCATAGCCCATGTCCTCCAGGTCCCAGCAGTCAGACAAGCGATAGGTATCAAAATGGAAAAGAGGCAGTCTGCCTTGATATTCTTGCACAATAGTGAAGGTAGGACTGGTTACCGGCTCACAAATCTCAAGCCCCACTGCCACTCCTTTGGCAAAGACAGTTTTACCTGCGCCCAAATCGCCGTTTAGGGCAATAAAGTCTCCCGATTGCAACTGCTGCCCCAGCATTTTGGCCAACTGGAAGGTTTCCCCTTCGTCCATGGTTACTAAAACCAACTCCAATTCAATTCACCTCTTCACATATTATAACCAAAATTAATACTGGGGTATGATTGCCCAAGCAATAAAGTAAAAAATCACTGCAGGAAAAATTGCCGACATAACTGTGATAAAAACCAGCAGCAATCTAATAAGAATAGGGTCAATACTAAAATGTTCGGCAATTCCTCCGCATACACCACCTATCATCTTATCGGTACTGGAGCGATATAGTTTTCTTTGTACCATCCACACTCAACTCCTAACTATTTAATATTGTAAGCAGTAAGTACTCAGGAGTCAGGAGTCAGCATAAGAGAAGGGTTTATTGCCTCACATTATTCTGAATTCTGACTACTGAATTCTGATTACTAGAATATTATTATTACTATACATTATATTATATCCTGCCTGGGAGAAAAAGAAAAATTAACTCACCGAAATGAGTTTATTTTCTGAAGCATGAAGCGCTTTTTTCTTAGGCTAAGTATACTTGCTGGTCAGTTTCCCCCACCAAGCTTAACACGAATTCTTTTAGCACTTGCAGGTCAAAAGGCTTATGAAAAAATCCAGCGGCACCTTTTTTAATAGCGTAATTTGCTGTTTCATCTTCAGCAAAGGCAGACATCAGCACCACTTTAATCCTATTATCCATTTTTTTCATCCGGGCAAAAGCTTCCATTCCGTTCATTCCTGGCATCCTCAAGTCCATTACCACCAGATCCAACCGGTGCTTGTCCACCATATTAACAGCCTCTATCCCATTGGAGGCTTCATATATTTCAAAGCCCGCTTCGTAAAAAAGAACACTTAATAATGACCTAATGCCAATCTGATCATCAACTATTAAAATTCGCTTTTTCAACACTGTTCACCCCTGGCAAATATTTGTCCACCATCTCAAGATTCATTATTCGACATTTTTACCCAGAATCCTTCTAAAACAGGAAATATTTTGTATAATTTTACAAATTATCAGCTAATTACTCCGCTTGCCCTGGTAATTTCTAAGCCATTAGCTTCCAGCGCCCGGATTACGGCATTGATTCCGATGGAATCGCTGGCCATATGCCCGGCCACAATCACGTTGCCGATATTTTGCTTTTTAACTGCTTTTATCACTTTGTCAGGCATGTGCATTACTATTAATGTGCCAACTCCTGCCTCAAAGTATGCCTTGGCGACCTCTTCACCACCTCCGGTGCCGCCGGCCATGGTAACAAAAACCTTGCCGGCATAGCTTTCCTCACTTCCTATCCGGATGACGGGCTTAGCCAAGGTATTTTTATATTCGGAAAGCTTACCTAAAATAGCTAATACATCCTTTAGCTTAGCAGTTTTCTTTAAAGCTAGGTTAACATCCAAGTGCTCCTGGACAATTTTCTCAGCCAATAGGTCTGCCGGGGAATGAATAGCCAGAAAGGGTACTCTTAAAAGCTTGGCTGCCGATAGGGCCCGGTCATAGTTTCCAACATGGGTTGCCCGATCCACTTCTTCCTTGCGCTTAGCCAGGACCTTCTGGGCTTTATTGATGGGTACCCCTGCTTTAACCATCCGCTCAATCTGATTATCCATGACCAAGTGCAGGTTGAGCATGGGTAATCCACCCTTAGGATGGTGAGTAATGACCGCATCAAAGCCTAACTCCTTGGCAATCAAGATTTCAGCACCCTCCATATCTACTCCCACTAGTATTTTTTTAATATTTTCTCCAGGGACCAGTATTCCTGAATCAGGGGGTGCCTCAGTAAGGCCGGCGGCCTGACAAGCTAACTCCATTATTCTATCCGTATTCACTTTACACCACTTCCTCTCTCATGGATAACCCAATTCTTTCCCTGGCTTTGTCAATATTAGTAATCCTTACTTTGACAATATCACCCACTGATACCACTTCCATAGGGTTCTTTACATATTTATCTGCCAATTGGGAGATATGCACTAGACCGTCCTGTTTTAAGCCGATATCAATAAAAGCGCCAAAATCCACCACATTTCGCACGGTTCCCCACAGCACCATTCCCACCGATAGGTTTTCAATGGTGGTTATATCACTTCTTAAAAGGGGCTTAGGCAGCTCATCCCTAGGATCCCTTCCCGGCTTGAGCAGGGCATTAATGATGTCCCTGACAGTGGGCAAACCGGCCTCAAGCCTTGTTGCAACCTGCTCCGGGATAAGCTTATTCAACTCTTCCCTTACCTTGAGCAAGTTTTCCCGCAAATCCATCATTGAACAATTTCCTAACTTTAATACCCCTTGGGCCAGTTCATATGATTCCGGGTGTACCGGAGTATTCTCCAGATAGTTATCCCCTTCAGGCAGCCGTAAAAAACCGGCACACTGAACAAAGGTTTTTTCTCCAAGCCGGGGCACTTTTAACAAATCTGTCCTGGTTCTAAACTTACCTTTTTCTTCCCGAAAGGCTACAATCTTTTTAGCCACAGCCATGGTTAGGCCGGCAACATAACTTAGGAGGGAGGCAGAGGCCGTATTTAAGTCAACTCCCACTTGGTTGACACAGTCTTCCACTACCCCTCCCAGACTCTCTTCCAGCCTTTTAGGGGTGACATCGTGTTGGTATTGGCCTACCCCCACAGCCTTTGGCTCAATTTTAACCAATTCCGCCAGCGGGTCCTGTAATCTCCTGGCAATGGAGACAGCACTCCGCAAGGATACGTCGAATTCAGGAAATTCCTCCCGTGCCAGGGGTGAGGCGGAATAAACGGAGGCACCTGCTTCGCTGACAATAATGTATTGCACCGACAGCTTTTGTTCACCAATAAGCTCTGCCACCAACGCTTCCGTTTCCCTGGAAGCAGTACCGTTGCCAACAGCGATAATGTCAGCTCCATATTGCTGCACCAGGCTGTGAAGGGTGTTCTTTGCCTGCTCCCGCTGATTTTGAGGTTGGTGGGGGTAAATTGTGCCTGTGGTCAGCAACTTTCCTGTTTCATCTACCACCGCCAGTTTGCATCCGGTCCGGTAGCCTGGGTCAATAGCCAAAACCATTTTTCCCTTAACCGGCGGCTGCAGCAACAACTGCCGCAAATTCTTGCTAAATATACTAATGGCCTGTTCTTCCCCCTTGGCAGTCAGCTCACTGCGGATTTCCCGCTCAAGGGAAGGATAAATAAGACGTTTTAAACTGTCGGCAATGGCTTCTCGATAATGTTTGGTAAAGATACTGGCGGGATTTTTTATTAGCAACTTCTCCAAAGCAAGTGTGACTTCATCCATGGGTGCAGTTACTTTTACCTGAAGGGCTTCTTCTTTTTCTCCTCTATTTAGTGCCAGAATGCGATGGGGCGGGATTTTTGCCACCGGCTCCTGGTAGTCATGGTAAATTTGATATGTACCCTTTTCATCAGCAATGATGGCACTGGCAATGAAACCTTTTCTCCAGATCAACTCCCGCACCCGGTTTCTCACCCTGGCGTCGTCAGAAACCAATTCTGCTACTATATCCTTGGCGTAATTAATAGCATCCTCCGCCGTGAAAACTTCCTGTTCACTGCTGATGTACCCGGCGGCAATGGATTCCCAATTGCCCTTCTCTTCCTGCTCCGCCACAATTAACATGGCCAGAGGCTCTAAGCCCTTTTCCTTGGCAACGGTAGCCCTGGTACGCCGCTTCTGCCGGTAGGGTCTGTATAAGTCCTCCACCTCCTGAAGCTTTTCTGCTTTTGTAATGGCGTCCGACAGTTCAGGAGTCAGTTTGCCCTGCTCCTCAATCAACCGCAACACTTCTTCCTTCCGTTGCTTCAGATTTCTTAAGTAATTTAGTCGCTCCTCCAGTTTCCTGAGCACTACTTCATCCAGTTCTCCCGTAACTTCCTTCCGGTAGCGGGCAATAAAAGGAATGGTGTTGCCTTCATCTAGTAAGCTGATGGTGCTGGCAACCTGCTTTTCTTTTATATCCAGTTCTTTAGCAATTATCTTAGCAAACATGCTTTAGCTAACCCCTCTCCTTAAAATAGATACACAAAAAAACAGGCGGACAATTCACCTGTTTTGTTTAAATATCCAATAACCCCAAGCTAATCTCCACCGCTTTTCCCACTTTGGCCATGGTTTCCTCATCCAATGAGGCCACCTTTTCTGTCAAACGGCTTTTATCGATGGTCCGAATCTGTTCTAACAACACCACCGAATCTTTTTCCAGACCAGAGGCTTTGACGGCACTTATCTCCACGTGGGTGGGCAGCTTAGCCTTGCTAATCTGTGAAGTAATTGCGGAGATAATTGTGGTAGGGCTGTATTGATTACCAATATCATTTTGAATGATTAAAACAGGGCGTGTACCTCCCTGCTCGGAACCGATTACCGGATTCAATTGGGCATAAAAAATATCCCCACGTTTAACCAGCATTACCTGCACTCCACCAATCTGTCCTGATAAAATTTATCAGCTTCTTCTTCTAATTGAGAGCCTTCTCTGACCAAAAGCAAATTTAACTCTGCCATAGCCTGATAGCCCTGCTTCATCGCTTCCCTAAGGTCCCGTCGTTTTTTTTCAGCAAGATATAGCTTCATCGCTTCCCGAATAAATTCACTGCGATTTTTATTTTCCACAGTAACCAGGTCATCCACTTCAGCCAGCAGGTTTGATGGCAAGCTAATCATTATTCTCTTCGAACCAGGCACATAAACACCCCCGGGATTTAACTACAGTATATCCAATTATATATATTACATTATATATAATTATTTAATAACATGCAACCTGAACAAGTATTTAATTACACGAAAGACAGAAAAATCCTACAAGTAAATTATTCCACTTTTTTATTATTACCATACACGTAAATTCTAGGCACCCGCTGACTTACCTTGCAAACCATTTCGTAGTTAATAGTTTCCACCTTTTCCGCAACCTCCTCAACGGGCAGTAACCCTCCATGTCCATCATAGCCAAATAAAACCGTCTCATCACCAACCTTAATCCCATCCAGGTGAGTTACATCAACCATAGTCTGATCCATACATACCCGACCCACTACCGGTGCCAGCCTGCCGTTGATTAATACCTGTCCACGGTTTGACAGCAACCGGGGATAGCCATCCGCATATCCTAAAGGCAGGGTAGCAATTACTCGTTCCTCTGGAGCTTGGTAAGTACAGCCGTAGCTAATGCTGGTTCCCTTAGGAACCTTTTTAATAAAAGCGACTCTGGTTTTAAAGCTCATGGCCGGGGTCAACCTAACCCTTTCCCTGGATATATGAGTGGAGGAGTACATCCCATATAGCATCAGTCCTGGTCGCACTAGGTTGAAATGGGCCTCCGGAAACTGAATAATACCGGCACTGTTAGCTGCGTGGATAAATCTTGGTTCTATTCCCGCTCCTCTTAATTCCACTAATAATTTGTTAAAAAGTTTTAGTTGGGCTAAGGTGTAACTGGGGTCAGGTTCGTCTGCAACGGCAAAATGAGTGAAAATGCCGTCAATAATTAGACCCGGCAAGGAACTCACGGCTTTGATATGGTCAAGCTGGTACTCTAAAAAACCTATCCTTCCCATACCCGTGTCCACCTTCAGGTGTATTTTCGCTTGAGTTTTCTGGCTAACGGCAGCTTGTGACAGTAGTTTGCCTTGTTCCAGGGAAAAAATGGACTGCCTTAGATTATGCTCCAGTACCACCGGATACTGTTCAGGGGGAGTATAGCCCATCACCAGAATTGGTACGGCAAAGCCGCCCTTTCTTAGCTGGACTCCCTCTGCCACAATAGCTACCGCCAGGCTCTCCCCTCCGTTTTGCAGGCAGGTTTTAGCCACCGGAATTACGCCATGACCATATGCATTAGCTTTTACAACTGCCATGATTTGAATGGTTGTCGGTACCCAATTCCTGACTGCCTGCACATTATTGGCAATGGCATCCAGATTGACTTCAGCCCAAACAGATCTTTCCATCTATCTCAACTCCAATTTATCGCTATGAAGAGTTACTTCCAAATGTTTGCATTACTCGGGGAAGATAAGCTAACAAATCAGTTGCCTTTAAGGCCAGCACCCCTTTTACTTTAATGGCTTCATCCCCCGCCAAGCCATGTAGGTATACTCCCAGGGTAGCTGCTTCATCCACTCCCAGTCCCTGGCAAATAAGGCCACCAATGAGACCAGCCAAGACATCACCTGTCCCACCGGTAGCCATGCCGGGATTACCGGTGAGATTGACCCAAACTTTACCCTGGGGATTGGCAATAACTGTATTATTCCCCTTAAGAACTACAGTAACATTAAATCTTTTTGCTGCTGCTGCAGCAGTGTCCAACCGATTTTGCTGGATTTTGGCTGCAGGCATTTCCAGCAGACTGCTTAGCTCACCAGGATGGGGTGTAATAACACATGGTCCACTTAGTTTCGCCAGGAGATCTGGCTTGCCAATCAGAGCATTCAACCCATCCGCATCCAAGACCATGGGGGTTTTTACTAAATCCAGCAGTGCACACACCAATTCTTTTGTCTCTTTATTTTGAGACAACCCCGGCCCCATAATCAGGACGGACATTTTTTCCAGCATCCCCGACAGAGACTGGATAGCTGCTTTGCTTAACGTACCGTCAGCTGTTTCCGGCAGCGGCTTCGTCATCACTTCCGTCAGCTTTTGCTCCATAATGCTGTTTAGTGATGCGGGAATTCCTAAGGTAATAAGACCTGCCCCAGCAGTTAGAGCACCTTCACAGGTGAGATAAGCCGCCCCGGTCATCCCGGTGGAGCCGCTGACAATCAACGCATGCCCATAGGTTCCTTTATGGCTGTTGCCATGCCGCTCTGGAATTAGTTTTTTAGCGTAATCTTCTGTAATAATCCATCGCCGGATATTTTCCTCCTGGGGTAAATTGGCAGGAATTGATATATCCGCCACCGTTACCTGACCCACATAATCCATAGCTTGATTGATAAACAGTCCCACCTTGGGAAAAGCGAGGGTAATGGTTTCAACAGCCCGGACACAGTTGCCATGAACCTTGCCGGTGCTTGCCTCCAGACCCGAAGGAATATCTACTGCAATAACCTTAGCCCCAGAGTTATTAACCAAGGAAATTAGCTTTTCCCCTAAACCCAGTATCGCTCCCTTAAACCCAGTCCCATAAATAGCATCTACAATCAGGTTCGCATAGAACAGGGCAATTCGCAATTTGTTGAGATCTCTTTCATCAACAACAGTCAACAGGGGTATTTTAAGCCTGCGCAAAATGTCCAGGTTAATCCTGGCATCGCCTTTGACGTCTTCAATTTTCCCCAGTAAAAAAACCTTGACATCATACCCTTTATTAGCCAACTGCCTGGCTACTACAAAGCCATCTCCCCCGTTATTCCCCTTGCCCGCTACAATTACCACCTTTTTGCCACCCTGTTCTTCCAACCTGCTAACGACAGCCTGGGTCACTTTTATGCCGGCGTTTTCCATCAAGACCAGCGAAGGTATGCCATACCTGTGAATCGCTGCCTGATCCAATCGAATCATCTCTTCTCCCGTAACCAGATACATGGAAACTAACCTCCCAAAGCAACTACATAAGCCACTGCATACTCCTTACTATGTGACAGTGTAATGAGCAATTGATTAATGCCTTTCTCCTCAGCAACTGCCTGAGCTTTGCCATGGAGCACCACAAAGGGCGCCCCGGCCAAGTCATTTATGATTTCCACCTCTGTCCAATCTAAATTTCTCATTCCTGTCCCCAATGCCTTTACAACGGCTTCCTTGCCGGCAAACCTGGCTGCCAAGGATCCATAGTTATTTCCTTCATTACAGTATTCCCACTCGTCATCAGTAAATATCTTCGAGGAAAATTTAGGCCAACGGAGACAAGCCCGCATCACCCTATTTATTGCTATGATATCTGTTCCGATTCCAACTATCATCGTAACCACTCCTCTCTTTTCTACCTGACACCTGAGAAGTTTGCATTAATTCTATTATTCCCACATCAGATGATTCTTGTGGGGGGCTGTTAATATCGCAAAAAACCCTGCTACGTTGTAATAACAGGGTTTTAGAGCAACCTAGGACTAGCTTGCCACAGTTTCCAACTCTTTTTTCTCAGCTATGGTAAAGATTTTATTCAGATCTAGTAGTATCAGCAATCTGTCCCCTAGTTTTCCTACACCCGTTAAGTAATCAGCAGCAATTCCGGCAATAAAGCCGGGGGGAGGTTCAATGGCTTCTTCCGCCAGGCGCAGCACTTCTGATACTGCATCCACAATAACTCCCACCGTTTGCCCGCTTATTTCCACCACAATTATCCTGGTGTCATCTCCGTATGTGCCTGTAGGAATATTAAATCTCTTTTTTAAGTCGATTATTGGAATTACTTTTCCCCTCAGGTTAATTACCCCTTCAACAAATCCTGGCACATTAGGTATCTTCGTTGGGGTAGTTAATCTATTAATTTCCTGCACCTGAGTAATTGGCACTCCAAACTCCTGTAAGGACTGTTCTCCACCGGACTTTACCTGAAAAACGACCAACTGGACTTCAGCCATCCTATCTCCCACCTTTACTAATTCGTTTTACTGCTATAAAGCTAATCTTTCTCTTTTCTTTCCTATAATTCCTTCCCCAATTCCTTACATTCCCAAAATTTTCTTGAGCTTTTTCGCCTGGGTTCTACTCACCGGCACTTCCGTCTTTTCTGTGCCATCTACAATTAAATTATAAGTTCCGTTAAAAAAAGGTACTATTTCCTGTACTTTTTTTAGGTTGACAATATAACAGCGGTGAGTTCTAAAAAAGCTATTTGGACATAACCTGTTTTCTAATTCCTTTAGAGTAAACCTGGTTAACAGTTTCTCTCCTCTAGTCTTGATATAAACATAGTCATTTTCTGTAAATGCAAAAACGATTTCGCTTTCGTCAATTAATAATGTTTTCCCTTGCTTTTCTATAGGGATAATTTTAAAATTAAGGTTATGGTCATCTTTTTTTAAACCTATTTTTTTGCTAATTTCTTCCTCAGAGATTGAAGAAACCAACTCATCCTCCGAGCTGTTCAACTTATTTCTGCCTGCAAAGTATTTCCTGATTTTTTTCAGAGTCAGTTGCACCCGCTGCTCTGTAAAAGGCTTCAACAGATAGTCAACTGCATCCACTTCAAAGGCTTTAATCGCATAGTCTTCGTAAGCAGTGACATATACTATTGCAGGGGGACGCTCCAGACCTTTAATCAGTTCCCCTAACTCCAGTCCTGTCATCCCGGGCATTTGAATATCCATAAATAAGACAGAATAATCCATGGCTTCCACTAGCATTTTAGCTTCCACCCCGTTAGCTGCTTCACCCACCACATCAATATCGGGCATTTCACTCAAAATATGCCTTAATTCCTGCCGAGCCGGGTATTCGTCATCCACAATCAGTGCTTTAAATCTCATTCCTGAAAGCCCTCCCTTCGTCTTTTTCAACGCTCAGCTTTGTTAGAGGTATACGCATTAATACAGTGGTGCCCTTTCCTTCTACACTGGCAAATCTGATTCCATACTCTTTTCCATAAATAACCCGCAGTCGCTCATCTACGTTGCTTAAGCCAACTCCATTGCCTGAGCCATAGCCCGGGGTAAGCACCTGTTCCAACTGGTTAGCAGGAACACCTACTCCATTATCCTTGACCATAATAATCATGTGGCCTTTTTCTTCTTTAGCAATTATTTTTATGGTGCCCCCTTCAATTTTCTGGCTGATACCATGCTTAACTGCGTTTTCAACCAGGGGCTGCAGACTTAGCACCGGCACTTGATGGGACAGCAATTCCGGCTTAATCTGTTTCATCACCTTTAGCTTATCACCGAATCTAGCTTCCTCTAGAAACAAGTAGGTATTTACATATTCCAGCTCTTCCTGCAAGCTGATAAATGAACCATGTTTCCTCAGGGAGTGACGAAAAAAATCTGCCAGATGCATCAGCAGCTGGCGAGTTTTGCTAGAATCCATGCGGCTGTAGGCTATAATAGTGTTCAATGTGTTAAAAAGAAAATGAGGGTTTATCTGAGCATGCAACGACTCTAGTCTTGCCTCAGTTACCAACCGACTTTGCCGGTCAAATTCTGCCAGCTCAATTTGAATACTCAGCAGTTGGGCTACTCCCTTGGCCAGCCTAATTACATGGGGTGGCAGTTGACCACCTTCAGTCTGATATAGCTTAAGTGAACCTACCACTTCATCCTTAAATGTCAGGGGTACGATAATTGCTTTTTTTAGCGGACACTTACAATTTTTCTCCGAGCAGTTTAATTGCAAGCTGCTTGTGACTAGCTTAGGCTGCCCAGTGCTAATTACTTCTTTGGTTGCTTCGGTTAAGATTAAATCACCAGGGGAATGCTTATCACAGCCTGCCCCCAGGTAAGCCAGTACCCGTTCCCGGTCAGTAATAGCAACGGCACCAACCTCAGTAATTTTTTGAATAACTGCTGCCGTGTGTTTTGCTGACTCTTCATTTAAGCCCCGTCGCAAGTGGGGCAACGTTTCATTGGCAATCTGCAGTGTTGACGCCATCACGAATGGGTTGCTCTTCTTGGCAGATTGGGCAGTACTGAAGTAGAGTCCTGCAGCAATGACGAGGTTTGAAACTGTGAGCACCATTATAATTAGCAGCCTATCTTGGGGAAACAGCATATATCCGAAGACTAGCTGAATAAACCACCCTATTCCAATGATTTGATATACCCTTTTATCCTTATACTCCACATTTGAATCCACATCCACATTAATCCCCCTCGATTGTAGCAGAATAACAAACTCACTTCGCTGGATGATATGATAATAACATTCGCTAATAACATTCGCTATTTAAGCTAGCTTTTCCTGCGTCAAAAAGTGACCAATTTTTGCTTAGGGGTAAGGGCTCATCTTAATGCCGATCCGTTTAAGTAGGTACATTTTTTCCCCTGCCGGGTGTCCTGCTGGACTAGGGCCTCTTCAACCATTGCCGTCATCTTCCAACCGCTGGTATTCCAATTAACGAAAAGGGTTGTTTCTTCAGGGGCTCGCCCCACTAAGCGCTGGACAGCTACTTGGGGATGAAGATATTCTAGAAAAGTCACTACCCTGTCGATATACTGTTCCCTGGAAATCAGTTGTAACTGGCCGGATTGATACATTTTTTCCAGAACTGTATCTTTGACAATGTAGAGAGAATGAAGCTTTACCTGACTTACTCTAAGGGCAGAAACCAGCTTGGCATTTTCCACCACATCTATTTCCTCATCTCCGGGTAAATTAAGAATAAGGTGGGCACAGGTTGAAAAACCCCGTTCATGGCAGGCTAACACAGCATCCACAAACTCCGCCAGGGTGTGACCCCGGTTGATAAACTTTAATGTCCGGTAGTTAACTGTCTGAAGACCCATTTCAATGGAGATATTGACATCCCGCCTCTGGGAAAGATCCGTCAAAAAATCTAAATAGCCTGAGTTAATGCAGTCTGGTCGGGTGGAAATAGCTATTTCCACCACATCCCGCTGGCAGGCTGATTCCATCAGCTCTTTAAATTTTGCTAAAGGCAGGTAGGTGTTGGTATAATTCTGAAAGTAGGCAATAAACTTTTCTGCTTTAAATTTCTTGATAATTTGCTCCTTGTTTACTGCCAGTTGCTCCTCTACAGTAAGGGAATCAGGCAGAGTCTTTTCAAAACGGGCCCCATGCTCGCCGCAAAAAATACAGCCACCCCTTCCAACCTTGCCGTCCCGGTTTGGACAGGTTAAGGGTAAACTCAGGGACAATTTATAGACCTTGGCTCCATATTTCTCCTGCAGGTAAGTAGAATATTTATAATACCTTGGCTCAGGTGTTGTTTCCATCTTTCTCTTCCTCTCTACCTATTTGTTATCTTTATTATATCATACCCTCATACTTAACAAAAAATGGTATGCCCCTTTAGGAATACCATTTGCTTTATCTAGGAAGTTGGATGGTAAAAATTGCTCCCCCTGTTTCTTGATTATATGCCCTAATTTTTCCACCATGGGCCTCAACCAAAGCCTTGACAATGGCCAGTCCCAGACCTGCTCCCTCCTGCAAATTTGTTTTATGCCGAGCTTTATCACTTTTGTAAAACCGCTCAAAAACATAGGGTAAATCCTCCGGAGGAATTCCCGGGCCGTTATCCTTGACCTGCACTTCCCAGTAGGAGGAGTCAGGCGCCGACTGTAGAACTACCTGGATTATTCCTTCGTTTGCCACATGCCGAAAAGCGTTAACCAGCAGATTAACCATGATTTGGGTGAAACGGCGGCTATCCAACTTGGCCAAAGCAACATTCAATTCAGTTGCCACCCCCAGCTTAATACCCCGCCGACTAGCCTCAACCATAAAAAAGTCTACCGAGTACTGAACTAATTCCACGAGGTTTTCTTCTTTAATAGTCAAGGGCAGCTTTTTTTGCTCCAGCAAACTTAATTCCTGTAATTCCTCCACCAACCCCCCGAGCCTGTCTACCTCACCTTCCAGTTTAACCAGGTTTTCAGTATTAGGTGCAGTTATTCCTGCTGATAATGCCTCAAGGTTACAGCGCAGCACCGATAAGGGTGTTCTTAATTCATGGGCTATATCTGCCATTAATTGACGGCGGAGCCTCTCGTTTTCATTTAATTGGTTTATCATGTGGTTAAATGCCTGGGTCAACACCTCCACTTCTTGGATACTTCCCTCTTGGTTAGGCACCGGCTGTAGAATCCGGTCAGTGACATAGCTCCGGGTGGCCTTGGTTAAGGCCTCCAGAGGAGCTATCAGCTTAGCAGCTACCCGCCCGGCTCCCAGGGCGGCTCCCAGGCCGATAATGAGTACCGCAGCTAAGGTTGTTTTAATCAGGGAATCAATAAATTCCCTCTCTAAGGATAGGACATTAGTGGGCTCAGCCGTATCCCACAATAGATAGCCTGCCACCTGTTTGTCCACTATTATTGGAGCAGCAAACCTAAGCCTCTCCTGGGCCACCGGACTCTGGTTCCACCGACCGGGCTCACCTAAGGAATCCACCAGCACTATGCCATCCACATCCACCAGTCTAACCCTTTCTCCAGGTGCCAGGATGCCAAATAAGCTAACCATTCCTCCCTGAACTCCATGTCGTCCCTGTCTGCCCATCATCATGGGACGGGATTTGGGAAAAGCAACTAGCTCCCCTATCCCTGTCCAGCCTTCATTTTGCCGGTAGTAGCTAGTGAAAATTTCCTGAAGCTGTTGAGACCGGTACTGGAAGTGCTGGTCTACATAGTCCTTAAACAAGTGATGAGTCCAGTAGCTAATTGTTGCTCCCACCGTCAAGATAGCTATGGTAACTACCGCCACCATCCAGTAGATAAGTTTTTTCTTAAGCTCCACGCTATTTTTCATCCTTTCCCTCCGGGTCAAACCTATAGCCAACCCCGTGAACTGTTCCCAGAAACCGAGGATTTCCCGGTTGTTCTTCAATTTTTTTCCGCAGGTTGCTGATATGGGTGTCCATAGTCCGGTCAAATCCCGTATAGTAATGTCCTAGCACATGATTTACCAGCTGGCTTCGGCTAAATACCCGGTGGGGGTTTTGGCACATTAACTGCAACAGCTTGAACTCCGTTGGGGTAAGCTCTAATAGTTTTTCTTTTTGGTAGGCCTGATGCCTATTTAAGTCCAGCTTAAAGTCTCCTTGCCTTATTATATCATGATTTACTGACAGATTAGCATCGTCCATAATCTGTCTCCGCCGGCGGCGCAAAATTGCCTTGACCCTGGCAACCAATTCTGCCAAGCTAAAGGGTTTTGTCATATAGTCATCTGCCCCCAGCTCAAGACCCAGTAACTTATCTATTTCCTCCGCTTTAGCCGTCAGCATAATCACCGGTACATCGCTAAATGAGCGAATTTTTTTAAAGGCCTCCAGCCCGGGCAGCTTTGGCAGCATTAGGTCTAGGATAACCAAATCAGGCTGTTCCTCTTTTGCCATGAACAAGCCTTGCTCCCCATCATAAGCAGTCACAACAAGCCACCCTTCCCGCTGGAAAAAGCCTGTGATATGCTTGGCTATTTGCGGTTCATCTTCAATGATTAGTATTTTAACAGTCACTTTTATATTCCTCCATGGTGAAAAGTCCGCATCGCTGCCGGACTTCATCATCAAATGTTGGTCTACCAAGTGGCGGTTGGGTTAACTCCGCCGCCAAGGCCTTTAAAGCCTCCCATCATGCCACCGC